>Ga0187818_10000155_pt1 | contig 21282 bp, 19 predicted proteins | sample NC_wetland_sal_i_14_FD_130581 | JGI IMG/M metagenome (GOLD analysis project Ga0187818, IMG submission 130581) | Wetland sediment microbial communities from Neuse River Estuary, North Carolina, USA - SO4_3 | ecosystem: Environmental > Aquatic > Freshwater > Wetlands > Sediment | place: USA... | reverse complement strand
TGCGGATGCGCCTGCGCTTCGGATTGGGCCAGTGAAATCGCCGCAGCCACAAGGAAGCAACATGAAATCCATATGGACTTACATCGTCGCAATGGCCGTATTTGCTGTGCTGGCGGCCCCTATTCGGACCGCCGCGCAGGACCACGAAGGAAACACTCGCTATCACATTATCAACCTCGGCGAGCTAGCCGGCGGGACGACGGCCTACGGCAACTCTATCAACAACCGGGGCTGGGTGCTGGGAGAGTCCGGCATTAGTCCGGGCAATTGGCCGGTGGTGACGCATGCGACCTTGTGGAGGAACGGTGTGACCACTGACCTCGGTACTCTGGGCGGGCCAGCCAGCGGTATCGATTGGGTACAGAAGAACGACAGGGGCCTGATCGCGGTAATTTCTCAGACTGCCAATATCGATCCGAACAACGAGGACTTCTGCAACTTTCCTCTTAATACGGATCTGGCTTGTCTTGGGGCCGTGTGGAAAGACGGGATCCTGACCGCGCTGCCCACCTTGGGCGGCTACAACGCCTATCCCGGCGGCCTAAACAACCGCGGCCAAATCGTTGGAGCGGCCGAGACCAGCAACCAGGATCCAACCTGCGCCCCACCCCAGGTCCTCGATTTCGAGGCGGTCATCTGGGGGCCGAAGCCGGGCCAGATACAGGCGCTTCCACCGTTTTCCGGCGACTCCATCGGAGTTGCCCTCGGAATCAACGACCAGGGCCAGGTGGTCGGTGTATCGGGAGGTTGCGCTCCTTACGGCCAATCCATCGTCCACGCCCTGCTTTGGCAAGACGGCCGGCCGTTTGACCTGGGCAATCTGGGCAGCGCCAACGGCACTGTTCCATTCGTCATCAATAACCGGGGGCAAGTCGTTGGTTACTCGGTTCTGGCCGACGAGGTCACCACCCATGCCTTCCTGTGGACCAAAGAAAACCAGATGCAGGATCTCGGCACGCTGCCCGGGGATGTCTTTAGTTCCGCCGGTGGGATTAACGAGAAAGGACAGATAGTAGGCGGCTCGTGCGATGCCGGTGGGAACTGCCGAACCTTCCTCTGGGAAAACGGCGTGATGAGTGACCTCAACACTCTGGTCTGCCCGGGCACCTCGTTGTATCTGAACGGCAACGGCGTCGCCGGCCCCGACATCAACGATCGCGGCGAGATTGCCGGCGGGGCCTATGACCCGAGTACCGGGGACACTCCTGCTTTCCTGGCGGTTCCCACGGATCACTGCGAAGCTGGCTCATCCGGCGCATCAACGGGACAGAAGGTCGTCCTGCCTGAACATGTCCGTGAGCGGCTTCGGCACCGGGTCTTAGGGCGCTTCGGATTGCGCCAGTGAAATCGGTTCACCGCGCAGGTCAACAGCAACGTTGACTTCCTCGTAAAGATCAGGACGCAAACTCAGCGACGCAACTCGCTAGCGAACCGTCGAAGATCATTCTTCCCCACAACGTCCGCGAGGTGCTGCAGCGGCGAATGCGGTTCCGGCGACCCTGAAGCCGCACGCGGCGCCAGGAAGAGATGAGGCGGGTAACACAGGAAACGAGCAGTGTCTCGGGAAATACCGAAGTTACAAACGGGAGGCAGGTTATGAGTCGGAAGAATACGTCGGCACTAGCAACAGCGTTGATGGCGGGGGTCCTGGCTGTCGGGAATTTCGGCTGCGGCAGCGGTGCATCGGCCCCCATCAGTGTGTCGCTCTCCAATACCACGGCGACAGTAGAAGTCGGGGCGACCGCGCAGTTCAAGGCCACGGTCACGAACGACGGGGCGAACGCGGGCGTCAATTGGATTGTCTCGTGTCCGGCGCAACCCTGTGGCAGCGTGTCGCCAACATCCACGGCCAGCGGAGCGTCCACTACTTACACGCCGCCCAACTCGCAAACGAGCACTCTCACCGTCAGCCTGACAGCCACTTCAGTTAGTGATGCGACAAAGTCACAAACGGCGATCATCACGGTTCCCGCGGTCACGATCAGTCTTTCGTCCACTTCCGCGAACCTGCAGCTGGGCGCGCAGGCGCCGTTCTCCGCGACCGTTACTAACGACGGCGCAAACGCGGGCGTCAACTGGACGGTCTCGTGTCCGCAGGCCGCCTGCGGCAGTGTCTCTCTGGCGCAGACCGGGAGCGGCGCTGCGACTACTTATACCGCCCCGAGCGCTCCGCCAGCGGGAAACCTCGCCGTGACCCTCACCGCAACATCCGCGACCGACTCGGCCGTGGTGGCCTCCGCCACCATCACCGTTCCCGGGATTTTGATCGCCGTCTCGCCGAATAACCCCTCGGTAGAGTCTGGCGGAACGCAACAGTTCACCGCTACCGTGACGGGCGATCCAAGCAACGGCGGAGTGACCTGGCAAGTGGTGATGCCCCACTATTCCTGCAACCCCATAACCAGGAGATGTTACCGGAATGGCTACGCTGTTTGCGGTCACTGCGGAGCAGTTTCTCCATCCAGCACGGCAAGCGGCGCGCCAATCACTTACACGGCCCCTGGGACTGCGCCTCTTTCGGCCTATCTCCAGGCCATTTCCGTCACGAACGGCGCAGCGTGGAGCGTGGTCCCGATAAACCTCCTGCCGATCTCGGTAACCGTCTCCTCGACTGCAGCCAGCGTCGCATTGAAGGCGACCGTCAAGGTTTCCGCGACCGTTGCCAACGACGCGACGAATAAGGGCGTGACCTGGACCCTGGCGCAGAACGGTGTGGCTTGCGCGCCCGGGTGCGGTACGATCGCACCTACGAGCACTGCCAGTAGCGGCGCAGCAACCTACACCGCTCCCGCAACCGCATCGACTCTCCCGCTGGTCACGATCACCGCAACCTCCGTGGAGGACAACACGAAAACCGGCTATACGGCCGCTACGCTCACCACGTCAACAGGTGCGGCTGCCTGCGGCGGCGGATCGGGCAGCGAATCACTGCTCAAGGGTCAATACGCCTTCCTGTTGCACGGGCTCGACCAAAACGCATTTCCGATCCTGGCAGGCAGCTTCACGGCCGACGGGACCGGCAAGGTCACCGGCGGTGAGAAAGACGGCTTTATTACTAGCGGCCCTGAAACTGATGTTGCCATCAACGCCGCGGGAAGTGCCTACGCCGTAGGACCGGACCATCGCGGCTGCCTGGTGCTCGCAAACGCGGACGGCAGGCTAGAGTCCTACCGGTTTGGGCTCGGATCCATCAACGCGAGCAGCGTCGCGACTGCCGGGCACCTCATTGAATTTGGCGACGCCGCCGCCTCCGGAAACTCCTCTGCTGGAACGATTCGATTGCAGGACTCGGCCTCCTTCTCGTCCGGTCAATTCAAGGGCAACTATGCTTTTGGAGTGTATGGCTCGTCTTATGCCGCCATGATCGGCGTCCTCACTTCCGACGGCGTTTCCGCGCTCACTTCTGTAGACCTCGACGCGGTCGGACCCTGGCCTGCGACAAATTCGTCATTCACCCCAGGCGGGACTTTTACCTGCTGCTCCGCCAACGGGCGAGGAACCGTGGTGCTGCAATACAACGGTCTATCGAGTCCCTTCTACATGATCAACTCCGGTGATGCCTTCCTGCTGACGACCATAGGTGGGTTAGGATCCGGCGGCGAAGCGATTGCTATCCCGTCAGGAACAACATTTACCCAGGCTTCTTTAAATGGTGCGGCAGTGCTCCGGGAAACGGTAGCCAATCCGCTCGTCCGGCTGGCCACGGTGAACGCCGATGGCAACCAGACCGTCACGGTGAACGAGTCCTACAACAATCAAGGAACCTTCTCCACCGACAAAACCGTTTTTACGTATCAGGTGGCGTCGAACGGACGGGTCGCGTTTTCCGGCGGCAACCCAAATAACCCGGTGATCTACCTTTACGGCCCGAACCAGGGCTTTGTAGCCGACGGCAGCTCAAACTTCGGTGTGCTGGAACCCCAAACCGGCGGACCTTTCAGCGACTCGGCCTTCTCCGGCACGTATATGTTGGGCACGCAAAATCCTACGCAGGCTCCTGTGGCTAACGGAGTGACCTTGGAGTCTGGTGTCGTCGCCGCAGACGGGAACGGAAATGCTGCCGGTATTGTGGACCAATTCAGCCCGGCAGGTCTGGCGGACAACCAAAGTCTGAACTTTACCTACTCGATCGCGGCGGACGGAACGGGCAACGTCGGCACCGGCACGACGGCGATTGTGATTTCGCCAAACAAGCTAGCCTATTTCAACAATACCGACCCGAATCCGACGATTACGGTGGTGGAGAAATAGGGAAGCGGGAAGGAATATGAGATCTTGGTCAGCATCTTGCAGAATTGCTTGCGTTGTCCTGTCATCCGGATTCCTATGCGGGTGCGGCGGCAGCGGCAACTCTGTTCCCACGCTGAACATCACCACGCCTTCTTTGCCCGATGGCACCATCGGCACGACCTACACGCAAATCATTCAGGCCACCGGAGGAGTTGCGCCCTTTACCTGGACCGTTGCCTCCGGGGCGCTTCCTGACAACCTGAGCCTGGCCAGCGGTTCGGGAGCTTCCGTGACGCTGTCGGGAATGCCGGATCGGGTTCAATCGAAGGTGGCCTTCACCATTCGTATTACAGATTCCAAAGGCGATTTTTCATCGCAGCCCGTGTCTAGCGCCGGCGCAGATGGCGAGAGCAGGTTGGCCGCACACTACCCGGTGTCCATCGGGCGGACGTTTCCGGATGCGCGGCGAATGCGCTTCACCTCGACTCGCCCCCGGGCTCCATAATCGCCTCGACGCCCCTCGATGATTGCAATTAAACCTTGTGATACGCTCACGCATACGTCCGTAGAACTGCTCGCCGACGGCTCGGTTTTCCGTCACGGTGCGTGCCGGCATGGGCTTGGTGCCCACCCGTTCTGTGATGCGTCTCGGAAGGATAGCAGCGAAAGCTTATCGCGTGAGGAAGCCGGGCTGCATTAAGGATATGAAACGTGACCAAGCGGACATTTACAGTATCTTCGATTCTGCTGATTGCATTCGCCGCTGGGCAGTTAGCTGTCTGCCAAACTTTCCCTGAACCCGCCATCCGGATGAAATGGTCAGCGGAGTGGATTTCTCATCCCACCGCCCCATTGCGCGAACCCGGCGTATTTCACTTTCGCAAGGTCATCCACTTACCAGTCGCGCCGCAGCACTTCGTGGTTCACCTGAGCGCGGACAACCGCTTCGTGCTCTTCGTAAATGGCAAGCGAGTAGGCGAAGGACCTGCACGCGGCAATTTCTTTCGTTGGCGCTACGAAACGGTTGATCTCGCGCCTTTTCTCAGTCGTGGCGACAATGTGATCGCGGCTACAGTTTGGCAGTATGGCATCTACGCTCCCGTCGCGCAGATTAGCGACCGCCTCGCTTTCCTTTTGGAGGGAGACACAAGCGCAGAAGCAATCATAAACACCGACTCAAGCTGGGAAGTGGAGGAGGAACTTGGACATACCGTCATTCCTCCCATGCCGGAAGCCCTGCACCAGTACTGGGCTGCTGGACCGGGAGAACGGATTGACGGCAGCAAATATGACTGGACTTGGAAAGAAGCAGGGTCGTCCCCAAACGCGCACTGGGTCCGGGCAGTTGGTGCGATTCGAGAATCGCCGGATCCGCAAAGGAGCACGCCCGGATACCGCCTTGAGGATGCCGGTACGAAATGGCTGCTCAGTCCTGACCCACTTCCGCCGATGGAGTATGAACAAGTTCCCACCGGCAACGTGGTACGCACCAATCTGGAGGGCGCCAGGAATTTCCCTGCGAAGCCGGTCACAGTGCCGGAACATTCTTCGGTGACGATTCTGATTGACCACGCCACGGTGCTGTCGGCGTATCCGGAACTGGAGGTCAGCGGTGGGAAGAATTCTGTCGTTCGTATGGCATTCACCGAGGCACTCTATGACTCGAAGCAAGAACGTGGCAACCGGAACGAAATTGCCGACCGCGTAGTGATGGGTTTGAGCGACGAATATCTCCCGGACGGGGGCGAGCACAGAACATTCCGCCCATTGTGGTGGCGTACGTGGCGTTATGTCGAGCTCAAAGTTGTTACTGGGGACGAGCCGCTTACACTCGATGGATTCCGCACCTACTACACCGCTTACCCGTTCGAAGAACGCGGCAAATTTGCAGCGAGTAACCCGGATCTGGCGAGAATTCGCGAGATCTGCTGGCGCACAGCCCGGCTCGATGCACACGAGACTTACATGGATACGGCTTACTGGGAGCAACTCCAGTACATCGGAGACACACGCATCCAAGCGCTGATCTCTTATGTGGTCAGTGGCGACGATCGTTTAGCACGCCAGGCTCTTCAGGCCTTCGATGACTCTCGAATTCCTGAAGGGATCACCCAGAGCCGTTATCCGACCTCTCTCGCCCAGTTCATCCCTACGTTTTCTCTGCTGTATGTGAACATGCTCCACGATTACTGGATGTACCGTCCGGATCGGAAGTTTGTTGCGGAGCTACTGCCTGGAACAAGAGCAGTCTTAGAGTGGTTTCTGGCAAAACAGCGGCCAGATGGAATGCTCTCGTCCATCCCCGGATGGGTTTTCATCGATTGGGTGCGTGATGTGGAGAAGTTTCCCCCGGAAGACGAACAGGGCCGCTCCGCGATCGTGACACTGCAGATGGTTTCGGCGCTCGAAGCAGCCGCCGACCTTGAGCAAGCCTTAGGGGATTCCGCCCTGGCGCAACGCTACCGGCGCCAGGCACGAGCAGCGCGAGATGCTGTTTACAGGCTGTGCTGGAATCCGGGACTTGGCCTTCTGGCCGACAACCCCGGAAAGAACTCATACAGCCAGCACGCAAACATCGCTGCCGTGCTGTTGAACGTGATTCCCAAAGCAGACCAGAAATCGGTCCTGGAGCGAATTCTGGAGACCACACTGGATGCGAAAGATAATTCTCCCAAGCTGGTGAAAGCCAGCTTCTTTTATCAGTTTTACACGGCGCGAGCGCTCGAGCATGCCGGCATGGCAGATCGGTATGTTGGACTGCTGCAACCTTGGCATGAAATGCTGGCGAAGGGCCTTACCACCACCCCCGAGTTCGAGGATCCAACCCGTTCCGACACCCATGCGTGGAGCGCGCACCCGGCATTCGATTTGCCCACGCTGGTCGCCGGCATTCGACCGGCATCCCCAGGCTTCGAAACGGTGCAGATCGAGCCTGCTCTCGGTGACCTCGAGTGGGTGGAGGCCTCAATGCCCTACCCGCGCGGTGGCACGATCACCGTCAAGTATGAGCGGGCACAAGCGGGAACCAAGGCTACGGTAACCTTGCCCGAAGCCCTGCATGGCGTCCTGGTGTGGCAGGGAAAATCTTATCCGCTAAGGTCCGGTGAGCAACAGATATCACTGCCTTAAGAGACCGCTGCGCGAGTGGTCGCGGGGCCGTCGCACCAACCTAATCCAGTCGCGCATCTCACGATTCGAGCATCGTCTTGAGGTTCGAAACGATCTCACGGGCGCGGTCCTGGTTCATCTTCTCGAACACGGGCTTTGATGCGAACCGCGCGACTACATTGCCGGGAATCTCATATTGCACTTCAAGCGTCACTTGCGAGTTCGCCCCACTGGGTTCGATCTTGTAAGTCCACGTGCTCGGATTGCCGGTTATCGTCTGAAACTCGAATACCTTCGGCCGCTCGCTCCGGGTGCATTTGGAATTGCCTGAGACTACCAGACCAAACCAGTCGAATTCGTACTCCCAGGTCTGGCCGGGTTGCGGAGTAGCGGGTTTCACGTTGTGGATACGCGAAAGCCCCGGGATAAAGCTGGTTGCCCGGGTCGGCTCGGCGAGGAAATCGAAAACCTTTTGCGGCGCGGCGGAGATGGTTGCTGAATGGGTTGCTCTTCCGGTGGGCATTATTCCTCCTCAAGTAAGTGAAAGCGCGCGGCCTTTAACAGCGTGGTCACAACCAGAGATTGTTTGGCGGCCGGAAACCCCCGCAGGCGAATTATAATCCTCGTCGCCCAGCGGCTTTCGTGCCATGTAATCAACCCGTGCTCATCGCTCAGCTGAATATGTCCGGGTTGGGGCGTGTTCGGTAACCATATCAAATCGAGGGTTGAACTGAAAATCTTTTCCCAACGGGGAGCAACACGCCGGAACGAAACCCACGTTTCTTCCAGCCCATCGTCACGCCGCCTCCAAACTCGCCAAACATGCCTGCCCGGATGCAAGAATCGTAGCCGGATCATTTCGTGGCCCTGAGAAAGCCCTGAATCCCGTGCCGGTCCGCAGATGTCGCGAGCCTGACAAATCCGGCGCGTCTTGCCAAGGCTGCGAGGTCCTCAGCCGAGCGATAATGAACGTGCAACTCCGCCAACCGCAGGAGGTAATCAGAAAAGCGAAGGCGGCGCATCGCGCTCGTTACCATGACACCTCCAGGGCGCAAACTGTGATTGAACACCGTGTACAGCGAGAGCAATTGTTCGTCATCCAGGAACTCTCCCAAGCCAGTCGATGTGATGAAATCAAACTCGCCTGCATAGGTCCTGGCGTCCAAGGCATCGCCATGATGGGTTGTAAGGGCAATGCCGTGCTGGCCGGCAAAGATCTCAGCTTCACGCAGGACATCAGCGTCGAGGTCGAGTGCATGGAATCGTATTCCGGTCGTCACTCCTCCCGCTGCGCGAACCTTCTCCACTGCCGCGACAAAGTCACGGGGAATGCCACACGGAACACTCAGTACGTCCAAGCAGGGTTGATCTGTCGGCCGCTCCCGAAGAAAGCGGAAAAGCTCATCGCGAGCCATGAAAAAGCGGCTTCGAAACGATTCTGTCGCTCGCATACGCAGGATCCGCTTATCGAGCCAGCGCCCAATTCCGTAAGATCCCGAAGGTTCGTCTCGATAAATATGGTCCGCGAAACGGTAGCTGCCAGAATTCTCAAAGCCTTCCCGAGCCAGATCGGAGGTCCTTAGCAGCCAGTAGACCGGCAACTCCAGCACTCGTCCACGGCGCAGCAGTTTGCCCGTGATCGAGGAGGACCGTCGGGTTCGGTTATGGAATTCAGCCATTGGGGCCGTTCTACACCCGCATGTAGGCGGCGATCATTTCCCTCATGATCTCGGGTGTTCCAGCCGCGATGGTGAGTGCCCGCGCGTCGCGATAGAAGCGGCTCGTCCAATGATCGTCCATGTAACCGAGGCCGCCATGGATCTGGAGACACTGCGTGATGACCTGTTGCGCCACCTGGTAGCTGAAGAGCTTCATCATGCAGATCTGACGCGTAACCGATTCTCCCATGATCCAGCGAGAAAAAGTGCGGTAATTGAGTGAGGAAGCCGCCTCAAGCTGGGTGGCCATTTCGGCAAATTCGTGCCGTATGACCTGGAACTGGTTAATGGTGTTCCCAAAAACGCTCCTCGCGCGCGCAAATGCCAGCGTTTTCTGCATGGCATAGTCTGCCCAGGCAACACAAGCAATTCCGCCAAAAAGCCGCTCGCGGTTGAGCGCGCGCTGCACATGTCCGAAGCCTTCGCCCGCCGTGCCGAGCACCTGGTCGCTCTTCACCAGGCAGCCGTCGAAGCGAATTCGTCCCGTGCCGGAAGCCGACAGTCCCAGGGTGCGCAGCCGCTCAATCGTAACCCCGCCGCTCTGCGCCGGTACCAGGATCAGCGTCAACCCTTCTTCCGTCAACTCAGGAATTCGAGTGGCTACAATGAGGAAGTCGGCAAAGACGGCGTTCGTGATGTAGGTTTTTTCTCCCTGCAGGACCAGGTTATCGCCCGAGATCTCGGCACGGCACTGCAGGGCAGCAAAATCTGATCCCGATGCAGGCTCCGTAACCGCCATCGCGCCCATCATCTTGCCACTGCGCAGAGCGGGAACGTAGGCAGCTTTCTGCTCATCCGTGCCGAAGTCTTCGAGCAGGGGACTGATGAGGTTCGACTGGACCAGGAAACTCAGGGCGAATCCGAGTGACTCACAACGTGGCAACTCCTCGGCAATGATCGCGTTCAGCCAGGGATCGGACTGGAACAATTCGTGTTGCGCACATTCCAGGAGGACCGAGCGGGGGAACTCTCCTGCTTTTTCCCAGGCGGTCGAGCGCGGGCGGAGTTGTTCGCCGATAAACGCGCGCACTTTTTGCCGGAATTGCTCGTTCTCGGCAGAGAAGAAGTTAGTCATCGTTCATAATTCATGCGGGAGACGGCATGACCCGGCGGACCGCGTCGATAACATCCTGTACAGTTTTTAGCCGCCACAAATCGTCTTCTTTAATCTCGACCCGAAGTGCATCTTCGAGCGACATTACACACTCGAGCTTTTCCAGCGACTCCATGTCGAGATCCGAAAGCTTCGCTTCTGGCTTGATTTCAGTGACCGGCACGTCTGAAGCCCGGCTGATGAGTTCCCTTACCTTGTCTTCAACATTCACGGTGCGCACCTTCCTCAGGGAAATCGCTGGCCAGCCGCGCATGCAGCTGGGCGGCCACCTTTTGATCGATCACGCGCCACTTTTCTCGGGTCGCGGCAACTTGCCCTGGGGGCATCGCGGCAATCAACTGCTCGGCCCAGCCGTGTTCACCGCTGTGTGCCTCCTCCTCTTGAATAATCCGCTGCAATGTTTGTCGCACCTTCGGATGCACGTCCGAGCGCTGCAAGTGCTCGCGATAACTCATCAGCACGCGGGCCTCAAGAATTTCTGAAAGAACGAGCAAATCAACCATCTCTTTTGGGATGCCACCGTCTTGCGAATAATGCATCTGGATGGTCTCGGTGGAGGGATCGATAACGCCGCCAAGCTTGGCGATCACTTCGGTGAGAAGCGCGGCATGATGCGCTTCCGTAGCGCAGTGACGGGTAGCTCCTACCAGCACGTCGACGCTTTTGACGCTTCGCGCCAGACGGCCCATTAAGAGCGCCCCATGCAGTTCGCTGTTGCGATAGAAGTTCAGCAACCAGAGTTCCCGTCTAGTAAGCGGCATGCATTCCCGCCTTGGCGAAATCGGAGAGTCCAATCCCGCAGAGCCGATGCATTTTCTGATCCAGCGTCAGGATGGCCTGCAGGTCGTTCTTCTCGGAAATCGGTGTGCTGGCGACAACGTCGGTCCCGATATGACGAAAATTCAGGCCGGCATGGAGACAGCGGTCGCGCGCAGCGGAGTCAATCCGCACCCGCGGTTCGAGGAGGTCAAAGGCGAATTGGGTATGACGGAATTCGTCCTTGGCGATGAAAGCGCAGATCTGCGCCAATACCGGCTCCTTGGCCTGGCGCGAGGCGCGCAGGAAAAAATAAGCCGCGAAGTGCTCGCTGATCATGTAGCGGGTAAGTTCCGCGAGTGGGTCCGCGATCGCGTTTTCGAGGTTCCGCTGGCGCACCGCGACCAGTTCCTGGTCGCTCACGGGCCGGTAGTCCACCAGATTCAGGTATCGGTTTAGCACATAAAAATGCTTGTAGGATTCGTAGAGTTGCACGGAAAACACCGAGGTCACGTCGAGTTGGTCCCACATGCACCGCATCAGGCGAGACGTGTAGATGGGGAAGTAGGACTCGATCAGTGCCGAGTCGTGCATCTGGTCGAGCAAGTCTGGCTGGCTCAAGGCTCGATCGCGATCGATCTGATTCCACGCCACATCGATTTCGAGGATCCAGCGTTGCAGTTCCGCCGTTGTCAAGTACTCATCGTAAATCATATCTGCTCCTGCTCGGCCAGTCTGAATGCCTGAGCCGGCCCGAGGGTTAGAGCCAAGACCAGGGCCCAGCGCTCCAGTCCAAAGGCAACGCACCCGGAATGTGCATCGCTGCCGTCGGCGAGGCGAAACTCGAAGCGGCGCGAGAAGAACGTTTCGTGAAGATTGAAAGAAGAGATTGCCAGCGGCGTTCCCGTCGCATCCATGTGTGCGCGCAGTTCGAATTTCAGGCCCTTGATCTGCTGCACCAGCTTCCTGCCGCGAGCCGCTCCACCAGCGAAGAACGAATCAGTCGCGGCGTCGAGCTGCACCACGAGATGAAGCGATTGCGCGAACGCCAGTATTCGATCCATCCATTCCTGTCTTTGTTCCCGTACCCAGGCAGCAGACCCGACGAGCACAATCTCCCTCATCGCAAATGCCCGTAAACGGCCCGGCTCTTCCTTGTCCTCGTTGCGGTGGCAGCGTGCGATACAAGTCCAGGCCCCGGGCTCGTGAAGAGAAGTCCCCGCGAGTTTCGCATAACAGTGATAGCAGGCCGCCGGAGGCATGCAGCCTCCATCTGACTCCTCCACGATACTTGCCGGAAAAGATTCAAAGTAACCCGCGCGTTCCAGGACCGAACGGCTGATGAAGCGGGGAACCGGCAATTCCTGGGCTCCCGCCTGGATCGCGAACTCGAGGAATTTCGAATCGACCCAGGCGGCAAGTGCCGACATATGGGGACCCAACACAGACTCGCGGCCAGGTGCCCACTCTTGCAGGCGCGATAGCTGCGTCATCGGATCATCGATAGTGATTTCTCTTGTCGTCGTCATTTCGATCCGAAGTGCTCAACGATCACGGTCACGGTTCGAAAATTCTTCATCACGATCTCTTCATCGGGGATGTTCCGGCCGATCATCAGCTCAATATAGGCGATCAGCTTCAGGATCTTCAGCGAATCGATCCAACCATCTTCGAATAACGGGGTGTCAGGAGCGGCTCGACGCGTGAGGTCCGTCAACAATTCACCGTTGATATAGTCCAGCAATTTGTCTCGCGCGTCGCTCACGCCCCGGCGCCTCCCGCCAGGCTGCCATGTTCACCCCAGCCGCTCTCCACCAGCCAGCGAACCACCTGCGGGTAAAATTCCACCACGCTGGGCTTGAGCAGCCCGTTCGCTCGTAACGAGCGAGTGCATTCGGCATCCCTGAACGTTTTCGAGTACACAAGCTGAGGAACGAAGTGTTTGATGATCGCAACGCTGGCTCGGAGGATATTATCGCCGACTTCTTCGGCGGAGCGCACAAACAATTCAAAAGTTGGCAAGTCAACGATGGCAGGCATCTCGATTGCGCGTTTTCTCCACGATGGCCGGTAACGCAAAAACGCATCGCGGGTCAATCCCAGCAGGTGAGCGAGCGAAAGGGCATCTTCGCCGCCACAGATGTGGAAAGTCCGCCCCGCCTGAAAGCGTTCCGCTGCAAGATGCTCGACGGCCGAGGCGGCGTAGTCCAGAGCAATCAGATCCACGAGACTGCCGGGCGTTCCTGGAATCATTGGCGCAAGCGAATGGTAGTAGAGCCTTAAGGCATGATGGATAGCCGCCAGTCGCTTGACTTCGCCGGTCGTCGAACTCCCCAGCACTGTGCTGAGCCGCAGCACCGAGATAGGCAACTCGCTCATGTGTTCGCGCAGCAGCAGTTCAGTCTCATACTTCGACTGCTCGTATGAATTTACAAATCCCGCGGTATGATCCAAGTCCTCTTCGCAGATTGTTCCCGTACGCTTGCCCGCAACGTGCACCGTGCTCAAGGCCGCAAAAGCCTCGAGTCGCGAGCAATCCGTGGCGAAGGCAAGCACGTTCTTCGTCCCTTCGAGGTTCACAGCACGCGCCTCCGCGAGCGAAGCCGAAAACCGCGTATTGGCGGCGGCGTGTACGATAACGGTGGTGTGATCCAAAATTTGCCGGCTGGATTCTGATGCGATTCCCAAACCAGGACCCGCGGTGACATCGCCGCGCACCGGCGTTACCTTGCCGGACGAGCCCAGATACTCGCTTGCGTGGGTGAGCGCGAAAATTGCCCGAACGTCATTTCGACGGGCAAGAAGTGGAACGAGCGCTTCCCCAATCACGCCCGTTGCACCGGTGACCAGGATGGTGTGCGCCATCAGTGTTCCAAAATCATGCATGCCCAGTTTGCGCCGAACCCGAACGTGAACAGCAGCAGCTTGTCACCGGGGCACAGTTTTCCAGCAGTTGCAGCATCCTTCAAATTGATCCAATTGTCGGCGGCAATCACGTGCGCAATTCTGCTTATGTTTTCGGCAAACAGTTTGTCGCCACCGATCTGGATCAGCCCGAGCAGTATCTCCCAGCTGCGTAACGACACGTTGTGAGGAAGGATGCAGGAAATGTCTGAAGAATCCAGAGCCGCGTCCGCGAGTGTGTCGCGAACGATGTTCCGCGCAGTCGGAAAATAAGCTGCGGTGATTTCGTTTTTCTGCGCAATCGAGTTCCAGTAGTATCCTTTGGTGATTTGCCGATAGGCGAGGATGCGGTTGCGATCGCATTCTTTCTCCAGAAGAACGGCGCAAGCCCCATCGGAAATTACGTTATAGATCATTTCCCGCTTACAGCCTGCAGGCAACACATCAGCACTCACGCACAGCGCCCGGCTGGCACTCTTACTGGAAAGCAGAAAATCGCGGGCAAGCACCACGGAGGCCATCAGGCCCAGACACCCCACCTGGCTCACGCCGAAGGCTCTGGCCTGGGTCAGTTCCAGCTCGTACTGCAGTTGTGCAACGGGGTAGTTGAAAGCTGACAGCGGATCAGGAGTCTCGACGGCATGGCAGCCCGGCGTTGCCCCGGCATAGAAGAGCGCATCTATGCTGGTACGGTTTACGCCTGTGGCGCCTAGTAGTTTGTTGGCGGCAGCAGTTGCGAGCGCGTACGACGATTCCCGGCTCAGCCGTACCCAGCTGAACCCAAATTCGCGCAGCTTGGCCGCGGGGCTGTCGAGCAGGCCTCGTGCTTCGAGCTCCTCTACAGAAGCCGCATCCGAGCCCAAAACATACTCAATTCCAGAAATGCCGACTGGCATCAAGTCACTCGCTTGCTCAGAATTAGATTCCTCGGCACAATGTGCCCTCTCGAACTTTCAACGAACTATAGCGCATTGAGGAGGAACTGCTGAAATGCCTTGTAACACTTTCCGAAGTGTCATACTTCTGACGGCGTGCCGACAACCCGATCTAGGCTAATTTATTACTGTTGCGTTCCAATCGCTCCGGCCATTGCGGTCTTTTTCGAGGTTCGCTATTATCGCTTCGATTCTTTCTCGGTGAAAGCTTCCCCCTGTTGCGCATCAGTGACGGGCACGTTTGCGACTTTGATGTCCCGCCCCGGGTTGGGTTTGCAGTACAGAGAAAAACAGAGAACGAATCGTTGAAAAGACAGCTATTTAGGCAACATTAGAATGATCGGCCAGAACATCTCTCACTACAGGGTGATCGAAAAGCTCGGCGGCGGAGGGATGGGCGTCGTCTATAAGGCTGAGGACACGCGCCTGCGGCGTTTCGTGGCCCTGAAATTTCTTCCCGAAGATGTGACCAGCGATGCGGCGGCGCTCAGCCGGTTCCGGCGCGAGGCGCAGGCGGCGTCGGCGCTGAATCATCCTAATATCTGCACGATCTATGACATCGGCGAAGAGGGCGATCAGGCCTTCATCGTGATGGAACACCTGGAAGGCGAGACGCTGAAACACCTGATCGGGCGTCCGCTGGAGATCGACCGACTGCTGGGGATCGGGATTGACGTGGCCGATGCGCTCGATGCCGCGCATGCCAAGGGCATCGTGCACCGCGACATCAAGCCGGCCAACATTTTTGTGACGCGGCGCGGGGCGGCGAAGATTCTCGACTTTGGGCTGGCCAAGGTGACGCAGGAAGCCAGCCGGGCGCTCGATCCCAGCGAGGCGACCCGGACCGAGGGCGTGAGCGATCAGCATCTGACCAGTCCGGGATCGGCGCTGGGCACGGTGGCGTATATGTCGCCGGAGCAGGTGCGGGGCAAGGCGCTCGATCCGCGCACCGATTTGTTTTCGTTCGGCATTGTGCTCTACGAGATGGCGACCGGAGCTTTGCCGTTCCGGGGAGAAACTTCGGGCGTCATCTTCGAGGCAATCCTGAACCGGGCGCCGCTGGCGCCGGTGCGGCTGAATCCGAATCTGCCGGCGAAGCTGGAGGACATAATCAACCGCGCGCTGGAGAAAGACCGCGAACTGCGCTACCAGCATGCGGTGGACATCAAATCGGAGTTGCTGCGGCTGAAGCGCGATCTGGAGTCAGGACGAAGCGCGGCGGTGAACGCGGCGGCGAGTTCTGGGGATGCGGCGCATACGGTCCCCTCGCCGGAAACGGTGCCCGCTGCGCAGAAATCCAGCGGATCGGGGCGGGTGGTGGCGGCGGCATCGAGGGCAAGTTCTTCGGGGAGTGCCGGGGCCGCGCAAACGGCCGCTCCGTCGCGGGCATGGGTCAAGTGGATGATTCCCGCAGCGATAGTGCTCACGCTGGCGGTGATTGCGGGCGCGTTCTACTGGCACAAGCGTCAGGCGGTGCAACTGACGGACAAGGACCAGCTCATCCTGGCGGACTTTACCAACCAGACGGGCGATGCGGTCTTTGATTCCACCTTGAAGGAGGCGCTGGCGATTCAGCTGGAGCAGTCGCCGCTGCTGCAACTGGTGAGCGACGCGGAACTGCACAGCAACCTGCAGTATCTCGGGCAGTCGCGCGACCAGAAGATCACGCCGGAACTGGCGCAGCAATTGGGCCAGCGGCTGGGGGTGAAGGCCTATCTGGCGGGCTCGATCGCCAATCTGGGATCGTCGTATGTGATTCAGATCAACGCGGTGAATGTGGCCACGGGCGAGGTATTTGGGCGGGAGCAGGTCACGGCTAACGACAAGACGGAAGTGCTGCCGGCGGTTTCGCGGGCGGCCACGGCCATTCGGGCGCGGCTGGGCGAATCTCTGGCTTCAATTCAGAAACTGACGACGCCCTACACCAACGTGACTACATCGTCGCTGCAGGCGTTTCATGCCTTCTCGCTGGGCGAGGATGAGCACCGCATGGGCCACGATTTTCCCCAGGCGCAGTCGTTTTATGAAGAAGCGATCCAGCTCGATCCCAACTTCGCCATGGCCTATGCCCGGCTGGGCGTGACCTTCACGACTCAGGGAGCGATCGCCAAGGCGCTGGAGTTCATGAAGAAGGCCTACGATCTGCGCGGGCACGTGACCGAGCGCGAGCGCATGTACATCGAGGCGCAGTATGCCAGCTTCAGCTTCGATCTGCCCAAGGCGCTGGAATCCTACAATCTGTTCGTCGCAACCTATCCGCGGGACGCGGCGGCGTGGAACAACCGCGCCATCGTGTACTCGTGGATGGGAGATTACGAGCATGCCGCGGCCGATTTCGAGAAGACCTGGGAGATTGCGAAGTGGGATAACACCTCGGCGGCGAATGCCGCCAGTGCGCTGGTCACCATGGACCGGTTCCCCGAGGCGGAACGCTACCTGAAGGAAGCGCTGGAGCAGGGAGGCGGGGACGATATCAATTATCAGGGCACGCTGATGGAGGACGAGTTCCTGCAGGGGCGTCCGGAGTGGGAAAAGCACGTGCAATGGGCTGCCGGGCGTCCGGACGGATTTTCCCTGGATGCGAACGCGGCCATCATCTATTTCTTCGTGGGAAAGATCCACGAAGCCGACCGGCTCTGGCAGCAGGCGGAGCAGAGAGCGGAGCAGCAGCATCTTCCGGACACGGCTGGCGGAATTTATGCGGTGAAGGCGGCACACGACGCGCTGGCGTCCAACTGCTCTGCGGCGCGCGAAGCGGCTCATCGCGGACTGGCGCTGGACCATTCCATGGCCACGGTCCCCGATGCCGCGCTGGGTCTGGCGCTCTGCGGCGAGGCTGCGCCAGCGTTGAAAGAGATGGAACGGCTGGCGGCAGCGGAGCCCAGCAATACGCTGGTCAACGCGATCTACCTGCCCGAGGTGAAGGCCGCCGCAGCGTTCGCGGGACACCATCCGGAGCAGGTGGCAGGTTTGTTGACCCCGGTGACTCCCTACATCCTGGCATCCAAGTCGCCGCATCTGCTCGGTCCGGCGTTGCTGGCACTCAAGAATCCGCAGCAGGCGGTGGTTGCTTTTGAGCCCGGCGTGCGCTACCGGGGCCAGGCGCTGGGAGAGGGATCCGGGGGACAAGGGCAGGTGCCGGACTATCCGCTGTGCCTGCTGGGAACGGCGCGGGCGCAAGCGCAATTCGACCGGACGGCGGCGGTGCGCAGCTACCAGGAAGTGCTCGATCTCTGGAAGAATGCCGACGCAGATTTCATCCCGGCCCAGGAAGCCCGGCGCGAGCTGGCGGCGCTGAGCGCAGCACGAAACTGAGAGAAACGTGTTTAGTGCTCAGCGCAGGAGACCTCAGCGGCTAAAGCCGGGATTGAAGATAAGGCGGGTTATCGCAGCGCTGAAAGCGCGCCAGCCAAAATCAATTAAGGAAGCGCGGTCTTCTCAGGAGCCTGTTAAGTCCCAGCAGGACCGGGGCAGATGCCTATAATTCGGCCAGCGCCCACCTTTTTCCTATCACTGATTACGAGTCTAGCTACTCACCCCTGGTTTGCTCATCTCTCTCTCCGAATGGGACAATATATGCATGCAAAAATCGCTGACTGCAATCGTGATCCAACTTCTGGCGGCTGGGATGATGTTGCTGGGCTACGCTCCAGCACAGCAGACTCCGGCGGCTACCAACTCGCAACCAGCATCTTCCACCCAAGCTCCTTCCACTCCCGCCAAAACGCAAGCGGGCGGCGCCAGGAAAACGACTGCCGGCACAACGGCGGCGACTCCTCTAACCCTTAAGACGCAAAGGGACAAAGAAAGCTATGCCATGGGAATGAACCTGGGCATGGGACTGCGCAAACAAGGTTTGACGCTCGATCCCGCTCTGGTGGCGCGGGGCATGAAGGACGCTCAGGCCGGGGGCAAGACGCTGCTGACCGAAACCGACGCGCGCGCCGCGATCCAGCAATTGCAGGAGGATGTCAGTCAAAAGCTGGCAGGGGCGAACCACAAGGAGGGTGAAGCCTTTCTGGCGGCCAACAAGAGCAAGGAAGGCGTCGTGACCCTGCCCAGCGGGTTGCAGTACAAAATTCTACAAGCAGGTACCGGACCGAAGCCCGCGGCCAGCGACACGGTGACGGTCAACTATCGCGGGACGTTCGTCAACGGCACCGAGTTCGACAGCTCCTACAAACGCGGCCAGCCCATATCGTTTCAGGTAAGCGGAGTGATCAAGGGATGGACCGAGGCACTGCAACTGATGCCCGTAGGATCGAAGTGGCAGCTGTTCATTCCCTCCGATCTGGCCTATGGAGACAATGGACGGCCCGGCATTGCTCCGGGCGCGACGCTGATTTTTGAAGTGGAGTTGCTCTCGATCGGAGAGCAGAAGAAGTAACTGCAACCGGGATCGAATCTGCTGACCGGCCGTCTGCGAGGGCAGGCGGCCTTTTTTTCACATCCTCGTGGGTCTAATGCGCCTCCGAGCGCTGCCGATAGAAATGGTAGCGAGGAGGGAAGGCGCGTGAGAATTCTCTTAGTCGAGGACAGCCTGGCGATCCGGCGGGCGAATGAGTCCGCCTTGCAGAAGGCAGGATATGAGGTGATTTGCGCCGAAGACGGAGAATCCGCGCTACAACTGGCGCGAGACGGCAAGCCGGACCTCATCCTGCTGGACATGATTCTGCCCAAGATGAGCGGGCCCGACGTGCTGCATCATCTGAAGAGCGAGCCCCAAACGGCCACGATTCCGGTCGTGGTGCTGAGCAGCCTCACGGAAAAGAACCGGCAGAAGCTGATGGAGGCAGGAGCGGAGGAGTACATCGAGAAGAACACGCTGATGCCCCTGCCGGGGATGAACCTCCTGCCCAAAATGCTGGAAAACATCATCTGCCGGATCAACCGCAGGCGCGGCATCGCTTTTTCGGACGTCCCCATCCCGAAGTGAACGTCGGGATGACCGCGGGGATCTTACAGCGAATGCTGCAGGTGCTCTTCCGCGGAGAGATTGGCGCCCGCCAGCAGCAACAGTCCCGACAAAAACGCCCAGAACATCAGGCTGACCGACAGGGCAAAGGGCCCGTAGACTTCCTGGAAATTCAGCCAGGGCAGGGCGAGGATGTACGCCTGCTTCAGCGCTTCGGAAAGCAGTCCCATGATGATGGCCGCGGGCAGCACGGCGCGCGGCGGGACCTTGCCGTTGGGCAGCAGCCAGTAGATGAGGAAGAAAATCGCGATGCTGGCGGCGATGGCGAACAGTTTCATCATGAAGAAGCCAACTCCATGCACGAAGCCGCTGCCGTGGCCGCGGAGCACGAAGCTCATAAACGCGACCGGCCCGGCGGTCAGGGTGATAGAGAGCATGGCCAGCACGCCGCAGGCGAAGGCCAGGCCAAACGAGATCACCTGATTGCCCAGGTAGGAACGATTCTTCTCGAAATGCCAGACCCGGTTCAGCGCAACTTCGAGCGGCAGGAATACGCCCGACGAAGTCACCAGCAGCATGATCACGGAGAATACTTGCACGCGGTGCCGCGCGTTGACCATCGCTTCCAGATTGCGAATGACAAAGCCTTGCCCGGTGGGAAGGTAGTCTCGCAGCAGGTCCTTGACCACGCTCGCCATGACTTCCGAGTGGAAAACGCTGCGGCTTATGGTCATGAGCAGGACCACGAAGGGAAAGAACGACAGAATGGCGTTGGCCGCGACCGAAAAGGCGAAGGTGTGCACTTCGGTCCGCATGAGGTACTTCACGGTAGAGAGCACCAGACCCGAGGACCGGCGCGGGACCGACCGTGGCGGCGGAGCTTCGGTTTGGGGAACTGCCGGGATGGGAGGGTTGGACACGGCCACTTTTCATCCTACCAGAGGGGCGTGCCCGGGCCGGGGGTGTAGGTCTCGGGTCTCAGGTCTTAGGCAAAACCCTAAGACCCAACACCCAAGACCTAAGACCTGGGCGGTATAACGCGGAACCCAAGTTCCACCGGCGGTTACCGGGCTATTTCTTTATTCATGTTAAAGTTATCGAGAATGACCAGGGGTCATATTACGATTCCTTTCTAATTCTGCTTGCGAAACGTTTTAATAGTGCTTATTATCTGTTGCTCGACACCGGAAAAGCGTCCGGTGGTGAGGCCAGCAAGGCTGGTTGACGTTGGGTCGAGTGGTGGAAAAGCGCCAAATTCACGGGCTCCTGATGTTTACGCCGCTTTTTCGTTAACGGCGCAAGACGGAGGAGCTTTTTCCTTTTGGACCGTGGCTGGGGTTCTTCTCTTCTGCCGCGCAGCGCAACCAATAAAGTTCTACCGGCTTCTTAGAGGGGGCTTCGGTCGGACCGGGGCGACGATCCGAGGATCCGTAGAACAATTCTTAGTCCAGAGGCGAAAGGAGTTTTATCCGTGAGAGAGAAAGGTACAGTGAAGTGGTTCAACGGGGCGAAAGGGTACGGCTTTATCCAACGCTCCACGGGGGAAGATGTGTTCGTACACTTTTCCGCGATCCAGGAGAACGGCTACCGCACGCTCAACGA
>Ga0187818_10000154_pt1 | contig 21405 bp, 13 predicted proteins | sample NC_wetland_sal_i_14_FD_130581 | JGI IMG/M metagenome (GOLD analysis project Ga0187818, IMG submission 130581) | Wetland sediment microbial communities from Neuse River Estuary, North Carolina, USA - SO4_3 | ecosystem: Environmental > Aquatic > Freshwater > Wetlands > Sediment | place: USA... | reverse complement strand
GCCGCCCACTGCGCCGGCGCCGACGGCCCGGAGGTCTGCTGCGACTGGATCGTCGCCATGGCTTCGATCAGCGGTTTATTGCCGATGGCCCAGCCGATGCGGTAGCCGGTCATGGCATACATCTTGGAAACCCCGTTGATCACCACCATCTTCGATTGTTCGAGCGGTTCCTTCATGAAGTCATAGCAGATCGGGGCAGTGACGCCGTCGAACGTGAGCCGGTTATAAATATCGTCCATGATCAGGTAGATGCTTTTCTTCTCGCAGAACTCAACCATCTCCTGGACGAAATCCCTCGAATACATCACGCCTGAAGGATTGTTGGGGCTGTTAATGATGATGGCCTTGGTATAGGAACTGACGACATCCGTAATCTCTTTGACGGTTGGACAGAAGCTTCCATCTTCCGCGGTCACCGGCACGGGAACGCCGCCCGCCAACTTGACCATTTCCGGATAGCTCACCCAGTAGGGCGCGGGAAAAATCACCTCTTCCTTGGGATCGAGGATGGCGTGCAACAGCACCATCAGCGCCTGCTTGGCGCCTCCGGAAGCGATTACGTTATCGGCCGAGACGAGCTTCTTGTAGTGCTCTTCTGTATAGCGAATGATCGCTTTCTTGAGCGCGGGAATTCCGTCGGGCGCCGTGTACCGGACTTCTCCTGTGTTCAACACTGCGGCGCAATTGATCACCGCATCGATCGGGCACTTGCTCTTGGGCTCGCCGCCTCCCAGATGAATGACGGGCTCTCCTTTTTCGCGCAGCAGAGCGGCCGTTTCATTCAGCTTGAGAGTGGCTGATTCTTTGATGGACCGGGCAAGCTGACTAAGACTCATGACGTTTCCCTTCCCTTCCGGTGCATATTTGAATCCTACTAGGATACCGCCCTTTTCGTTGGGCCACTCTTTTTCCCCTCGCGCACAGTCGTCGCTTCCGACGCCGCCTGACACTTTTTCCGCGAAAACAGTTAAGTGAGCTTAACGAACACGCCAAAGGACGCAGTGACCAGAATCACGCGCCGCCGTGACGGGAATCGTCTTGCGGGAAGATGCTGCTTTGAGGGCCGGAAATGCGGAGTTCGCGGCGCGCAAATTTTGTGTCAGGGGCCAAACAGCCGCGGCAGCACCTCACCCGCGTTGCCCAGGTGGCACTCAGTAAAGGAAGACGCGTTCGCCGGGTGCTCCGGGCCCACGTAGATCGTTCGGGCTCGGCCGCGGACGCAGGCCGCGAAGCTGGAGGCGGGTTCGACCAAACCTGAAGTCCCCACAGCCATGAAGATGGTGCAGTCGTCCAGCGCGGCGTAAATCTGATCCAGGGCAAAGGGCACTTCGCCGAACCAGCATATGTGCGGGCGAATCTGACCTCCGCAACGACAACGGGGAATCCCGGCGGGCGGTTCGTAGAGATTGGTGTCGTCGAAGGGCGGACGTTGGCAGGTGTCGCACCGGCTCTTGAAAAGCTCTCCATGCATGTGAAGCACGCGCCGGGAGCCAGCCTGCTCGTGCAGATTGTCCACATTTTGCGTGCAGAGAAAGAGGCGCTCGCCGAGAGTCTGCTCCAGTTTGGCAAGGGCAATGTGGGCCGGATTCGGCTTGGCGGCGGAAGCAACCCGGCGGCGCATGGAATAGAACTCCCACACCAGTCGGGGGTCGCGCTGCCAGGCGTCGGGCGATGCGACGTCCTCAATCCGGTAATTGCGCCAGAGGCCGCCCACGCCGCGGAAGGTGGGAATTCCGCTTTCCGCACTCACTCCCGCCCCGCTGAGGATGAAGACGCGATCAGTGGGAGAAATGGAGAGCATGGGCGGCAGACGGCAGTGAAATTCTACTCGCTCGTTCCAGTCAAAAGCCTACACCGCAAAGTGCGCTAGCAGAGGTTATTCATGAAGCTGCTTTGAAAGGGCGCGGCTCTTAGCCGCGCCGCCGTGGCACATTTGAAAATTGGGGCCCTTGGGGACAGACGCATGCCATCTTCCTTTCTAGTACCACGAGATGATTTCAAACGGTTTGCCTCAGCGGCTAAAGCCGGACTTGGTCTTGTCTGTGTCGGCGCGGCTGGAAGGCGCGGCCTTTTCAAAACTGTACCCGCGAGGCTGCGGAGAAGAAGGGGGCGGCGTTGAACAGAAATTCCTTACGCTGCCGAATTCTGATTCGTGCAAATCGTGTTCGTGGACTCGGTGTGCGCCACCAGTTGCGGCATCGCGATGCCCAGCCATTGGCCCAGGCGGCGGAAGTGCTCCAGCCAGTCCTCATGCACAGGTCCGCGGCCACTGCCCGAGATCGCCTGCGAGAGCTCGTAATACGCGTTCTGGGATTTCCACAGATTCAGGTCGAAGGGCTGCATCCGCGACAGGGCAACCACGTTCTCCACTTCTTCGAGAACCTGCGGATTGCCGGGGTTCTGCATCCAGCGGTCGACCATCGTGTTCAAGCGGTGCCGCAGCGCGGATTCCAGGCTGGAAGCATCCAGGTTGAACCCGCTTTGCCGCGCGCAATCGAGCAGGGATCGAACCACATCCAGACTGGCCGCGGGATCGGCCAGAGCGTGGCGCACGGCGCTGGCCAGCACGAACTCGGTGGTGAGCCGCAAAACCGGCGGCAGGGGAAATTGCAGATCGGCGAGGAAGCACATCAGCGGAGCATGGTCCTGGTAGACCCGGCGGTAAAGAGCCTCGGCATCGCTGAGGGTCGAGTCCACGATCTGGTTTAGAACCCTGGCTCGCTCGTCTCGAAACAGCGATTTCAGAGAGTAGGTTGACCCCGAGAAGTAGCGGTCGATCAGACGCAGGCAATGGGGCAGGTCGGCGCCGGCGAAAGCTTTGCTGGCTTGTTCCAGGAAGCGATCAAACCATTGCACGCCGCTGCTTCGCTCGTCGGACCATTGCCCGTCGCTCCATTGCCCGTCAGACAATGGCCGCACACCTGCGCTCAGATTGTGATCGCCAAAGTGGAGCACTCCGAAACCCATCATCAACGAAGTGTCGGTCACTTCGGAGCTGAGGCGTGCGACGCCGGCGGCGAACTTCGTCTTCCCCGACTCGAGGATCTGTGATCTCTCCAGAGTGACGCGATAGCACATCACGCGATCGTGGTCGTGGTATCCGTCAAACATGGAGCGAATGGCGTAATGGGCGCCCACGCCGACCAGGTCGAGCATCGTGGGCTTGATGAAGCGCTCGTAAACGTGCCGGCCATTGCCTAATCCCGGGATGTTGCTCCAGGCCTCCTGCAAGCGCTGGAGAAACGCTTCTTCCCGATCCTCCCCCGAAACCTGCTGGCTGAGCTGCAAGGCGCGCCCGGCGTATTGCAGAATCTGCAAGGTTGCCGGACCGGTCAGTTCATCGAAAAACCATCCGCAACTGGTGTACATCAGCATCAGGTGACGCTGCATTTCGAGCAGCCGCAAGGCCTTAACGCGCTCGGCCGGGGAAAGCGGCTGTTTGGCATGGCGGGCGAAGAACAGATCCTTGTTTTGCGGAGAACGATCAAGCACCACCGTGATGTAGTCGTCGCGGGCAGCCCAACCGTCGGCAAGCAGGCCGGCGCCCTTGGTTTCAAACACGGCGTTGAGATCATCGCGCAGCCAGTCCAATGCAGCGCGCAACGGACGGCGCCATTGTTGAGTCCAAGCTATATCCCCGCCGGATCTGCAGCCGCAATCGCTTGTCCAGCGTGCGATGCCGTGGCAACAACTCCACGACGTATTCTCGATGATTTCCGTCTCCTGCGACGGCGGATTTTCAGCCAGATACTGGCCGTAGTTCGTGATGCGGGCGAGCTGGTTGCGTTCCAGGTAATCGAGCGCATAAGCCAAGGCCATGTCGCCATGAGGACAATGGTGACCGTAAGTTTCGCCATCGGTCGCAATGTGTACGATTTGAGGCCACGGGCGTCCTTCGTTGAAACCGCTGAGCAGGCGGTTGGCAAACCGTACCCCATCCACCAGCAAGTTCTCAAACGCGACCGCATGGGAGATCGGTCCGTCGTAGAAAAACAAAGTGATGGAGCGGCCGGAGGGAAGGTAGCACTGGTAGGCGCAGGTGGGATCAATCGTGCCTCCCTCCACATTGCGCCACTGCTCCCAGAGTTGGTTGCGCGTCCGCCGAGCCTGGTGGGGAGCGAGCACGGTGAACTTGACTCCCGCCGAACTGAGAAGATCGAGGGTTTCCACGTCAACTGCGGTCTCCGGGAGCCACATGCCCTCGGGATCACGCCCGAAGCGGTGCTGAAAGTCGCGCATGCCCCAAGTGATCTGAGTGCGCTTGTCGCGAGCGTTCGCCAACGGCGAGATCATGTGGTTGTAGGCTTGGGCCAGCGCTGATCCATGACCGCCAAAAATCTGCCGGCTCAGACGGTCCGCGGCAAGAATCTGCTCATAGGCGTGGGGCGCGTGCTGCTCCATCCAGGAGAGCAAGGTGGGGCCAAAATTAAAGCTGATGCGGGAGTAGTTGTTGACGATCTTGGCGATCCGGGACTGTGCGTCTAGAATCCGCGCCGCGCCGTTCGGCAGATAGCATTCGGCAGTGACCCGCTCGTTCCAATCGTGATACGGAGAAGCCGAATCCTGCAGTTCTACGGCTTCGAGCCACGGATTCTCCCGTGGCGGCTGGTAGAAATGGCAATGGATACATACGTAGCGATCCATCGCGCTGGGCTCCCGGAACGGCTCACGCAGAATCGGGAATCGGTTCTTGCGTGCGAGGCCGCTCCTCGCGCAAGAAAGCGGGGAACCGGTACGCTCGCACGTCACCAGTTCCCCACACGGCAACCATACCGCCGCGTCGAGCGGGGAGGGTATAGACATCTCAGGTACCCCCACGGCACTGGGGTAGCGCATGGATGGAGGTCGGGGACGGCTGCTTTCTCGGAGACGGTGGTTTGCACCAACGATGAAGAAGCGGCTCGCCACGCGCAGGGTCATCTGCCAGTGTGACTGACCTCACAGACGGTACAGGACGAACCTCCTACCATTGAGCGTTTTGCATGGCGGATACCGCCGCCCCAGGCGGGATCGCCCCTAGGGAGATCAGCCCATGCCTGAACTCGAACTCGAGACCAAATCCCTTCCCGAGAATGCCTACCGGCCGCTGGAAGCCAAAGAACTGTATTTGCCCATCGTGCCCGTGGAAGCGAAACTGCCGGAAATCACGCTGCGGTCAGTCCTTTGGGGTGTGGCGTTCTGCGTGATATTTTCGGTCGCGTCGGCCTATTCCGCCCTCAAAGTTGGCCAGGGAATGGAGGCGGCGATTCCCATCTCCATCCTTGCCATCGGCCTGGCTCGCGTTTACCAGCGGCGTTCTACCCTGCTGGAGAACATGATCATCACCGGCATGGGCGGGGCATCTGCCGCCGTGGTGTCCGGTGCGGTCTTCACGGTGCCGGCCCTTTACGCTCTTCACCTCGACCCGCACCCGGTGCAGACCATCTTCATCTGCCTGGCCGGCGGCTGCCTTGGCATTCTCTTTCTCATTCCGCTGCGGCGCTACTTTGTGCGCGAAATGCACGGCAAGCTGCCCTTCCCGGAGGCTACGGCGATCACCGAAGTGCTCGTCACCGGCGAGAAGGGCGGCTCGCAGGCCAGGCTGCTGCTCCAGGCCACCGTCATCGCCGCGATTTACGACTTCTTTGTCACGACGTTCCACGTCTGGAAGGAGTATCTGAACTTCCAGTTCGTGCCCGCGGTGAAGGCACTGGCTGAGCGCGGGCGCATGGTTTTCAATTTCGACGCGGTCGCCTTCATCCTCGGCCTGGGCTACGTGATGGGATTGCGGATTTCCTTGATCTTTTGCGCAGGCGGCATCCTGGTGAACTTCGTGCTTGTGCCGCTGATCTGGTTCATCGGCAGCCACATGGGCGACGTCACGGTGTATCCCGCTACCATTCCCATTTCGCACATGACCGCCGCGGAGATATACCGCTATTACGTGAGGTTCATCGGCGTGGGCGCCATCGCCAGCGCTGGCCTCGTGGGCATCCTGAAGTCGTTGCGCGTGGTGGCCGGATCGTTTGGCATCGCGCTGCACGCCTTCCGCCACGGCGAAGCGCCGCAGATGGAGCGTACCGACCGGGACATTCCCATCATCACCATCTTGCTTGGCGTGGTGCTGGGGGCAATCGGAGTAGCCGCCTTTTTCGGAAGCCTTCATGTTTCCTGGACGGTGCTGGCGTTGGGTCTGGCGCTGACGCTGCTGTTCTCGTTCTTTTTCACCACGGTGGCCGCGAACGCCATTGCTACCACGGCAAACAACCCGGCCAGCGGCATGACCTTGCTGACCGTCATCGTGTCGGCGGTGGTGCTGCTGAAGTTTGGACTCTCCGGTGCTACCGGCATGTTCTTCGTAATGGCGCTGGCCGGCATGGTGTGTGTCGCCCTGTGCGCATCTGGACAGTTCATTACCGATTTGAAAGCGGGCTACTGGATCGGTTCCACGCCTGCGGCGCAGGAGAAGGTGAAGTTTATCGGGGTGGTGGCAGCGGCCATCACCGCAGGGTTAACCATCATCCTGCTGGCCAAGGCATTTCAATTCGGAGAGGCCATGCCCGGCGACCCGCGCCAGGTGCTGGTGGCGCCGCAGGCCTCGGCACTCAAAGCCGTGGTTTCGGGGTTCATGAGCGGCCAGCCGGCCCCCTACATCTTGTTCGGCATCGGCGCCATGGTCACGGTCGTGCTGGAGATGCTCGGCCTCTCTTCGATGGTCTTCGCTCTGGGAATCTATCTGCCGCTGCAGTTGACCACGCCGATCCTGGCTGGCGGATTCCTCTCCCACCTGGTGAACAAACGCGGCGAAAAGTTAGGTGGCCAGCGGGCTAAGACCGTCCGCGAGCGCGGCATCATCATTGCCGGCGGCTTGATGGCGGGCGGCGCACTCGGCGGAGTGATTGGCGCGGCACTGCGCGTGGTACCGCGCTTCAAAGAAGAGTGGATTCAGACGCCGTTCTACGACAATATGGCGGTCTCACAAACTGTTTCCGCGTTGTTTTTTATTGGCCTGTGCCTGTATGTCTGGTTCCGTTCGCTGAAAACCGAGAAGGAGACGGTCTGAGTTGTTGGCGATTCTCTCTCGATGGCGTCATCCCGAGCGTAGCCGCAGTCTGGTAGACCTTCGGCTTCAGCCGGAGGCGAGGGAAGCGAGGGATCTCGCGCGTGCCGGCTGCACCTTCAGTTCACGCGAGATCCCTCGGCCCGCCGGTGAAAGCGCGGGCCTTCGGGATGACGCCCCCCAAGCGATAGGATTCAAACGGAGACACGACCGTAACCCGTAACAAGGAGGCGTGATGGATCAAGCAGGGAAGTTTATCGCTGACGCGGTTCTCGGCATTGACACACTTTGGGGCGGCGACGTCATGTGTCCTTCGGGCACAGGACGCTTCATCGCCGATTGCTGGTTTTCCGACGAAGCGCTGCCCGCCGCCTACACGCATCCGGCGGCAGCGCGCCTGCGGCAATCGGGTGGCGTCGCGGGCAAGAACGTTGATCGGGCGGCGGTGGACGAATACCTGCGCGAGGTGAATGTTCTCCAGGCAATCGCCGGAATCGGCGACGAAGCAGAAAACACCGGCGGGCTGCGCAAGCCTTATCTGATCGGCCTGGCCGATTCCCTGCGCGTGATGTGGGACCTCGCCATGGAAGTCCTGGGTAAAGGCGATAAAGTGCCCTACACCCGGTGTGTGGAGGCGGCGACGGGCAAGCCGCCCGAACCTTCCCAGCCGAAAGCGAAGCGGGAGCGCGTCGCCGAATTGCTGAGCCGTGCGGGCTATGCCTCGGCGAAAGCAGGCGGGCTATTGCCAGCGGTGGATGCCTGGCGCCGGGAGCGGGTGATCCCCATGGCATCCGTGCGCGGGCTGAGTGGGGCGGTGATCGCACACTTTGACAATCTCAGCGCAGAAAATCTGCTGCCGTATCTTCCCCAGGAACTGGCCAGGGTGCCGCGAGCAAACATCGACTTTCTTCCCATCAAGGACGCCTGGTTTTCCGGTTCGATGAACTACATCGGGCGGGCGCGAACGCCTGACGGCAATCCCAAGTACGAAGCGACCTACGAGATCAATGCGTCATTGCAGATCTCGTTTCCGGAGTTTGAACAACTGGTAAGTCATGAGGTTGTGCCGGGGCATGTTACTACGTTTGCCTATTTGCAGCATTTGTATGTTCGCGGCAAGGCGGACTTCGAGGCGACCGTTCTCACTATGAACACACGCGCCGCCACGTTGTTTGAAGGACTCGCCAACAATGCGATTCTGATCGCGCATGGCGTAACGGAAGTCGAGCAGTTGCCGGATGAGGACTTGCAGATCGGCGTGCTGCTGGCCCTGCTGCAGGATGATGCCAAGAACCAGTCGTCCTATCTGACCTGGGGTGAAGGAAGACCGCAGCCGGAAGTTGCGGCCACGCTGCGCCGCGATTTTCTGGTTACCGAAGAACGCGCCGACAAGTTGTCTGGCGCCTGGGGACGGCATCCCCTGCTGGGTCGAATGTATCTGCCGGCGTACCGCTCGGGCACGGAGAGAGTGGCAGAACTGCGGCGTAAGTATCCGCCAGAGAGAGTGCTTCCGGCGATCTACGGGGTTTGCGGATTAGTAGATATACAAACTGTCGAGCAGGTTTTGAAAGGCTAGAGCTGCAAACTCGCCGCTGGCCGAGCGCACAGGAGAATTCCCATGGAACCGTTTCGTCATCACATATTCGTCTGCACACAAGAGAAGCCAGAAGGGGTGACGTCGTGCCCCGCCAACCGATCATGGACGGTTTTGCAGGCCCTGGAGCGAGAACTTGCCGCCCAGGGACTGGACAGTGAAGTTCAGGTGACCACCTGCGGCTGCCTCGGCTTGTGCGATGAAGGTCCCATCATGATCACTTACCCCGAGGGCACCTGGTATCAGAAGGTCAAGGAAGAAGATGTTCCTGAGATCGTGAGTTCCCACCTGCGCTCGGGCAAAGTTGTGTCGCGGTTGGTGCGCAGCGATTCGGAAGCGATGAAAGCCGAGGCGACCGAGCATCGCGACCGTTATCGTGCCATGGTCAAGGCCAAGGACGAGGCCGGCATTCTTCCCGACGATCTCTACGAGATGACGCGATCGTTCATGCCCTGCCGGGCGCTGCTGACGGCGCTCGAATTGGATGTATTCACGGCCGTGGGCGAGGGCGCTTCCGCCGAAAGCGTAGCTCGCAGAATCGGCACTGATGCCAGAGCTACCGAAATGCTGCTGAATGCGCTGGCTAGTCTGAAGCTGCTCGACAAACGGGATAGGACCTTTTTCAATACTGCCAGAAGTGCCCGCTTTTTCTCCGCGGGCTCCCGCGACAACGCCCGCGATGGCCTGCTGCACGTTGCAAACCTCTGGCACCGTTGGTCCACGCTGACGGAATGTGTTCGCGCCGGGACATCGGTTGCGACCCGCGAGCGGGATGACGCCACGGTGAAAGCATTCATCGACGCCATGGATCGCAACGCCCGGGAGCGGGCGGGCACTGTGGTGAAAGCGGTCGGAACCGGCGGCATCACACGCATGCTGGACCTGGGTGGCGGATCGGGAGCGTATTCCATTGCGTTCGCCAGAGCCTTCCCGGAACTGAAGTCGGAAATTGTCGACCTGGGTGAGGTCCTTCCGCTGACTCAGGAGAATATCCGCAAAGCTGGGCTTGCCGACCGCATCCGCACGCGGGTAGGCGACATGCTTCACGATCCGCTGGGAAAGAACTACGATCTGATTCTGGTCTCCCAGATCTGCCATATGTTTTCTGTGGAAGAGAACCGCAGACTGTACCGGCGAGCCTATGACGCGCTGACGCCCAAGGGACAGTTCGTGGTGCAGGACTTTATTCTGGAACCGGGCAAGACGGCTCCCCGGGCCGCAGCCCTGTTCTCGCTGAACATGCTGGTGGGGACACGCGCCGGCAGCAGTTACAGCGAACCAGAGTACGCGAATTGGCTGCGGGACGCGGGTTTCACCGATGTCCGCCGCGTCCGCATGCCCGGACCAAGCGGGCTGATGATTGGAGTTCGATCTTAGAACTCCACGAGCCGACTAGAAGCTATCTCACAAATCGGCTTTGAAAGGGCGCGGCTTCAGCCGCGCCGCTCAGAGCTCGCGATGAATACGGGCTTTAGCCCCTGAGGTGAGCGACTCTTCATCCTCTGAATCACGCCGCCTAGGGGTGAGTAGTGATTTTCGTCTGATTGATCAGCGCTTGGAGATCGGGGCCGTACTTGTTCACCAAGCTGTCATAGTCGGCCAGGAATATGACGTGGTATTGAACCACGTACGGGTCATCCAAACGGCGAAACAGGACTATTTCCTTTCCCGCTCCCTTCGGCCGATCGACCAGGAAGGCCTTGTACGGCGGGTTCAGGGTCAGCGCGTCAAACGGCGTCGCTGTGTCCACCGCGTAGCCGTTGTCGCGCATGCGAGCAAAGGCGATCCGAATGTAATCGTCCAGATTATCGACTTTTTGGTCGAACTCCTCGAGCAGCAAATCCACTACGAAACTGACGGCAATTTTGGACCCGTCAGCGTTCGCTGGCGCCAGAACCGTTACGTATTTCGAGGGTTGGGCCGCCTGGTGCCAACCTGCCGGAAGCGTGAAACTGTAATTGAAGAGCTTTTCATACCTGGCGAGAAGGGCCGCGGTATCCGGCACTTCCTTTCCCAGTCCATGGGCCTCGGCCATGGTGTGGAGTTGCCCCTGCTTGTAGAGTTCGCCGTAGATGTGAGCGCATTCGGTTCCGAGCGCGACTGCGTAATCTGCTATGAAGGCGGAGCGGTCCTTGGTGGCGTCATCGAACTGGTAAGTCTTCAATGCAAAAGCGTTGGTTTGACCTTTGGCCAGTTCCTTCCGGGTTGCGCTGTCGGTGAGTCTGAACTGCACATAGGAACCCGTAGAGAGGGTTGACCAGGCCCACATCGTGGCCATCCCGGCAAACTGTTCCCGGACGTCAAGAACGTACGGATAGCCGTCCGCCTGTGCTTTGTTGAAATCGATGGCTGTTCCCGCGCCGTATGCGGATGGATCCGGCGGAACGACGGTTTCGAAATATGGCGTGCTCACTTTGAACACGGCCGTCATCGCGGCCTCCATCATTTTCGTGCGATCGAGCGCGCCCACCGTTTGCTGCAAGAGTTGCGATTCTTTCGAACGTTCCGATTTTTCCACCCCCTCTTCGATCAACATGGGGGCGAGCGCAAGCGCGGAAAGACCGCTCCAAATCGTTCTTCCCCTCGATTCGTAACGCACGGTGAGAGGCTTGGTAGCATCGACCAGCAACAGGATACGAATCTTCTTCTCGGGCTCATTTGCCCCCGGCTTCCCGGGCGCGGCCCCGCTGGCGAAGGATGCGGAAACGGCACACAGCAGTATGAATACGCATGCGACGAAAGTATGGAACCGACATATAAGATGACGCTCTACGGGTACTGGGCCTTCATTCCTTGCTGACTGTTGCATGGGTTGTTGTCCTCCTGCCAGATTGCACAGGATCAATGTCGACACAGGTTCTTGGAAAGGTCAGTGATCAGGCTCACCTCCAAGGGTGATTTGGACACTCAGTTGAGGAAGCTTGGCCCAGATTTCCCGGCCGGGCTTTGGAATCCCGCGTCGTAGAAGCAGAAAAGAAGGGAGGATAGGCTAACGCGCGGCCATCGCCCCGACCAGCGACTGAAACACTTTGAGTCCGTCGGTGCAGCCCAATTCAGGTTCGGCGGAGCGCTCGGGGTGGGGCATCATGCCGAGAACATTTCCACCGGGGCTACAGATTCCGGCAATGTTGTCGAGGGACCCGTTGGGATTCGCTGCGGCGGTGATTTCGCCGGCGGGCGAGCAATAGCGAAACACGATCCGGTTATCGCGGCGCAACTGGTCGAGCGTGTCGGGATCGCAGAAATAGTTGCCTTCCATGTGGCCGATCGGGATGGTCAGCACTTCTCCCCTGGTGCAGGCGTTGGTGAAGGGAGTCTCCACGTTTTCGATGCGCACTTGAACCGGCTTGCAAACATATTTAAGGCCGACATTGCGCATCAGGGCTCCGGGCAGCAGGCCCGACTCGCAGAGAATCTGGAAGCCGTTGCAGATGCCGAGCACAATGCCTCCGCCATCGGCGAACTTGCGCACCGACCCCATCACGGGCGAGAACTTGGCAATGGCTCCGGTGCGGAGGTAATCGCCATAGGCGAAGCCGCCGGGAACGATGATGGCATCGCAATTCTCCAGGTCGTGCGAATCGTGCCAGAGGAAGGTGACGGGCTGCTTGGCGATTTGCTGGATGGTCCAGTAGGCATCGTGATCGCAATTCGAACCGGGGAAAATGATGACGCCGAATTTCATTGCCGCCCTCAGTTTTGTGGATTTCCCGCTAGTGTAGCACGCACCATGGAGCGGGCCTCAGGAGTTCTGGTAAGCCGCCGGTTCAAGATTCCAATGGCGTTCTTTGCAGCTTTTCTTTGCGAGCTTCGGGGTAGAAGATCTTAACCCGCAAAGAACGCCAAGGATTCGCAAAGAACGCGAAGAAGTCGTGCGAGACGATGGCCAGGAATTCTGATTGAGGGCTAGCGACGGGAGGAAGGAAGCGATGGGCGCGCGTTGACGAAATGGAGGCGCAACGGGGCGCGCGCCCAAGCCCGGAAAAACCGTTCTACAAAAGTCCCTGCGACCGAAAACGTGTGACCGGATCTGCGACCGGAGCGCCTTCCCGCCGGAAAATCCAGCGGGCCACCGCAAAGCCAAGTGCCGCGTAACACAGATGCATCAATCGCATATACACCCCCCACATTCGGGATCAGTGACCTTACCCACAGGGGAGGAATCCAACTACAGACTCTATCGGCACGATACCGCCGGGCTATCACTCGGACAAGGCACAACAGTGCCATCACCGTGGCACGGAAGTAATAGAAGTAATGCGAAAAGTTAACAGTGAGGCGGGTGAGCGCCCGCCTCGGAGGACAACGGACCGGATGCTCAAAGATCTTGTGACCAAAGGTCGAATGACCAAAGAATCAGTGTGCCGGAATCGCTTCGTCCGCGGCGCGGCCAGCGGGCGGCACCACCACGGTTGAGAGGCTGCCTTCGGCCGTGAGCTTCTGGAAGGCGGCCAGGTCGCGGCGCTGCACATCCTCCCAGCGTCCGATCAGTTCCCCGCTCTGCCGCTTCAGCTTCTCGAACTGGCGCTGTTCGGCTTCGGTGGGAGCGGAATCGGCGCTGCCCGCGTGCATGGCAAGGACGGCCAGCTTCGCGTCCAGCTGCGGAGGATAGGCGAGCGAGTCCTCGTTGGCGCTGATGGTGAGGTTCAGGAGATCTTCCCGGATCGCGACCAGCTTCTTTTCGAGGTCATCGGCCGCAGCAGCAATCGTTTTGGCGCTGGCGTTTTCCGGCAAACGCCTCTTGAGCCCGGCCAATTGCGAACGCACATCCTGAATTTGGTTAACGGCATCGTAGACGCGGCTCAGTTCGTCGCGCGTCCCGAGGAGCAGGTTGAACTGCTGCTCCAGATCGGCCTGGCTGACGTTCACTCGCGGATCGAGTTTCAAATCGAAGGCCGCCGTCTGGCTTTGCTGGCCCACGGTGAGCCGAACCTGGTAGTGACCGGGGACAGCCACGGGGCCGCGCGCCCCGCTGCCATACTCCCAAAGGTAGTATCCCGGAACGCGGCGCGCCTCGTCGTAGCGCAAATCCCAAACAAAGCGATTCAAGCCCGCTTCCGGCTTGATCTGCTTTTCCGGCTTCTTGTCGTCGGGATCCAGCGGCTCATCCAGCAGTTCGAATTCCGCGCTGGAATACCTGCGAATGACCTTGCTGGAAGCATCGAGGATTTCGATTTTGAGTTCCGTGTCGGCCTTGGGCGCATCCTTGAGGAAGTAGTAGATCACCGCGCCCGCGGGGGGATTCTGACCGGTGCGCTTGGAGGGATGCCGTTCGCCACTGGCTCCGGCTTGAATGCGGTAGGCAGTCGCGGGAGAATACAAGAAGACGTCTTTCTGCGCGAGTTCATCGCTGTACTGGCGAAGCGGCGACAGGTCGTCGAGAATCCAAAAAGAACGGCCGTGCGTGGCGACGACCAGGTCATTCTCTTTGACGACCAGATCATGAACCGGAGTGGTCGGAAGATTCAGTTTCAGCGGACGCCAGTTCGCACCGTCATTAAAGGAAACGAAAACGCCTTGCTCGGTTCCCGCGTAGAGCAGCCCGCGCTTTTTCGGATCTTCGCGAACCACGCGCACGAACGTCGTGTCGGGAATCCCCGTGGTCAGTTTCGTCCACGTCTTGCCGTAGTCGCTGGTCTTGTAGATGTAAGGATGCAGGTCGTCGAACTGATGGCGATCCACCGCTACGTAAGCGCTGCCGGCGTCGTGCGGAGAAGCATCAATCTGGCTGATACGGCTCCACTCCGGCATGTCTTTGGGAGTGATATTAGTCCAGGTTTTGCCTTCGTCTTGCGTGAGTTGAATCAGTCCATCGTCGGTCCCGACCCAGAGCAGCCCCTTGGTAATTGGCGATTCCGCCAGAGCAAAGATGGTGTCGTAGTACTCGGTGCCGGAGTCGTCGATGGTAATGTCGCCGCCGGAAGCTTTCTGTTTGCTTTTGTCGTTGCGGGTGAGATCCGGGCTGATGGCCTGCCAGTGCACGCCGCCGTCGGTCGTCTTAAATAGGACCTCGGAAGCGTGGTAGAGCGTGTTGGGATCGTGCCGGGAAATCAGCAAGGGCGCCGTCCACTGGAAGCGGTGCTCGAGATTGGCGGCGCCATGCGCGTCGGAAGGCTCGGGTTGCTCGGTGATCGACTTCACCTGCCCGATGCGGCGATCGTAGCGCGTGAGGGTTGCCTGATAATCCGCGGCGTATACAACGTTGGGATCGGGCGGATAGGGCGCGATGTAGCCCGCCTCGCCGCCGCCCACGTCGTACCAGTCAGTGCGGTCGATGGCACCGTTGTCGCTGCGGCTGGCAATGGCGACGCTGCCCGCGTCCTGCTGCGAACCGTAGACGCGGTAGGGCGTGGCCGCATCGGTGATGACGTGGTAGAACTGCGCCGTCGGCTGATTGTCCTCCGTAGTCCAGTTGTTGCCGCCGTCGAGCGTAACGGTAACGCCGCCGTCGTTGGAGGCGATCATGCGCCGCGTGTCCAGGGGATCGATCCACAGTCCGTGATTGTCGCCGTGCGGGACTTTGACCTTGTTGAACAGGTGGCCGCCGTCGGTGGACTTGTAGGCATCCACGTCCATGATGTAGACGACGTTCTCGTCGCGCGGGTCGGCGATGATGTGCATGTAGTACCACGGCCGCTGCCACAGGCTGTGGCTGGGGTTCACCAACTGCCACGAATCCCCGCCGTCATCGGAACGATATAGGCCTCCGTCAGGATTGTGGGCCTCGATCAAGGCGTAGACCCGCTCTGAGTTCGCGGCCACGGCCACTCCAATCTTTCCGTAAGGTCCTTTAGGCAGGCCATGCTCTTCGATGTGCTTCCAGGTTGCGCCGCCGTCGCTGGAACGGTAAAGGCCGCTGCCCGGGCCGCCGCTGGCCATGCTCCAGGAAGTGCGGCGCGCCTGCCAGAGCGCGGCAAACAGAATGTTGGGGTTGTGCGGATCGAAGGCAACATCAATCCCGCCCGTGTTTTCGTCCTTGTAAAGAACCTTCTCCCAGGTCTTGCCGCCGTCGGTGGTGCGGAAGATGCCACGCTCGGGGTTCGGGCCGAACGGATGGCCGAGTGCGGCCACGAAGACGATGTCGGGATTGGTGGGATGAATGATGACCTTGCCGATGGCGCGCGAATCGCGCAGGCCAATGTTCTTCCAGTTCTTGCCTCCGTCTAAGGATTTGTAGACTCCGTCGCCATGCGAGATGTTGCCGCGAATGCAGGCTTCGCCCGTCCCGACGTAGAGGACATTGGGATTGGAATTCGCCACGGCAATGCTGCCGATGGCCGACGTTCCCTCTTTGTCAAAGACCGGCGACCACGTCATGGCGCCGTCGGTGGACTTCCAGACTCCGCCGCCGGTGGCGCCGAAATAGTAAGTGGTCGGGTCGCCGGGAATGCCCGCCGCAGTCAGAGACCGTCCGCCGCGGAAGGGGCCAATCAGGCGGTACTTCATGCCTTTGAGAGCTTTCTCCTCCGGCTTGGCAGATTCGGAATTGTCGGAACTGTTTTCGGCCGGGGCTGTGGGCGTCGCAGTCTGGGCTGTCTGGGCCGGCTTTGCCGGTTTCGATTGCCGCTCGGGCTTGGCCTGGGCGAAGACGGCGGTGGCTAACAGTAGTGAGAACGTGACTGCGAAAATCAACCGTGCAGGAAGCGGCGCGTTCGTACGAAGGCTATGTGGGCCCATGGTGGGGATTCTCTCCGAGGAAAAGTGGACAATGCGGTCTATGGTAATCCTCCGGGGGCTCGCTGCACAGGGGGGAGGGGGAGTTTAAACGCGCCTCATTTTCAATTCTGACGATTTTCTTCCCGACGACATCATCCTGAGCGCAGCCGTTCTTCAGGCGAAGCGAAGGATCTCGCGTGGGGCGCAACGTCTGGGTTGTCCGCGCGAGATCCCTCGCCCGGCTGAAAAGCGCCGGACTTCGGGATGACGCCTAAATCCCTTACCCCTTCGACAGCAGAATCTTCTTCGCCGCTTCCAGTTCCTTGCGCTTGGCGTCGTCCACTTTGGGATACGCCAGATCGAGAGATTCCAGCGTGGCGACGATCACGGTCGAGACTACCAGGTGGGTGAACCACTTGTTATCCGCCGGTACGATGTACCAGGGAGCATGTTCGCTCGCGGTATTGCGAATCATATCCTCGTAGGCTTTCTGATAGTCGTCCCAACACCCGCGCTCGCGGATATCTGCCGCCGAGAACTTCCAGTTCTTCTCCGGCTCCTCCAGCCGCGCCAGAAAGCGCCGCTTCTGCTCTTTCTTGGAAACATTCAGGAAGAACTTGCGGACTACAGTTCCGCTGCGGGCCATGTGCCGCTCAAAGCTGCGGATGTCTTCAAAGCGCTCCTCCCAAATATTCTTTCTGATGAGAGACTCCGGCGTTTTCTGGCTCTGCAGAATTTCCGGATGCACTCGGACCACCAGCACTTCCTCGTAATACGACCGGTTGAAGATGCCGATGTGCCCGCGCTCCGGCAGGCTGCGGGTGGTGCGCCAGAGGAAATCGTGCTGCAATTCCAAATCCGAAGGGGATTTAAAGGAAAAAACCTGGCAGCCCTGCGGATTTACTCCCGACATGACGTGTTTGATGACGCCGTCCTTGCCGGCGGCGTCCATCGCTTGAAAGATCAGCAGCACGGCCCAGCGGTCCTGCGCATAGAGTTTGTCCTGCAGCTCCGCCATGCGGGCAATACTCTCCAGCAAAGCCCGTTCGGCATGTTCCCTGGAGTGCCAATGTCCGGTGAATGCCGGATCGAAATCTTTGAGGCGGAAGTGCTTTCCGCTATCCACGCGGAAGGATTTGGCCAGCTTCTCGGTTTTCATTCTTGATGACTCCGTATAAGTAGGTTTGTTGTCCGCTCACGGCCCAACCGGCCTCGCGCTCACAGAAGGCAGCCTCGCCTGCTGCCAGGCGTCGAATCCGCCTATCACGTTGATCACGTTCTTGAATCCGGCACGCTGCAGCAGACTGCTTGCAATCATGCTGCGATATCCGCCTTTGCAGTGAACGCAGACCGGCACGTTGCGATCCATCTCCGGCGGAGACACTTTGAAATTGTCCAGCGGCCACCAGATCGCGTTCTCGATGTGCGCTGCATCCCACTCCGGCTCGCGGCGGACGTCGAGCACCTGCACTGTCCCCGACCGCAATTGTGCGTCCAGTTCGCTCACCGTTATCTGAGAAAGTGTGACCACGGGAAGCCCTGCAAGCTTCCAGGCGGCAACTCCTCCGTGCAGATACCCATCCAGGATTTCCATTCCTACTCGCGCCAGCCGGACGCGCGCCTCTTCCAACTGCTCGTCCGATCCGGCAATCAGCACCGGATGCGCCGCCAATCCGAGCACCGTGCCTGCCCATGACGCAAATTGTCCGGACAGCGCGATGTTCACCGACTCGGGCACATGGCCGGCGGCAAAGTCGTCGCCGGAGCGCACGTCCAAAGCGATCTCGCCATCGTCCACCATGGCTTTTAGTTCAGCCGGCTCAATGGCCCGCAGCACGGGCAGTTCCGACAATGCCGGAGCGCCGGTGCGGTTAATTTCGGCATCCTTGAGAAAGTATTCAGGCCGCGCTGGAAGGTTCGCGGTCAACTGCGCGATGAACTCTTCCCTGCTCTTGATCTGCAACGCATAGTTGGTCAGCCGCTCCGTGCCGATCGTGGACGAACGCTCGGCCCGCATATTCTTCCCGCACAGCGAACCGGCGCCGTGAGCCGGGTAAACGAGAACGTTGTCCGCCAATGACAGCAGCTTGTGGTGCAGGCTGTCGTAGAGCATGCCGGCAAGTTCGGCCGGCGTGCACTTGGTGGACAGGTCGGGACGGCCAACGTCGCCGATGAACAACGTGTCGCCCGTCAGAACGGCCCAGGGTGCGGGCGACTTCTCCTTATCTGTGACGACCAGGCAGATGCTCTCGGAAGTGTGCCCCGGCGTCTCCAGCACGCGAATCGCGGCCTGTCCGAATTTCAGCTCGAAACCGTCGCGCACGGCCACGTGCGGAAACGCCGCTCCGGCCTCCGCACCCATATAGATCTTCGCGCCGGTGCGGGCGGCCAACTCCTTGTGCCCTGAGACGAAGTCGGCGTGCAGGTGAGTCTCAAAAATGTGGCGGATGGCGACCCCATGTTCGGCCGCCGCCTTCAGGTAAAGTTCCACGTCCCGTTGCGGGTCCACCACCACGGCTTCGCCTTCGGACGCCAGCATATAGGAAGCATGCGCGAGGCAGCCCAGATAGAACTGTTCGAAATGCATAAAGCACACTCCGGCAGACGTGCCTACCGATGCTAGAACAAATTGTTGGCCAATGCCATCAGGGGGCGAGGGTCAGTCGGGAGAGCCGGATCTAGGCGGGCAGTGGAGACAGGAATTCCAGGCCAAAACAGAAGCCGTTGCGGGAACGAACGATGGCGGAGACACGCGAGTGGTAGGGCGCATCGAACTCCAGTTCCAGCAGGTCGCCGGGGTTCAGCAGGAGGCCGGCATACAAGACCATACCGCCCTCGCTCAATTCGGTGCCTCGGCCGGCAACCACGGTGGTCGAGAAACCTTTGGAAGTCAGCACACGGACCGGTAAGTCAACCGGAAGCCGGTTCCAGCGGCGGGTGTTCTCGGGCTTCAGCATCGCTCTACATGATTGGCCCTGGGGCAGAATCTTTCAAATTACGAAGGGGAAATCGCCCCCTGATCGTGAGTACAGGGCAAACAGCCGGCAAAGCGTCCAGTGTGCACCGCTGCGCGATCAGCTGGCTTGCGCTGCGGATCCCCGCATGGTGGCACAGTTTGAACCCTGACGATTTTTCTGCGACGGTTGGGCGAGATCTGAACCGCCGCAGTTCGCCGGCCTGTACTGATCTGAATTTGCTCTGCTACAATTCAGTCACGGGGCAGGGACAGCTGCTCTGGGTTGGATCAGCCTGCAGAACCTCGGAATTCGGTCCGAAGGTTGAACTTGGCCGTGCGGGCGAAACGGGTTGAACCTAAAAGGCGAAAACCTGAGGAAAGCCAGTAAACACGCGGGCTTTCGACAACAGCTGCAAAACAAAAGAGGGGACGTAGTTCAGTTGGTTAGAACGCTGCCCTGTCACGGCAGAGGCCGCGGGTTCGAGTCCCGTCGTCCCCGCCATTCTTTCAAGTCCTTGCAAAGCGTATCCAGCGTTCTCTTTTCGCCTCAGTCCTTAAACTCGACGGACGAGCCTCTATTTCACAATTTGAACGGCGTTGGGCGCGATCAGCTTCATGTATTCCGTCAGAGTGACGAAGCGGTAGCCGCGCGCTTTGAGATCGTTGATCAGCTGCGGCATGACCGCCGTCGTTGTCGATAACTCATGGAACGCCAGGATGTGCGTGTAGATTCCTGTTCTTTCGCGCTGTTCCACCTGCTTCAATACTGACTCTTCCAGGGAAGGCTTGGGGCACCCGACTGGATTCCTGCCGGCGCACAGATAGTCGAGCGAGTTCACGTCGCGCAGGGCGAGAGGGTTCTGGGTCGAGATGGTCAGCAAGTGATAGCCTTCCTGTTCGAGGTTCCGGCGTGCATCATCGGAGATGCTCCAGTCGGGAGGGCGGATGTAGCGAGGCTGTGTGCCGGTGACCGCCTTGATCGCCTGCGCGCCCCGATCCACGTCGCCCAAGACCCATTGCTCTCCTTTTGTTTTCTCTGCGCCGCGCAGTTCAATGTGGCTGTAGGTGTGGTCTTCCAACTCATGGCCGCGCTTAACCACTTGCTCTGCTGCTTCGATGCAGGTGATACCAACGTTTTCTTCGTACCGCTCTGCCCCCCAGGTCTTAGGCGTAAGTCGCCACCCTACGACAAAAAACGTGCCCTTGACCCCGCTGTTGTCAAGGACATCGAGCAGGCCGGGAGCGGGATGAACTCCTTTGGTGCCGAACAGGACATAGGGCCGAGGGCCGTCGTCGAAAGTCAGCGCAATGAGTTTGTCAGCCGAGAGAGCAGGCAGGGCGAACAGAGCCAGCAGCATGAAAAGAGTGATCAGTTTTCCGAGAGACATCCCATCACCTGCGACGATTCGCAATCGCTTTCAGGATTATGGGAGAGAGTTCATGGGGATGGGTAATTACGTTCGTTTATGACCCTCGGGCTGATGGTGAGATCGAGTATCGAACAAGGATTGGCGGCAGGTCTTTGAACAATTTGGTGGGCAGTGCAGGACTCGAACTTCCTCTGATTCCAAAGGACTTGCGGTAGTAGCCGATTAACTGCGCTCGAAATATACATCAAAAATGGGCAAATTGCGGTAGCAAAATGTAGCCGATTCCTCCTTACCACGCGGATCAGTTCACCGTCGCTCCGCCGCAGCACCGCTTGAACTTCTTCCCTGATCCGCATGGGCATGGATCATTCCGCCCGATATTGGCTGCTCTGCGCGGATGCTCAGGCACGAAGGCAGTGTCGTCGTAGGTTTCGCGTTGCGACCGAAAATACTTGTAGGCTCTCAGCAGCCCCGCCGCCATGCACACGAGCACATCTTCCCGCTGCTCAGGGCTGATCGGCTTGGGGCGCATCGCTGGGTCTTCGTCGTGCTCGTGGCACAGCATCATCATCGGGATCAGGCATCCACAGTGCATCTCGTCGTTCACAAGCTCAGCCCAGCCGTCGTGACGCATGTGCATGCCGCGCATGAAGCCGCGAGCCCAGTCGTTGCCGTGAAGCTCGCCCTTCTCGTCCTCAAAGATGAGCGGAACGTGGATTTCGCCCTTGTAGAGCGTTGAGGCGATCTTGTTCCAGTGCCGCATCATCAGATTCAGGATTTCCTGTGCTTG
>Ga0187818_10000153_pt1 | contig 21410 bp, 23 predicted proteins | sample NC_wetland_sal_i_14_FD_130581 | JGI IMG/M metagenome (GOLD analysis project Ga0187818, IMG submission 130581) | Wetland sediment microbial communities from Neuse River Estuary, North Carolina, USA - SO4_3 | ecosystem: Environmental > Aquatic > Freshwater > Wetlands > Sediment | place: USA... | reverse complement strand
TCGCCGAGAACCGCCTGGTGCTCGACATCCGCGACGCCGGCGACAAGCCCTTGGAGAAAGTGGCGCTGTCGCTGGCGCCCTTTCGCGGGCTGGTGAAGGACTACTTCATCCTGTGCGAGAGCTATTACCACGCGGTCAAGACCACCACGCCGACCAAGCTCGAATCGATCGACATGGGCCGCCGCTCCGTCCACAACGAGGGCGCCGAGCTGTTGCGCGAGACCCTGTCCGGCCAGGTGGAGGTCGATTTCCCCACCGCGCGGCAGTTGTTCACGCTGCTCTGCGTGCTGCATATCCGCTGAATATCCGCCGCGGAGAAGGGGCTTGACCGGGACGGGGCGGGCAAGGATGTTGGGGCGTTTTGCGGTTTCGAGGTGACGGATAAGGAATGCCGAAGGAAGATTTGATCGAATTCCCTGGGACGGTGACCGAGCTCTTGCCCAATGCCATGTTCAGGGTGAAGCTCGACAACGACCACGTGGTGCTGGCGCATACCTCGGGCAAGATGCGGAAGAACCGCATCCGCGTCCTCGCCGGCGACCGGGTCAATGTCGAGATGACGCCTTATGACCTGACCAAGGGCCGCATCACGTTCCGCTTCAAATAGCGGGCCAGCCGAGCCACGCCGCCCTTGATCCCTCAACGTCTCGTGCTGGCTTCGGCCTCGCCGCGCCGACGCGAACTTCTCGCCCAGATCGGACTCGTTCCCGATGAAGTCGAGCCCGCTGGCATTGACGAAACGCCTCATGCCCTGGAGCCGCCGGGAAATCTCGCCTTGCGCCTGGCCTCGGCCAAGGCCCGCGCCGTGTCCAGGCGCCATCCCGGCGCCTTCATCCTGGCATGCGACACGGTGGTGGCTTGCGGAAGGCGCATCCTGCCGCAGCCGGGGGACGAGCGGGAGGCGCGCCGGTGCCTGGAATTGCTGTCGGGCAGGCGGCATCGGGTCCATGGCGGCGTGGCGGCGGTTTCGCCCGCGGGCAAACTCGCCAGCCGGAAGGTCGAGACCGCGGTGCTGTTCAAACGGCTCTCGCCCGAGGACATCGCCGATTACCTGGCCAGCGGCGAATGGCGCGGCAAGGCCGGCGGCTACGCCATCCAGGGCCTGGCGGGACGTTTCGTGAAAGGCGTGATCGGCTCTTATGCCAATGTCGTGGGCCTGCCGCTTTACGAGACCGTGGCGCTGCTCGCGGGTCTGGGCTACGCCCCGGCGCAGCGGCTGAAGCGGTGAGGCGCGACATCGCGATCGCGGTGGCTTCTCTCGAAGGCGGGGGCGGCGAAAGCTGGGCGGCGCTCATCGAGGACGGCGCGATCGTCGAATTGCGCCTGTCCCGCGCCGGGCAAACGAGCCATGTCGGCGAAATCCATCTCGGGCGGATCGTCGGCTTGCGGCCCGAACTACCGGCGGCGCTGGTCGATATCGGTCTCGGCCGGCCGGGTTTTCTCAGCGCCGAGGATGTCGTGCCCAAGGGCGGTTTCGCGAAGCTGCATGAGGGCCAGGAAGTGGTGGTGATGGTGGCCAAGGACGCCCGCGCCGAAAAAGCCGCGGGCCTTTCCATGAGGATTCCGGGTCAAGTACCGGCTCCGCCGCCGGGATCCCGGCCGCCGTTACGGCTCGACGCCCCCGCCCCCGCGGTGGCGGCGCTGATAGCGTCCTGGCTCGATAGCGCGCCGGACCGCATCCGCATCGACGACCGCGGCGCCTATGCCGAGCTGCGCCACTGGCTGATGGCCGGGCGCCAGGAACTGGTCGGGCGGCTGCAATTCGCCTCGGAAAAACTCTATGAGGATTCCGGCATCGGCGAGGCGGTGGAACGGGCCTTGAGCGCCCGACTCGGCCTCCAAGGCGGCGCTGCGCTGGTGATCGAGGCTTCGGCGATGGCCACCACCATCGACGTCGATAGCGGCCAGGCCCGATCGGCGCTCGCCGCCAATCTAGGCGCGGCCGAGGCGGTGGCGAGGCAAATCCGGTTACGCAACCTGTCCGGCCCGATTGTGGTGGGATTTATCGGCATGAAAGGCCAGGACGGGCGCGCCCGCGTGCTGGCCGCGCTCAAGCGGGAGCTTGCCCTTCACGCCAAGGATTGCCAGGTGCTGGGCTGGACCCGGCTGGGCCATGTCGAATTGGTAAGGCCGCGCCGCGCGCCGTCGCTTGCCGAATTGGCGAGCGAGCCCGGCGCGCGCTAATCGAGGTTCGCGCCCGCGCTTGCCGAGATAATTGGCGGGCGGGAATGACGCTGCGCGTCAGTTGGTGAGGGTGACGCCGCTGGTGGACGTGCCGTTGCCCCCGCTCCCGCCCGAGGAGCCGCCCGAGCAGGAGAACTGGTACTGCATGTCGTTGCCGTAATTGTAGCTATCGAAATTTCCGCCCATGTCGTTCCAATTGTATTGATAGGTATTGCCGGCGAGCTGCGAGCAACTCGGCGCGGCCATGGTCATGGCCGTGGACATGGTGGTCGTGGTGGTGTCGCAACAGGTGACGCCGGTCATGTTGCCGCTCCGGTTGGTGCTGTTGTAGCTCTCGTTCCTGCCGTTCGAGCTGTAGCAATTGCCTTGCGGCACGCTGGGAAAGGTGGTGCCACCATATCGACTTGTGGTGCCTTGCACGACGTAGAGGGCGCAATCCTGGGTGGTCGAATAGCCCGATGCATGCGAGCCGGTCGAGGCGCCGCCGGGGGCGGTGGTGTAATTCAAACTGGGCGGCTGCATGCTCGAATAGAGCCATTGCGTGTCGCCGGGATGGGCGCCGTAACCGTTGTTGCCGTAGTTGCAGCCGCCCAGCGAAGTGGGCCGCGCGCCGGTGACGTTTTGGATGGCGAAGCCGATCTTCTGGCTGGCGGCGACCGAGAACGTTGCCGTGCTCGGCGGGCTGGCGGAGTTGTTGGACCAGAGCTGATTCATCGCCGAAGCCGGCGGCACGCCGCCGCCCGAGGGCACGATGTACCAATAGACGATGTTGGTGTCGCAGGCATAGCTCACGAATCCGCCCGTATTGAAGGACGCGGTGACGATCGGATTGTTGGCGGTCGCCGTGGTGGTGATGGTCAGCGTGGGCTTCCACAGCGACATCAGCGTGGTCGGCAGGGTCGCGGTGGCGGTGACGGTCATTTGGAAGGCGGTGGTGGTGCCGCTCGAGCTGGTGGTGCCGGGCGTGACGGTGAAGGTGACGCCGTTATTGGTCGGCAGCATCGTGATGGCGTTGCTCATGTAATTGGCGGCGGCGGCGGTGCCGAGGGTCTGGCCAGCGGTGCCGGAGCTGACATAGGCCGAGGCGCCGGCCAGCGCCGCGGAATCCGTGGCGGATTGGAGCTGGGCCTTGAACTGCACCGCGCGCGCGTAATCGACGCCCACGCCGATCGCCAGGACGAGCGGGATGATCATCAGCCCGAAGATGATCGCGACCGCGCCCTTGTCATCACCGGGCAGGCGGCGGATCAGGCGGGACAACAGGGAGAGGCGTTGCATCCGGCTTCTCAGCTATGGGTCACGGTGGTGACGTTGCGCGGGCGCGCGAAGGCGGACTGGGTCATGGTGTAGCTCGACTTCAGCACGTAGCTGATGGGCGAGGTGTAGGCATAGGTCGCCTGGACGATGATGACGCTGTCGTTGACGTTGGGGATCAGGGTCGAGGCCAGCGTGGTGGAGTTCGCGATCGCGGTGGCGGTGTTGCAGGTGACGTCGCTCCAATCCTGCGAGGTGCCCGAGCTGTAATGCGTGACGCTGGCGACGGCCACTTTCAGCGAGGCGCCCGCCAGCGGGTACATGGAGTCCTTGCTGGCGTTGCAGAAATCGGTCATCGACGTGGCGGTGTCGCTGACGTTGGTCTGCTGCGCCACCATGTCGGCCATCACCTGCGCCGCGTTGGCGAGCCGCATGTCGGCGGCGACGTAACGGGTGACCTCGAACACGCCCAAAAACAGCGAAACCATGATCGGCAGGATGAGCGCGAATTCGATCAGCGCCGTGCCGCCCTGGTTCCGGATCAGCTTATGGAGAGTGCGCAGCATCATCAGGGCTCGTTCTGGAAGGCGAGGGTGGAGACGATCAGGTTGTTGCCGTGGAGATATGTCGCCGCCCAAGGAATGATGGTGGAGCGTTGATAGGCGATCTGGGCCAGCACGTCGTCGTTGGTGCTGGAGCCGGCGCTGAAGCTGTTGGAGGCAAAAGAGGTCTGGATCGTCATCGAACTGAAGGTGGCGTTCGTCTGCACGTAATATTTGAGACCGCCGCTGGAGCAGTTGGTGATGAGGTTGCCGACTTCGCCGCAGACCTTGGTGACGAAAGCGGAACTGGTGGTGATCTGGCCCGTCATGATTTGGCGCGAGGCGTCGCGCAACGCGTTGTCCATCACCGATTGCGTGAACAGGATGAGGCCGAGCTCGAAAATCATGCAGACCAGCAACAGGAAGGTCGAGCCCAAGAGCGCGAATTCGACTGCCGCAACGGCGTCGTCGCGGCGCCAGAGCCGCGCCAAGACGCGCGCGCCCTTCCGCCATACGCCCGGAACGGTTTTGAATGGACCGGCCATGCCTTTGTTCTTTCGGTTGGTTTAAATGTTATTGCGCCGGCCTTAACGACTCGTGAACTCCTGGGGAATTGGCGAAAATATCGGCGGTTTCCGGCAGGCGCCGGAGAGGCCGCCGGGCGCGGGCCATACCAAAACCTTCGACAGCGAGGGTTATCCGGTTTTAAGCTTAAGCCATGGATGACGCCCCCTTGACCCAACGGGCCCGGCCCTGTCCGATCTGCGGCAAGCCCGCGATCCAGAAATTCCGGCCGTTCTGCTCCGAACGCTGCTCGCTGGTCGATCTCGGCCGCTGGCTTGGCGAGGGCTACCGCGTCCCGACCGCGGAGAGTCCCGAAGAAGCCGTCCCCAAACCCAAGGCGGGGGAAGAGGGGGAAGGCGAGTGAACTGGACACCATGGTTTATATCTGCGATAAGCCCGCCCGCTCGACATGGGACGCCCAGGTAGCTCAGTTGGTAGAGCACGTGACTGAAAATCACGGTGTCGGTGGTTCGATTCCGCCCCTGGGCACCATGACACCATTCAACCAAGATACCACGATACCGAGATACTTGACAGGCACGGTTTTTCACGCCATAAGACGCGTCTATGAAGCCGCCCAAAGCAATGACGATACGGCTATCACCGGATCAGGCCGAGGCCTTGGAGACCGTGGCGACGGTTGAAGAGAGACCCATCTCCGAGGTCATCCGAGCCGCCATCGCAGAGCACATCGAAAAAAGAAAGAAGGATCCTGCTTTCCAGGATGGGCTAAAGGATCGTATTGAACGCGCCCGTCGTTTTCTGCGCAAATAGGCAGCTCACGGCGCAACGAGTCGCAGAAACTCTCCGGCGAGCGGCCCTTCGTTTCCATGGAAGCTCGCAATGATGACAGCCAAGAATGTCTCAGGATTGATTCGTTCAAGAGCGACGGGGTGCTCGGCCTGATCGGCCAGGAGCGCTAGAAAGCTTGTTTGGGTTCGGCCATTACGGCCGTGCCTGTCGAGAGTGAAAAACGCCGAGAATCATCACTTCGCCGGGATTCCCAGCATAAATCTCGTATACGATGATGTAGGGCAATCGCTGCACCACCCATTCGCGCGTACCGGCAGCTTTTCCAAGACGGCCAGCACTTGGGAAATGGCGTAATATCTCTGCTGCTTCACGAAGCCGAGCACCCACCTGCGCAGAAGCAGCGGAATTTCCTTCCTTCGCGATATACTCTTGGATGGAAAGGAGGTGCGTTCGTGCCCGCGCGCTATAGCGCAGGATCATCGGCGGAAGCGCTGCCACACCTCGGCCATTTCCGAATCGGTCGCGATCTTGCCTTCGCGTACCTCTCGCTTCGCCCGTTCAACTTCTGCGACTTGTTCGTCGGTAAGTTGGTGCATATGTGCGTCCGGATTTGCAAATCCTAGGAGAAACTTCGCGGCCATATCCTGATCGTCTTCAGGAAGTCCGCGAACGGTTGCAATCGCTTCTTCGAGTAGCTTCGTCATGGCTGCCATTATATCATAAAGTTGTAGTTCCGATAGCGCTAGCGAGCGAGCTGGCGCAGCTTACCATATTTTTTGGAAATTCTATTGCGCCGTTCCCCGGCCGAAAGGCCCCGGCGCTCAAATTCCTGGAAATCCGCTTCCATCGCCTCAGTTATTTGGATGCCCTCGATGGCGCTGATCTTTGCGAAGCCCTGGCGGCCAATCGTGTAGCCTTTAGTGCTGCGATTTTCTGACTTAGGCGTTAGCGTTTTCATACCTATTATGATACGACAAACAAGAATTTTATGCACCTGCAACTGGCCATAAATCGATGGCGATGCTCATTGCGGAACATTGCGGCGCATACGCCGGCTGTGGTTCGATGCCCATTCAAGGCGGCAAGTTTTGCGGGTAGAAATACGGGTAGCTTCGACAATGATGAAACGCCATGTTCCGTGAAGGAAAGCAATGAGAGCATCACATGGGTTCGCCCCTGGGCACCATCTCTTTTCTCCGCTGACGGTGGATGATTGGACAGCATGATGAAGGGACGGCACGCCGCGGCGGCGGCAATTCTGGCCTTGTCCTTGGCCGGCTGCTCCGGGGCCGATTTCGTCCCGACCGGCAACGCGCATTACCAGGCATGGGGCGATCTGGTCCAGGTCTTCGACAAGCCGCCGCCGGTCAATTACGTCCGCATCGGCATGCTCACGGTGCGTGGCGGCTGGTCGGAGACCGAAACCGGGATGATCGAGACGCTCAAATCGGCCGCCGCCCGGCAGGGCGCGAACGCCATCGTGCTGGTGGGCGGCCGCCAGCTGGTGGGCCGCAACATGCTCGCCATGCCGGAATACGAAATGTCGGCCGTGGCCATCCGCACCGTGCGCTAGAGCGCTCTCCGGCCGGCAGCCTTAACAGTTTATTACCGGTGCCGGGCTAGACTTCCCCTATCGACCCGGCGGCTTTCTCCATCGAGCCGCCGCGATCGCAAAGGGAAAGGCGCATGACCGGGGCAAATCGGATCTACGAAGCACTGCGCAGCGGCGACTGGCTCGGCCGCGCGCGCATCCTCGCCTATGCCCGGATCCTGTTCGCGGTCGAAGCGGCGGTGTTCCTGTTCCTGATCGCCGGGACGCATGGCTGGATCGTGACGCTCGATCATCCGCTGACCACGGATTTCGCCAGCTTCTACGCCGCAGGATCTCTCGCCGATGCGGGCCATCCCGCTCTGGCCTACGATCAGGCGGCGCATTTCGCCGCCGAACAGGCTGCTACCGAGAAGGGCATCGCGTACCAGTTCTTCTATTATCCGCCGGTCTTCCTGCTGATTTGCGCGGCGCTGGCGCATCTGCCTTATCTGGCCGCCTTCGTCGTCTTCGAAGCGCTGAGCCTCGCGCTTTATCTCGCGGTAACGCGCCGCATCCTGGACGAGAAGCTTTCCGCCGCGCTGGTGCCGATGCTGGCATTTCCGGCGGTGTTCTGGACCATGGGCCTCGGCCAGAATGCGTTGCTGACCGCTAGCCTGTTCGGCGCCGGTTTGCTGACCGTCGACCGCCGGCCGGGCTGGGCCGGAATCTTCTTCGGCGCGCTTTGCTACAAGCCGCATCTGGCATTGCTGGTTCCGGTGGCGCTGGCCGCCGGGCGGCGCTGGCGGGCTTTCGCCGCTTCCGCCGCCACGGTCGCGACGCTGGCCGTCGCCTCGGCCGCCCTGTTCGGCTGGGAAACCTGGCAGGCCTATCTGAGCGTGGCCGTGGATTCGAACGCGACCTATGAATTCGGCCGGATCAATCTCGCCGGCATGATCAGCCCGTTCGCCGCCGCGCGTCTGCTGGGATTCGATTTGGGCGCCGCCTATGCAGTCCAGGGCGCGGCCACGGCGGCGGCGGCGGCGCTGGTCGCTTATGTCTGGTGGAAGGATCTGAGTCTCGAGCTGCGCGGCGCGGCGCTGGCGGCGGCGACGCTTGTCGCCGTGCCGGTGGTTCTGCTCTACGATTTCATGCTGGCGGCGGTGGCGGCGGCCTTCCTCATCCGCGCGGCGCGCCGGACCGGATTTCTGCCTTGGGAAAAAGCCGGACTGGCGCTGGTCTTCGTCATTCCGCTGCTGGCGCTCGGCATCGGGCAGGGGTGGCACGTGCCGGTGGGACCGCTCGCCAGCCTGCTGCTGCTGGCGATGGTTCTGGCGCGATCCTACCGGGAAGCAATCGGCGAGGACCGGGCGCTCAGTCGAGCAGAACCTGGATATCCTCGCCCTTCATCTGCACCTTATAGGTCTTGAGGTCGTCGCTGACCGGCGGGCCTTGCCCTTTTCCCGTCTTCACCTCAAAGCGTCCGCCATGCAGCGGACATTCGATGCAGTCGCCGTCGAGCCAGCCCTGGCTCAGCAGGGCGAAGGCGTGGGTGCAGAGATTGTCGGTGGCGTAGATCGAGCCGTCGATGTTGTAGAGCGCGATCTCGCGCTCGCCCAGCTTCACGCCCACCACGTCGCCCGGCTTGACGGCGTCCAGCTTGGCGACTGTCACCCAGTTACCGGCCATGCCCAATTCCCCCGCGCCGGATCAGGATGATTTGTCGAGGGAGAAGGCCTTGTAAGCCACGGTGGTGAAGGTGTCCTTCACCCCTTGCAGCCGCTGCAAACGCTCGATGACGAAATGGCCGATATCCGCGTCGTCCGCGAGATAGCATTTCATCAACAGATCGTATTGGCCCGAGACCGAGAACACCTCGGAGACCTCGGGCACGGTTTCGACCGCTTCCTCGGCGACCTTGTAGGCCTGGCCGAGATCGCATTTGACGCTGACGAAGATGGCTTTCATCGGCGCTCCCTTGTGCCGCCGGCTATTGCCGCGCGGTCTTGCCGCGTCCGGTCAGGAAAGCCGGCATGTGATCGCCGAAGCCTACCACGCCGCTTCCCTCGCCGCCTTCCGGACGGCGATCCTCGCGCGGCGTTTGCGGCGGCGCGGCGGGGCGGGGCGATGTTCCCATGGTCACCGGCGTGAAATGCGGAGGCTGCGGCCGGGGGCCGGGTTGCGGACGATGCTGTTCTTGGCGGTGTTCCAGGCGATGGCCGTGGCCGGCATCCTTGCCCGGTTGAGGGGCATGGGGCTTGTGCGCGTGCTGCGGCTTGGCTCCGTGACCGTGGCGCGGACCATGACCGGCGGATTTGGCTTCGTGCCTGCCGTGTTGCGGCCGGCCGCGGCGGCGGCCGTCGCCTTCCTCGAAGGACAAAGCGGCCTGATGGATGCCCTCGACCGTAACCGGCGGAATCGGCCTGCCGATCAATTGCTCGATGGCCTGGACGAAACGCCCGTCCTCGGGCGCGGCAAGGGTGAAGGCGCGGCCTTCGTTGCCGGCGCGGCCGGTGCGGCCGATGCGGTGGACGTAATCCTCGGCGTGGATCGGCACGTCGAAATTGAACACGTGCGACATGCCCTGGATGTCGAGCCCGCGCGCGGCGACGTCGCTGCACACCAGCAGGCGGATCTCGTTGTTGCGGAAGCGCTCCAGCGTCTCGGTGCGCTTGGATTGCGGCATGTCGCCGTGCAGCGCCGCGGTGTCGAGGCCGTGGCGCTTCAGCGAACGATTGAGGATGTCGACGTCGCGCTTGCGGTTGCAGAAGATGAGCGCGTTCTTGACGTTCTCGACGGCGATCAGGCGGCGCAGCGTGTCGCGTTTCTCGTCGGGCTGGACCACGATCAGCCCTTGGGTCACGAGCGCGGCCGGCGAGGCCGGCGGCGCCACGGAAATTTCCTTGGGGTTCATCAGGAAGGCGTCGGCCAGACGCCGGATTTCGGGCGGCATGGTGGCGGAGAAGAACAGCGTCTGGCGGATCTTGGGCAGCAAGCCCACGATGCGCTCGACATCCGGGATGAATCCCATGTCGAGCATGCGGTCGGCTTCGTCGATCACCAGGATCTTGACGTCCGAGAGCAGTATCTTGCCGCGCTCGAACAGATCGAGCAGCCGGCCGGGCGTGGCGATCAGCACGTCGACGCCGCGGTCGAGCTTGCGCAGCTGGTCGGTGAAGCTTTCGCCGCCGATCAGCAGCGCCTGGTTGAGCTTGTGGTATTTGCCGTAGACATCGAAGGCTTCGGCGACTTGCGTGGCGAGCTCGCGCGTCGGCTCGAGCACCAGCGTGCGCGGCATGCGCGCGCGCGCGCGGCCCGAGGCCAGAATGTCGATCATGGGAAGCGTGAAGGAGGCGGTCTTGCCGGTGCCGGTCTGGGCGCTGCCGAGGACGTCGCGGCCCATGAGCACGTAGGGAATGGCCTGTTCTTGGATGGGGGTCGGGGATTTATAGCCGGCGTCTTCGACTGCCCGTAACACCTCCGGAGAGAGGCCGAGGTCGGAAAAATTCATCGAACGAGTTGCGTCTTTCTGTGATCGTCGTTGGGGGTTGGGGGGATGTCTCTTAATTGGGGTTATAACACGGAAAGTCAAATTATTTCTCGGTTTTGGCCGATTCCGCCCGGGCTTGTTGCCGAATAATCACGGGCTTAGGCTCGGTCATGGCCGAGAAAACCCCGCTGGTGCTGCTGCCCGGCCTGCTGTGCGACCGGGAGCTGTGGAAGAGCCAGGTGGAGGCTTTGGGCGATATCGCGGCGCCCTGGGTGGCGGATCTGACGCTCGATGACAGTTTGGCGGCGATGGCGCGGCGCGTCCTGGCTACGGCGCCGCACCAATTCGTGCTCGCCGGATTGTCCATGGGCGGATATTGCGCGCTCGAGATTTTGCGCCAGGCCCCGGCGCGGGTTAAACGCCTGGCGCTGCTCGACACCAGCGCGCGCGCGGATACGCAAGAGCAGAGTTCGCGCCGCCGCTTCCTGATCGAGCTGGCCGAGAAGGGCGATTTCAAGGGCGTGGCGCCGCGGCTCCTGCCGCTGTTCCTGCATCCCGACCATCTGCAGGACGCCGCCTTGACCGGCCGCGTTTCGGCGATGACGCATCGCGTGGGCAAGGAGGCTTTCCTGCGCCAGCAGAAGGCGATCATCGGGCGGATCGACAGCCGCCCCTTTTTGCCGCGCATCGCCTGCCCGACGCTGGTGCTGTGCGGGCGCCAGGACCAGCTCACGCCCGTCGCGCTGCATGAAGAGATGGCGGCGCTCATCCCGGGCGCGCTGCTCGAAACGGTCGAGGCGTGCGGCCATCTCTCGACCATGGAACGGCCCGAGGCGGTCGACGCCGCGCTCAGGATCTGGCTCGCCGCTTAGGCTTGCGATGCCAGGCCGTCATGGCCAGACTTGTTCCGGCCATCCACGACTTGCGATGCTCGGCTTAAGACATGGATCGCCGGGACAAGCCCGGCGATGACGGCGATAAAAGACGAGCGCCGTACCTGCCGCATAGTGCACCGGCACTATTTGAGGCGCCGCGCCGCTTCGTCGATGAAGCTCAGATCGGTGTACTGCTTGACGTCGAGCGTCTGTTTCAGGAATCCCAACTGCACCTGCGTCGTCATGTCGTGTTGCATGGCGTCGAGATTAGGACGGGCGTCGGGCGAGCGGTAGAAATCATTCTTGGTGTAGAGGTATTGCAGCCGGTCGGGCGGCTGTTTCGACAGGCGCGCGACGATGGCGATGGCATCCTGGCGGTTCGCCGGGTCGAGGAACCAGCGCACGCCCACCAGCATGTCCTCGAAGAAGTCGTAGAGCGCCTTGCGGTTCTGCTCGAGGTAGTCCTTGCGCGCGGCCAGTACGATCATCTGCGATTGGCCGACGCCGTCCTTCATGCGGGCCAGGACATACGCGTTGGCCTCGATATCGGGATTCTGGGTGAAGGGCGGCGCGCTGGCGATGAGATCGGCCTTCTTCTCCAGCAGCATGGGATTCATGGTCGCGAACGCGGTCTCGATGATGGTGACGTCGCGCTTGTCCTCGAGGCCGTGCTTGCGCAACAGCGCGCGCAGCGCCACGTCGAGCGAGCCGCCGATGCCGTTGGTCGCCAGCACCTTGCCCTTCAAATCCTCGATCCGCTTGATGCCGCTGTCGTTCAACACCATGAACGGGCTCGACAGATATCCGGAAACGCCGTCCTGGAATCCGTCGGCGACGACGCGCAGGTCGAGCCCGGCGTTCTGCACGCCCGCGGCGAGCGTGGAGAAACCGAGGGTGATGATGTCGATCTGCTTGGCCGCGATCGCCTGGATTTCGGCCGAGGTGCCGTTGAAATGGACCGGCTCGACGGTATAGCTCTTGCCCAGATGCTTAAAGAGGCCGGTCTCCTGGAAGACCAGCGGCGACAGCACGTTGGTGGCGCTGACCCAGCCATGGCGGATGACCAGCTTCTCGTCGGCGCGGGCAGCCGAGAAAACAACGGCGAGCGCGAACACGGAAGCGGCGATGGCGGATAGGCGCATGGTTCCTCCCCCGGTTCTTTTCCGGCAGGATAGTCCGCGCGCGACTACACGTCCATCGGCGGCGGAGCCGCCTTACACGTCCAGATCGCGCGCGAACTTGGCCTTTTCCTGGATGAAGGCGTAACGCAGCTCGGGCTTGCGGCCCATCAGGCTCTCGACCAGCTTGACCGTGTGCTTGTAGGGCTTCTCGCCCTTGGGCGGCAGGGTCACGCGCAACAGCGTGCGCTGGCGCGGGTCCATGGTGGTTTCCTTCAGATAGCGCGGCGGCATCTCGCCCAGCCCCTTGAAGCGGCTGATCTCGACCTTGCCCTTGCTCTTGGCGAACAGAGTCTTGAGCAATTTTTCCTTGTGCGCGTCGTCGCGGGCATAGGCGGTGGTCTCGCCCTGGGAGAGGCGGTAGAGCGGCGGCACGGCGAGATAGAGCCGGCCGGTCTGCACCAGCTCCGGCGTCTCACGGAAGAAGAAGGTCATCAGCAGCGAGGCGATATGCGCGCCGTCCACGTCGGCGTCGGTCATGATGATGACGCGCTCGTAGCGCAGCTTGTCCGGCTGGTAACGCTCGCCGGTGCCGCAGCCCAGCGCCAGCACCAGATCGGACAGTTCCTGGTTGGCGCGCAGTTTGTCGCTCGAGGCCGAGGCGACGTTGAGGATCTTGCCGCGCAGCGGCAGGATCGCCTGGGTTTCGCGCTCGCGCGCCATCTTGGCCGAGCCGCCGGCGCTGTCGCCTTCGACGATGAAGACCTCGGTGCCTTCAGCCGAGGAACGCGAGCAATCGGCCAGCTTGCCGGGGAGCCGGAGCTTGCGCGTGGCGGATTTGCGGTCAAGCTCCTTTTCCTGGCGGCGGCGCAACCGGTCCTCGGCGCGCTCGATGATGGTTTCCAAAAGCGCGCGGGCGCCGGGCGGATCCTCGGACAGCCAGTGGTCGAAGCGGTCCTTGAGCGCGTTCTCGACCAGGCGCTGCGCCTCGGGCGAGGCGAGCCGTTCCTTGGTCTGGCCCTGGAATTGCGGATTGCGCAGGAACAGCGACAGGATCGCCACCGCGCCGTTGACCGCGTCCTCGGATGTTATCTGCGCCGCCCGGCGGTTGTTGGAAAGCTCGCCATAGGCCTTGAGGGAGCGGGTCAGCGCCGAACGCAGCCCTTGCTCGTGGCTGCCGCCCTCGGGGGTGGGAACGGTGTTGCAGTAGGAGGAACTCAGGCCTTCCTGGTCCGCGGGCCAGGCAATCGCCCATTCGACACGGCCTTCGCCGTTGAACTTAGCCTCGCCGGCGAAGGCGCGGGTGGTGATGGTGTCGCGCTTGCCCAGGATCGAAGCGAGGTAATCCGACAGCCCGCCGGGGAAATGGAGCTTCTCTTCCTGCGGCACGTCCTCGGGCCGGGCGATCTTGGGATCGCACCACCAGCGGATCTCGACGCCGCGGAAGAGATAGGCCTTGGAGCGCACCAGGCGATAGACCAGGGCCGGCTTGAAATGCGGCTTCGGCCCGAAAATCTCGGGATCGGGATGGAAACGCACGATAGTGCCGCGCTTGTTCGAAGCGGCGCCTAAGGATTTGAGCTTGGTCTTGGGCTTGCCGCGGCTGTATTCCTGCACCCAGACTTTCTTGTCGCGCGCCACCTCGACGGTGAGGCGGTCCGACAGCGCGTTCACCACGGAAATGCCGACGCCGTGCAAGCCGCCCGAGGTCTTGTAGGCGTCGCCGCCGAATTTGCCGCCGGAATGCAGCATGGTGAAGATGACCTCGAGCGCCGATTTGTTGCGGAACTTGGGATGGGGATCGACCGGAATGCCGCGGCCGTTGTCGCCGACCGTGCAGCTGCCGTCGGTGTTGAGCTCGATCTCGATGCGGCTGGCATGCCCCGCCACCGCCTCGTCCATGGCGTTGTCGAGCGCCTCGGCCACCAGGTGATGCATGGCGCGCTCGTCGGTGCCGCCGATATACATGCCCGGCCGGCGCCGCACCGGCTCCAGGCCCTCGAGCACCTCGATGTCCTTGGCGGAATATCCGCCGCCCTTGCCCGGGCGCGGCTTGCCGTCGCCGAACAAATCGGGAGTTGCCGCGGCCGGACGCGGCGCGGTTTTTTTCGGAGCTGCCTTGATCTTGCGAGTCTTGCGGGCCACGGTCGTAGTTATGGCTTACTTATGACTGGATCGCCACCGCGGTAAGTGGTCGAATCGGTTGCGAATACAACATCCGGCGGGCGCCGGCGCAAGAGGTGACTCGATGAGCGAAGGCGAAAAGACCGAATCACCGCCGCGGCGCGAACCGGCGTTGCGCGCCATCGCCATGCCGGCGGACTCGAACGCGCGCGGCGACATCTTCGGCGGCTGGCTGTTGTCGCAGATGGACCTGGCGGGCGGCGCCGCGGCGATGCGGCGCGCCAAGGGCCGCGTCGCCACCGTGGCGATCGCTTCGATGAGCTTCCACAGCCCGGTCTTCGTCGGCGACGAGGTGAGCTGCTACACCGAGGTGGTCAAGGTCGGGCATACCTCGATGGCGGTGAAGATCGAGAGCTGGGCGCGCCGCTTCGCCAGCGAGGAAACCGTCAAGGTGACCGAAGGGCTCTTCACCTATGTCGCGATCGACGCCGAGCGCAAGAAGCGCCCGGTACCGCCGATCTGAGCCGCGCCGCCTTCGCGCCGGGCTTTACTTGCCGTAGACCCGGCCCATGGCGAAGATGGCCAGCGTCGAACAGACCGGCGCCAGCGCGCCCAGCAGGAACAACATGCCGTAGGACATGTGCGCGCCGAGCAGGAAGCCGGCGATGAGCGGACCGAGAATCGCGCCAAAGCGGCCGATGCCGAGCGCCCAGCCGACGCCGGTGGACCGCATGGCGGTGGGATAGAAGATCGCCGCCAGCGCGTTGGAGCTGTTCTGGCCGCCGACGATGCAGAACCCGGCGCCGAAGGTGAGCGCCAAAAGCGCCGCCGCCGAGCCGGCCGACACGCCGATCAGCGTCACGAACAGGATGCCGCAAAAGAACAGCACCGGAATCACCCGGTAGGCGCCTATCTTGTCGATCGGCCAGCCGATCAACAGCGAGCCGACCACGCCGCCGACCTGGAACATGGTGCCGATGATGACGGCGGTGCGAACGTCGATGCCGACGTCGTGCGCCATGGTCGGAATCCAGTTCTGCAGGAAGAACAGCGCCAACAGGTTGGTGAAGAACATGATCCACAGCATGAAGGTGCCGAAGGCGCGGCCCTGGCGGAAGAGATGCGCCACCGGCACGCCATGGGCGTGGGCCTCGTCGACATCGTAACGCATCCCGGATGACGGGCGGAAAGCGCGATCGATGCGCTGCAAAAGCTTGCCGATGCGCGAGCCCTCGGCCTCGGTGACGACCAGGAAACGGATCGATTCCGGCAGCCAGATCAACTGAATCGGAACCAGCAGCAAAGGCAGGATGCCGCCGACATACCACACCGCGCGCCAGCCATAACTCGGGATCAGGCTGGCCGCGACCGCGCCGCCGAAGGCGGCGCCGAGCGAGAAGCCGGTGAACATGATCATGACGATGGTGGCGCGCCGGCGCAGGGGGGAGTACTCGGCGGTCAGCGCGATGCCGTTGGGCATGGCGCCGCCCAGACCCAGTCCGGCGAGGAAGCGCCAGATCAGGAGCTCTTGTAACGAGGTCGAGGTCGTGGCCACCAGGGTGAGAACGCCGAACACGGCGGTGCAGACGATGATCACGGTGCGCCGTCCGAACTTGTCGGCCACGATGCCGAAGGACAGCGCGCCGATCAGCAATCCCACCAGGCTGGCGACGAACAGCGGCCCCAGCTCGGGCCGCGTCAGGTGCAGCTCCTGCGCGATCGAGGGCGCGACGAAGGCGATGGATTGCGTGTCGTAGCCGTCGAGAAAGACGGTGATGGCGCACAGCGCCGCAACCAGATACTGGAAGCCGCCGACCGGGCGCCGGTCGATGAGCGTGGTGATATTGACGGTCTCGGCCATGATTCCCTCCCGTTTATCCGCTTTATCCGCACCGGCGGTTGTTTTGCGCCCATCTTGAGCGCTGGGCCGGGCTTTATCAAGATTTGCGGCCTCGGAGTTCCGGGGCGCCCTTGCCCGCGGCAAAGAAAAACCCCCGCCGGGAAACCGGCGGGGGCTGGGGAGTGAAACCCTTGTCCGTTCAGACGCTGTAGTACATCTCGAACTCGATCGGGTGCGGCGTGTGCTCGAACTTGTGGACTTCCTCCATCTTCAGGTCGACGTAGGATTCCAGGAAGTCCTTGGTGAACACGTCGCCCTTGAGCAGGAAGACGTGGTCGGCCTGGAGATGGCCGATGGCCTCGCGCAAGGAACCGCACACGGTCGGCACGCCCTTGAGCTCCTCGGGCGGCAGGTCGTAGAGGTTCTTGTCGATCGGCTGGCCGGGGTTGATCTTGTTCTGGATGCCGTCGAGACCGGCCATCAACATCGCCGCGAAGCCCAGATAGGGATTGGCGGCGGGGTCGGGGAAACGGACCTCGACGCGCTTGGCCTTGGGGCTCGAGACGATCGGAATGCGGCACGAGGCCGAACGGTTGCGCGCCGAATAAGCCAGCAGCACCGGCGCCTCGAAGCCCGGGATCAGGCGCTTGTAGCTGTTGGTCGTCGGATTGGTGAAGGCATTGATCGCCTTGGCATGCTTGATGATGCCGCCAATGTAGTGCAGCGCCAATTCCGACAGATCGGCGTAGCCCGAACCCGCGAACAGCGGCTTGCCGCCTTTCCACACCGATTGATGGGTGTGCATGCCGGAGCCGTTGTCGCCCTTGATCGGCTTGGGCATGAAGGTCGCGGTCTTGCCATATTGCTGCGCCACCATCATCACGACGTACTTGTAGATCTGCATGTTGTCGGCGGTCTTGATCAGCGTGTCGAACTCGAAGCCCAGCTCGTGCTGCGCCGGCGCCACCTCGTGGTGGTGCTTCTCGACCTTCAGGCCCATCTCGCTCATGGTCGAAAGCATTTCGGAGCGCAGATCGTAGGTGCTGTCGACCGGCGGCATCGGGAAATATCCGCCTTTGATCGGCGGGCGGTGGCCGGGGTTGCCGTCGGGCAGCTTGCGGTCGCTGTAATACGGGCCTTCTTCGCTGTCGATCGTGTACATCTGCGTTTCCATCGACGATTTGTAACGCACGTCGTCGAACACGAAGAACTCGGCCTCGGGACCGAAATAGGCCTTGTCGCCGATGCCGGAGGAGGCCATGTATTTCTCCGCCTTCTTGGCGATCGAACGCGGGCAGCGGCCATAGGGCTGGCCGGTCAGCGGTTCATGGGTATCGCAGAACAGCGAGATCGTGGTCTGGGCGCAAAACGGATCGAGTATCGCGGTGGCGTAATCCGGCACCAGCATCATGTCGCTCTCGTTGATCGCCTTCCAGCCGGCGATCGACGAACCGTCGAACATGACGCCGCCCGTCAAGAATTCGGGGCTGATGGCCTTGACGTGGTAGCTCAAGTGCTGCCACTTGCCGCGCGGATCGGTGAATCGGAAATCGACGTATTTGGCGTCGTGTTCCTTAATCATCTCCATAATTTTTTTCGGATCGGACATCGGCTCTCAGTCTCCCCTTGTTGGTGCCTTCCGCTCGCCGGTTTTTCTCCCCCGCAAACGCGAAGACGATTCACGGAACTAGATGGCGTCGGTTCCCCGCTCGCCGGTGCGAATTCGGATCGCCTCCTCGATGGAAGTGACGAAAATCTTGCCGTCGCCGATGCGGCCGGTATGGGCGGCGTGCTGGATCGCCTCGATGGCGCGCGAGACCAGGGCGTCGTCCATCACAACCTCGATTTTGACCTTGGGCAGGAAATCGACGACGTATTCCGCCCCGCGGTAAAGCTCGGTATGGCCTTTCTGCCGTCCGAATCCCTTGGCCTCGGTGACGGTGATGCCCTGAATCCCGACTTCATGAAGCGCCTCCTTAACTTCATCGAGCTTGAAGGGCTTGATGATCGCCTCGATTTTCTTCATGGGTTTCCGCCTTTGCATTTATCTGCATTTATCGCGTGCCTGGCGACGACCACCCGGCCGCCTTCTTTCTGGCTTTCTGGAGAGGGTAAAGCACGAGCCATGCCAGCCTGCGATGCCAAGGCTCGATAAAGCGATAGAGCCTGAAAAGCAAGCGAAACAGGCCGATTTTGCACAGAAAATGAGCAGCGATGCCTAGGATGTGACCGAGACGCGACGGGTAATTCCTTGGCGGGTCAACCAGGTGCCGATTCGGGTCATGGCTTCCTCGATCGCGGCGTTGCTCGCCGCATAAGAGAATCGCAGGTAGCCTTCGCCATAGGCGCCGAAACTGGTGCCGGCGACGGTGGCCACGCCCGCCTCTTCCAGGAGCCGGGTTTCGAGCTGTTTGGCGGTGAAGCCGGTGCCGGCGATATTGGGAAAGGCATAAAAAGCGCCACCCGGCATGGCGCAGCGGAAGCCCGGCAGCTGGTTCAAGGCCGCCACGATGATCCGGCGGCGCTCGGCGAAGGCCTCGACCATGCGGTTGACCTCATTACGCCTTCCGGTGAGCGCGGCGATCCCGGCGAATTGCGCGGCGGCGTTGACGCAGGAATGGCAATTGATGGCGAACCGCTCGGCATGCGCGAACAAGCTCTCGGGCCAGACGCCGTAACCCAGCCGCCAGCCGGTCATCGCATAGGTCTTGCTCCAGCCGTCAAGCAGGATGACGCGGTCGCGCAGCGAGGGATAGGAAAGCAGGCTCACATGCCGGGCGCCGTCATAGAGAATCTCGCCGTAGATCTCGTCGCTCAAGACCGCCACTTGCGGAAATCGCTCGAGCCCGGCCGCCAGCTTGTCGAACTCGCTCTTCGGCACCACCCCGCCGGTCGGGTTGGCCGGGCTGTTGAGGATCATCAGCCGCGTCCGCGGCGTGATCTTGGCTAGTACCTCCTCGGCGCTGAAGGAGAAGCCCTTGTCTTCGTGCAAATCGATCGGCACCGGGGTCGCCCCCGAGAAGCGGATGACGCTCTCGTAAATCGGGAAGCCGGGATTGGGATAGAGGATCTCGGCGCCTTCCTCGCCGAACATCAGGATGGCGAAGAACATGGTCACCTTGCCGCCCGGCACCACCAGCACGTTTCCGGGCGAGACCTCGACGCCGTGGCGGCGGCGGAGATCGGCTGCGACCGCTTCGCGCAAGGGTAAAATCCCGTTGGCCGGGGTATAGCCGTGATGGCCTTCGGCGAGCGCGCGTTGTGCGGCTTCGACAATATGCGGCGGGGTTTGGAAATCGGGCTGGCCGATGCCGAGATTGATGATCGAACGGCCCTGCGCCTCGAGCGCCTTGGCGCGCGCCAGCACTTCGAAGGCGCTTTCGGTACCGAGCCGGGCCATGCGGCCGGCCAAGGCGAGGCTGGATTTCATGCCGCCATTCTATACCGCGCCCGCGGCGCGGAGGAACGCGGTTAGAGCAATATCGGCTCGAATGGAATCGCCTGATTCCATTTAAGCCGATGGAATTGCTCGCTAAACAAATGATAGAGCGTGTTCAGCCCGAAGGCGATCACGCTCTAAAGCGGACGCGGCAGCGAAGACGGCGGCCGCTGGGTGCGCGCCGATGTCGCGCTGTAGGCCTCGATCAGCAGAGCGGCGATGACCAGGACGGCCACCGTTCCGGCCAGGCCCAATCCCATCATATGCAACCAGTTCCAGAATGCGTGAAAGGCGCCGGCGCCGTCGAGCCAGCGCAGCGTCGGGCTCTCGGCCAGATTGATCGCCAGCAGCACCAGCCAGAACGGCCACAGCCGCAGCATGTGGCGGCGGAAACGCAACCGCGTCGCCTTCCAGCGGTAGAGCCGGTCGCCCGCCGCCCACGGGGGAAGGACGGCGATGCCGGCGGAAAGGCCAGCCGAAAAGGCCAGCCGAAAGGGAAGTGCGCTGCAATTCTGCCTCCGCGGCGGATTCGTCCGCCGGTTTGAAGAATTTCTCCAAAATTACTGGCAAATGTCAAATGAGTTCTTTGAATTACAAGTAAATCTTGAGGATGGTTAATGTAATTCGAGATCAGGGTTAATGAAACCTTCAACGCCGTCTTGGCGCGGACTGGGCTCGATGCGGAAAACAGAGAATGGGGCGAGTGACCGGATTCGAACCGGCGACATCCAGAATCACAATCTGGCGCTCTAACCAACTGAGCTACACCCGCCGCACTTGCGCTGGTACAGCCTAGCCCCTTAAGCGTCAAGCGGATCAACCGCTCAGGCTCGCCGCTTGGTAAGCTGGGTGGGATGGTTACCAGGCAAGGTCAAGCCATGCAGCCTTACGACAACGCCCTGCTGACGTCCGCCGAGATGGGCGCAGCCGACCGCGCCGCGCAGGAGGGCGGGGTCGCCTCGCTCGCGCTGATGGAAGCCGCCGGCCGCGCCGTCGCCGATGCGGTGTTGCGCCGCTGGTCGCAGCGCCCGGTGGCCGTGCTGTGCGGGCCGGGGAATAATGGCGGCGACGGCTTCGCCGCGGCGCGGCGGCTGCAAGCCGCCGGCTGGAAGGTGCGGCTCGGCCTGCTGGGCGCGCGCGGCGAGCTCACGGGCGACGCCAAGGAGATGGCCGGGCGCTGGCAGGGCGAGATCGAACCCTTGGGCCCGGCGCTGCTCGACGGCGCGGGCTTGGCGATCGACGCCATTTTCGGCGCCGGCCTCGCCCGTGCGCTGCAAGGCGATGCGCGCGCGACAATCGAGGCGCTGGCCAGGAGCGGCCTGCCCAGCGTCGCCGTCGACGTGCCGAGCGGTCTCGACGGATCCTCCGGCGAAGTGCGCGGGACCGCCGCGCCGGCCGCCGTCACCGTCACCTTCTTCCGCAAGAAGCCGGGCCATTTGCTGCTGCCCGGCCGCGTGCTGTGCGGCGAGATCGAATTGGCCGATATCGGCATCCCGGCAAGCGTGCTCGACCGGATCAAGCCCAAGAACTTCGAGAACGGCCTGCCCTTGTGGCTCGCGCAATATCCCTGGCCGCGTCCCGACGGCCACAAATACAGCCGCGGCCATGTTTTGGTGCTGGGCGGCCGGGACATGACCGGTGCTTCGCGGCTGGCCGCGCGCGCGGCGCAGCGCGCAGGGGCGGGGCTGGTGACGGTGGC
>Ga0187818_10000150_pt1 | contig 21518 bp, 16 predicted proteins | sample NC_wetland_sal_i_14_FD_130581 | JGI IMG/M metagenome (GOLD analysis project Ga0187818, IMG submission 130581) | Wetland sediment microbial communities from Neuse River Estuary, North Carolina, USA - SO4_3 | ecosystem: Environmental > Aquatic > Freshwater > Wetlands > Sediment | place: USA... | reverse complement strand
GAGGCTGGGAAAGCAAATCTGTGGAGGCGCAGCAGGCCGAAGCTGAGGAGAAACAGACGCGGACCCGGCCTCCCGTGACGGCTGAAGAGGCCGCACGATGCCGGGAAAAAGAGAATCTGCGGCTTGCCCGCCAGAGGGTGCTGCAGCAGATGGCAGCGAGCCCCAATCCACGGCACCGCAAGTTGATGCAAGACACACTCGCCGATCTGGATGAGAAGCTGAAAAAGCTGGAAAGCTGACCTCAGACCTCAGCCCTCGGCCCTCCAACTCAAGGCCTGAGGTCCGAGGTCCGGGGTCTGAGGTCCGACGCGTATAATGATCGCTTTATGACAGCCTACGTCTACGTTTCTCTCAAGAAGAGCGTTCTTGACCCCCAGGGCAAGACGATCCAGGGCGCATTGAAGAAGATGGGATATAAAGGTCTGGAGAGCGTTCGCCAGGGAAAGTATTTCGAGATCACACTCGACCAGGGCATCTCGCGTGAAGATGCCCAAGCCGAGGTCGAGCGGATCGCCCGCGAAGTGCTGACCAACCCTGTGATCGAAGAGTTCCGATTCTCCCTCGCAGAGTAGGAGTCGAAGAAGACTCCCCCTGAGGTTTTCCTATGTGTGGCATTGTCGGCTATGTCGGTAAGAAGAGTGTCGTTCCCATCATCCTCGAGGGGCTGCGGCGGCTGGAGTATCGCGGTTACGATTCGGCCGGAATCGCGGTAGCCGGCAGCGGGGAAGGACTCCAGGTGCGGCGCGCCGAGGGCAAGCTGCGCAATCTGGAGGAGGCCATCCGGCAGAAGCCGCTCGACGGCACTTACGGCATCGGGCACACGCGCTGGGCCACCCATGGACGCCCCACCGAAGAAAATGCCCACCCCCATCGCGACTGTACGGGCAGAGTCGTGGTCGTACACAACGGGATTGTCGAGAACTACCTTAGCCTGAAAAAGAACCTGATCGCGGAGGGTCACAGATTCACCACGGAGACCGACACCGAGATCATCGCGCATCTGGTGGAGAAGTATTCCGTGGATCCGGCAACCGGCCGCCATCAGTCGCTGGAAGATGCGGTGCGGCAGACGGTCAAACAGCTCAGCGGCGTATTTGCCCTGGCCGTGATCTCAACCCAGGATCCCAACAAGATCGTGGCGGCGCGCAACGGGCCACCGGCGGTGATTGGCCTGGGCAACGACGAATATTTTGTGGCCTCGGACGTGCCCGCCATCCTGTATCACACCCGCGACATCTTCTTTCTGGCGGACGGCGATCTGGCGGTGGTGACCCCGGACGGCGTGCAACTCTCCGATTTTGACGGAAAGCCCATTCAGCGCCAGGTGCAGCACGTGACCTGGGACCCCATCATGGCGGAAAAAGGCGGCTTCAAGCACTTCATGCTCAAAGAGATTTACGAGCAGCCGCGCGCCGTGCGCGATACCACGCTGGGCCGCGTTTCGCAGGATACGGGGCACATTTTCCTCGACCAGATGGAAATCAGCGAGGCGGAATTCCGCGCCGCCACCAAGATCAACATCATCGCGTGCGGAACCAGCTGGCACGCCGGGCTGGCGGGCAAGTTCATGATTGAGGGACTGGCCCGCGTCCCGGCCGAGGTGGACTACGCCAGCGAGTGGCGTTACCGCAATCCGCTGGTTGATCCGGGGACGATTACGCTGGTGATTTCGCAGTCGGGAGAAACGGCCGACACGATCGCCGCCCAGCGGGAAGCGAAGGCGCGGGGATCGAAGACGCTGGCCATCTGCAACGTGGTTGGTTCCATGATTACCCGCGAGGCGGCGGGAACGATTTACACTCACGCCGGACCGGAAATCGGCGTGGCTTCGACCAAGGCCTTCACCGCACAGCTCACCGCTTTGCACATCTTCGTCCTGTATATGGCTCAGATCCGCGGCGTGATGACCGGCGAGCAAGCTCGCACCGCGATGCAGGAACTGATGCGTATTCCAGCAAAACTGGAGCAGATTCTTACTCACGACGAGGCTTGCGATGAGTTGGCCAAGCATTATCAGAAGGTGCACGATTTTCTTTTTCTGGGGCGCGGGATTCACTATCCCATCGCGCTCGAAGGCGCGCTCAAACTGAAAGAGATTTCCTACATCCACGCCGAAGGCTATCCGGCGGGCGAGATGAAGCACGGGCCTAACGCGCTGATTGATGAGAACCTGCCCGTGGTGGTGATTGCGACCAGAGACGCGACCAATCCCAACTCGATGGTGCGCTATGAGAAGACATGCTCGAATCTGAAGGAAGTGAAGGCGCGGTCGGGCGTGGTGATTGCGCTGGCTACCGACGGCGACGAAGAGATTAAGGAAGCCGCGGATCACGTCCTGTACATCCCGGACGCACCGGAAGAATTGTCGCCGATCCTGGAGATCGTCCCCCTGCAGTTGCTGGCCTATCACATTGCAGTGCGCCGCGGCTGCGACGTGGATCAGCCCAGGAATCTGGCGAAGTCGGTCACGGTGGAGTAGGCATTAAGGAGTTACGAAGGGTTTGCCGCTTCGAGCCTCAAGGCAACCTTCAGTCGTGCCAACGCGAAGGCGAGAGCCGCCGATCCCGCGCCCCATAAGGCGAACGCCGCATCCACCACCCAGCGCGGCGCCGCTCCTACCCGCCGCAGCAGGAACGGCAGAAAATTCCACGTCGTGATGTGCACGTAATCCCACTGGTCATAGGTCATCGAATCGGTGTTCAGTCCCCAGGCCTCCCTCTTGCCGAGGGCGAATGCGGCGATGTTCTTAAAGCGCAGCGCGACCACGAACGTGGGATGGCCGAACTCCTCCATCTGGTAAATCTCGAGCGGAAGCCAGAAGGCCAGCGATGCGATCTGAATGACGAGGCTGGTGGCAATCATGACGATGCCGGCGCGCCAAATCCACGGGCTGAGATTCGTGCGATACCGCATCAGCAGGGGAGCTGCCAGGAACGCGGCCAACTCTACCGCGGTCGAAACGTAGCGGTCGCCCCAGGCAAAATCGCCAGCCCAGTAGGTGTAGCGCGCATAGAAGCTGATGTAGCCGGCCAGCAACAAGAGCGACGTGACCGCGTAGGCGCGAACTTCGGGCTCCAGACGCTTCCACAGAAAAACGAGCAGCAAGATAGTCAGCACGAGGAGGGGATCAAACAGGAAGATTGATTTCTCGGGCTGGAAAAGCGCCCCGAGAACGCCTTCGTGAAACGGCGTACTCCAGGGAAAATTCGCTGGCAGACTGGGATCGACCTGCCGCTGCACTTGCGCGAAAAGGGGGAGATACGTCCCGGTCCACGAGCCAAAACGATAGAAATTATAGGAACGCTCGGCCAGAATGAAAACGCCGTAGACGGGCCCGGCAATTTTGCAGTATTCAAGAAGGCGCTGCCACAGCGCCCGGCCGCGCACCTGGTCGAGCCACAGCACGATCGGCACGAGCATGCATCCGGCCATCAGATCGAGGCCGGCGGTGAGACGGGTCAGAATGTTCAGGCCGAGCGCAGCAGTGCCCACGAAGAGCGCACGGCGACTGCCGGTATGAATCCATTCATAATGAAAAGAGAATCCCACCAGGGTCAGAAGCATGAGGTAGTTGTTCTCCATCATGTTCTGGGTGTAGTGCAGATGCGTGGTGCAGAACAGCAGCGCCAGAACGCCCGCCACCGCTTCATTCATGCCAAACCGCAACTGCCGGAGCAGGCGGAATGCAAACAGCGCGGTCAGCACATTCACCAGAATGCTTGTGCTATAGCCGACGACGATGCTGCGTATGGCAGGGTCGTCTTCGTAATCGGAAAAGATGGACCAGTGCGCGACCCACGTCCCCAGCAGGTCGGCAGGCAGCATGAGCAGGGACTGTCCGATGCCGAACTGGCTGTAAATTCGGCCGCCACGTCCCGGTATTCCGAACTCGGGATACTCGGCAGGAAGCACCTGCGGCTGCGAAGTCCACAGCCAGTGGGTCGTCTGCAGACGGTGCAACGTGTCAGAGGTGCCCAGTTCGCCGGATTGCACAACGAACGCCAGCAGGCCCGCCGCCAAGCAGAGCAGAAATAGGGGATCGCGAAACCACCGTCCTAAGCAGGAGGTCATCGTTGGAGATGGTAACAAAAACGGCGTCAGACCTCGGGCTTCGGACCTCTGGCATCAGCAGCAACACGAATACACGGTCCGAGGTCTAAGGTCCAAGGTCCGAGGTCCGGAGAATTCTGTTGGGGAAATTCGTGGCCAAGTGTCTGGCGCCAGAACGTAACACGGACTCATTCAGGCTTGGCCTTCAGTTGCGCCAGGGAAGCATCCAGCTGGTCTTCGGGAATTCCTTCCCCACGGTCGAGTTGATCGATGCCGCGCCGAATCTCGGCATTGACCGCTTCCCGGTTCTCCACAAGCCAGCGATCCTGTTCTTCCTGGGTTTCCCCTCGTCGTGAATGCACCTGCTGGAGTGGATCATTCCCGAGGTGCAGTGCTGATTCGGGGGACGGGGATTAACCGTGTTGTCGATCAAACCTCGGGCGATTGAGGCGCGTTGGTGCTTCCCGATGGTTGGACGCGGCCGAGAGATGTTTCTTAGTGTCAGGCTGCACCACCTGGAGATTGTTGGCGGCCTCAAATCCCAGCAATTCGATGTCGACGTTCTCAAAGCGCGCCTACAGTTATCGCTCGCATCCTCCGCAAGAGTCCCCGCATCTAAACATTGACAATGATCCACTCAAGTCCTATCATGTGCCTGATATAAAAGCACTTGGCTGCAATAATTCATTGTCGGCAAAGGACTTATCAAGTTTAGGAGGACCGTTTTATGAGCAAGATTATCGGCATTGACCTGGGGACGACCAATTCCTGCGTGGCGGTCATGGAGGGCGGTGAGCCCAAAGTGATTCCTAATGAAGAAGGAGGGCGAACCACGCCTTCCGTGGTCGGCTTCACCAAGACCGGAGAGCGGCTGGTGGGGCAGGTGGCCAAGCGGCAGGCCATCACCAATCCCGAGAACACTGTGTATTCGATCAAGCGGTTTATGGGACGCCGCTTCGACGAAGTCAGCGAAGAGATGAAGATGGTCCCATTCAAGGTTGTGCAGTCGGGCGACCACGTCGCGGTGCTGGCGCAGGGGAAGGAGTATACGCCTCCGCAGATTTCGGCGCTGATCCTGCAAAAACTCAAGAAGGCAGCGGAAGACTATCTGGGCGAGAAAGTCACCGAGGCGGTCATTACCGTGCCCGCGTATTTCAACGATGCGCAACGGCAGGCCACCAAAGACGCCGGGCAGATCGCCGGGCTGGAAGTGAAGCGCATCATCAACGAGCCGACGGCCGCGGCACTTGCCTATGGCCTCGATAAAGGCAAAGACGAGACCATCGCCGTGTACGACTTTGGCGGCGGCACCTTCGATATTTCCATCCTGGAAGTGGGCGAAGGCGTGATTGAAGTCAAAGCCACCAACGGCGATACCCACCTGGGCGGCGACAACATTGACCAGCAGCTGGTGGACTGGCTGATTGACGAGTTCAAGAAGGATGAAGGCCTCGACCTGCGCGGCAAGGGCAACGAGATGGCCCTGCAGCGTCTGCGCGACGCCGCCGAGCGGGCCAAGATCGAGCTTTCCACCACGATGGAGACCGAGATTAATCTGCCGTTCATCACGGCGGACGCGAGCGGTCCCAAGCACCTGGTCAAGAAACTGACCCGGGCCAAGCTCGAAGGCATGGTGGAAGCCATCATTCAGCGCTCGGTCGGACCGTGCAAGCAGTGTATGAAAGACTCGGGCATCGACGCCAGCAAGATCAACGAAGTCGTGCTGGTCGGTGGACAGACCCGCATGCCACGCATTCAGCAGCTGGTGAAAGAGCTGTTCGGGCGCGAAGGCCACAAAGGCGTGAATCCCGACGAAGTGGTCGCGGTCGGTGCGGCGATTCAGGGCGGCGTGCTCAAGGGCGAAGTAAAGGATCTGCTGTTGCTCGACGTGACTCCGCTGACCCTCTCGATCGAGACCCTGGGCGGAGTTTCAACGCCAATGATCCCGCGCAACACGACCATTCCGACCCGCAAAACGGAGACTTTCTCCACCGCGGCCGACAGCCAGACCTCGGTTGAAGTCCACGTGCTGCAGGGCGAGCGTCCCATGGCGGGGCAGAACCGGACGCTGGGCAAGTTCCATCTGACCGGAATTCCGCCGGCTCCGCGCGGCGTGCCGCAGATCGAGGTGACGTTCGACATTGACGCCAACGGCATCCTGAACGTGACCGCGAAAGATACTGCCACGCAAAAGGATCAGAAGATCACGATCACGTCGTCTTCCGGCTTGTCGAAGGACGAAGTCGAGCGCATGGCCAAGGAAGCCGACGCGCACGCGGCTGAAGACAAGGCGCAACGGGAGTCGATCGAGGCCAAGAACCAGCTCGACTCGATGGTCTACAACATCGAGAAGATGCTGAAAGAACACGGCGACAAGATCTCGGGCTCGGAGCGCGGCGACGTCGAAAACGCCCTGGCCGACGCCAAGAAGGCCCTGGAGTCGAACGACAAGAGCACCATGGACAAGGCCCGCGAGAAACTGACCCAGGCATCGCACAAGCTCGCCGAGCAGATGTACAAAGCCGCCCAGGCGCAGCCAGGACCGCAAGGAGGTCCGGGGCCGGGCGCTGGCCCGACGCCAGGCGCGGGCAGCGGCGATGGTCAGGCTAAGAAGAAAGACGAAGGCGTGATCGACGCCGAGTACGTGGACGTAGAGGATAAGAAGTAAGCCTTTGGCTCTTAGCTGTTAGCTTTTTGCTGGAACCGTGTGGCGCGGGCACTCTTGCCCGCGTCATACGTTTGCAGCTTCATACAGAAGTGGGGGAGAAATCGATTTGGATTTTCAGGTGAATGGAGAAACGTATTTCTTGAGCCTCGCTGAAGACGAAAGGCGCTGGCTCGTTTTTGTGGAGAGTGCCACGGGCACGCGGCCGGTCCCCGTCTATGTGGACGGAGCCGAGTTCGAAGATCTGACGCTGGTCGTAGAAGATAAAGAGCGACGGAAGATTCTGAATTAAGCTCGGATCACCCGTGACTCGATTTAAGATTGCGCTCAATGGCTACTACTAGCAAGAAGGACTACTACGAGATCCTCGGCGTGAAGAAGTCCGCTTCGGCCGAGGACATCCGCAAGGCGTTCCGCAAGCTGGCGCGCAAGTACCATCCCGACGTCAATCCCGGGGACAAGGCTGCCGAAGAGAAGTTCAAGGCGCTCTCCGAGGCCAACGACGTTCTCAGCGATCCCAAGAAGCGCAAGATCTACGACCAGGTTGGGTTCTACTCCGACAACATTGATCCGGCCACTGCGGAAGCCTATGCGCGCGCCGGGGGCGGAGCGGGCGCGGGATTTCCCGGAGGATTCCCCGGCGGTTTTCAGGGCGGCGCGCAGCCGGGCGGCCAGGGCGTCCACTTCGACTTTGGTGGGTTCGACTTTTCCGATCTGGTGGACAGCGCAGGCCGCAGCCGCAAAGGCAGCAGCAGCGGCGGTGGGAGCACCTTTCGCGACATTTTCGGATCGATGTTCGGAGGAGGACGTGGAACCTCGGTAGCCGAGGAAGGCCCCGAGGCGGGGGCCGACCTGGAATACCAGGTCAACGTACCGTTCTGGACGGCCATCCGCGGCGGGGTAATGCGGTTGAATATCTCACGGCAGGACGTCTGCCTGCAGTGCCACGGGCAGGGGTTTCTCGAGTCTCCGGGGAAATGTCCGGAGTGCAACGGCACCGGGCAGATCACCCAGACCGGCGGACGAATGAAGTTCAACGTCCAGTGCCCGCGCTGCCACGGGACAGGCAAGAATCTGGCGACCTGCCCCACCTGCCACGGCGAAGGCACCGTGACCAAGGCCGAGCCGCTCGAGGTGCGCATCAAGCCCGGGACGCGCGACGGGCAGCGCATCCGGTTGCCGGGCAAGGGCAATGCCGGGGCTCACGGAGGGACGCCGGGCGATCTCTACGCGATTATTCGAACCGGCGAGCACCCAATTTTCCGGCGCGAAGGGGACGACATCTATCTCACCATACCTGTGACCGCCGCCGAGGCGGCGCTGGGCGCCAAAATCGAGGTGCCGACCATTGACGGGCGGGCGTTGCTCAAGATTCCTCCCGGGACGCAGTCCGGCCAAAAGCTGCGGTTGCGCGAGAAAGGTGTGCCTTCGGCCACGAAGGATGACTCGCGCGGGGATGAGATCGTCGAGATCAAGGTGACCGTCCCGATGCCGCGTGACGAGCGCACCAAGGAACTGCTGCGCGAATTGGCCAAGCTGAACCCGGATGACCCGCGGGCGGAGCTGTGGAGCAAGGTATAGGAAGGGCTTCCACCCCAGAGGGCACACGGGGGATCACAGAGGAACTGAGTAGGGGCTCGGCGGTCTACCGGGCCCCTTTAAGCCGCTACTTCTTGCTGGGATCGTCGGCTGGGTTGACGTAGTTGAATTGCAGTGGCGACATGCCGTGCACCTGTACAATCGTTGCCCCAGACGCCATCGCGTAATGGTGCATGTCGGGGTCGAGATAGGCGAAACTGCCTGCGGGAAAGGTCATCATCTTGCTCTCGTCGAATTTGTCGCCCATCCCGACTTTGAAATCCCCTGAAATCACCGTGACATTCTCACGCTTGGGATGCCAGTGCGGGGCAATCTTGTAGCCGTCTGGCATCTTAAGGCGGATGGTGAAGTCGCCGGTACCTGCCATGGGATTGCCTTCGATGACGGCAAGGGTTGCGCCAGCAGGTACGAAGGGCGGCGGCGGTCCCCACTCGATTTGGTCAGGAGTAAAAGCATTCCGCGGCGCGGGGCCTTGAGCAAACAGCAAGGCAGCGAGGCACAGAACGAAACCTAGCGTTCTTGTCATGGGTTGTCTCCTTTGAGAAATAGGTTGGGATTGGGCCCGCAACTTTATACTCCGGAGCCTCTGGCCGAGCAAGTACGGAGTAGCGGGTGCGATCCGAGCACCTCTCTGCCTGAGAACTCAGTGCTCGCAGCTCATTACCTCCGTACCACAACCGCCGCTTACAAAAATTTGCAAAAAAGCTCAAAAAAATCTTGCATCTGTGGAAAATTCCCGTAATCTCTAACTGCGAACTAACTCCGCCGAAATGCCCGGGAAATCGCACGATCCCGGGAGCCGCGAGCAGAAAGTCTTCATTTCGAAGACCAGGGGAGACGCGGTGGTGAGAGTGAGTCGCCTGAGGAGGAAGACATAGAAATTGGCAACAGCTAGCGCTCCGCGTCAACAATTCGAACATCCCCAACCCCTCGCCGCCGTCCCCAACCGGAAAAGATTCGTCCGCCTCACGCTCTGGCCCCTGGTCGCCGCCACCTTCTTCATGGTGTCGGGCGGAACTTATGGCACGGAAGACATCGTGCATGGCGCCGGCTACGGACGCGCGATCCTGATTCTGCTCATTACCCCGCTGCTCTGGAGCCTGCCTACGGCCTTCATGATCGGCGAGCTTTCGAGCGCGCTGCCCTACGAAGGCGGTTACTACGCCTGGGTGCGCCGCGCCATGGGCAACTTCTGGGGATTTCAGGAAGCCTGGCTCTCGCTGGTGGCGTCCATTTTCGACATGGCGATTTATCCCACGCTGTTCGTGGCCTACCTGACGCGGATGTTCCCCTGGTTCCAGGAGAACAATCGCGGATGGTGGGTTGCGCTGGCCGTAGTCGTCGCCTGCGCGCTCCTCAATATTGCCGGGGTGAAAGTGGTATCGCTCACCTCGCTGTGGCTGTTCCTGGCGCTCTCGGCTCCGTTTGTCGCGATCGTGATTCTCGCGCCGTTCAAGGTCAGCGCGCTGGTCAACGCCGTGACCAAGCCAACGACTTCGACCGTGGACATTCTGGGCGGGCTGCTCATCTGCATGTGGAACTACATGGGGTGGGACAATGCCTCGACCATCGCGACCGAAGTCGAGCGGCCGCAGCGGACTTATCCGCGGGCGATGCTGGTCGCGGTCTGCATCGTGGCCGTGAGCTACATTCTGCCCTTCGCCGCCATGTGGATGACCGGTCTGAAGGCGACAGCATGGGAAACCGGGTCGTGGGCTGACATCGCGGGACTGCTGGGCGGCCCGCTGCTCCGAATCGGCGTGGTGCTCGGGGGCATGATGAGCGCCTTTGGCATGTTCAACGCCCTGGTGATGAGCTATTCGCGCCTGCCTCTAGCCATGGCGCAGGACGGCATGCTACCCAGCGTCTTCGGCAAGCTGATGAAGAAGTCGCGCGCGCCGTGGGTTGCCGTCATCGCGCTGGCCATCGGATGGGCGATGTGTCTCGGCTTGGGCTTTGCCCGGCTGGTCACGCTCGACATTCTTCTCTATGGCGCTAGCCTGGTGCTGGAGTTCATGGCGCTGGCGGTGCTGCGCTTCCGCGAACCCGACCTGCCGCGGCCTTTCCGGGTTCCGGGCGGGTTGTTTGGGGCCATCGCCATCGGCATTCCTCCGGCTCTGTTGCTCGGCTTCTCCGTGGTGAGGAGCGAACACGAGTCGGTTCTCGGCATGAGCTCGTTCGCCTTCGGGATGATCCTGATCGCGGCGGGCGTCGTGGCCTATTTCGTCAATCACGCGCTCAAGCCGGCAGGATGGTCGGCTCCACGCGAAAGCAAGCCGCAGCCCGCGGCCTAGATTCATGGCCACGGATTTGCACGGATCAACACGGATCTGAATCCGTGAAAATCCGTGGCGATCCGTGGCCATTCTGTTTCTGCTATAAATGAATCGCAATGACCAAGCGCAAATCCAAGGGCGCCTACATGATCTCGTCCGTGGCCGAGATGTACGGCATCCATCCCCAGACCCTCCGGCTTTACGAGCGCGAAGGGCTGCTCAAGCCCTCGCGCACCGAGGGCAACACGCGCCTGTATACCGACGAAGACCTGCAGCGGTTGGAGTTCATCCTATCCCTGGCGCGCGATCTGGGCGTGAACATCGCGGGAATGGCCATCATCCTGCAAATGCGTGAGCGCATGGAGGAGATGCAGCGCCAGATCCATGACTTCGTGCAATACATCCAGCAGGAAGTGCTCACCCGCGCCACCGCGGCGGCTGATCCCTCGAAGGGGGCGATGGTGCCGGTCAAAAGGCCGATGGTCACGCCAATGCAGCCCCCCAAGAAGCGCTAGCCTTCTGTCATCGTGAGCGGAGCAACGCGCTGCGCGAAGCGCAGGGCCTTGCATGGGAAGTTCGCCATGCGAACTTCCCACTCCGCTCAGGATGACAGACTGTATGATATGTCGGTTATCTGTCATGCTCCCTTTCAAACTCGTCTACAGCGACGCCTATTACCTGCCCATCGGAGACCACGTCTTTCCTGCCGAGAAGTACCGCCGCATTCGCGACCGGCTGATCGCAAGCGGCGTTGCCGAAGCCGCCGATTTTCTGAAGCCCCAGCCTGCCTCGGACGAAGAAATTCTGCTCGTGCACGTGCCCGAGTACGTCGAGAAACTGAAGACCGGCACGCTCAGTCCGCGCGAAGAAATGGAGATGGAGATTCCCTATTCGCGCGATCTGGCCGATGCATTCTGGCTGGCGGCGGGGGGCTCGATTCTGGCGGCGCGGCAGTCTTTGGCCGACCGGGTCTCGATCAGCATTGGCGGCGGCTTCCACCATGCCTTTCCCGATCATGGCGAAGGCTTCTGCATGATCCATGACGTAGCTGTGGCCATCCGGAGCCTGCAGCACGACCAGAAGATTCGCACTGCCATGACCGTGGATTGCGACGTTCATCAAGGCAACGGCACGGCGGTGATTTTTGCCGGAACGCGGCCGGCGGGCTCGCTGCCCTCGGTCGCCAGTTCGACGCTGCGACGGCCGGAGGGAGTGCCGCGGCCCGGAAAGATGCGCCGAGCGCACGCCAGCGACGTTTTCACCATCTCTCTGCACCAGCACAACAACTACCCGCTGTGGAAGCCGCCGTCCTCCATTGACGTGGACCTTCCCGACGGCCTCGGCGACGACGATTATCTTGCCTGGCTCGACCACGCCCTCAGCTCCGGTCTGCAGCAATTTCAGCCCGATCTGCTGTGCTATGTCGCAGGCGCCGATCCCTATAAGGAAGACCAACTGGGCGGGCTCTCACTGACGATTGACGGACTGAAACAGCGCGATGAACTCGTTTTTCAGGTCGCCCGCGCCCGCAACATTCCCGTCATGGTGACCTTCGCCGGCGGCTACGCTCAGAACGTGGAAGACACCGTGACGATCCACAGCAACACGGTGGTGGCGGCGAAGGAAGTGTTCGCCTGAAGAAGTCTCCAGTGCCTTCGGCAGTGGAGCGCCTTATAAATCCAAATGACGCGAGGTCGCCCGGCGCTCTTAGCCCCTGGTTGCCTGCTAAAATCATTCCTATCTTCTATGTTCGAGAATCTTCAGGAAAAACTGCAGCGCGCCTTTAAGACGCTCCGCGGGCAGGCCAAGCTCACCGAGGAGAACATTGACGAGGCGTTGCGCGAAATTCGCCTTGCGCTACTCGAAGCCGACGTCAACTTCAAGGTTGTCAAGCAGCTCATCGACCAGATTCGCGCCAAGGCCGTCGGCCAGGAAGTGATGACCGCGCTCTCGCCCGGCGAGCAGGTCATCAAGATCGTGCGCGACGAGCTCATCGAGATTCTCGGCAAAGACACGGCGCGGATGAAGTTCGCCTCGCAGCCGCCTACGGTCGTGCTCATGGCTGGACTGCAGGGTTCCGGCAAGACCACGACTTCCGGCAAGCTCGCCAACTGGTTCAAGAGTGGCGGGCATCGTCCGCTGCTGGTTTCGGTGGACGTGTACCGTCCGGCAGCGCGCGAACAGTTGAAAATCGTGGCCCAGGCGGTCAAGGCGCAGATCTATGAAGGCGAAGTGGGCGAGGCCAACACGGCTGCCGTCGAGCGATTGGCCAAAGAAGCCCGGCGCGAGGCCGTCGTCTCCGGCTGTGACGTGCTGATTGTCGATACCGCCGGCCGCCTGCACATTGACGAACAGCTCATGGACGAGATGCAGTCGCTGAAGAAGCTGCTGAATCCGTCGGAGATTCTGTTTGTGGCCGACGCCATGACCGGCCAGGATGCGGTCAACTCCGCCGACGAATTCCACAAGAAGCTTTCGCTCACCGGCGTGGTGCTCACCAAAATGGACGGCGACGCCCGCGGCGGCGCTGCGCTCTCGATCCGCCAGGTTACCGGGCAGCCCATCAAGTTCATCGGCGTCGGCGAAAAGTATGATGCGCTGGAGCCGTTCCATCCCGACCGCATCGTTTCGCGCATTCTCGGCATGGGCGACATCCTCTCGCTGATCGAGCGCGCCGAGCAGCAGATCGACAAGAAGAAAGCCGCGGAAATGGCCAGCAAGGTCCTTACCGGCGACGGCTTCTCGCTGGAAGATTTTCGCGACCAGTTGCGCCACGTGAAGAAGATGGGCTCGATCAAGAGCCTGATGGGCATGATGCCGTCGATCGGCCCGTTCTCCGGGCTGCAGAAAGCTGCCGATAACGTGGACGAGGGGCAGATCAACCGCGTCGAGGCCATCATCAATTCGATGACCACGCACGAGCGCAATCATCACGAGGTCATCAACGGCAGCCGCCGCAAGCGCATCGCCCGCGGCTCGGGCACCAGCGTGCAGGAAGTCAACAACCTGCTCCGCCAGTACGCCCAGATGAAAAAGATGTTCAAGCAGATGGGCAAGGCCAGCTTCGCGAGAAGGCTGGCGGGAATGAAGCTGCCGGGAATGTAGCAGTGGCCAGTTGCGGGGAGGGCTCTTGATAGAAGCATTCCTCGAATGCATACTCAGGGCAATCGTTTATATATTCAAAGCAGCCGTGCATTGTCTGAGGGCGATTGGCACCAGCAGTTGGTCTTGTGCGGAAGCGACGGTTACTGCCCAGCCGATGACCTCGCACGGATACGGATGTCCCACCGCTGAGGTCCCTTATTCCTATCGAGTCGAGGGCGAGCTCTATACAGGACTGCACGAACAACCATTTCTTCTCACCGATTCACTGGCGGATTACATTACGAGGTTCTCAAATGGAAGGAAATTCGTGGTACGCGTCAAACCGAGAGAGCCGGAGATATCGATCGTCCGAACGCAAGACCAAGATCTGCAGGTAGCACAATCCGGGATCGGAGAATCGCGCCTATGAAATGGCGCTGGCACGAAGAATCGGGTTCCAGTCTTGACCGGCGCGCTTTGCACGACATCTACGCCGAGCGCAAAGAACTCGCTGCCAAGTACGTTCCCGCCGAGACTCAGGCGATCCACGCCCAAGCTGTCTCCGAACTCAAGCAACGACAACTAGCGGCGAATATCCTTTCCGTCGGCGCGAAGGCGCCGCAATTCGAACTGCAGATTCAGGACGGCAGACTCGTTCCCTCCGCCGACCTGTTCGCGAAGGGACGCCTTGTGCTCTGCTTCATCCGCGGCCGCTGGTGCCCGTTCTGCGTAGGACAGATGGAGGCTATGAATCTCATCGTGCCGCAGATCGAAGAGGCCGAAGCAACCCTGGTTGCCATTTCCCCGCAGACGGTGAAGCAATCGTTTTTCATGCACGACCAGCACAGGCTGCGCTTTCCGCTGCTCTATGATACCGGCAACCATGTCGCGCGGCAGTTTGGTCTGACGTACCGCGTGCCCGCCACTCAGGAGGCGGTATATCGCAGCGCGTTCATAAGTCTGCCATTCACGAACGGAGATGAGACTTGGGAGTTGCCGATTCCGGCAACGTATATTCTCGACCGCGACCGTACAGTGCTTTACGCGAGCGCGAATGAGGATTACACGGAGCGTCCGGAACCGGCAGACATTCTAAGCATTCTTAGCAAACTGTGCGCAGCGTGATCTCGGGCTGATCTTTTTCACTTAGGCGTCATCCCGAGCGAAGCCGTTCTTCAGGCGGAGCGAGGGATCTCGCGCGGACAATCTCCAAGCCGGGCTCGGTCGAGTACACTACTACCTCATGCACTACATCTACGGCATCAACGCCGTCACGGAGGCGCTGAAAGCGCGGGGCCGGGCCTTTGAGTGGGTGGGCATGGCGAAGGAGCGGCACGATATCCGCTTACAACGGCTCATTGAAGATTGCCGGCGGCTGAGCGTGCCCGTGCGTTTCGTGCAGCGCACGGAACTCGACCGCATGGCGGGCAACGCGGCGCATCAGGGAGTCGTCGCTGTTACGTCGGCCAAGCAGTACAGCGATCTCGACGACGTGGTTGGCGGCAAGCGCGGCGAGTATTCGCTGGTGGTCGTGCTCGATGGCGTCGAGGACCCGCACAACCTGGGCGCGATCCTGCGCACGGCCGACGCGGCTGGGGTCGACGGCGTCGTGATTCCCGAACGCCGCGCCGCGGGCGTGACTGGAACCGTCACGAAAGCTTCGGCGGGCGCGAGCGAGCACTTGCCCATCGCCAAGGTGACCAACATCTCCCGCACCGTGGAAGAATTGAAAGACCGCGGCATCTGGACCGTCGGCCTCGACGAACACAGCGAGCAGACTTACGACGCGCTCGATTACAACATGGACTGCGCGCTCGTGTTGGGCGCCGAGGGCAAGGGATTGCACGATCTGGTGAAAAAGAAATGTGACTTCCTGGTCTCGATCCCCATGCTGGGCAAGGTGCCGTCGCTGAATGTTTCCGTGGCGGCGGCCGTCGTTTTATATGAGATCGTGCGGCAGCGGCGCGCGCGCGAAAGTGCATCCAACACAAAATGAAGTCTGGCAAAATGTCCGGCCTAAAGGGATTTGCCCTTCTCTGTGTCCTCTGTGCCTCTGTGGTGAATTGTTGTTCCCTCGACCGCGAGGCGTTCACCTTCACCAACTACGATCTCAACCTTCAAATTGATCCGCAGCAGCACCGGCTCGGAGTCCGGGGCAAGATCACGTTGCGCAACGACTCGCCAACTCCGCAGAACATCGCCGTGCTGCAGATTTCGTCGTCGCTCGATTGGCGGGCCATCGTCATCAGTGGCAAGGCTGGCGACAAGGCCGTGCAGTTTGTCACCCAACCCTACACGTCCGACATTGATCACACCGGCGCGCTTTCCGAAGCCCTCGTCACTTTGCCACAGCCGGTCGCGCCCAACGGGACGGTCGAGTTGGACATTGGTTACGAAGGCGTCATTGTGCTGGATGCCACCAGGCTGACGCGCATGGGTACACCCGAGGACGCAGCGGAGAGCACCGACTGGGATCGGATCAGCACGGCTTTCACCGCCGTGCGCGGCGCGGGCTACGTGGCGTGGTATCCGATCGCGACCGAATCGGCTAATCTTTCCGAAGGCAACAGCTTGTTTGAAGTTCTCGCGAGATGGAAAACGCGGGAAGCGGGATCGAAGATGCGTATTGGAATGCACGATCCGGCCCACGACAACGATGCCAACCAGCCGCTCATGGTCTGCAGCGGGGAGGAAATGAACGGCGTGACCATGGAGGGCACCGCAAAGTTTCCCTGGGCGCAATGTTCTTACGATAACCTCGCCTATTCCGCCCCGGCATTCGCGTTCGCAAATTATGGAATCGTCGAGCGCGCGGCGATCGTTGTGTACAACCTGCCTTTCCATGCAGTGGCGGCCGAATCCTACGCCGACACCGCCGAGAAGCTCGTCCCGTTCATCACCGACTGGTTCGGAGCCCCCCGCGAGAAGGCGAAAACTGCCGACCTTCCGGATCCCAATGCCGCGCCATTCGAGAGTGGTAGCTTGTTGCTCACGCCGCTAGCCAACACCGATTCCAAGTTAGCCGGCTTGGCCGCAGCTCACCAGCTTACACACGCCGCGTTTTTGTCCTTCCGTCTGTGGATCAACGAAGGCCTCGCCCACTTCGCGCAGGCACTCCACCTCGAACACGAGAAAGGGCGCCAAGCCGCACTCGACTACATGGGGCTGCACCGCTCAGCTTTTGTCGAAGCCGAGAAGCCGACGACGCTGCCGCGATCCGAGGACGAAGCCAAACGGTCGCTAATGAACACAACCATCGAAGAACTTTACCGCAGCAAGGCCATGTACGTGTGGTGGATGCTGCGAGATATGATCGGCGACGCCGCGCTGAAAAAGGCGCTCGCCGCCTACCGTGCCGAGCAGGATAAAGATCCGTCGTACATGCCGCGACTTATCGCAGCCCAGACGCAGCGCGATCTCGAGTGGTTCTTCGATGATTGGGTCTACCACGACCGCGGGCTCCCCGATTTCAAAGTGGAGTCGGCTTTCGCACGGAAAGCAATGGCGAATGCGTTCATCACCACAATCACCGTGGAGAATCTGGGCACAGCGGGAGCCGAAGTGCCGCTCACAGTCAAGTTCGACGGCGGCACGGTGACCAAGCGGATTGAGGTCCGAGCCAAGAACAAGGCCACGATTCGCGTGGAGACTTCGGCGGCGCCGCAGGAAATCGTGGTGAACGACGGCAGCGTGCCCGAAAGCGACCTAACCAACAACGTGTTTAAGGTTCCCGTGGCGGAAGTTGCGAAGTGAGCCCGGCCATTTTCGATTGCCGATTTTCGATTTCCGGTTGAAACGCTGGCCCGATTTTCAATCACAAATCGGCAATCGGAAATCAAAAATTAACACTGGGTTTCTCCGTGCCTCTGTGTCTCTGTGGTAGGTTTTATCTCTTAGTCCAGGAGGGAAAAGCTTGGCCTATATCCAGTTTCTCGGCGCAGCGGGCACGGTCACCGGCTCGAAGCATCTGATCAACACCGGATATCCATCCGGCAAAAACGGATTCAAAGTTCTCATTGACTGCGGACTCTTTCAGGGGATGAAAGACTGGCGCGAGCGCAACTGGCGCGACACGCCGGTTCCGGCCCGTGAGATCGACGCACTCATCCTGACCCACGCGCATCTCGACCACTGCGGATGGATTCCGCGTTTGGTGAAAGAAGGATTTCGCGGGCCAATTTACGCCACGCCGCCCACCATCGATTTGTGCGGCATCATCCTGCCCGACTCCGGCCACCTGCAGGAAGAAGATGCCGCCTACTACAACAAGACGAAGAAGTCGAAGCACGATCCGGCTCTGCCGCTCTACACGCTCGAGGAATCGCAGGCGTCATTGCAGTATTTCAAACCGGTGCAGATCGGCGAGAACGTCACACTCTCTCCCGAAATCTCCTTCCGGTTTGTGCGCGCGGCGCACATTCTCGGTTCCTGCATGGCCGAAATTGCTCTGAACACAAACGGCCAGGCGCGCCGCCTGCTGTTCACCGGCGATATTGGCCGCGTGCTCGATCACGCGGTCGCGCCCGGCAAGGTGGTGCATTCCGGGCCCAACGAAGGCGAGGTGGCCGACCTGGTCGTGATGGAATCCACCTACGGCAACCGCCAGCACCCGAAAGACGATCCGCTGCCCGAGTTGGCGGAACTCATCTCGACGGCGGCCAAACGCGGCGGCTTCGTGGTGGTGCCGGCCTTCGCCATTGAGCGCACCCAGAAATTTGTCTTCATCCTCAAGCACCTGATCGAGGAGGGACAAATTCCACGGATGCCAGTTTTTTGCGACAGTCCCATGGCGATCAAGGCGGTGGAGATCTTTCTTAAGCACGACGAAGAGTACAGCGACGAAACCCGCGACATGATTCGCCGCTACGGTTCGCCGCTCGAGTGGCCGGGTTTCACCTTTGCCGAAACCGCGGAGGAATCGAAAAAGATCAACGCCGTGATCACGCCCTCGATCATCATTTCTTCCAGCGGCATGGTGACCGGCGGGCGCATTCTGCATCATCTGGCCCAGCGGCTGCCCGAGCCCAAGAATCTGGTGTTATTCATCGGCTTTCAGGCGCCGGGGACGCGGGGGTTCACCATCAAGAACAAATCCGACGGCAAATCGGACGAAGTGAAGATCTACGGCGATTACGTGCCCATCCGCGCCCAGGTCGCGGCGCTCGAGCAGTTCAGCGACCATGCCGATCCGCCGGAGTTGCTCGAGTGGCTGCGCACGTTCCGCAACCAGCCGGCAACCACGTATCTGGTCCATGGCGAGCCCGATGCTTCCAGCCAGCTGCGAGATGTGATGAAACAAGAGTTGGGATGGAATGTTCAGATCGCGCAGTACCTGGAGAAAGTCGAAGTGTAAGAGCCGCGAGGCGGCCGAAGAATAAGGCCCACGGCGCAAGCCGTGGGGGATAAGTGGGAAACGAGCAAGCCCCGAAGGGGCGAAAAACGCGGTACAGCTTTCCCCGCATCCTGTCAGCCCGCCGAGCTGAAACGTGCCAGCTTCTCCAGCTTTTCCCCGGCCGCACCCGAATCAATCGCCTCGGCTGCTATCGGGACCGCCTCGGCCAGACGCTCCGCTCTCCCGGCGGCGACCAGCGCGGCCGCCGCGTTGAGCACGACCACATCCCGCCGCGGCGATTTCTCCCCGCGCAAAACCGCGCGGATGATCTCGGCATTCTCCGCGGCATCGCCGCCGGCGATTTCCTGCAAAGTTGCCCGGCTCATGCCAAACTCCTCTGGTTCGACCTCGTAGGTTCGCACCGATCCTTCGCGGGCCTCGGCCACGCGCGTTGTACCCGTGATCGTGATCTCGTCCAGACCATCGAGCCCGTGCACCACCAGCGCCCGCCGCAGGCCCAGCATGCTGAGCGCCTCGGCCAGCTTTTCGACCAGATCGAGCGAATACACTCCCACAACCTGTCCGGAAGCGCGCGCCGGATTGGTCAGCGGGCCGAGCAGGTTGAACATGGTGCGCATGCGCAGTTCCCGGCGCACGGACTGCACCTGCTTCATGGCCGGATGCAAATTCGGCGCGTAAAGGAAACAGATGCCGACTTCGCGCAGGCATTGGGCCGCGCGCTCAGGCGAGAGCTGGATGTTTACGCCCAAGGCTTCCACCACATCAGCGGAGCCGCATTTGGAGCTGATGCTACGATTGCCATGCTTCGCCACGCGCACGCCCGCGCCGGCGGTCACCAACGCGGTCGCGGTAGAAATATTGAAAGTTCCGCTGGCATCGCCGCCGGTACCGCTGGTGTCAACCAGGCTGGTCTGAGTCAGGCTGGTGTGAATCAGGCTGGAATCCACCGGGCTCCTGTCAACCAGAGACGACTCGGCCGGGAGTTCGTCGGCTAACGCGTCGCGGCCCGTGCCGCTGACGGCGAGCGCGTCCGCGGGATCTTCGCCCAATCCGGTTCGCGGAATCGGCAACGGCGCTGCCGCCGCGCGGATCGCCTCGGCAAAGCCCACAATCTCCTCGACAGTTTCCCCTTTCATTCGTAGCGCAATGAGGAGCGCGGCAATCTGGGCATCAGTGCACTTGCCGGTCAGGACCTCGGCCATCACGGCGCGAGCCTCAGCGCGGCCGAGCGACTGGCTGTGGTTGGCGAGACGATGAAGGGCGTCGAGGATCATTGGTCAGAAAGTCAACGGTCAGAGAATCAGTGGTCAGAAAATCAGTCTGTCAGAAAATCAACGGCCAGGCTGCATTGTACGGCATGCGCGCGGCGGTGCGGACGCGGCGACGGTCAGCTCGCGTTCGCTCCCGCCCTCGCCAGTCGTTGCAAGAAATACTCACGCCAGTCTTCGGGCAGCGACGGACTGGCGATGGCTTTCTCCAAAAGGACGCGATTGTATTTGTCCTCGACGAAGAGCTGGTTCATCTCTTCGATCGTGACAGCCGGTTCATCCCGGCTCACGAATTCGAACGAGTCGCCGGCCTGCACCGTGCCTTCTTGTTCCACAGAGAAATAAAAACCGCTGCGGCCGCTACGCAGGAAGCGCTCCAGGATGTCGTCACGCTGAAACTTGGCTGCCAGTTTGTAACACGGGGTGCGGGGCTGGCGGACCATCACGATCGCCGTGCCGACCTGAAGACGGTCTCCTATGTGCAGATCGCTCTCCGCCAGGCCTTCCGTCGTGAAGTTCTCCCCGAACATGCCCCAGGGCAGGTCCATGCCCGGCAGCTCGCGGCCCCAGAAGGCATAGTGCTCCGACGGGTAACCGTACACCGCTTTGAAAGGACCGCCGTGCACGCTCAAATCGGCCTGGCGGTCGCCGTCCAGGTTCAGCGCACGCAGCTGAACCGGGCCAGCTGCCGGGTGCTTGAAGATTCCAGTGTTGATGGGCGCTCCTTTGTAGAGCGTCAGCCGTGGGCGCGCGACATTCAGTGAGACGAGTCTCAGCGGTCCCTCCACTTTCGAAGATTTTGGTACAGGGTTCGATGTCGGGTCAGGCGGCAACGGTGCAGGATTGTCCTCAAGAGCGGGCGCCCCCACCGTGTGAGGTAGTGGCTCGGTTTGAGTTTTGACCCCCTGTGAGGCGTCATCCCGAAGGCCCGCGCTCTCACCAGCGGGCCGAGGGATCTGGCGCTCGCCACCGAGACGCCCCACGCGAGATCCCTCGCTCCGCCTGAAAAACGGCTGCGCTCGGGATGACGCAGTCGAAGAGGCTGACGACGGTCAAGATTCAAACTGTGCCTCTTCCACCGCGCGACGGACCCTTGCCATTCCGGCTAACCTCCGGCATAATAAGAGTTTGTCTTGATCTCGCCGGACTCTTCCGGAACAAGGATATACGTCTCGTGTTAATGATTCGTCTGGCGCGCGTAGGTGCGCGCAAACAACCGCACT
>Ga0187818_10000149_pt1 | contig 21525 bp, 16 predicted proteins | sample NC_wetland_sal_i_14_FD_130581 | JGI IMG/M metagenome (GOLD analysis project Ga0187818, IMG submission 130581) | Wetland sediment microbial communities from Neuse River Estuary, North Carolina, USA - SO4_3 | ecosystem: Environmental > Aquatic > Freshwater > Wetlands > Sediment | place: USA... | reverse complement strand
TGCGGATGTTCGTAGTCGCGCAAAAAGTGGGTGGCCAGGTGATCGGCGCTTTTGACGATGACCAATTGGTCGGGTTCGCCTTGGCCATTCCCGGTATTCACGATCGACATAGCTATCTGTACTCCCACATGCTCGCAGTGAGAAAGCAGTATCGCAATGTCGGGCTGGGCCGCCGTCTCAAGCTCTTTCAGCGCGAAGACGCGCTGGTGCGTGGCTTTGATCTGATGGAGTGGACCTTCGACCCGCTGGAGATCAAGAACGCCTACCTCAACATCGAGAGACTGGGCGCCATCACCCGCCGCTACAACCTGAACCAGTACGGAATTACGTCATCGCCCTTGCAGGGCGGGCTGCCCACTGATCGCCTGGTTGCCGAATGGTGGCTGAAATCCAAGCGAGTGGAAGCGCTGCTGTACACCGGAATCAAACCGGGTTTTAAAGTCGCGAAGACCATTTCTGTTCCCGCCCAGATCTATGAGTGGAAATCTCATCCCGAAACTCGCCGCTGGGCGCAAGATATCCAGGATCAGAATCGCGTCCAGTTTCAGCAGGCGTTTGCCAAGGACCTGGCGGTCCTCGGTTATGAACGCGATGCGGCGGGAAACGGCCGTTTTCTTCTCGGACACTGGGAGGAGTCTCCGCGTTCTCTGTGACCTCTGGAGCGGTCCTACCTATGAAAATCGAAGCCATCACACTCCGCGAAATTCAGATGCCTCTGGTTCATTTTTTTGAGACCAGTTTTGGCCGCATCTATGGACGGCGCATTTTCCTTATCACCGTTCACTGCGATGGAGTCGACGGTTGGGGAGAATGCACTGCCGGGGAAGACCCGTATTACAGCTCTGAGTGGTTGGAAACGGCCTGGCCCACTATCAAGCATTACCTCGCCCCGGCCGTGCTGGGACAAACGCTGGGTAGCGCCCGCGAGTGCGTGCCGTTAATGGCAAGGGTTCGTGGCCATCGCATGGCCAAAGCCGGCATCGAGAACGCCCTCTGGGATGCCGAAGCCAGGCAGAAGCAGCAACCCCTCTGGAAGTTGCTGGGCGGCAAGCAGCAAGAAATCGTTTGCGGCGTCTCCATCGGCATCCAGGACTCGGTAGAGCAATTGCTCGACAAAATTCAAACCGAGCTGGCCGCCGGGTATCGCCGCATTAAGATCAAAGTAAAACCAGGCTGGGACATCAACGTCCTGGAGCGCGTCCGCTCACGCTGGCCCGACATCGTGTTGAGTTGTGATGCCAACTCCGCCTACACGCTTGATGAATTGGAACACCTCCGGAAGTTCGATCAGTTCAATCTGTTGATGCTCGAGCAGCCGCTCTGGGACGACGACATTTACAACCACTCCCGCCTGCAGCAGAAACTGCGCACCGCCATCTGTCTCGACGAAGCCATTCACCACGCGCGCGATGCCGCGCAAGCCATCGAAATGGGTGCCTGCCGCATCATCAACATCAAGGTCGGCAGGGTAGGCGGATTCAGCGAGGCCAAGAAAGTTCACGACGTCTGTGCCTCGCAGAACATTCCGGTGTGGTGCGGGGGCATGCTCGAATCCGGCATCGGCCGCGCTCACAACATCGCCCTTTCGACGCTGCCCAACTTTCGTCTGCCCGGAGACGTGTCTGCCTCCAAGCGTTATTGGAAGGAAGACATCGTTGATCCCGAAGTCACGGTTACGCCCCAAGGCACGATCGTTGTCCGCGACGAACCCGGTACCGGCTATCGCGTGCGAGAGGACTTGATTGAGCAGCTCACCGTCCGGAAGGAAACCCTACGCGCCGCGTCGTAGAGTCTGTGCGAGAACTCGGAATGTTACATCGCGGGGGATGCTTGTTTAGCCGCGAAGCGGCGCAAGAGTAAAGCCCACGGCGCAAGCCGTGGGAAAAGTGGGGAAACACATAGCCCTGAAAGGGCGAAAGAACGGTTTCGACACAGCTATCCGGACCGCGTGAGGAGTTGGCGCTGGCAGCCAGGCCTTCTGATTCTCAAAGAGTCGCCCCTGCGCCAGACTATCTCGGCGGGCCGCCCTCCTGTGTTTGGTTCTCCGCCAGTTCCGCTGCTTCCTTCTTGAGACGTTCCACGGCCTGCGCGAAGGTCAATTCAGGAGGAGCCGCCCGAAAATCGGAAAAGACCTCATTCGACTTGATATTGATTCTCTTGAACAAAAGCACTCGGCCCGTAAAATCCAGGTCCATGCGGGTGATTTCCCAATCGCCGTTGCCCACATCTCCCTGAACCACCAGGAAGTGGCCGCCCTTGTCCAGATGACCCAGAATCCCCCAACCGAACCCCACCTCCTTAAAAAGGGTGCCGTCGATTTCGGCAATCCGATGCCGGTCTGCATCGATTAGTAGGTAGCCCTGCATCCCGGTGAGCACCTGCTCGGTGCGAGTAGGCGGATCGTATTTCGGATTCGGGCGAAACTTGAGACGCACTAACTCGCTCCCTGATTTCCCCAATCCTGGTTTTCCTGCCTCAGTTCCGTCGAATTCATACTGGAACGCATCCGGTAATGCTTTCACCATTCGCGTAGTTCGCTCCTCGTCCTCTCTCTCCGTTTTCTGTTTTCTCTTCAACTCTTGCGGATTGTTGACTAACCCGGCCAGACGCTGCAGTTCCGCTTGACGTTGCTGCGCGTTCAACGGCTTGCCGTCGATCGCCACCAACATCCCGGCGGTGCCTTCGCGAGTTTCCACCACCAGCTTTGTACGCGAACCAGAAGCGGTTTCCTGATGGTCCCGGAACATCAACCGGGTGCCTCCGTTGTTCGACCTGATTTCATTCTCCACGGTTTCTCGAACCAGCTCTGCCGGCGAATCAGACAAAGTCTGCTCGGTGAAGCCCACAGTTCCACCGGCGATCGCCAACCCCACAATCAGACCCGTCAGCAGTCGCGCTGTCATTACCACCAGTTTCATCTGGTCACCTTTAACACCGGCAGCGTGTTGAAACCCTCCTTGGTTGTCATTCCGAGGAGCGAAAGCGACGAGGAATCTGCAGTCTTCCTCGACTCCCCACCATGCGGATCCAAGAGCGGATTTACCCCGTGTCCTCTGTGGTTTTCCTCACATCAGGAATGGACAGCTGCTCCAATCACCCTTCGATGCCCAAATGGCCCAAGGTAGCAGCCTCTGAGTCTTCGTGCACCTCAGTTGGTGTCACCCCAGTCTGCATCCTCCACCCAATTCTAAGCGTATTCCGCGGAATCCCGGCCCCTTTAACTGGTCAAATGATTTAGAATCCAGTATCCTCGCACTCGTCCTGTGGAGGATGCACCCAAGGAGGTCGGGATGGAAACACAGAAGTCGGCAGAGTTCGCCCATATCGGTAAATCCGTCATCATCAAAGGAGAATTATCCGGAAGTGAGGATTTATACGTCGACGGCGTTGTCGAAGGTACGATCCAGTTACAGAACAATAACCTTGTCATAGGCCCAAACGGTCAGGTGCGGGCTAGCGTCCACGCCAAGGGCGTAGCCGTACAGGGGAAGATCGAGGGAAACATCCGCGCCACTGAGAGAGCGGAGCTGCGTAAGTCGGCCGCCGTCGTAGGCGACATCTTTACCCAGCGAATTGCTATCGAGGAAGGCGCATACTTCAAAGGTAAAGTGGATATCCAGAGGGAAGCGGCCAAGCCGCTCGCGGTCTCGCCCGCAAAGTCGGAATCCCACGGGGAAGGGAAGAGTGCCAGCACACCGGTGGCCACGGCTTCCAGCGCAGGGGGAAGCGCCGGGATCGCAACTCCGGTGGGTTCCAGCACGGTCGTAACCAAGTGATTAATCTTTTTTGCCCGCTTCTGACTTACGCGTCGCGCTATCATCTAAGGTGCGACAGTTTGCGGAACCGGGCCGAGATGTGAGCATGGCCTCCGTATCGCACAGCTTCATGAAACTCTTTCGTGGTTCATCGACCGACTCAGCCGGGGGTATCAAGACTACCCATTCGGCTCAGCGGCTCACGCGCCGTTCCAGTGGCCTTGCCGAACTCTCTCGTGCCTTCAAGTCGGAGGAACCGCTTTGCATCCTGGATATCGGTTACACCTCCGCCGCTAACATTCGGTATCTGACCGAGCGGGGACACAAAGTCTATAGCGAGGATCTTCTGGAGGCTTCTACCGATCCGGCACTGGTAGTGAACGATGAGCGCGGCCAGCCGATTCTTGACAGCAAGCGCTTCCTGGCCGAGAACCTGGTTTTCTCAGCGGCGCAGTTCGATATTGTGCTGTGTTGGAACCTGGCCGATTACATGGATGAAAGCCTGGTCAAACCCGTGGTCGCCCGTTTGTGGACGACGCTCAAGCCCGGTGGCATGTTGCTGGCCTTCTTTCATACCCAGGAAGCGGGACCCGACGCACCTTGCTATCGCTACCATATGGTCAGCGGCGACACGCTGGAGATGCAACACATCGAGGCCCGGAGGGATCAGCGCAAAGGTCCTGCCCGAGCCGGGCATACTCCCGCCAAGAGCGGCTTTCGCCTGCAGCGGGTGTTTAACAACCGCCACATCGAAAACCTTTTCCGCGATTTCACTTCCATCAAGTTCTTCCTGACCCGCGACAACGTCCGCGAAGTGCTGGTCGTCCGCTAGAAGTTTCGTCTTTATCCTGTCATCCCGAGCGTAGTCTACGTTTCGCTTGCGAAACATAGACGAAGTCGAGAGCCTGCCCTGAGCGAGCGCAGCGAGCCGAATGGGGACCTGCTTTTCCCGTGGCACCGACACTCCTGCCCGCGAACGCTGACCACATGCCCGCAGTGGCTGCAGCCGTGCCGTACCCCTCATCTTGTCATTCCGATTATCTTGTCATCCTGATTACCCTGTCATCCTGAGGAGCGAGTGTCCTTCGCTCGCGAAGGACACTGCGACGAAGGACCCATGCATTTTCTGGCCATTACCACATTTCGATAGCAGGTTGCTTTAATTCAAACCAGCCCACTACCGACATCTCAAAACCGCTGTTATTTGTCATTCCGAGGAGCACAGCGACGAGGAATCTGCAGTTCCGAATTCTGGAGCGACCACGAAACTCGCCCTGCTTCTCCGCCCGTCCTGCCATCCCGGAACACCAGCTACCTCGTCCTCGTAACCAAATGCCGGGTGATCGCCGGAGTATTTTCCAGCAGAAACAAAATCGGCACCCTCAGAGCCCGCGGCAAAAGCAGCATCCGGCGGATGCGCGAAGATGTCTGCAACACCGGCGCAAGTTGCCGTTCGTACCTCTCGGCATAGCGCCGCGCAGCCTCCCCAACGTCGCACTTTCCCGCGAAGAATGGAATCAGGCACTCTGCCGCGAGGGCCCCGCTGCGCAGGGCCAGCGAGATTCCGTCTCCCACAAAGGGATCGACAAAAGCTGCGGCATCCCCAACCCGCAGCATTCCATCTGCTTCCGGCTGCGGTTTTCGAAAGAGCAATGGGCCAACGCTTACGGGATCGCTCAGTGCCTGCCATCGCCTCGCTCGTTCCCGCAAAGCCGGATGTAGTGCCAGGATCTCAGTCATAGTGCTGGCCACATCCGCGCGCACCATAGCGCAAGCGTTGATCCGCTGCGGTTCTGCGCCGCCGGCCAGATTCACGGGCTGAATGCCGCAGTACCCACCATCAAAAAAGTAAAGGTCCACGGAAGCCGGCGGTGCGCTTTCTGCAAAGTGTGCCTTAAGCCCAATCCACTTTGCCCCAGCTTTGCCGTTGGGCCGCGATTCAGCATTCAAATTTGACCACCGCCCGGTGGCATTCACTACCGCCCGCGCCCCATGCTCTCCCTGAGAGCTGGTGACCACGAACGGCCCCGTTCCCGCAACCCGTTGCGCCGTCACCTGCTGCCGAGCTTCTACACCGGCATGTTCCGCCGCCTTCCAAAGCGCGGCATCCAGGTCCAATCGCGCAATGCTGGCCGCTGCCGGCTCAATTCGCGTTTGCAGCACGCGTCCGTCCAGAAACATCCGGGCCCGAGGGATGCGAATCGCGTCTCGCAGGAGGTCGCCATCTTGCTGCTGATCGAGCAGTTCTGCCAGCAGGCCCAGAGACTCGGCAGAGACAAACTCACCACACACTTTGTGGCGGGGCAAGCGTCCACGCTCGAGCAGCAGCACACGCGCGCCCTTGCGAGCACACAGAATCGCCGTCGCTGTTCCCGCCGGCCCTCCGCCGATGACGATCAGATCGTACATAGGGTCCACACCCATCACTTCCACACCACCACGCCCATCCGAAACAAAAAATGCCGTTGCATCTCGATCCGTGTGGCGCCCGTTTGCTGCAGCAGTTCGCGCATTTCCTCCGGCGTGTATGACTGGCGCACCGAAGCGGGAGCGTCGTGACGCGTGAGGCGGCTGCGATACAGCGGCCATCCCGTATAGACTAGCGCCAGGTGCAGCGGATGCCGGACGAGATCGTTGATCAGCACTGCGCGCCGGCACACCCGCAGCCCTTCCCTCACAAACTGCACCAACTCCTGCGGCGCGAGATGATGGACAAAAAGGCAGCAACTGAGCAGATCAAAACTACTGTCCTTAAACGGAAGAGCCAGCGCGTCGCCTGCCACCGCCCATGCTCCATGGCATGAACCGTTCTTCAAGTGAGAAGCCGCACGATCGAGCAAAGTCACGTCCAGACGAATCCCACTCGCCTGCAGCCCCGCACGTGCCTTTTCCGGCACCACTCCCGCCCCGGCCGCAACCTCCACTAGGGAAAGCTCCGGGGTCTCGGTTTTCCTGGCCACATGCCCAATGAGCGATTGTGTTGTCGCATTTCCGCCGAACCAGCGATTGATGCGACGGAGGTCGTTAAGCGAATCAGCAATCTCGGCCGGAGTTCCGGAATCCGTATCGAGCAACTCAGGGATAGAAACTCGCTTCATCGCAGGGTGTTAAACCGCCGATTATGACAACTCTCGAACTCTTAGTTGTCACTGGCAATTGACAATTGCTTGAACATCCAAATCAACGGTGTATCTCATCGTGGTCGGAAACCTTGATAGAAGGCCAGATCCAGCTCCGGAGGAGCGGCATATTTTAGCCCCGGATGTAAGTCCGGGGTAGGTACGGAACTTTCGGCTACCGCGCCCATGAGGACGCCCTGCCTACTCTGGGAACCAAGCCCAAACAGCCTGCCCCGAGGAATGCCACAGGGAACAGGCGGGCCCTAAACTTCCGCCAGTTCTTCTTCCAGCAACTGCTTGTTGTAGAGATCGGTATAGTAACCGTTTTGCACCAGCAGTTCCTCGTGGGTGCCCAACTCAACAATCCGCCCGCCGTGCAAAACCGCAATCTTGTCCGCATTGCGCACCGTCGACACCCGGTGGGAAATAAAAATTGTGGTCCGGCCCCGCATGATTTCGCGCAGATGGTTGAGGATCTTGTCCTCGGTATGCGTATCCACGCTGGAGAGCGCGTCGTCCAGAATCAAAATGCTGGGATTGCGGATGACCGCTCGCGCGATCGCAGTGCGTTGCTTCTGCCCGCCGGAGAGGGTGATTCCGCGTTCTCCTACCAAGGTTTGATACTGCTCAGGAAAACTCTCGATATCTTCGGCGATGTTGGCCGCCTGCGCCGCAGCGCGGATTTCGGAATCTTTCGCATCCCTCACACCGAACGCGATGTTCTCCCGCACGCTCTCGCTGAACAGGAAAGTCTCCTGCGGCACAAATCCGATATGCCTGCGCAAAGCAGCGAGGCGAAACTCCCGAATCGGCCTGCCGTCGATCAGCACGCTTCCCGGCGCCGCATCGTAAATGCGGGGAATCAAGCTGACCAACGTGGTCTTGCCCGATCCCGTTGGCCCCACGATGGCCAGACTGCTCCCCGCAGGAATCCGCAAATTGATGTCCTGCAGCACCGGCTTGCCGTTGTAGGCAAAGTTCAGATCGCGAAACTCGATTTCACCCACCAATCGTGCGGAGCCGACACTTTTGTCCGTGTCCTCTCCATCCGCAATCTCCGGCCTCTCCACCAGAATCTCGTTGATTCGCCCCATCGAGGCCGTGCCGCGTTGGAAAATATTGATCACCCAGCCCAGCGCAATCACCGGCCAGGTCAGCTGCACCATGTACGTATTGAAGGCGACGAACTCACCGACGGTAATGCGATGTTGCAGCACCTCGCGTCCGCCCAGCCACAGCACCAGCACGATGGCCAGTCCTAGCATGGTTTCCAGCGTCGGCCAAAGCATGCCCATCAAACGCACTAGCTTCAGGCTACGCGCAATGTATTCCTGGTTGGAGGCTTCAAACCCGGCGATCTCCGCATCCTCTTGCACATACGCGCGAATCACCCGGGCGCCAGAAAAATTCTCCTGGGCCCGCGCCGAAATCTCCGAAAACATCGCCTGGATTTTCTCGAAGCGCTCGTGGATCTGCCTCCCGAAGTATTGGATCGTGATACTGACCACCGGCAAAGGCAGAAACGCATACAGCGTCAGCTTGGGGCTGATCGAGAGCATGAAGGCCAGCGCACCGGCCGTAAACACGATGGTGTTGGCCGAGTACATAATGGCCGGGCCCAGCAGCATCCGCACCGCATTCAGATCGTTGGTCGCGCGCGCCATGATGTCGCCGGTGCGCGTGCGCTGGTAGTAGGAATAAGAGAGACTTTCCAGGTGCCGGAACAGATCGTTGCGCAGGTCAAATTCGATCTCGCGCGACACCCCAATCACAATCCAGCGCGTCAGAAACTGAAAAATCCCTTTGGTGCCCGCCACCGCCAGCAGCAGCAGCGAGTAGGTAAGCAGCTTTTGCCGCGTGACGCCTAAATGGAGGTCGTCGACCGCCCGCCGGATAATTTGCGGAAACAGAATCCAGATTCCGTTATTCAGGAACACGCACAGCGTCCCCACGACATAGCTGCCGCGGTACTTCTTCAGATAGGGAAAGAGTGGGCGCAGGCTCTTGGGAAGCATGTGCTTCTAGTAGATGAGATTCTACCAGCCCGGGCTTCTCTTTCGCGCGCAGCGAACCTGCTGGTCCAACCCGGCTGGGTCCTACGCCAGGTCCCGGCGGAATGCGACCAGGGAAGCCACCACCAGCATGATGACCCAGCTCCCAAGAAAGAACCAGGTCGAATCAATCAGATAGGAATACACCAGGTCAAAATTCATAACCCGTTTTCACCGAAGAATTGAATTTTTGCCGGCCCGTTAGCGCGCTTTTGCCAGTGAGTTTCTTGTAGTTGCCGACAATCTCATGGACCGCATTCAAGCGGCCCAGAGAGGTCAATCGAACGTCGCTGAGTGCTTGTTCGATCTGCGACATCCAGCACTCCACCGCCCGATCCACTCCTGTCGCCATTTCGCTGGCTATTACGTTCACAATGTCGGTTGGGATCGCTACGCTGCTCATGGTACCGCCTTTCTGACTGCTGTCCTCAGTTACTCGCCTTACCCCTCTTCCTTAAACGCCCGGGGAGAGCCCACCTCACCCTCCCCGAGGCCCCAGATTCTGTTTACTAGTTGGGTGCTTGTTCCGGCGCGGCGGAATTCTGTCGCTCCTGCATATGTTGCTCGAACCGTTGCTCGCGCTGCGCGATGAAATCGTTCAGCTTGGTTTTCTGGTCCGGCGTCAGGATCTGATACGCCTGCGATGCCAGCAGTGCGTGCTGCACCTCGATCTGCGCATGAATCTGCGATTCCTGCGTAGCGATGGTCTGGGCCTTCGCCTGATCGAAGTTTCCACTGGCGACCAGTTGCATCATCGCGTGATGGCTCTGCCTTTCCTGCTGCATGAGCGGCTGCAAAGCCGGCTTCGCGCTGCTGAAGATTTGCTTGATCTGCGCGTGTTGCTCCTCCGTCAAATCCAGATACTTCGAAAAAAACGGAAACATTCCGCCATCGATCATGCCGTCGCCGGGCATGCCATGCATGCGGTGTTGCGGCGGCGCTGCCGCCGTTTGTGCTCCTGCTACGGTTGCCAACAGCAACACCAACGCGACGGACAAACTCTTAACCCTTCCTAGATTCATACCTTCTCCTGTCCTTCTGGGTAACCCTGAATTGGTTCCACGTATAAGAACACTTCCCGGGCGATTTTGTGGTAAAGAGTCGGTCAACCAGAGTAAAGTTTTGTAAAAGGCGCTAAGCACTGTTTTGACAATTCTTTACGCCTTGCCCGAGCCAGCTGTTATAGAACTAATTATGAGCGGTGTGAACAAAGTGGATCGCATTCTGGTCATCGACGATGACGTGGAACTCTGCTCCCTGGTGGGCGAATACCTCGAGCCCGAGGGTTTCCAGGTCGAAGCCGTGTACGAAGGGAACCGCGGATTGGAACGGGCCTTGAGTAACGATCACTTGCTGATCGTGCTGGACGTAATGTTGCCCGGCATGAATGGGTTCGATCTCCTGCGCCAGCTCCGCTCCACATCTAAGGTTCCGGTGTTGCTGCTCACCGCCCGCGGCGAAGATGTGGACCGCATTGTCGGCCTGGAAATTGGCGCGGACGACTATCTCCCCAAACCCTTCAACCCCCGCGAACTGGTCGCGCGTATCCGCGCCATTCTGCGGCGGACCCAAGGTGCAGAGCGAGCGAGCGGCGGGCAAATCCCGGACGCTCTGCGCGTCGGCGACGTGCAACTTGACCCCGCCACCCGCACCGTTCTCCACAAGGGCCAGCCGGTGGAGTTAACCTCGGTCGAGTTCAACTTGTTGCACGTGCTGCTGCGCGAAGCCGGTCATGTGGTCACTCGCGAGCATCTCGTCGACGCGGTGCTGAGCCGCAAGTTCTCTCCCTTCGACCGCAGCATTGACATGCACGTGAGCAAAGTCCGCAAGAAGCTGGGCGATTCTGACGTTGGCAGCGATCACATCAAGACGGTCCGCGGTGTGGGATACATCTTTGTCCATCCCCGCAACGAAGTCAGGAGCGAAGGATGAGAAGCCTGTTCGTCAGAATATTTCTTTCGTTTTGGGTGGCCCAGGCGTTGTTTCTTGCCCTGGCGCTTCTGGTCGCCTCGGCCCTGCGCCCTTCTCGGGAGATTTCCACCTTGCAGGCACAGCAATCGACCTTTCTCACCGAGGCCCTGCAGGCGCGCCAGACTGGCGGAGAGGAATCCGCCTGGCGATACTTGCGGGGAGTCCGCGAAGCTCAACACGTGCGGCTCTATATCTTCGACGAGCAGGGGAAGGACATACTGGGACGCAAGCCGCCGGAATGGATAAATCGTGCGCAGCACGGGGAGATGCACACCGCGGACACCTTTTGGGGCCGGTTCTGGTCGATGCAGTTTTGGGGCCGCTTCCGGTCGACACAGTTTCTGCGAGCTTCCGCGACAGGCCCGGATGGGCATCGCTACATTCTGATTACCGAGTTTCCTCCTGAAGAAAACGCTGTGTTTGGCCCTCGCGGCGTACCCGGCCTGGGGATCCTGATCGGGATTATCTCTTCAGGCCTGGTCTGTTACATTCTGGCCCGCTATCTGACCTCGCCCATCCGCCAGTTGCGCACCGCTACCCAGCAGTTGGCGGGTGGTGATCTGTCCGCCCGCGCCGGCGTGCCCCAATCCCGGCGGCACGACGAAATGGCGGAACTGATGCGCGACTTCGATCGCATGGCCGACCGTCTGCAAAAGCTGGTCAACGCCCAGCGCCGCCTGCTGACCGACATCTCCCACGAATTGCGCTCGCCTCTGGCCCGCTTGAATGTGGCCCTGGAGCTGGCCCGCCAACGCAGTGGACCTGACGCGGGTAGCGCACTGGAGCGCATTGACCGCGAAGCCGGCCGCCTGAATGAAATGATCCGAAGACTGCTGACCATTGCGCGCCTCGAAGGTGGGGACGAATCGATTCAAGCGTCCCCGGTTCACCTCGAACAGCTCATCCAGGAAATCGCTCGGGACGCCGCTTTCGAAGCTCAAAACCGCCGTTGCGAGGTCGAGGTAATTATTGTCGATCATTGCGTGGTGAGCGGCAGCGTGAGCTTGTTGCACAGCGCCATCGAAAACGTGGTTCGCAATGCCATCCGTTACACCCAACCCGGCACTGGTGTCCAGGTCCGGCTCGAGACGGGGCAGGGCCCTCGTGGGTCGGAAGCGGTGGTGCGGGTGACGGACTCAGGGCCAGGCGTACCCGAGGACTCTTTAGAGAAACTGTTCCGGCCGTTTTATCGCATCGACGACGCGCGCGGCCGCGAAACCGGCGGCGTTGGCTTGGGACTGGCCATCACCGAAAGGGCGGTATCCCTCCACGGCGGCAGCATTCGCGCCGCCAACCGGCCTCAGGGCGGGTTGATGGTCGAAATCCGTCTGCCGCTGGCTGCGGTGGAACTGGCGGATCGGGACGTCGGCTCCATCCCCACAGAGGTCTCCAGTACCGAACGCGCTTAGAACATGGCCGCGAAGCAACGCAAAGAATGCAGCCTAGGGCGTAAGTGTGTGCGTAAGAACTCAAAATTCTGCGTCGTGGTGGAACAGGGTGGTTAGCTGCCGAGCGGCGCGAGAGTAAAGCCCATGGGGCAAGCCATAGCCCCGGAGGGGCGAAAGATTAGTTGTGACAGATATCGATCGCGCACCAATTCTCCTGAAAATCATTCATGAGACTCGGGAACATTCCCCCGCTCGGGGCAACTTCTGCCTTCGGCCCCGGTTCTTACTGACTGCCAGGTTTGCTCTTTCCCCCGCATTCCTGATACACAAGTGGGGGTAACTCTGGGTCTCCTTCGGCGGGCGATCTCAGATCTCAAAACATAACCGGGAGAACGAATAGGGATGAAGTGCCGCTTCCTTCTGTGTCTGTTGGGTCTATCACTTTGCGGTCTGATTGCATGCAGCAATCGCAGCGCGACAACAACGGGGGTTGGCACCGGCGTCCTGTGGTACGCGACCCAGGGCGACAGCTCCCTTTGGGCCTACACGGTCACGCTCAGTAACGGAACGCTCTCGCAGGTTGGGCCTCAGGTAAGCACGGGCAGTTTCCCGTTCGCCATTGCGCTTACACCCTCGCTCAATACGCTCTTTGTCGATAACACTGCCTCCCAAACCATCTCCGCCTATTCCATCGCCTCGGGAGGCGCGTTGACCCCGGCCAGCGCGACCACCAAGAGCGGGCCCACGCCCATGGGAATGGCGATAGATCCAGCGGGGAAGTTCCTGTTCGTGGCCAATCAAGGCTCGTTCAACCTGACCCAGGCCGGCTCACAATCCGGCACGATCTCGGTGTTTTCCATCAACGGGACCACGCTGACACCGGTCGCGAAGTCGCCCTTTAAGACTGAGGTGCCGGGAGACGTAAACGGCAGCGGTCCGGTCGCGGTGGTGGTCAGTGCCACTGGCAAGTTCCTATACGTCTCCAACAATTACGCCGGTACGGTCACAGGTTTCACGATCGGTTCCTCGGGGGCGCTAACCCAGTTTCCCACTCCGCCCTACATCGTTGGCACCGCCCCGGCCGGACTGGCGATTACTCCCAGCGGCGCTTTCCTTTATGTTGCCAATTCTTCCCCTGTTTCCAACAATGTTTCCGCTTTTGCCATCTGCGATAAGGTCGTCACTTCCTGCGCCAACCCCAACAGCCCGGATGGCACCTTGACGCCGGTCTCCGGCTCTCCCTTTGCTGCGGGACTGGGCCCGGTAGCCGTTGCCGCTGATCCCGCGTTCAACTTTCTTTATGTGCTCGACAAACAATCGAACCAGATCTCGGAATATACCTACGCTTCCGGGACCGGTGTGCTGACTCCGCTTTCTACCCCAAACATTTCCACCGGAACTACGCCAACTTCATTTGTCGTCATCTCGGGAACGACCGGGAGCAATATCGGCAACACGCTCACCGACACCACAGACTACGTTTACGTGACCAACCTCGGCGACTCGACGCTCTCCGTTTACACCCTGAACACGACGACCGGAGTCCTCACCCAGCAGGGCCAGGCCTTTACTACCACGGTGAACCCTGTGGCGGTCGCCGCCAACTAGTGTCCTGAGTTCTTTTAGCCTTGTCATCCTGAGGAGCGAATGTACTCCGCTCGCGAAGGACACCGCGACGAAGGACCTATGCATTTCCGCCCATACAAACGGGAGCTGGCTTCTTAGCCGCAAAGCGGCGAAAGAAAGTTCTCAACCGACTTGAGAACTCCGCACGAAACCCAGTCCTGCTACGTCGGTACCTTCAAAATCATGTACCCGCCCAGCAGCGCGAAGATCAAATCCGGCGCCCACGCGGCTAGAAACGGCGGCAACTGGCTGATATTTCCCATCGCCTCAAAGAGTCCCGACACCGTCCAGTACACCAGCGCAATCCCCACCGCCGTCGCCACCCCGGTCACCGTGCCTCGCCGCCCTGCAGCCAGGGAAAAGGGAATAGCCAGCACTGCCATCACCAGAGTGATCATGGGGAAAGCGAATTTCTTTTCCAATTGCACCCGGAGCCGCACCACGTCGAAGCCACTCTGCTGCAGATCGCGGATGTAGCGCCGCAACTCCTGGTAATTCATCTCCGACGACTGCTTCACTTCCTTCTTGAAGTAAATCGGTGGCTCGCTCAATCCCGGAAACGTAGCAACCTCAAACTTGCGATAGTCCGCAATCGCCGCTCCCCGGAGATCGCGCTGCCAGCCCTGCGTGCACACCCAGCGTTGCAGCGTTTCTTCCCAATGCGCACGCTCGGCGTAGATTCGCCGCGTCAGTTCAAACGTGCCCGGGCTGAACTCGAAGACGGAAAGCCGGCCGAACTGGTCGCGCTCGGAATCGAATAGCTGGTAGTAGTAGATATCGGAGTGCTCCCCGAAAATCCACTTGCGGTCGGGATTCAGGTAGGTCTGCGCCGGCTTGCCCTTGATCATGTTGCGCAGCGCGTCTTGCCGCTTATTGGCATGCGGCAGGTAAAGTTGATCGGAGAAAAAGAGGCCGGCGGCCAGCACCGCGCACGCCGCCAAAACCGGCGTCACCACTCGATAAATGCTGATGCCGGTTGCCTTAATCGCGGTGATTTCATTAGAGCGCTGCATCAGCCCCAGCGTGATGAGGACCGCCAGCAGGATGCTCAACGGCGCAATGTTGTAGAGAAAATACGGCGAGACGTTGAGCAGGTACTCGCCCACGATCATGGGGGAGATCTGGTTCCGCAGAATATCTCCCAGCAATTCGAAGAGTGTAAATATCAGCAGGAGCAACAAAAAACTGGCCAGAACCAGAGCCAGATTCATGGCAAAATCACGCAAAACATAATCGTCCAGAATCATGGGAAAGCGCGCTCTGAACACGCGCCGCCGGGTGGAGGCGCGCTGAAAAGCATCGTCTGCCCGTCCGAAACGCGATCCGATTCCACCCTCCCGCAATTCTGCCTTGAACGGATTCCACAGCTCGCGCAGCCGGGAAAGATCCATCGGCCTGCGTTCCGCTCGCCATAGTAAAAACGCGCCCCCCAGAAAGAACACCAGGTTAGCCAGCCAGACCCCGAACGTCGGCGACAGCCTTCCTTGCCGGGCCAGCGAAATGCCCACCAGTGACAACGAGTAATAGGCAAACACCAACAGGATGGTGAGCACGAACCCCGCCGATTTGCCGCCCTTCTTGGATGACAATCCCAGAGGAATTCCTACCAGAGCCAGCACCAGGCACGAGGTCGGCAAGGCAAACCGCCGGTGGAACTCAATCAGTTCCCACCGGGATTGCGGATTTTTTCGGTCGCTCGCCTGCCTCCATAATTCCGTGGTACTCAGCTGGGACACGGGAGCAACTTCCTGCTCTTTGCTCTCCGCCTGGGGTACTGGAATGGGGAGATCGGTTTGTTCGAAGGTTGAAATCTGATAATGATCGGGATCTTTCGGGTCGATCTCGTGGGTCGAGCCGTTCGTCAGATGCAGGTGCAGCGTGCTCGGCCCTTCACTCACCAGAATTCCTTGCTCGGCCAGCGTAATCCGGGGCGCCGAGGGAATGCTGGTGTCCGCGATGAACACGCCTTTCCAGATTGCCGCGCCCGGGGCCTCCCTGACGTTCTGCACGTAGAGCACGAGCTGCGGGAAGCCTTCGTAGAACACCCGCGGCTGAACCTCGAACGACGCTTGGGAAGATTTCAGCCGGTCCTGCAATCGTGCCATCGCCGCCTGCGATTGTGGGGCGAGATAGACGCCATTGAACAGCGCCAGCAGCCATGCCCCAATCGCAAAGATGGAAACCACCCGCAGGAACGTCCAGACGCCGATCCCGCTGGCCCGCATGGCCGTAATCTCACTGTCGGCCGCCAGCCGGCTCAGCCCGATCAGGATGCCGACCAGAACGCCGGCTGGAATGCTGATGGTGAACGCGATCGGCAGGATGAAGAAGAATACTTGCGCTACGCTGGGCAACGGAGCGCTGTTGCGCACCACCAGTTCGAGGATCTGTCCCAGGTCACGGGTAAAAAGGACAAAGGTAAACACCGTCACGCCAATCAAAGCATGAGCCGTCACTTCGCGCAGGATGTAGCGGGTTAGAATCCGCATGACGCGCCGAGTACCCGCAGTCTAGCACGCGCAAGTGCCTGGGACAGAAGTCCGGGGCGATCCTCGACCCGCCGGTCTTCGCTTTGTCACCTTCGCCTTGTCATCCTGAGGAGCGAATGTCCTTCGCTCGCGAAGGACGCCGCGACGAAGGACCCATGCATTCCCGGCCCTTACCAACCCACACCCTTGTCAATCCGAGGAGCACCGCGACGAGGAATCTGCAGCTCGGAATTCCGGAGCGACCACAAAACCAGGCCCGCCTCTGCGCTCCAGCCCGGAAGGAAGTCCGGGGCAGACGCTATTCCGCTTTCAGAAACAACGCACCTAGCGGCGGCAACGTCAAATTCAAAGAATACGGCCGTCCATGCGCTGGCTCTTCTTCCGCGCGTAGGCCCCCAAGATTGCCCATGCCAGTCCCGCCGTACTCTCTCGCATCGCTGTTCAGCAGTTCTCTCCAAAATCCCGCCGAAGGCACTCCCAGACGGTACTCCATCCTCGGCACTGGCGTGAAATTGCACACCACCACAATCTGATCCTTCGGCATTGACCCCTTCCGCAAAAGCGAAATCGTGCTCGCGTTGCTGTCGTTGCAATCGATCCACTCGAACCCACCCGGCTCGTTATCCAGTTCATGCAACGCCGGATGCTCGCGATAAAGCCGGTTCAACTGCTCCACCCAGTTTTGCAGGCCGCTGTGCACCGGATACTGCAACACATGCCACTCCAGGCTGCTGTCATGCGTCCACTCTCGCACCTGTCCGAACTCGTCGCCCATGAACAGCAGCTTCTTGCCCGGCTGCGCATACATGTAACCAAACAACAATCGCAGATTGGCGAACCGCTGCCACTCATCTCCCGGCATCTTCCCGATCAGCGATCCCTTGCCATGTACCACCTCATCGTGCGACAGGGGCAAAACAAAATTCTCCGTGAAGCCATACAACATGCGGAACGTGAGTTTGTTGTGGTGATATTTGCGATGGATCGGGTCGCGTGAAAAGTATTCCAGCGTGTCGTGCATCCATCCCATATCCCACTTCAAGCCAAACCCCAGCCCACCCACATAAATCGGACGCGACACCATCGGCCACGCCGTCGACTCCTCGGCGAAAGTCTGTATTCCGGGATACTGCCCATAAGCCTCCTGGTTGAATTGCCGCAGGAATTCGATCGCTTCCAGGTTCTCCCGCCCGCCGTACTGGTTGGCCAGCCACTCCCCCTGTTTTCGCGAGTAGTCGAGATACAGCATGGAGGCCACGGCATCCACACGCAGCCCGTCAGCATGATATTTCTCCAGCCAGAACATAGCGCTCGAGAGCAAAAAACTGCGAACCTCGGTGCGCCCATAGTTGAAGATGTGGGTCTTCCAGTCGGGATGAAACCCCTTGCGTGAGTCGGAGTGCTCGAACAAATGCGTGCCATCAAAGTAGGCCAGCCCATGCGCATCGGAAGGGAAGTGCGAAGGTACCCAGTCGAGGATCACGCCAATCCTGTGCTGATGCAGGTAGTCCACCAGGTACATGAAATCCTGCGGCGTGCCGTAGCGTGACGTAGGCGCGAAATACCCGGTCGTCTGGTATCCCCAGGAACCATAGAACGGATGCTCCATCACCGGCAAGAATTCGACGTGCGTGAACCCCATGCGCTGCACGTAATCGGCCAGACGTGGCGCGGTTTCGCGATAGCTCAGCGGGCGGTTATGCTCCTCCGGAACCCGCATCCAGGAGCCCAAATGGACTTCGTAGATGGACATCGGCGCATGCAGCGAATTCCTGCCCGAGCGCTGTCGCATCCACTCGTCGTCCGACCAGCGATAATCCAGGTCCCACACCACCGAGGCGGTGCGCGGCGGCTTCTCGTGCAAGATCCCGAAGGGATCGGCCTTGTCCGCTAAGTGGCCGTGATGCTGCGACTGAATGTGAAACTTGTAGAAGGACCCCTTGGAAGCTCCCGGGACAAATCCTTCCCAGATTCCTGAACTTCCGCGCGCATAGAGCGGATGCGCCTTCGTGTCCCAGCGATTGAAGCTGCCGATCACGCTGACCGCGCGCGCATTCGGCGCCCACACGCTGAAGCACACGCCTTGCTCATCGCCAGCATTGGTTAAATGCGCGCCCAGCTTGTTGTAAGCGCGATAGTGGCGCCCTTCATTAAAAAGATGGAAATCCTCGCCGCTGAGCAGGCTTACATCCGAACGCGACCCCATTGCCGGTACTTGTGTGCTGTCCGTCATCGACTATCTCTAGTGTACCGGAACAGCAGGCAGTGCCCAACCGACGGTGGCCCCACCCTTTTCGCATTCTTTTGCGAAAGGGTGGGAGGCAGAGGACCAGCACATCCGCGGATAAACCCCGGGTATCCCCACAACTTAACCTGAACTATTCATGACCCCATGGAATCGATCACACTGGGAAGGCCACGACTTCGAGAGTCTGTATGTCGCAACTGCAGATATCCGGGAGAAGTGGAGCTATGCACCCTAGATTAGCCGCGAAGCGGCGACAGAATAAAGCCCACGGCGCCAGCCGTGGGTCGGAAAGGGATAGACCACCTCATTCCATATCCGGGAATTCTCGTACTCCCCACTCCGCAATCCCGCCGCCGCCCCAATCCCCCCATGCTAGACTGAACTCTCATCCTCACTTTCATGCCCGTTCTGCGCGTCATCATTCTGTGGCACCAGCATCAGCCTTTCTACAAAGACCTGGTCACCGCCGAGTATCGTCTGCCCTGGGTTCGCCTGCATGCGCTCAAAGATTATTACGGAATGGTCAAACTGCTCGACGAGTTTCCCAACGTTCATCAGACTTTCAATCTGGTCCCTTCGCTGATCACGCAAATTCAGGACTACGTCGCCGGCACCGCGCAAGACCCATTCCTGCAGGTCGCCGCCAAGCCGGCCCGCGATCTTACGCCCGAGGAGCGCCGCTTCGCCCTGCAATATCTGTTTCAGGCCAATCCCGTAAACATGATCGGACGCTATCCCCGCTATCGCGAATTGTGGGAGCGTTTCCGCGGCGTCGGCGATTCCCCCGAGCGCGCCGACAAGTATTTTCAGCCGCAGGATTTCACCGATCTGCAGGTGCTCTCGCAAATCGCCTGGTTCGATGAATTCTTCCTTGAGGATCCAAACATCGCCGCGCTGATCAAGAAAGGCAAAGCCTATTCCCTCGACGATCAGCGTTTCGTTATTGCTCGAGAACGCGAACTGCTCGGCAAGGTTCTACCGGCTCATGCGACTGCCGCCCAGCAGGGAAGAATCGAAATTTCGACCTCAGCCTTTTACCATCCCATTCTTCCGCTGGTTTGTGACACCAATCAGGGCGCAATTTCGACACCCGGACTGCCCCTGCCGCAAAACCGTTTTCGTCATCCCGAGGATGCCCGCGAACAGCTCGTCCGCGGCCTCGATTTGCATCAGCAAGTCTTCGGTGTTCGTCCGGTAGGCGTATGGCCTTCGGAGGGCAGCGTCTCCGAGGATGTTCTGGCCATTGCCCAAAACCTCGGAGTGAACTGGATGGCGACCGACGAGGGCGTCCTCGGCCGCAGCTTAGGCATCAACTTTTTCCGCGATAGCGGCGGTCGCTTGCCCGATCAGAACGCCGCAAAGCTATACACCATCCATCGCTTCGAAAACGGTTCAACTAGGATGCATCTCATTTTCCGTGACCACACCATTTCCGACCTTGTCGGCTTCGTTTATTCGGGGATGCCTGCGCCTGAAGCGGCTGCTCACCTCATGGGGAACATTAGGCAAGCCGCGCAACCTATTCTCAATCAAGGACGTGATGCTGTGATCCCCGTCATTCTCGATGGCGAGAATGCCTGGGAATACTACCCCCAATCCGGGCGTGAATTTCTCCGCCGTTTCTACGCTGCACTGCAGAAAGAACCGGGCGTAGAGGCAGTCACCGTCTCGGAAGCTATTGCTCGCCACAAAGATTTCGGCAAGCTAACATCTCTGGTTCCCGGCTCCTGGATCAACGCCAATTTCAATGTCTGGATTGGCGCCCCGGAAGACAACAAATCCTGGGACTACCTCTACCACGCCCGCAACTTCTATGCTCAGGCGGCGGCCCGCGCCAGTGATGCGCAGCGCAAACTTGCGTTTGAAGAGCTGCTCATCGCCGAGGGCAGTGACTGGAACTGGTGGTATGGCCCCGAGCACCATTCCGCCAATGATCGCGACTTCGACGAGCTTTACCGCAAGCACCTCTCCAACATTTACCAGGCGCTGGGCGCCACCCCGCCGGATTACCTCGCCCAACCCATCATCGCCGGAGCTGCGCGTCCGCAGTTCACGCCACAGTCTTCCTATATCCATCCCCGGGTTGCGGGCGACATGGTCCGCTACTTCGAATGGATGGGGGCAGCGGTATACACCGCCGATCATCGCGCCGGTGCCATGCATGGCAAACAATTTCTGGTCGATTCGGTCTATGCCGGCATTGACCAGGGCCACGTGTACGGCCGCCTTGACTTCGCCGGCAAACCTCCGGAAACGGCTTTCGAACTGGTGGTGAATCTTGAATCCTGGGCCGCCAATGCCCAGCGCCCGCGCCGTGCTTTGAGACTCGACGCGCAGATTGAAGCCGGGAAGATGAAGTCCTGGCGGGTGGGCGAGCCCAGTGAGGAAGTTCCAACCGATGGTGCCAAGGTTGCCTTCGCGCGAAACTTCGAATTCAAACTACCCTTGTCGCTGCTGCTGGCGGCGCCCGTCGCCTCACAAGCGGCGCCACCCGTGGCAACCAAGTTGCGCCTGCGCTTCAGCCTCTGGCAGAACCATCTCCCCGTCGACGCGCTTCCGCTCGAAGGCTGGATCGAGTTGCAACTCCTCAGCGAAGAGGACCTCGCCGCCCTATCCTTCTGACGATCTTCTTTCTGCAGTGATCCCCGTCACAATCCGCCTCGCCAAAGTACCGGCATGATTTGTCCCAACGACAGCGGTGGGCCATTTAATTTCTGCGCCCTCTAGCCGATTCTAGAAGAGGATCTCTGTTGAGGAGGAGATGTCGTGATAAGCGCGGTGCAACCGAACGAAACCCAGGCGGGTACGCTGCGAAAAGAACGCCGGAAATATCTTCGTGTCTAGGCCGCGATCCCGGTTGAATTTACCCCGGAAGGTG
>Ga0187818_10000148_pt1 | contig 21537 bp, 18 predicted proteins | sample NC_wetland_sal_i_14_FD_130581 | JGI IMG/M metagenome (GOLD analysis project Ga0187818, IMG submission 130581) | Wetland sediment microbial communities from Neuse River Estuary, North Carolina, USA - SO4_3 | ecosystem: Environmental > Aquatic > Freshwater > Wetlands > Sediment | place: USA... | reverse complement strand
GCCCACCACCAGCTTGGGCCGCCGGTTGCCGGGCTTGGCGAGATTGGCGAGGATGTCCGGATTCTCAATGAGCGCCAGCACCGGCGCCGCCCCCGGCTTTTTCTTGAGCTTCTGCCCCGCTTCCTCGGCGCGCCAATCGGCCACCGCCGCCGCGCACACGGCCACGTCGGCCGGCAGCGCGGCTTCGCACGCCGCCATCATTTCGCGCGCCGAGCGCACATGCACCACCTTCACCCCCGGCGGGTCGGGTTCGCGCGTCGGGCCCGAGACCAGCACCGTATCGGCGCCCAGCCGCGCCAAGGCGGCGGCGATGGCATGGCCCTGCTTGCCCGAGGAGCGGTTGGCGATATAGCGCACCGGGTCGATCGCCTCTTCCGTCGGGCCGCTGGTGACGAGCGCGCGGCGTCCCTTGAGCGCGGCATTGGCGAGGAACAATTCCTCGGCGGCGTCCGCGATCTCTACGGGTTCGGCCATGCGCCCCATGCCGCTTTCCTTCTCGGCGAGCGCGCCGGATGCGGGGCCCACCCGTTTCATGCCGCGCTTTTCCAAAAGCGCGATATTGGCGCGCGTGGCTTGGTTCTCCCACATGCGCGTGTTCATGGCGGGCGCGAACAGCACGGGCTTATCCGTGGCCACGAGAATCGTGGAGGCGAGGTCGTCGGCCAGCCCCGCCGCCATCTTGGCGATGAGGTTGGCGGTCGCCGGCGCCACGATCAGCAGATCGGCCTCCTGGGACAGCCGCAGATGTCCCATCTCGTTTTCCTGGGTCAGCGAGAACAGATCGCCATAGACGGTTTCGCCGCTCAGGGTCTGCGCCGCCAAGGGCGTGATGAACTCGCGCGCGCCCGCGGTGAGCACGCAGCGCACGGTTGCGCCGCGCTCCTTGAGGCGGCGGATGAGATCGAGGCTTTTATAGGCGGATATTCCGCCGGCGACGATCAACAGAATGCGGCGACCATGCAGCACGGCAAGCGATCCTGGATGGGGGCCCGGAAAAATCCACTCTATAGGAGGTGTAATTCGCCGTCAAAGTCCAGTTCAGAGCCGCCAGCCGGAATGGATGGCGGCGATGCCGCCGGAAAGCGGCCGGACGCTGGTCTTTTCCAGCCCGGCCTGGTCCATCATGGACAACAGCTTGCGGCGGCTGGGGAAGCGGCGAATGCTTTCCACCAGGTATTGATAGGCTTCGCGGTCCCGGGCCACCACCGCGCCCAGGCGCGGCAGCACCTGGAAGGAATAGAGGTCGTAGGCGCGTTTGAGGACCGGGATCTCGACCTGGCTGAATTCGAGACAGAAGAAGCGCCCGCCGGGCTTCAACACCCGCCGCGCCTCGGCGAGCGCCGCCGGAATGCCGGTGACGTTGCGAAGCCCGAAGGCGATGGTATAGGCGTCGGCGCTGCAATCCGCGATGGGAAGATGCTCGGCGGCGCCGCAGACCCAGTCTATGCCCTCAAGCGCGCCCCGGTCCAAGGCGCGGTCGCGGCCCTGGCGCAGCATGCTTTCCGTGAGGTCGCACAGGATAACGCGGGCGCCCGCTCCGGCGCGCGCCAGAAACCGGCGCGCGATGTCGCCGGTGCCGCCGGCGACGTCGAGCAGGACCTGCCCCGGGCGCGGATCGAGCGCCGCGATCAGCGTCGATTTCCACAGACGGTGGACGCCGCCCGACATCAGATCGTTCATCAGGTCGTAGCGCGTTGCCACGCGGTCAAACACGTCCCTGACCAGGCGCGTATGCTCGGCCGCCTCGACGCGGCGGAAGCCGAAATTCGTCTCGCTTGTGTCCGGTCTCGCCATCGGGGCACCATACGCGCCCCCCGCTCTCCTTCCAAGGGACGTAAGCCCCGAGAACCATGCCCGAATTGCCCGAGGTCGAAACCATCGCGCGCGGCCTGACGGCGCGCCTCCTGGGCAAAAGACTCTTGTCCTTCAAGCTCAACCGCCGCGATCTGCGCAAACCGGTTCCGCCCGGCCTGAAGGCGAAGCTCGAGGGCCGGCGGGTCATCGCCATCACGCGCCGCGCCAAATACATTCTCTTTCATCTCGAAGGCGGCGGCGTGCTGATCGTGCATCTCGGCATGTCGGGGCGCTTGGTGCTGGCCGATGCGGCGAACGCGCTTCCGCCTGCGCCGCACGACCACGCCGTGCTGGGTTTCGAAGGCGGCGTCGAGCTGCGCCTGAACGACGCGCGGCGCTTCGGGCTGCTCGACTACGCGGCCGAAGGCGATCTCGCCGCGCACAAGTTGTTCCGGCATCTGGGGCCGGAGCCGCTCGCGCCCGACTTCGACGGCGCCAAGCTGGCCGGTCTCCTCAAGGGCAAGAAGACCTCGATCAAGGCGGCGCTGTTGGACCAGCGCGTGGTTGCCGGGCTCGGCAACATCTATGTCTCGGAGAGTCTTTACGGGGCGGGAATCTCGCCGAAACGTTTGGCGGGCACGGTCAAAGGTGACCGTGCGGGGCGCTTGGCCGATGCCATCCGCGACGTACTGGAGCGCGCGATCGCGGCGGGCGGCTCTTCCTTGCGCGATTACGTGCAGGCCTCGGGCGAGTTGGGTTACTTCCAGCATCACTGGGCGGTCTACGGCAAGGAAGGCGAGCCCTGCCCGCGCTGCGATTGCCGCACGGGCATCAGGCGCATCGTCCAGGGCGGCCGTTCGACTTTTTACTGTGCCAAGCGGCAGCGCTAGGTTTAAGTTTCGCCGATGCGCCGCCGCGCCCTGTTGTCTTGCCTGTTGCTCGCCACGGTTCTCTTGCCGGGCGCGCGCGCGCGCGCCGATGAATTCGTTCCCGGCACCGAGGATTTGCCCCTGATGCCCGGCCTCGATCTCATCGCCGGCTCGTCGCTGGTGTTCGACAAGCCCGAGGGCCGCATCGTCGAGGCCCAGGCCAAGGGCAAGCTCGCGCGCGGCGACGTGGCGCGTTTCTATGCCCAGACTCTGCCGCAACTCGGCTGGAGCGCCGCCGGGACCAATCTCTGGCGGCGCGAAAGCGAGCGCCTCAGGCTCGATTACCGCGGCCCGGACGGCAATCTGACCGTGGGCTTCACCCTGTCGCCGCTGCCGCAATAGCGCCAAATTTGGGAGCAAGGCCAATGAGCTACGAGAACATCCTGGTCGAAAGCCGCGGGGCGGTGGGGCTCGCGACATTGAACCGGCCCAAGGCCCTGAACGCGCTGTGCGACGCCCTGATCCGCGAATTGGGACAGGCGCTCGACGCCTTCGAGGGCGACGACAAGATCGGCGCGATCGTGCTGACGGGAAGCGACAAGGCGTTTGCCGCCGGCGCCGACATCAAGGAAATGCAGGCATGCTCCTACATGGACGTCTATCTCGGCGATTTCGTCAAAAGCTGGGAGCGCGTGAGCCTGTGCCGCAAGCCGGTGATCGCCGCGGTGGCGGGCTTCGCGCTCGGCGGCGGCTGCGAGCTCGCCATGATGTGCGACACCATCATCGCCGCCGACAGCGCGAAATTCGGCCAGCCCGAGATCGTTCTCGGCGTCATGCCCGGCGCCGGCGGCTCGCAGCGGCTCACCCGCTTCGTCGGCAAGGCCAAGGCGATGGACATGATCCTCACCGGACGCATGATGGACGCGGCCGAGGCCGAGCGTTCGGGCCTGGTCTCGCGCGTCGTGCCGGCGTCCCAGCTGATCGAAGAAGCGGTGAAGATCGCGGCGCAGATCGCGGCGTTCTCGCGGCCATCGGTGCTGATGGCCAAGGAGTCGATCAACCGCGCCTATGAGACCACGCTTGCCGAGGGCGTGCGTTTCGAGCGCCGGCTGTTCCATTCGCTGTTCGCGACCATGGATCAGAAAGAGGGCATGGCCGCCTTCGTCGAAAAACGCAAGCCCGTCTTCAAGAACCGTTGACCATGTCATCCGTCATAAGCTTGACGCGCATCATCGCCTGCGGCTATAAGCGCCGCTCCAATCCAAAGGACGCCTTCTTCCCTCGGCTAGCACGGATTTGCCATGGCGACGCATAAATCGGCGGAAAAGAGAATAAGGCAAACCACGCGCCGCGTCGTCGTCAACCGCGCGCGCATGAACCGCATCCGCAGTACATTGAAAGCCGTCGAGCTCGCGATCGCGGCCGGCGACAAGAAGAAAGCGCGCGCTGCGTTCGTTGCGGCGCAACCCGAGCTTCAGCGCGGTGCGGCACGAGGCGTAGTGAATAAGAACATGGTCGCACGCAAGCTGTCGCGTCTCTCTGCGCGGATCAAGGCGCTCAAGGGCTAAGCGCCCGTTGCCTATCTGCCGCAAGAAAAAAATTTTTGCGTGCACATTGCAGTTATGTTGCCTTTCAGTGTTCGCCTTCGGTAAAGTTTGCTTCTGCGCCGTCGGGAGTAAGGTGCAAGACCCTGTTCCAGCCAGTCGGGGGATCGCGATGTCGGGCGTTGTGCGAAAACGGTACCGGCTAAGTTTCGGCGGCGGGGCGGCGGGTGCCGGATTAGTCTCGCGTATCAGCTACAGGTCGTTGTCTAAGAGCTAGTGTCGAAAAGAAATTAGAACTTCTTTCGGCAAAGGGACGCCTTGTGCGCGGTTCGGGGTCCTGGGGGGCGGAGTGACGAGAGGAAACAAACGAGCGGCGCCGGTTTTTGTCCAGGCGACGCGAAACGACGAAAAGGCGCCTATCCCCGGACCATCCCGTCTGGAGCCCGGCGCGCGGAGCGCTTCCATGTACCCAACCTGCGCGCCCGGCGCGCCCGGAATTTCGGCCAAGGCGCTTGCATGAGCGAGGGCGCGGGACGCAAGGACGATTTGCAATCCCAATGGGCACGGGTGCGCGGCCGGCTGCGCGAGGAATTCGGCGACGCCGCCTATCGCTCCTGGCTCAAGTCCATGACGCTCTATGGCGTCGATGAGGGTAGGGTGCGCATCGGCGTGCCCACCCGCTTCCTGCGCGACTGGGTGACGCAGCATTACGCCGAACGCATCCGCGCGTTGTGGAACGCCGAGAACGAGGCGATAACCTCGGTCGAGATCCTGGTCACCGGCAAGACCATGGCCCAGCCGGCGGATGCCGAACTCGTGGCTCCCCAACCCAAGGAAGCGGCGGAAACGACATCCGAGGAGAAGGACATCAGCGCGCCGCTCGATCCGCGCTTCACCTTCGATAATTTCGTCGTCGGCAAGCCCAACGAATTGGCCCATGCCGCCGCCCGCCGGGTGGCCGAATCCCAAGTCGGCCCCAACCGCCACGTGCCCTTCAACCCGCTCTTTCTCTACGGCGGGGTGGGGCTGGGCAAGACCCACCTGATGCATGCCATCGCCTGGCATATCCGCACTCAGGACCCGACGCGCAAGGTGATCTATCTCTCGGCCGAGAAGTTCATGTACCAGTTCGTGCGCGCCATCCGCTTCAAGGACACCATGGCGTTCAAGGAGCAGTTCCGCTCGGTCGACGTGCTGATGATCGACGACGTCCAGTTCATCGGCGGCCGTGACGCGACCCAGGAGGAATTCTTCCACACCTTCAACGCGCTGGTGGACCAGAACCGGCAGATCATCATTTCCGCCGACAAATCGCCCTCCGACCTCGAAGGCATCGAGGAACGGGTCAAATCCCGCCTCGGCTGGGGCCTGGTGGCCGATCTCCACCCCACCACCTATGAATTGCGGCTCGGCATCCTCCAGGCCAAGGCGGACGCCACCAAGTCCCAGGTGCCGGGCAAGGTGCTGGAATTCCTGGCGCACAAGATCACCTCCAATGTGCGCGAGCTCGAAGGCGCGCTGCACCGCATCTCCGCCCATACCCAGCTGATCGGCCGCACCGTCACGCTGGAGAGCGCGCAGGAAGTGCTGCACGATCTGCTGCGCGCCAATGACCGCCGCGTCACCATCGACGAAATCCAGAAGCGCGTCGCCGAGCATTACAACATCCGCCTCGCCGACATGCATTCCGCGCGCCGCGCCCGTGCCGTGGCGCGGCCCCGCCAGGTGGCGATGTATCTGTGCAAGCAACTCACCCCCCGCTCGCTGCCCGAGATCGGGCGCAAATTCGGCGGCCGCGACCACACCACGGTGATGCACGCGGTCCGCAAGATCGAGGAGCTGAAGGCCGCCGACCGCACCCTGGCCGAGGACATCGAGCTCCTGAAGCGGATGCTCGAAACCTGAGCTTCCGCAAGGCCTTAGCCTTCATCTAAACAATTGATTCAAAAGGCAAAACCTGCGATTTGTGGCGGCCGATTTGGTGGTGCGGCCGCCCGCCGCTGTGATATAGTTTTTTTCCGTTGCGTGAGAGTCTTCCGGCGGTTTCCGGGCGATTCGCGTGCGGCGGGGTGCCGGCCCGCGAGGGGGCCATAAACGCCGTCACAACCCGAGACCCGAAAAACCCATGAAACTGACCATCGAACGCGCCGCCCTGCTCCGGGCCCTGGGCCACGTGCAGAGCGTGGTCGAGCGGCGCAACACCATCCCCATCCTTTCGAACGTGCTCTTGAAGGCCGAGGACGGCAAATTGTCGCTTTCCGCCACCGACATGGACCTCGAAATGGTCTCGTCCGTGCCGGCCCAGGGCGTCAAAGGGGGCGGCACCACGGTGCCGGCGCACACGCTCTACGACATCGTGCGCAAGCTGCCCGAGGGCGCGCAGGTTTCGCTCGAGGACGGCGACAAGGGCCAGATCAGCCTGCGCTCCGGCCGCTCGACCTTCACCCTCGCCTGCCTGCCGGTGGCGGATTATCCGCAGATGGCGGGCGGCGATCTGGGCCACGGCTTTTCGCTCTCGGCCGCCGACCTGAAACGCCTCATCGACCGCACGCGCTTCGCCATCTCGACCGAGGAAACGCGTTATTACCTGAACGGGATCTATCTCCACGCCGCCAAGAGCGACGGCATCGCCGTGCTACGCGCGGTCGCCACCGACGGCCACCGCCTGGCGCGCATGGAACTGCCGATGCCCGAGGGTGCCTCCGGCATGCCGGGCGTGATCGTGCCGCGCAAGGCCGTGAACGAGCTGCGCAAGCTCCTCGAGGAAATGGACCACGAGGTGTCGGTCTCGCTTTCCGACACCAAGATCCGCTTCGCCTTCGGCGCCACGGTGCTGACCTCGAAGCTGATCGACGGCACCTTCCCCGATTACGACCGGGTCATTCCCACCGGCAACGACAAAACGCTCGACGTGCGCCGCAAGGAGTTCGCCGAGGCGGTCGACCGCGTCTCCACCATTTCGACCGAGAAGAGCCGCGCCGTGAAGCTGGCGCTCGAGCGCAACAGCCTGACGCTCTCCGCCACCAGCCCCGAAAACGGCACCGCCTCGGAGGAAATCGAGGTCGGCTACGCCGCGGCGCCCTTGGAGATCGGTTTCAACTCCCGCTACCTGCTGGACATCGCCGAGCAGATCGAGGGCGAAAACGCGCGCTTCATGCTGGCCGACGCCGCTTCGCCCACCGTGGTGCGCGACGCCGCCGACGGCAGCGCGCTCTACGTGCTCATGCCGATGCGCGTCTGAAGGCGCGTCCCGGTATCCCGTGCGGCAGGACGCCCTCGCCCCCCTCGCCATTCCGGCGAATGATCCATCGCCCATTTTGGCGCCCGTTCCGGTGGCGGTGTCCCGGTTGATGCTGACCGATTTCCGCGGCTATGCGCGCGCCCGGCTTGCCGTCGATGCCACGCCCGTCGTGCTCTACGGCGCCAACGGCGCGGGCAAGACCAATCTCTTGGAGGCGCTGTCCTTCCTCGCGCCCGGCAGGGGCCTGCGCCGTGCCAAGCTCAGCGAGATCGACCGCCACCACCAGTCCGGGCCTTGGGCCTTGGCCGCGGTGGTGGCTTTGCCTGCGGGCGAGATCGAGATCGGCACCGGGCGCGATGATGCGAGCGACAGCGGCGAGCGCCGCAGCCTGCGCATCGACGGAACGCCGGCCAAGAGCCAGCAGGAGCTGGCCGAGCGTTTCGGCATGGCCTGGCTCACGCCGCAGATGGACCGCATTTTCATCGACGGCGCCTCCTCGCGCCGCCGTTTCCTCGACCGGCTGGTGACGGGATTCGATCCCGGCCATTGGGCGCGGCTCAACGCCTATGAAAAGGCGCTGCGCGAGCGCGCGCGGCTGTTGCGCGAGGGATTTCGCCAAGGGAACGGAGCGGACGGGGCCTGGCTTGCGGCGCTCGAAGACATCATGGCCGAGAACGGCGCGGCCTTGGCGGCGGCGCGCATCGAGGCGGTTTCCCGGCTCGACGCCGCCTGCCGTTCCGCCAAGGGTCCTTTCCCGCGCGCCGGGCTCGCCGTCGAGGGCGCGGTCGAAACCTGGATCCAATCCATGCCGGCGCTCGCCGCCGAGGAGGAATTCCGCCGTAGCCTTCGCGACAGCCGCCGCCTCGACGCCGAAAGCGGCGTCACCCAATGCGGCCCGCACCGCTCCGATCTGCTGGTACGGCATCTCGAAACCGGCATCGAGGCGGGCTTCTGCTCGACCGGCGAGCAGAAGGCGCTGCTGATCGCCATCACGCTCGCCTATGCCCGCCTCGCCGCTTCGCGGCGGGGGCAAGCGCCCTTGCTGCTGCTGGACGAGATCACGGCGCACCTTGATGCAGAACGCCGTTCGGCGCTGTTCGCCGCCATTCTCGATTTGAAGGCCCAGGCCTGGCTTGCCGGCACCGACGCGAGCCTATTCGAGGAGCTGCGCGGCAATGCCCAGTTCTTCGCCATTTCCCAGGCCGCGATCGCGCCCGGCTGAACGCTTCAAGAAACGGAAAAACGACTTATGAGCAAACCGGTTAACCCACCCAAGCCCGATTCCGCCCTGGCTTCGCAAGCCGCGGAAGAGAAAGAGGAATACAGCGCGCGTTCGATCAAGGTGCTGCGCGGCCTCGATGCCGTCCGCAAGCGTCCGGGCATGTATATCGGCGATACCGATGACGGCTCGGGTCTCCACCGCATGATCTACGAGGTGGTGGATAATTCGATCGACGAGGCCCTGGCGGGATTCTGCGACACGGTGAGGGTGACGCTCAATCCCGACGGCTCGTCCACCATCACCGATAACGGCCGCGGCGTGCCGGTCGACATCCACAAGGAGGAAGGCGTCTCGGCGGCGCAGGTCATCATGACCCAGCTCCATGCCGGCGGCAAATTCGACCAGAACGCCTACAAGGTGTCGGGCGGCCTGCACGGCGTCGGCGTGTCGGTGGTGAACGCGCTGTCGGAAAAGCTCGATCTGCGCATCTGGCGGGGGGCCAAGGAATATTTCATGAGCTTCAAGAACGGCGACCCGGTGGCGCCCTTGAAGGAAACCGGCCCGGCCCCGATGGCCGAGCGTTTGGGCAAGCCGCAGCCCAAGACCGGCACGGAAGTGACCTTCTGGCCGAGCCCCAAGACCTTCACCAAGACCGAGTTCGATTTCGCCACCCTCGAACACCGGCTGCGCGAGCTCGCCTTCCTCAATTCCGGGTTGTCGCTGGAATTGACCGACGCGCGCGGCGTCGAGCCCAAGACGGTCAAACTGCATTACGACGGCGGGCTCGAGGCCTTCGTCAAATATCTCGACCGCTCCAAGCAGGTGCTGCACGGCGCGCCCATCGTCATGGTGGGCGAGCGCGACAAGATTTCGGTCGAAGTGGCGATGGAATGGACCGACAGCTACCACGAGACCATGCTGTGCTTCACCAACAACATCCCGCAGCGCGACGGCGGCACGCATCTGGCCGGCTTCCGCGCCGCGCTCACCCGCACCGTCAACCACTATGCCGATGAGATCACGGCGCGGAAGGAGAAGATCGCGCTCACCGGCGAGGACATGCGCGAAGGGCTGACCTGCATCCTGTCGATCAAGATGCCCGACCCGAAATTCTCCTCCCAGACCAAGGACAAGCTGGTCTCCTCCGAAACCCGGGCCGCGGTCGAAAGCGTCGTCGCCGACAAGATGCGGCAATGGTTCGAGGAGCACCCCTCCGACGCCCGCCGCGTCGTCGGCAAGGTGATCGAGGCCGCCGCGGCGCGCGAGGCCGCGCGCAAGGCGCGCGAATTGACCCGCCGCAAGGGCGCGCTCGACCTGGCCAATCTTCCCGGCAAGCTGGCCGATTGCCAGGAGCGCGACCCGGCGCAGAGCGAGCTGTTCATCGTCGAGGGCGACAGCGCCGGCGGCTCGGCCAAGCAGGGCCGTAACCGCCGCTTCCAGGCGATATTGCCGCTCAAGGGCAAGATCCTGAACGTCGAGCGCGCGCGCTTCGACAAGATGCTGTCCTCGGCCGAGATCGGCACGCTGATCGCGGCGCTCGGCACCGGCATTGGCCCCGAGGAGTTCGACGCGGCCAAGGCGCGCTATCACCGCATCATCATCATGACCGACGCCGATGTCGACGGCAGCCACATCCGCACGCTGCTGCTGACCTTCTTCTTCCGCCAGATGGCCGCGCTGATCGACAAGGGCTATCTCTACATCGCCCAGCCGCCGCTCTATCAGGTGAAGCGCGGCCAGGGCAAGGCGATCTATTTGAAGGACGACGCCGCGCTCGAGGAATACCGGGTTTCCGCCGGCATCAAGGACGCGGTGTTCCGCCAGCACGACAAGGTCGAGCGCGCGGGCAACGACCTCAAGGATCTGGTCGAGCGCGCGCGCAACGTGCGCGGCTTGCTCCAGCCGCTGATGCGGAAAGTGGGCAGCCTCGAAGTGGTGGAGCAGGCGGCCATCGCCGGCGTGCTGGATGCGGGTCTGCTCGACGACCCGAAGCGGGGCGGCGAGGCGGCCAAGTATCTGGCCTCGCGGCTCGACGCGCTGGCGCCGCCTGACGCGCGCGGCTGGAAGGGCGAACTCGCCGCCGGCGAGAGCTTCGTTCTGACGCGCAAGCGCCACGGCGTCACCGAGCGCCGCGTGCTGGATGCGGCGCTCTTGAAAAGCGCCGAGGCCCGCCGCCTCGACGAGCGCACCGCCGAGCTGCAGGAGGTCTACGGCAAGCCCGGCGCGCTCAAATCCAAGGACAAGGATGCCCCCGTCAACGGCCCGACCTCCCTGGTCGAGGCGATCCTGGAGCTGGGCCCGAAACAGGGCGACATCCAAAGATACAAGGGACTCGGGGAAATGAACCCCGAGCAGCTGTGGGAAACCACGCTCGACCCGGCGGCGCGCAGCTTGCTCCAGGTCAAGGTGCCGCATGCCGATCTGGCCGAGGAGATATTCTCGACCTTGATGGGCGATCTGGTCGAGCCGCGCCGCGACTTCATCCAGGCCAACGCCCTCTCCGTCGCCAATCTCGACGTTTAGCCCCTTTCGCCGGCTTCGTTCTCAATGAGTTACGCCCCTGTCTTGGCTTTAGGCTGCGACGGCATGCCGCAACCTTTTGTTGAGCCTATTTACCGCCGCTTAACCGCGGCGTGATTGAATCATGAGCCGTTAGGACGCGGTTTGCGGGCCGGCAGAAGCCGGCGGGAGTTCGGCTCATGCAGAGCGACTGGTTGAATGTCCTGGGCGCGTTGCTGGTCACTTGCGCGGTGCTGGCGAGCCACCCCATGAGCAACGCCCAATCCGCCCGCCTGGAGGACCGCCTCGCGCTCGGCTGGAACGACATGGCCTCTCAGCAGGGCTGCGCCGATCTCGGCACCGGCGCCTGCTATTTCCAGCAGCTTTTCCCGGCGCAGCACCAGCCGCTTTAGGCCCCCGCGCGCGGCCATTCTACTTCGCGCCCCCGCGCGAGGGGCGCGCGCAAAACTAAAAGCTCTCGCGAATTTCGGCCTAGGCGTTGCCGCGCTGCTCGCGGAAAAAGTCGAGCTTTTCCTGGCAGACCCGGTCCGAAAAGCCGAACAAGACTGCGTCGTCGCCGGCCTGGTGCTCGACGAAATGCCAGCTCGGCACGACGAAGATGTCGTGCTTCTCCCAGGCGAAGTTCTGACCGCCGATGGTGCTGGACCCTTTCCCCTCGACCACGGCGAAGACGGTGCTGTCGGTCGAGCGATAGGGCCGGGTCTTGAAGCCCTTGGGCAGAAGCTGAATCCAGGTCGAGATCGTCGGCATCGCCCAGCCGCCGGTCGCCGGGTTGATGTATTTCATCTTGAAGCCGTGGCACGGATCGCCCGGGTGGAAGCGGCGGAGCTTCTCCAGCGCCTCGCGCGTGCGCGCATAGGGATAGTTGAAGATCGGCGAGGTCTGCGAGCCGAATTCCTGATCCATCGGCAGCATGTTGGTGCCGAATTCGACGTCGGCCGCGCCCTCGGGCCGCGTCACCGGGTGGCTGGGCTCGGGGTAGCCGTCGCGGAAGCTCGCATCCATCATATTGACGATCGGCACGTCGAGCCCGTCGAGCCACACCATCGGACCGGTTCCGTCGTTGCCGTGGTCGTGCCAGGTCATGGACGGGGTGATGATGAAATCGCCCGGCCGCATGTAGGTCTTCTCGCCAGCGACGGCGGTATAGGCGTCCTTGCCCTCGATGATGAAACGGAGCGCCGAGGCGACGTGACGGTGCGCGGGCGCGATCTCCCCGGGCAGGATGATCTGCAAGCCGGCGAACAGGCTGTGGGTGATGCAAGCCTGGCCGGGCAGGCCGGGGTTCTCGAGCATCATCACGCGGCGCTCGGCCTCGGCGGCGGAGATGATCTTGCACGCCTCCATCAGATAGGGGCGGACATCCTTGTATTTCCAGATCGTCGCCTTGACCGGCGTCACCGGCTCGTCGGTGACGATCGAGCCCAGGACGCGCCACAGCGGCGCCAGGTTCTGCGTCACGGCGCGGCCGTAGAACTCCTGCCGGCCCTTCTCCGCTTCGCGGTTGACGGTGTGGGCCAAGGCGCTCGTGTCCATGATCGGCGTTCCTCGATTCAACCGGCTTCTCCCAGCCGATATTGGACTGCCGCCCCGGCTCATTCAAGGCCTTGCGGCCTTTTGCCAAGAGATTGAAAGCCCTGGGAAAAGCCCGTTTTTAAAGGCGGCGAAAACCGCCCGCCGGGCGGCGCCCGGGATCGCCCTTTTGCCGGGCGGGCGCGCGTTGACAGCAAAGCGTTCTTGACCAACACTCTTCGCCAAAGCGAAGGGCCGGGACAAACCGCAGGCCCGTCAACAATCGCGGCCGCGAGGCGCGCAATTCGGGGAGGGGTTATGTCCAAGACTTCACGCCGCTCAGTGCTCAAATATTCCGCGGCCACCGCCGCGCTGGCCGCGGCCGGGCCCTTGGCGGGCTCGCGCGCCTTCGCGCAATCGGTCGCCTCGCCCATCCGCATCGGCGTGCTGTACGATTTGAGCGGTCCCTTCACCGGCGCGGGCTCGGTGCCGGGCTCGATCGGAACCCAGATCGCCATCGACCTCACCAATGAGCGGGGCGGCGTGCTCGGCAAGTACAAGATCGAGCCGGTCAAGGGCGACGCGCAGAGCAAGGTCGATGTCGCCCTCAACGAGGCCGAACGCCTCATCAGCGAGGAGAAGGTCGACACCATTCTCGGCATCTATGCGAGTCCCGAGGCGGTGCCGCTGGCGCAAAAGATGGAGCAGGCGAAGAAGATCCTGTGGATCACCATCGCCGTCGCCACCAAGGTGCTGCAGGGGAAGAACCTGACTTACACCTTCCGCGCGGGCGTGACCGCCGACCTCTACGGCGCCGCGGCGATATCTTTCCTCAACGAGCATTCCAAGGCGCAGCTCGGCATCGATCCCAAGAATCTCAAATGCGCGATCCTCCATGAGGACGGACCCTACGGTTCCGACACGGGTGCTGCGGACGAGATTCACGCCAAGGAAGCCGGCATCCCGATCCTGGTCAACGAGGCCTATTCGGCCACCACCTCGGATTTGTCCTCGCTCGTCACCAAGCTCAAGCAGGCCAGGGCCGACGTGATCCTGCACACCGGCTACAACCCCGACATCACACTGTTCCTGCGCCAGGCGCGCGAGGCCGGGCTCAAGTTCAAGATGCTGATCGGCCACGGCGCCGGCTACAGCCAGCGCGACAAGCTGAAGGCGACCTTCGGCTCCGACCTCGACTATTTCCTCAATGTCGATCCGGTGGCGGCGCAAAACCTGAAGCCCGGCGCGCTGTCGCCGGAGCTGTCGGGTCTCGTCAAGGTCATGGTGGAGCGCTACCAGAAGGCGTCCGGCAACACCTCGGTGCCGCCGCACGTCTCGATGGGCTTCAACCAAAGCTGGATTTTGCTGCAAAAGGTGCTGCCGGCCGCGATCACTAAATTCGGCGGGACCCACCCTGCGGCGATCCAGAAGGCGGCGCTCGAGGTCGATATTCCCGAAGGCGGCACGATCCAGGGTTACGGCGTCAAATTCGCGCCACCCGGCAACGAGGTCTCGGGCCAGAATCTGCGCGCCGCCGCCTGCGTCACCCAGGCCTTCGGCGAAAGCGAAACCATCGTCTGGCCGGACAAGATCAAGACCGCCAATGCGGTGATGCCACTGCCCAAGTCGAATCCCTACGCGGCCTGATGCGGATTCGATCGGTTGCTTAAGGTTGAGGGGCTGAGCAAGAGCTTCGGCGGTTTCCTGGCGGTCAACCAGGTTTCCTTCGCGGTCGAGCCGGGCGAGATCCTGGGCCTGATCGGCCCCAACGGCTCGGGCAAGAGCACCATCTTCAACCTGATCGCGGGCCTCTTGAAGCCCGATCGCGGGGTGGTGGCCTTCGAAGGCCGCGACATCGCCGGGCTGCCGGCGCACCGCATCTGCCGCCTCGGCCTCGCCCGGACCTTCCAGATACCGCGCCCCTTCCGGCGGCTTTCGCTGCTCGAGAACGTGACGCTGGCGGCCTATTACGGCGGGCGGGGCGATGTGGGCCGCGACCAGGCCGCGCGCGACGCCGCCTCCGCACTCGAACTGGTGGGCCTGCCCTTTCATCCGGGCGCCCAAATCGACGGGCTGGGCGCGGCGCAATTGAAAAAGCTCGAACTGGCGCGCGCGCTTGCCACCAAGCCCAAGCTGCTCTTGGCGGATGAAAGCCTGGGCGGGCTCGACCACGCCGAGATGGACCGCGCCGCCGACATGCTCGGGCGCATCCGGCGCGAGCTCGGCCTCACCATCATCTGGGTCGAGCACATCATGGGCGTGCTGATGCGTGTGGTCGACCGCGTCATCGTGCTCGACCACGGCGAGACCATCTTCGCCGGCTCGCCCCCGGACGCCGCCAAGAACGAGCGCGTCGCCGAGGTCTATCTCGGCCGGAAAAAGCCGTGAGCGCGCTGTTGACCTTGGACGGGGTTTCGGCGGGCTACGGCTCCTTCGCCGCGCTGTTCGACGTCTCGCTGCAAGTGGAAGCGGGCGAGGCGGTGGGCGTGGTCGGCCCCAACGGCGCCGGCAAAACGACATTGATGCGCGTCATCTCCGGCCTGTTGAAGCCCTCATCCGGCTCCTTCGCGCTCGAAGGCCGGCGTTTGGACCAGCTTCCCGCCTACCGCATCGTCAAGGCCGGCATCGCCCATGTGCCGGAAAACCGGCGGCTGTTTGGGCGCCTGACGGTCGAGGAGAATCTGCGCATGGGCGCCTTCTTGAAGGATTCGCGCCGGCATTTCGCCGAGCGGCTCGCCTGGGTTTACGCGCTCTTCCCGCGCCTCGAGGAGCGGAGAGCCCAGATGGCGGGCACGCTGTCGGGCGGCGAGCAGCAGATGTGCGCCATCGGCCGCGCGCTCATGTCCAAGCCCAAGCTTCTGTTGATGGACGAGCCTTCGGCCGGATTGGCGCCGCTGGTGGTCGAACAGGTGTTCGAGCTGGTGAAGCGCATCCGCCGGGAAGGCTTCACCGTCCTGATCGTCGAACAGAATGTCGGCCAGGTGCTGGAAGTGGTGGACCGGGCCTATCTGCTGGAAGCCGGGCGCATCAAGCTCGCAGGATTGGCGGCTTCGCTCAAGAACAACGATTTCATCCGCTCGTCTTATCTCGGACTCTGAGCGCGCCCATGGACATCTATCTCCTCGAGGCGATCATCAACGGGCTCTTGCTGGGCGGCGTGCTGGCGCTGTTGTCGCTCGGGCTCAATCTCATTTTCGGCGTCATCGACGTGGTGTGGATCGTCTATGCCGAGATCGTGATGAGCGCGATGTACGCGGTCTATTGGCTGCACAATTACTACGCCTGGCCGCTCTTCCTGGCCTTCCCCGCCGCGATATTGATCGCGGCGCTGATCGGCGTGCTGGTGCATATGGTGGTGATCGAGCCGATCCTGGGCTCCGCCCCGATCAACCAGCTGCTGGCGACCGGGGGCCTGCTGTTCTTCCTGCAATCGCTGGCGACGCTGCTCTTCGGCACCGAATTCCGCAATCTCGGCGTGCGTTTGCCGGTGCTGGAGCTCTACGGCCTCTATATCAGCTTCTCGCGCCTGATCGCCTTTATCGTGGCGCTGATCGGCGCGGTGGCCCTCTATCTCTTCCTCGCGCGCACCTATCTCGGCACCTCCATCCGCGCCATTTCGCAGGACCGCGAGATCATGGGGCTGATGGGGGTGAACGAGCGGCGCACCTACGTCATCACCTCGGCGATCGGCGGCGGGCTGGCGGGCTTGGCCGCTTGCCTCCTGGTGCTGCAATACGACGTGCACCCCTTCATCGGCCTCACCTTCGGCCCGATCACCTTCATGATCTGCGTGCTGGGCGGCCTCGGCAACATGATCGGCGGCTTCTTCGCCGCCTTCATCATCAGCCAGATCATCGGCATCGGCGGCTATTACTTCTCGTCCGAGGCGGCCGAGGTGCTGGCCTTCGTCTTCTTCATCGTCATGATCCTGATCCGGCCGCAGGGGATCCTGGGCAAGAAATGAGCGCGCAACGGCTTATCCCTTATCTGCCGCTGGCGGCGGTTTTGGCGCTGCCCTTCTTCCTGTCCAACTATTACCAGCATCTGGCGGTGCAGATCGCGATCTGGAGCCTGATCTACACCGCCTGGGCGCTGATGGGCCGTTTCCGGCTGACTTCGCTCGGCCACGGCGCGTTCCTGGGCGTGGGCGCTTACGTACCCACCTTGCTGTGGAACAATTGGGGGGTCTCGCCCTGGCTCGGAATTCCCCTGGCGATGGCGCTGGCGGTGGCATTGGCCCTGGTCATCGGCTATCCGTGCTCGCGTCAGAAGGTGATCGGCCATTATTTCGCGCTGGTGACGCTGGCCTTGGGCCAGGTGGTGCTGCTGGTGATCGTGGCTTCGCGCGAGGTCACCGGCGGCTCGCTCGGCATGACGCCGCACCCGGTCGGCTATTCCTGGTACGCGTTGCAGATCCCCGACCGGGCGCAGTTCTACGCGCTCGCGCTGGCGGCGTGGCTCGCGGGGCTGGCGGTGTGGCGCTGGGTCGACCGCAGCATGATCCGCTTCGCGCTCGAATCGATCGCCGAGGACGAGGACGCCGCCGAATCGGCCGGGGTCGACGTGTTGCGCGAAAAGCTCAAGATCACCGCGCTTTCGACCGGGCTCACCGCCTTGGGCGGCGCGCTCTACGCGCAATACCTGATGTATCTCAGCCCCGACGCGATGTCGGGCGTCGGCATCTCGCTCCAGATCGTGTTCGCCGCGATCTCGGGCGGCATGTACAGCCTGCTCGGCCCCACCGTCGGCGCGGTCTTCACCATCGGCTTGAACGAAGGCTTGCGCGTGCTGTTCGGGACCCACTTCATCGGCGCCTCCAACACCATCTACGGCGCGCTGCTGGTGGCGTTCATCATCTTCATGCCGCGCGGCATCGCCGGCTTGGTCGAGAAGCTCGGGCCGCGCGCCAAGCCGCCCGCGGCGAAGCCGCTGTCCCCGGATACGCAGCCGGCGGAATAACGCCTAGCGCTTTTTCCCCTGCTCCAGGCGGTGGAACAGCACGGTGCAGTTGTCGTCCTGGCTCCAGCCGTCGCGCGCGGCTTGGTCGTAGCATTCGAGCGCGCGTTCTAAGACCGGAAGCTTGACGCCTTCATGCCTGGCCCAGCCGAGCATGATGGCCAGGTCCTTGCGCACGCCGTCGATGGTGAAGCCCTGGGGCGGCTTCTTGCCGGTCTCGAGCGCCGCCACGATGCCCGGCCCGCGCCCCTTGAGGCCGTTGATGCCGCCCGAGCTTTCGCCGAATATTTCCATCATCTTGGCGGGCGGGATGGCGAAGCCGCGCGTGAGCGAAATCGCCTCGCCCAGCGCCTCCCAATAGACCGACAGCGGCAGGTTGATGGCGAGCTTCATCGCCGCCCCCGCGCCGTTGGGCCCCATATGCTCGGCGCGGCGGCAAAGCAGATCCAGTACCGGCTTGGCGCGGGCGAAATCGGACGATTCGCCCCCGGCCATGCCCAAAAGCTTGCCCTCGCGCGCCGGGCCCACCGTGCCGCCGACCGGGCATTCGAGCAGCGAGGCGCCCTTGGCCTTGGCGGTCTTCGCGAGCGCCTGCGGCAATTCGGGCGAAACCGTGCTCATTTCCACGAACAGCTTGCCCGTGATCTCGCCCGAGAACAGGCCCTCCTTCCCCTCATAGACTTGGCGCACGGCGTTATCGTCGATCAATATCGAAAGGACGATGTCGGATAAGGCCGCCAGCTTGGCCGGGCTTTCGGCCCACACCGCGCCGCGCTCCAAAAGCGGCTTCGCCTTCTCGGCGCTGCGGTTCCAGATCACGGGCTTTTGCCCCTGGTCTATGAGCCGCGCCACCATCGCCGCGCCCATGCGCCCGATGCCGCAAAACCCGATCTGCATGCAACCCTCCCTCGAACCGGCCCTAACTACGGATAATCGGCGGAAGGGTCAAGCAGGCGTAGCATAGGCGAAGGCCGAATCAAGGCCTTCGCCGTCATGCGAAACGGAGAAGGCGTGGGGGTTCGGTATTGTCCCATCTTAAGCGCCGGCATAGGCATCCTGCGCCCTTCATCCCCTCATCCCGAGCTTGTCGAGGGACGACAGGCTCAGGATGAGGAAACGTTGTCGATGGCATTAAGAAAAGCGCCTCACCCTGAGCTTGTCGAAGGGCGCACAACGCTTATCCAGAACTAAGATGTGAGAGCTCGCCGAAACCCGGCGGAAAGACTTCAGGCAGCGCTGCTCTGCCGCGCCAAACGAAGGGAACGCGCCAGTTGCGCGCCCGGGCCGTCCTTGAAGATGATCTCGGTGATGGTGAGCAGCGCCTGGAGCTGGGCGTTGAACAGGGAATGATTCGGCGCGGAACGCATGGTCTCGATCAGGCGCCGGGATTCGTCGCCGATGCGCCGCGCCAGCTCGGCGGCGGCCTCGCGCGCCGCGGCACTCAGGCCGAAACGCCCGCCATGCTCCAGCAGCAGCGCCAGGAACCGCGCGCCTTCGGTCGCGGATTCGGCCGATTCCGGACCGGAGCGGCCATTGGCGTCGAACAAGATCGCCGCGACGCGGTCGAGGAACGGGCGGTCGAAGACGGCGGCCAGGCGCCGGTGCGAATCCGCGATCGCCTCGGCCCAGGGGGAATCGGCGCGCAAGCTCAGGATGCCGGCCATGCCCTCGGCCAGGTCGAGATACTTCGCGGCCAAGGCCTGGAGCCGGGCCATGTCCCGGGCGAGATCGGCGCTCTTGGTCAGTTCGGTCATCGCATGGGCGAGGCGCTGCAATTCCAGCACCAGGCGCAAGGCGGCGGCGTCGAATTCGGCATAAGGCGAAGCCGGGTCGTTCGGCCGCCAGGCGAGCGTTCGCGCGAGCATCAGGATCTGCCACGGCCGCGCCATGCGGTTCATCAGCGCCAGCGCCAGGTAACGCGCCTCCGGCCCGCTTGTCTCGGCGAAGGACAGGTATTGGCCCTTCAGCATCGCCACCGTGTCGGGCGTAAGATCGAGGATGCGCGGGCCTTCCATCTGGTCGGCCTCGTCCAGCAGCGCGTAGGATATGGCGAGCTGCGACTTGAGCGCGGCGCTCAAGGGCAGGATGCGGGCGATCTCGCGTACGTCGGCGATCGAAAGCGGGTTCTCGAATTCCTGTTTCAGGCTCTGGTCGCCTTCGGCCCGGTCGAGCTCATCCAACAGCCGGTTGGTCCAGCCGATGGCCGCCTTTTGCAGCTCGACGGCGAGCTGGTCGGCCTCGCTGAATTCGCCGGTGCCGATCAGGGTCTTGAGCCGGCGCTCGTATTTATCCATCTCGGCGCCGCACAAGGACGTGACGCCGTTCCACCACGGCACGATGATGGCGCGCGGGATCAGGCCCGGCAGGCGCGGATCGTCGGCGCGGTCGGAAAAGAACATCTCGAAGCCCTGGCAGGCGAGCCGGCACAGCGTCGGCACGCGCGGCGGATGGAACTTGCGCGCGGGCGTGGTTTCGGCGGCTTCGGCCGGAGCGAGGACGGATTCGTCGGACATGGCCCGTCCATGCTGACGAAGAATGGTTAACGCCGGATTTATGTGGGATCGCGCCCGGGTTGAAAAACCCTTAACCCGCGCCCGCCTAACCCGCGCCCCTTACCCCCGGTTGAGCCGGTTGCTCACCAGATCCTTGACCACCGCCGGATCGGCGAGCGTCGAGGTATCGCCCAGCTGCTCGGATTCGTTGGCGGCGATCTTGCGCAGGATGCGGCGCATGATCTTGCCCGAGCGTGTCTTGGGCAGTCCGGGCGCCCATTGCAGCATGTCCGGCTGGGCGATCGGCCCGATCTGCTTGCGGACCCACTGCACCAGCTCCTTGCGCAGCTCCTCCTCCGGCTCGCTGCCGACCTTCAGGGTGACATAGGCGTAGATGCCCTGGCCCTTGATGTCGTGCGGGAAGCCCACCACCGCGGCCTCGGCCACCTGGGGATGCGCCACCAGCGCGCTTTCGACCTCCGCCGTGCCGATGCGGTGGCCGGCCACGTTGATCACGTCGTCGACCCGGCCGGTGATCCAGTAATAGCCGTCCTTGTCGCGCCGCGCGCCGTCGCCGGTGAAATACTTGCCCTTGTAGGTCGAGAAATAGGTCTCGACGAAGCGCTTGTGGTCGCCGAACACGGTGCGCATCATCCCCGGCCAGGCTTCGAGGATGCAGAGATTGCCGGTGGCCTCGCCTTCGAGCACCTTGCCGCCCTGGTCGACGATCGCCGGCACGATGCCGAAGAAGGGCCGCGTCGCCGAGCCGGGCTTGAGCGCCGTGGCGCCCGGCAGCGGCGTGATCAGGATTCCGCCGGTCTCGGTCTGCCACCAGGTGTCGACGATCGGCACGCGGCCGCCGCCGACCACGCGGTGATACCACAGCCAGGCCTCGGGGTTTATCGGCTCGCCCACCGTGCCCAGAAGCTTCAAGGACTTGCGCGAGGTCTTGGCGACCGGCGCGTCGCCTTCGCGCATCAGCGCGCGGATCGCGGTCGGCGCGGTGTAGAAGATGTTGACCTTGTGCTTGTCGATCACCTGCCAGAAGCGCGAGGCGTCGGGATAATTGGGCAGGCCCTCGAACATCACCGAAGTGGCGCCGTTGGCCAAGGGCCCGTAGACGATGTAGCTGTGGCCGGTGACCCAGCCGATATCCGCCGTGCACCAGAAGATTTCGCCGTCGTGATAGTCGAATACGTATTGGTGGGTGATCGCGGCGAACACCAGGTAACCCCCGGTGGTGTGCAGCACGCCCTTGGGCTGTCCCGTCGAGCCCGAGGTGTAGAGGATGAACAGCGGATCCTCGGCGCTCATCTCTTCCGGCCTGCAATCCTTAGGGGCCTTGGCCATTTCCTCGTGGTACCAGCGGTCGCGGCCCGCTTTCCAG
>Ga0187818_10000146_pt1 | contig 21644 bp, 20 predicted proteins | sample NC_wetland_sal_i_14_FD_130581 | JGI IMG/M metagenome (GOLD analysis project Ga0187818, IMG submission 130581) | Wetland sediment microbial communities from Neuse River Estuary, North Carolina, USA - SO4_3 | ecosystem: Environmental > Aquatic > Freshwater > Wetlands > Sediment | place: USA... | reverse complement strand
TGCTGGCATTCGTGTATATCAGCGCAACTGCGGTTCTGGTGGGATTTTTGCCCTGGGATCGCGCCGGGGTGACGCAAAGCCCGTTTGTTACCGTCTTCGTGGTGGCTGGAATTCCGGCGGCCTCCACACTGATGAACTTCGTGGTGCTCACCGCAGCGCTTTCTGGCGCCAACGCCAACCTGTACGCGGCCAGCCGGATGCTGTTTTCCCTGGCGCGGAGCGGCCATGCTGCCACCGCGCTGGGTCGCTTGAACGCCTCCGGTTCGCCCCGGCTGGCCCTGCTGATTTCGGGAATCGGCGTACCCCTGGCGCTGATTACGGAGCATTGGGCGCCGCGATCAGCCTTTCTGTACCTCATTGGCGCTTCCTTGTCCGGCGGAATGCTGGCCTGGGGCGTGGCGCTGGCGGCGCATATGGCATTCCGGCGGCGGCTTTCGGCTGCGGATTTGGCGGCTTTGCCCATGCGCGCGCCCGGAGGCGCTGTACTTTCCGCCGTTGGACTCGCTGGAATTGTGCTGGCAGTGGCTTCGACCTGGTGGGTCCCGCAATCGCGCATCACGATTGTCAGCGGGCTGCCCTATCTGGCGATTCTGAGCCTGGCATACCTGCTCGTCCGAAAACGCTGGAGTTCGTAGAGCTGTCGCGGCGGTACAATTTCCAGATGGCCCATGAAATGACTCGCGAAGTGACCGGTAAAACGACCGACGAACTGCTTCGCTACCGTTCCGAGTTTCCCATCCTCGAGCGCACCACCTACCTGATCAGCAATTCGCTCGGTGCCATGCCGCGCGGCGTATATGACGCGATGAAAGGCTATGCCGATACCTGGGCCACTCGTGGCGTGCGGGCCTGGGAAGAACGCTGGTGGATGCTCGCAGCCGAGGTCGGCGACGAGATTGGCGCGCTCATGAATGCGCCCAAGGGATCAGTGTCGACCCACCAAAACGTGACCACATGCCAGGCTGTAGTGGCTTCCTGCTTCGATTTTTCCGGCAAACGCAACAAAGTCGTCTATAGCGACCTGAATTTCCCCTCGGTGATGTATTTCTGGGAGGCTCAACGGGCTCACGGCGCGCGGGTCCACATGGTCAAGACCGACGATGGAATCACGGTGCCAACCGAGCGCCTGCTCGACGCCATCGACGAAACGACGCTGCTGGTGCCGATTTCGCATGTGATTTTCCGCAGCTCGTACATCCAGGATGCGAAGGCGATCATTGAGAAAGCGCACAGAGTTGGCGCGCACGTGGTGCTCGATATTTTCCAGTCCCTTGGCAGCGTGCCAGTTGATGTGCAGGCGCTGAACGTCGATTTTGCCTGCGGCGGAGTCTTGAAATGGCTCTGCGGCGGGCCGGGCGTGGGTTATTTGTATGTGCGTCCGGACCTGGGCAAGAAGCTGGAGCCGAAGTTCACCGGCTGGTTCGCGCATCAGAATTCGATGGCCTTCGAGGTTGGGCCGATCCGCTATACCGATCCGCCGTTCCGGTTTATGAACGGCACTTCGCATATCCCGGCGCTCGAAGCGGCGCGGCCTGGGCTGAAGATCATCACCGAAGCTGGCATTCCGCGCATTCGCGACAAATCAAAGAAACAGACAGCACGGCTGATTGATTTGGCCGACAAACACGGCTGGCGGGTGAACTCGCCTCGCGATCCAGAAAAGCGCGGCGGAACGGTTTCCATCGATATGCCGGATTCGCAGGAAGTTTGCCGAGAGTTGCTAAAGCGCGAGATTCTGGTCGATTGGCGGCCCAAGGCCGGCGTCCGCATGTCGCCGCACTTCTACAACACGGACCAGGAGTTGGAGACGGCGATCAGCGCGGTGGAAGAGATATTGAAAGACCGGGCAGTCGTGGCACGATAAGGCCTTCTATCGAATTACTCTTGTGTTAAAGCGCTGTCTAAGGCGTCGTTGAACCGTTTTTCTGATTGGTCCAACTCTTTCCTGCTCATTCCTTCCGCGCCTTCGTCTATGAGATCGCCAACAGTTTCAAGCAGAGTGTCCGCGGAGCTTTTGGGCTTCGCCGCCGGCCTAGCCATTTGGCGCCCCTTCTTCTGATTCGTATTTGACATTATAGTTTACTCTAAGGGTCAACCTCTGGTCAGCGACACGTCACCGGAGTGCCGATACCTAAGACTGCTAAATAGTGAGTTCAGTTGCAAGAAACCCGTAAGGCATTGATTTGTAGGTTTGTTCTTTCATCCTCTTGTTCTCGCCTCTTGACAGACCGCACTGACGATTTCGCTCGACGAGTTGCGCAGAGCTTTGAGGCACGGAGGATTATATGTCGAATTCCTCTGTGTCTCTGTGCCTCTCTGGTGGGCTTTTCTTTTCCGCCCCGGATTACCTACGTAAGCCTCACCCGCTGTTTTCTGCTGCGGCATGACTTCCCCGTCCGTTAGGCTCGGGCCGACGCCCTCTGCAGTCGTTCAGGCGAGCGTCCGGACAAATCATGTGACTTTGTCTTCTTCATTGTTATTCGCATTGGTCTCCCCGGGAGACGATGACCGCTCGATCATCGCCGTGATCGGCGCATTCGCCGGCGTGTATTTGTTCTATCGCGGCTTCCGACTGTTGCAGCGCAAGCGGATGATCCTGGACACGCCAGCTTCGAAAATCCGCAGTGCGGCCATGGGGCTGGTCGAGGTCAGTGGTCTGGCCGTCGGTCCGTACACCATGGCCGCCCCCATCACCGGCATGCCTTGCTACTACTTCCGCACGATGGCATGGCAATGGCAGCAGCGCGGCAAGAGCAACGACTGGGTGAAGGTCGCCGACGAGAGCCTGCATGTTCCGTTTTACCTCGACGACAACACTGGCCGCGTGCTGGTGGACCCACAAGGCGCCGAGATGGACATCCATCGTGACTTCCACGAAGAATTCGGAAGCTCGGTCTTCTCCAGCAGCCTGGAAATCCCCGCGAATATTACCAACTTCCTGATGATGCACGGGGTTTCCACCGACAAGAAGATCAAGATCGAGGAATACTGCATCAAGCCGAAAAACTCGCTGTTCGTGCTGGGGACACTGAGCGAGAACCCAGGCCTGACGGTGAGTGCGGTTCCGGTGCGAAGCCTGACCTCCGACCAGCATACAGTTTCGCTGCGAATTCCGCTTTCGCTGGGAGAGATGTCCAGCAGCGCGGCCTCGACTAGCGGAAGCATGACATTCAGCGGATTCAAAAGTGACAGGGCGCCGCAAGAAGTTATCCGGCTGGCGGACAACAGCAAGCCCGCCGATGCAGGCACCATGACACAGCAGGAAAGAATCAGCGCAGCACTGATGAAGGCAGGCATCACCAATCCGGCAGCCTGGGCGGCAGCGGGCATGAGCACGGCAGTCGCAGCCACACCGGCGATTGGCCCGGCCGCCGGGAGCGGAGCGGGTGCGGCACTAGCCACCGAGCAATTCGATTTGCATCCTCCGGTGGTGCTGATGAAAGGCAAGCACGACCCGTCATTCCTGATTTCCTGGCACAGCCAGCGCGACCTCGTCCGGTCGCTGAGTTGGAAGTCCGCATTGATGATCTGGGGTGGGCCTGCGCTCACCCTGTTGTGCGCTTACATTTTGTTCCTGCATTTCGACTGGCTGTGAGGAAGCGGAAAACGAAGCCCGGAGAACGAAGATCCATCACGGATAACATCATGGATAACATCATTTCGTTGGCATTTCTGTTCGTGTTCGTTGGCCTTGGGGTATACGTGGTCATGATCTTTAACGGGCTGATCGCCTTGAAGAACGATGTGGCCAAAGCCTGGGCCAACATTGACATCCTGCTCAAACAGCGCCACGATGAGCTGCCCAAGCTGCTCGATGTGTGCAAGGGCTACATGGATTACGAGCGCGACACGCTGCAGAAGATTACGCAGGCGCGCAGCCAGTATCAGCAGGCAGTCTCGGTCGACCAGAAAGCGCAGGCGGACCAGAGCACGACTTCAGCTCTGCGCGGGCTTTTTGCCGTGGCCGAGAACTATCCTCAACTAAAAGCCAACGACAATTTCATGCAACTTCAGAAACGGATCACCGAGTTGGAAAACGAAATCGCCGATCGGCGCGAGTTCTACAACGATTCAGTCAACACGTTCAATATCCGCATCCAGCAGATGCCGGATACGTTCGTAGCCAGTTTCATGAACCTGGCCCCGCGTCCCATGTTCAAGGTCGAGGAAGCGGACAAGGCCGATGTGCCGATGACCTTTGGCGCGGCTCGATAACCAGGCAGGAATCTCTGGGCACCAAGCTTCGCACCTCCGTCACCTTCACAAGCAAACCTTCTCAATTAGAATGACCCGGTGAGCGAAGCTGTTCGCATTGCCATTCTGGGCGAGTTCGACCCTAAGTCTCCGACGCTGCCCGCGGTCGAGAAGTCGCTGCAGCACGCCTCCGCCAAGCTGAACATGCCGGTCGAATCGAAGTGGATCTCTACGCTTACTCTGGTCGCGCCCGACGCACAAAAACTGCTGGAAAGCTTCGACGGAATATGGGCCGCACCCGGCAGCCCTTATAAGAGCTTCGACGGGATGCTAAAGGGGATCGAATTTGCCCGCCGGCGCGACTGGCCATTTCTCGGGACTTGCGGAGGATGCCAGTACGCACTGATCGAATGTGCACGAAATGTGTTGGGGGTCAAAGACGCCGACAGCGCCGAGAATGATTCCGGATCGAAGAACATCATCATCTCCCCGGTAGCGTGTGCGGTGCCCAACCGTGCCAAGGGTGCGCCAAAACTATCGGGCAAAGTCCCGGAGATTCGCTTGCGGCCGGGCTCGTACTTGCAATCTTTCTACATGCAGGAGACTGTGACTGAGGAATTCTTTTGTAATTTCGAGGTCAACCCGGACTATGAATGGGCTGCAATGGAGGCTGGATTCCCGGTGGTTGCACGCGGGCCGCAGGGTGAGATTCGCGCCATCGAATCGCCCACCCACCGCTTTTATATTGCGACGCTGTTCCAGCCGCAGCTTTCGTCCACCGCCAAGAATCCGCATCCCCTGATCATGGCCTTCGTGCAGGCCGCCGGAGATTGGGGAAGAAAGAAGCTGGACGACAGCGTGCTGGAGTAGGCAGCGTCGGGCGTAAGGCTCACACCGGAATCAACTCAAACACAGGGTAGCTCTGGGCAAGTTCGCGAAAAGCCTCATGCGGTGAACCTGCTGGCACCGGAAAGTAGCGCTGCACCTCGCGCCTGAACGTGTCCAGATAAGCCTCCAAAATTTCCGGCTTGTCCGCGTCAGGGATCGGCTGCAATCGAAACTTTTGCCGCGTTCTTCCCTTCTTCAGCGTGACTTCTCCCGCAGCTTCTGCATTGCGTACCCACTGCGTTCGGCCTCGAGGGGCCACCAGAAACTGCTTGCCGCACAGTTCCAGCAGATTGATTGGGGTGGAGTAGATCTTGCCGCTCTTGCGCCCGCGAACTTGCAGCAAATAGTTGTAAGAGAAGCCCAGGCCGAGCCCAACCAGGAATCCGAAGATCCGGTTGAAAGCGCGCTCTCCGGCAGTCGGTGCACGAAATTCAGGCAGGCTGGTGTTCATGGCGAGATTCTATTCGCTCCTATTTGCCAGTGTAGAGTTCCAGAAATTTCTGCTGAAGATGCGCCACCTTCGGCGCGTCATTGAACATGATGTACGGACTACCCGGATGATTGGCGGCATAATTCTGATGGTAAGCTTCGGCCGGATAAAAGGCTTCTAACGCGAGATCGAAAAAATCGGCGTCTTGCGCAACCCCGTGATCTCCTGGGAAGAAGCGTATGGTTACAGACGGGTGGCGCTGGCAACGCAAGAAGCCTGAAGTCGATCATTTCTTATTTACCACAGAGTCACAGAAGCACAGAAAAACAGCGTCCCTTGTTTTCTTCTCAGTGGCTCTGTGGTGACTTCAAAACGTCGTGACTAGTAATGAAATCAGTCCTAGCCTTTATTCGGCTCGATCTCCCGATATCCGCCCCGGAAATAAAGCAGCGGATTACCCTCTCGCACCACCACATCTTCGACTTCCGCGATAAAGATAGTGTGGTCTCCCGCGTCTTGCGCCGTGTGCAAACGGCACTCTAGATAGGCCAGCGCGCCGTGCAACACCGGAGTGCCGTGCGCTGTGCGGTCAAATCGAGCACCAGCCTCTTGCTCCGCGTTGCGATGGGTGTGGGTTGGCAGCGCGTAGTATTCCGAGATCGACCGTTGGTTTGCGGCCAGAACATTTACCCCGAAACGTTTCCTGGCCTGGAGGTGAGCGTGCGTGCGCGCTTTATGATCGACGCAGACCAGCACCAGCAGCGGGTCGAGCGACACCGAGGTGAACGCATTGGCGGTCATGCCGTGAACTTCGCCTTCATAGTCCACGGTGATCACCGTAACGCCGGTGGCAAAGCTGCCCATAGCCTTGCGAAATTCTGCTTGAGTAACGCTCATTGGAAACCGGGAGCCGTCTGATTCTACTATCCGCCACCCCAGAAATTGCGGGCCTCATGTATCATTCCGGGGATTGGCCAATATCTTCGCCGAGTGACGCCACTTTAGCATCAAAGTCGTATGCTATGTGGTTTAGGGAAGCACCCGTTAAGAAAGCAGAATTCAGCTGAGGTCCGGAATTTGGGCGTAGCACAAACACATTGGTCGGAATTGTATTCCTCGTGCTCACAGCTGGACGAGCTGCGCTGTGGCACGCCCATCTCACGCGATATCGCTTGCAAACTTATTCGCTGCTCCGAGGACGAACTTCCGGCGCTACTCGCCGCCGCGTTAGAGACTAAAGAACGTTTCAAGCCAGGAGTCATCAGTTACTCGCGCAAGGTTTTCATTCCTCTAACGAATCTTTGCCGCGACTACTGCGGATATTGCACATTCCGCCGCGACCCCGGCCAAGCGGGCGCGCACACCATGACCCCCGACGAAGTGCTGGAAGTGGCCCGCGCTGGCGAGAAGATGGGCTGCACTGAGGCTCTCTTCAGCCTTGGGGATAAGCCCGAGCTTCTGTTTCCCGAGATGCGCGAGACGCTGCGCCGTCTGGGATACAAATCGACGCTCCACTACCTTGAGGCGATGTGCCAGCTTGTGCTCAGCGAAACTGTTTTGCTGCCACATCCCAATCCCGGTTTGCTGAGCGCCGAATGGATAGCCCGCCTGGCAGAGGTCTCGCCGAGTATGGGCCTGATGCTGGAGACGACCAGCGTTGCTCTTCTTAAGGCCGGAGCCGCGCATGACAATGCGCCCGACAAGGTTCCCGCCAAGCGGCTGCGCACTCTCGAAGAAGCTGGCAAGCAGAACGTTCCCTTTACCACCGGTTTGTTGCTGGGGATCGGCGAAAGCCCGGAAGATCGCGTGGACACGCTGCTCGCCATTCGCGAGTTACATCGCCGTTATGGCCGCATTCAGGAAGTCATCATTCAGAACTTCCGCGTGAAACCCAACATCCCCATGCACGATTGGCCAGAACCCACAAAGGGTGAAATGTTGCGCACCATTGCGGTCGCGCGGTTGCTGATGCCGGACGTCAACATCCAGGCGCCGCCCAATCTTTCCGCGCCTTACTATGAGGAGTTGCTCGACGCGGGCATCAACGACTGGGGTGGAATCTCGCCACTGACGCCGGATTTCATCAATCCAGAGAAGCCGTGGCCGCATCTGGAAGATTTGAAGTTGCGCACTGAATCGAAGGGATACGCTTTGCGGCAGAGGCTGCCGGTTTACCCCGAGTTTTTGTCGACCGTGACTGCGCGGCGCGGTTTGCTATCAGAAAAAGTCACAGCGCTGGCTGACAGCGAAGGCTACGCCCGGAGGGTCGCATGATTGTCGTCCTCACCGGCGGCACGGGAGGCGCAAAGTTCGTGGATGGCCTTCGCCAGATCGCCTCCTCGCAGCAGCTCACATTCATTGTTAATACCGGAGACGATCTCGAGTGGTGGGGACTGCACGTCTCGCCGGACTTGGACTCAATTAGCTACGCCCTGGCCGGCCTTCTTAGCAGGGAACGTGGTTGGGGCGTGAAAGGCGACACTTTTTTTTGCCTGCAGGCGATGGGAGAGCTGGACGAACCGATCTGGTTCCACGTCGGCGACCGCGACCTCGCGGTTCACCTGCTTCGTTCCAAATTACTGGCACAGGGGAAAACGCTGACCGAGGCGACCGCGGCCATTTCCGCCAAGCTCGGAGTTCAGGCGAGAATTCTGCCCATGACCAATTCTCCAGTCGAAACCCGGGTCGATACCCCGCTTGGAGAACTCCACTTTCAGGAGTACTTCGTGCAGCGCTGGTACCAGGATCCGGTGAGGTCCGTGCGTTTTGTCGGGGCTGCGGAGGCCCAGCCTGCGCCTGGCGTGGTCGACGCAATTATTTCCGCGAGCGCCATAATCGTTGCGCCGAGTAATCCGGTCACCAGCATTGGTCCCATTCTCGCTGTTCCCGGCATACGGAAAGCATTGCGGCAAACCCCTGCCAGGATCGCAGCCGTTAGTCCGATTGTTGGCACTGCGGCGGTCTCAGGCCCAGCGGGCGTTTTGATGGCCGCGCAAGGGCTGCCTGTCTCCATTGCCGGCGTGGCTCAGGCCTACGAGGACTTTCTCGACATCCTGATTGCAGATCTGAGCGATGCAGAGGTGGCGAGGAAATTGGAGCGTCCTGGCCTCCGTGTCCATTGCACCAACACCATCATGCGAAACGCGGACGATAAAGCCAAACTGGCGCGTACGCTGCTTGCCCTGCTCACAGCTGAGGGCGCAGCTCGCGCCGCATCGGATCCGTCATGATTCTTGTTCCCGTCAAGAAACTCGCCAATGCCAAACAGCGGCTCGCAGCCGTGCTCGACCAGCGAACTCGCACGGAACTGGCTCAGGCTATGCTCTTTGACGTATTGGCAGCACTAGCCGCATGGACGAACCGGCCGGAAGTAGGCGTGGTGACCAGCGACTCGTTCGCCGCGCATTTGAGCCGAAAGTTCGGATTCGACGTCATCCCCGACGATGCAAACCGCGGCGAAACTGATGCCATCGAGATGGCGACGAAGGTTTGCGAATCGCGTGGAGTCGAGAGCACGCTGGTGATTCCGGGAGACATTCCTCTGATTCAAGCCTGGGAGCTCGAAAGGATTGTGGAAGCCGCGCCGGCGGAAGGCTCCGTATTGGTTCCAGCTTCGGATAGACGAGGCACTAATGCAGCCTTGCGGCGTCCCCCGGGATTGTTTCCGCTGCGTTTCGGCAACGATAGCTTCAAGCCGCATTTGGCCGCCGCGCGGGCGACTCGCAAGCCTTGCGTTGTGCTGTCGCTTCCCGGCATTGCGCTCGACGTCGACAATCCATCCGACTTGAGACAACTGGCGGAGGCTCCCGGTGAAACCCGATCCCAGCGCATCGCCCGTCAATGGGACCTGCCCGACTTTTCCTTGGCGGCGAACGAATAAATGAGTGAGGCTGCCCGGCTCCGAGCATTACAGATCATACCGCTATCGCTCGCCGACGAGATCCAGCCAGGCGATTCGCTAGCGGAGAAACTTATTCAGGCACTCAAACAATCCAAGCTTGCGCTTAAGAAGGGCGACATTCTGGTTGTGAAGCACAAGATCGTGTCCAAGGCGGAGAGGCAGTTTGTTGAATTGGATAAGGTCACGCCTTCGAGCAGTTCACGTGCATGGGCCCGGCGTTACAATCTTGACGCGCGGGTTACGGAGTTGGCTCTCGCGGAGAGCCGGCGCATCGTGCGGCGCAGAAGAGGCGTGCTGATCACCGAGACGCGCCACGGTTTCATCTGCGCCAACAGCGGCGTGGATATTTCCAATGTCGATGGAGGGCGTCAGGCGCTGCTGCTTCCTGAAGATCCGGACCGCTCGGCCTCGCGTTTGCATCGCAAGCTCAAGAAGCATCTGAAACTTTCGATTCCGGTGATCATCACGGATAGTTTCGGGCGCCCCTGGCGGGAAGGACTGACGGAGGTTGCAATTGGCGTGGCTGGCATGAAGGCTGTGCACGATTATCGCGGAGATCGGGATCCGCACGGTTACCCTCTGCGCGTGAGTATCGAAGCGGTAGCAGACGAACTGGCTTGCGCTGCGGGCCTGGTCTGCGGCAAGCTAGCTCGCACGCCTGCCTGCGTGGTTCGTGGCTTCCGTTATCGGCCGGGGTGTGGGCGTGCCCGCGATCTGATTCGTCCAGCAGCAACTGATTTGTTTCGTTGAGCTGGTTCTGTTGAAGGAGGATTTGTGGCTCGTCTTCTAGTGCAATCCGAGCTTGAGAGCTTCCCTTCGCTGGAATGGTCCGAAATCGCTCCTCGCATGTCGAGTGAGCTTCGCCGGGCGATCGAGCGGGTAATGGAGACGCTCGACGGAAGTGTGCTCACGCGCGAACAGTGCTCTCTGCTGGCCCATGCCGAAGGAGACGACTTGCTCGGGCTGCTGGTCGCGGCCGATAGTTTGCGGCGTGAATTAGCCGGAAACCTGGTCACCTACGTCGTCAACCGCAACATCAATTTCACTAACATCTGTTTCGTTGGCTGCAAGTTCTGCGCCTTCAGCCGAGGCCCGCGAGAGTCCGATACGTACTTTTTGAGTCCTGAGCAAGTTGCGCAGAAAGCAATCGAGGCGTGGGAAGTGGGTGCGACCGAGGTCTGCATTCAGGGCGGGCTGCCGCACGGTCTCCCTCCTTTTTACTACCGGGACATTCTGCGTGCGGTGAAGAAGGCCGTGCCTGGCATGCACATCCACGCATTTTCGCCAATGGAGATCGTTTATGGGGTTGAGCTCACGGGTATGTCGCTCGATGACTATCTCCGCATGTTGCGCGACAACGGCCTGGACACTCTGCCCGGCACCGCCGCGGAAATTCTCGACGACCAAGTCCGTTTCATACTCTCGCGTAACAAGCTCTCGACTGAACAATGGAAGCAGGTGATCCGCACCGCTCATCGTGCGGGCATCCGCAGCACATCAACCCTGATGTACGGACACGTCGAGACGCCTGAACACTGGGTCAGTCAGCTATCGCTGCTGCGGGAGATTCAGCACGAAACTGGCGGTTTCACCGAATTCGTGCCGCTGGGATTCGTCCATCAAAACACTCTGCTCTTTCATCAGGGCCTTTCGCGATCCGGCCCAACCTTAGCCGAGCACCTGAAAATTCACGCCCTAGCCCGGATCATGCTGGCCGGCGCCATCAACAACATTCAAGTGTCGTGGGTGAAGTTAAACCGCAAGTTGTCGCAACTGTGCCTGCATGCAGGCGCCAACGACTACGGCGGAACCTTGATGGAAGAAAATATCTCGCGTGAGGCCGGCGCGACCGCCGGCCAGTACACCAGTCCCGAGGATTTCCAGTCGTTGATTCTGGAAGCTGGCCGCATTCCCGCCGAGCGCAACACAACTTACACACGAATTAACATCAAGCTGCATCCAGAAGAATTCCTTCTCGAGCAGCCGCAGGAGCCGGAGTTCGCATGACGGAACCCGCATGACCGACGCCCGCCCCATTGCGGTCCTCGGAGGTACTGGCCCCGAAGGCTTCGGGCTGGCCTTGCGTTGGGTGCAGGCGGGTGAAACTGTGATCATCGGGTCGCGAGACGCCAAGCGCGCTCAAGATGCGGCGGAAAAAATTAAGCAAGAAGTCGGTGCGCGCGCGAAAGTTTCCGGGGCCGAGAACTCCGCTGCTTGCGCCGCGGCTGACCTGCTGGTGCTGACAGTGCCCTTTGAAGGCCACGCGGGTCTTCTCAAGCAACTCAAGCCAGCGATCCGCCCTGGCAGTATCGTGATTGACACAACTGTGCCGTTAGCCGCCAGCGTGGGCGGCCGCGCCACTCGCACTCTCGGCGTATGGCAGGGCTCCGCGGCGCAAGAGACCGCTGAACTCGTGCCCAAGGGGGTATCGGTGGTCGCGGCATTCCACAATGTCGGATCCGAACTGCTGAATGCCGAAGGCCCTGTCGATTGTGATGTGATCGTCTGCAGCGACGACGCTAACGCCAGCCAGATTGTCCAGGGTCTAGCTGCAAAGATTCCCGGCGTTCGCGCCATCGATGGCGGCAAGCTGGAGAACGCACGGATTGTGGAGCAGATCACGGCGCTGCTCATCGGACTCAACATCCGGCACAAGGGCCACACGGGCATTCGCATCACCGGCTTGCCAGCCGAGGCGTACAACCCAGCTTTGTAACCGCTATTCGCCGCTATATGAGCCATTCTTCAGACCAGGGCGACGCTATCGAGTTCCACAAAGTCTCCTTTCGCATCGATCACAGCCGTGACCTATTGCATGACATCAATCTCGCGGTTAACCGCGGCGAAACTCTGATTCTCCTCGGCCGCAGCGGCTCTGGCAAAACCACCACGCTCAAGCTTGTCAATCGTCTGCTTACACCAAGCGAGGGTGAAGTGCGTGTGGAGGGCCGCCCGACGCGCGAGTGGGATGTGATCCGGCTACGACGCATGACAGGCTACGTGATCCAGGATGTTGGACTTTTTCCCCACTTTACCGTCGAGCGCAACATCGGACTGGTTCCGAAGATTGAGGGCTGGCCGGCAAGCCGCATCCAGGCCCGGGTTCAGGAATTGCTGCGACTCGTCGGCTTGGATCCTGGGGTCGCCTCGCATTATCCGCGTGAACTCTCCGGCGGACAGCGACAGAGAGTCGGCGTGGCACGCGCACTGGCCGCCGATCCTCCCATACTTCTGATGGACGAACCATTCGGCGCCCTCGATCCCATTACGCGGGCAGAACTGCAACGTGAATTTCTGGAATTGCAAAAGCGTCTGAAGAAAACAGTTGTGTTCGTCACTCATGATTTGCGCGAAGCGCTCTTGCTGGGAACACGCATCGCCCTGATGGATGCGGGGAGGCTGGTGACGATCAAAACAGCCGAAGAATTCCCAGGATCGAAGGAGCCGCTGATTGTTGCCTATCTCGACGCTTTCGGCAGTGACTTCGCAGGTCGCAGAGACGGGGGCCGCTCATGAACGTCTGGCAATTCATGCTGCAGAATCGCAGCGAAATTCTGGAACTCACACTCGAGCATCTGTGGCTGGTCGGAATTTCAACCGTACTGGCGGTGCTGATCGGAATCCCGCTTGGCATTTTGATCACCCGCTGGCCCGCGCTCAACAAGCCCGTGCTCGGCAGCGCCAATATCATTCAAACCATTCCGAGCCTCGCGCTGTTCGGATTTCTGTTGCCTGCGCCGTGGATCGGAGCCCGCGCCGACCGACTTGCGATTCTCGCTCTCACTCTCTATGCGCTTCTGCCGCTGATCCGCAACACGTACGCTGGCATCAAAGGCGTAGATCCAGCGGTCGTCGAGGCGGGCCGTGGCATGGGCTTGACCGACCGACAACTGTTGTTGCAAGTCGAACTTCCGTTGGCACTCGGTGTGATCATCGCGGGCGTGCGCGTGGCAACCGTTATTTCGGTTGGACTGGCAACCATCGCTGCCGCAATCGGCGCCGGCGGTCTGGGCGAATACATCTTTCGCGGTCTGGCCATGGTCAACAATTCCGTTATTCTGGCTGGCGCGATTCCGGCCGCCGCAATGGCATTGCTGGCTGACGTCAGCCTGGGCTGGCTGGAGAAACGCCTAAGCCCGCACTGAGAACCGAAAACCGCCCACTGAAAATTGATCCTTCGATGATCCCGCGCTCAAATCGCAATCCGCGCACCGCCAGCCAGATGATTGCCTGGCTTTCATTCGCTCTGGTTGCATTGCTCAGCGCTTGCGGGCCCTCCCGTGAGAATCACATCGTTGTCGGATCGAAGAATTTCACCGAGCAACTCGTTCTCGGCGAACTCATCGCGCAGCAAATCGAAACCAGGACTCATCTTCAAGTCGAGCGCCGGTTTTATCTCGCAGGCACCTACATCTGCCAGCAGGCGATTCTCGGCGGACGAATCGACATTTATCCGGAATACACCGGCACCGCGCTCACTGCGGTGTTGAAGGACAGGCCAGAAGGCAATCGCGAAGAAGTGTATACACGAGTCAAAACCGAATATGCGCAGCGCTTCGGGCTGAGCGTGGGTCTGCCGCTCGGCCTCAACGACACCTTCGCAATTGAAATTCGCGGCGACGATGCCCGCCGTCTCGGCCTCAAAACCATTTCGCAAGCGGCAGCCTACACTCCGCAGTGGCGTGCTGGATTCGGGTACGAATTCATGGAGCGCCCCGACGGCTACAAGGGATTAGCTGCAACCTACGGCCTGCATTTCGCCGAGCCACCCAGAATCATGGACCTCGGCCTGCTGGATCGCGCCCTGCAAAACAAGCAGGTGGACTTGATTGCGGGCAATATGACAGATGGCCTCATTCCCGCGCTGGATCTTTTCGTTCTAGAAGACGATCGGCGCTATTTCCCTCCTTACGAAGCGGCGCCAATCATACGGCACGAAACGCTGGCTCGGCATCCCGAAGTGGCTACGGCATTGAATTCTCTGGCTGGAAGAATTTCCGACGACGACATGCGCCAGCTCAATTACGCAGTCGATGGCCTGCATCGCGATGTCAAAGAAGTTGTGCGTGAGTTCTTGAAGAGTAAGGGATTGTAGCGTCCGGACAACGGCGCCAGCCTACATCAGCCACAGCGCATCCACATCTACGATCACCTGCGTTCGCGGAATCTTTTGCTGGACCGCGTGCGCCAGCATTGCCCGCAAAAGTGCATTGAGCTTCTCTCGACTCTCCGACTTCAGAACAAAGTGGTAGCGGTAATCACGCTTTAGACGGAGGATCGGCGCCGCGGCCGGTCCCAGCACTCGAATGCCTTCATGGCGCGTGCTCTCGAACCATTTTCCCAGCGTGCCCGACCACTGCAGTACCTCATCCAACTTGTCGCTGCGCACCAGCACATTGGCCAGCGCACTGTACGGCGGATAGTGCATCCAACTGCGGAAGCGCAATTCTTTTTCATAAAAGCCCGCAAAATCATGCTGCGCCGCGTACTGCACCGCGTAGTGCTCCTGAAAATAGGTCTGCAAGATAACCTTGCCCGGCGTCTGCCCCCGACCAGCACGTCCCGCGACCTGGGTCAGCAACTGAAACGTCCGTTCTGCTGCACGAAAATCCGGAAGCCCGAGCGCCGCATCGGCGCCCACTACGCCCACGAGCGTGACCCCATGAATGTCGTGGCCCTTGGCAATCATCTGCGTCCCCACCAGCAGATCGAGTTCACCTTCGTTAAGCGCGTTGAGGGCGCGCTCGAAATCTTCGCGGCCGCGCACTGTGTCACGGTCGAGGCGGCCAATGCGCGCTTGCGGGAACATGCCGTGCAGCAACTCTTCCAGCTTCTCCGAACCTGTCCCAAGAAAGTACACATACTCGCTGCCACACTCTCCGCAGACTTTCGGCACCGGCGCCATGAATCCGCAGTAATGGCACACCATACGGTTCGAGCGCTTGTGATGCGTCATCGCGATGGCGCAGTTCCTGCACTCCAAACGGTTTCCGCATGCGCGACACAGCACAACGGGCGAGTATCCGCGCCGATTGAGCAGCACCATCACCTGCTCTTTGCGCTCCAGCCGCTGCTTGATCTCTTCCGCGAGTTTTCGCGTAATCACCTGCTCGTGCCCGGTCTCCTGAAACTCCAACCGCATGTCAACGATCTCGACTTCAGGCAACGGCCGCTGCTCCACGCGATCCGGCAGCTCCAGCAGCGCGTACTTATGCTTCCTGGCGTTGAAGTAGGATTCCAGTGACGGCGTAGCTGAGCCCAGCACCACCACGGCGTTCGCCATCTTCGCTCGCATCACGGCTACGTCACGCGCGTGATATCGCGGCGTCTCTTCCTGTTTGTAAGACGAGTCCTGTTCTTCATCGACAATGATTAGTGCTAAATCTGACACGGGAGCAAACACCGCCGACCGCGTGCCCACTACCATGCGCGCATCCCCGCGGCGGATTCGATGCCATTGTTCCGCCCGCTCCTGATCGGAAAGTCCCGAATGCAGGATGGCGACCTGATCGCCGAACACCTGGTGTAGGTCAGCCGCAACCGCCGGCGTGAGCCCGATTTCCGGGACCAACAAAATTGCTGAACGTCCCGTCTCGAGCACCGACCGCATTCCCGCCAGATAAACAGCAGTCTTGCCCGATCCTGTGACTCCGTGGAGCAGAATACCCGAGAAGGTTTGGGACTTGATGCCGTCTTGAATCTTTCCTAGCGCTTCCTGCTGCGCAGAATTGAACTCCAACGTTAGCGGCGATGGTCTGGCCCTCATGCCGGACACGGCAAATTCGGCGGGCTCTTCAACGATCTCTACCAGCCCACGCTTCACCAGCGTCCCCAGCGTGGTTCGAGGAACTTCGAGCGTCTGCAGGGTTTCGACGCTGAGCCTTCCCCCAGCAGCGGCGAGCGTATCTGCTAATGCCCGCTGGTTGGAATTGAGTTTTCCCTCCACGCTCTTGAGCACCGCGACTTTTATGGTGCGCCCGGCCTCCCGTACACCCGACAAATCTTCTCGCATGATCCATTTCTTCCGAACCATTCCGGCCAGCACAGATCTGGAAACGCGAGCCGCGGCACGCAAGGTCTCTTCTCGCGACATCTCCCGCTCCGCCAAATAATCAAGGACGCGAAACTCGGCCAACTGCTCTTCCGGAGTCCGGCGCGATCGGGCAGACGATCCTGACATCCCGGCAAGATGCAAGGCCAGCTGTCCTTCCGCGGTAATGCGGTATCCAATCACTCGCTTGAACTCCGCCCCCAGCGGGAGCATGGTGCGGAGCGCTTCTCCCAGAGGCGCCAGGTAATAGTCGGCAATCCACTGGCCCAGGCTCATGAGCTGCTGGTTGAGCATCGGCGAGTGATCGAGTATGCTGAGAGCCGTTTTCGTCTGAACTTGGGGCGCACGATCATGCAATGCGGTGACGATGCCCGACATGCGCCGCTGGCGAAATGGAACTAACACCCGTCCACCGATCACTGGCTGTATCCCGTCGGGGATACGGTAGGTGAACACGGTGTCGAGCGGCACCGGAAGCGCGACGTCGCAGAATTCAGCCATGCGTGAATAGAGGCGGGCACAGCGATCCGCAGCTTTTGATTCCGCGTATTGGGATCAGCCGCCTAAAGGCATGCTAACAAACCCCGGCTCCGCGCCAGAGGGAGAGACTCTCGGGACAAAGCATTACAGGGATTTTACATTTCGTTGACAACACTGTTTCATGCGAGCACTAGCATGGCTACGCTCGAAGATCGAGAAAATCACGGTTTACGCCCGTATGGCGCACGGGGTACGAACCCGGTTTTCAACTCTCATTACGCACGAAGGAGAAGAAGAAATGCAACGTTTGTTCGCTCGCACTATCGCTCTAACCGCGTCGCTAGGGCTCGTGCTCATGTTTGTTTCCAGCACGGCCCTGGCACAATACAAATTAACCAATCTGACTTCGAACGTGTCCGGCGGGGGCAAGAATGTAGATCCCCTGCTGGTGAACGCGTGGGGACTGGCCTACGGCCCGAGCGCCCCATTCTGGGTCAGTGACGAAGGCAGCGGCTGGTCCACACTTTACAACGGCAAAGGAGTGCCGCAGAGCCTGCAAGTGGTTATTCCTCCAGCCAGCGGCAGCGGTCCGGGCTCGCCAACTGGGATTGTCTACAATGGTTCGAGTGAGTTCCAGATTGACAGCTGGACGTCCCTCTTTTTGTTCGCAACCCTCGATGGGACCATCAGTGGGTGGTCGCATTTCAATCCCTCGGCAGCCCTCATCGCGGTTAACAACTCCGGCTCTAACGCGAGCTACACCGGTCTGGCCATTACCAGCCATGCCTCCGGAAACTTTCTCTACGCTGCGGATTTCAATAACAACAAAATCGATGTGTATGACGGAAGCTTCAATTTCGTAACCTCATTCACGGATCCGAAGATTCCCAAAGGTTTCGTTCCCTTTAACGTCCAGGACATCAATGGACAGCTCTATGTGGCATACGCGAGAGCGGACGAGGGTCCGGGGGGATACATTGATATCTTCAGCGAGGCCGGCAAATTGATGAAGCGCTTTGCCCATGGTAAGCCTCTGAACCAGCCGTGGGGATTCGCTGTGGCTCCGAAAAACTTCGGCGCACTCAGCAACACCCTGCTGGTATCCAACAACACGAACACGGGCACAATCAATGGTTTCGACCTCACGACCGGCGCGTTCGTGGGTACAGTCGTGAACTCCAAAGGCAAGCCGATCAAGATCGATCAGCTTTGGGGGATCGAGTTCGGCGGAGGAAGTGCGGCCAATGGCAAGAAGAACCAGCTCTACTTCACCGCTGGCCCGAACAATAACTTGGACGGCACATTCGGCGTGATCAAGCTTATTAAGTAGCCGGCTGTCTCCGGCGGATCACCGCGACACAGCTCTGAACATCGGACGGCGGCAGAGGCTGTAAAGTCTGCCCCTGCTGGGCCGTCCGGTGTTTATCAACTGCCCTCCCACAAACGAATAAACTTCCTGGACATTGCCGTACCGGCTCAGTCGGGCAGGCAACCTGCCGTGTAACTAGCGACCGGAGTCTCTCCCCTGATAACATCGCCCCAGATGCCTCTTCGCAAACTGGCCAAAAATCGGCGGATGGCTCGAAAAATCAAACCCATAGGAGCCACCCACGGTGGCCCTCCCTCCGAACTTGTCATCATCACGGGCATGAGCGGTTCGGGGAAAGCCTCCGTGTTAAAAGCTTTCGAGGATCTCGGCTACTACTGTGTGGACAACCTGCCGGTGGGTCTGATCCCGCGTTTCGCCGAGTTGGTGGGGCAATCTTCTGAAATCAATCGCACGGCACTGGTGGTGGACGTCCGCGAAGGCTCGCAGCTCGAGGCCCTGCCGGAGATCGTAAAGTCAGTCAAGCGCATGCTGCCGACCCAGATGATTTTTCTCGAGGCAGCGGATGCTGTTCTGCTGCGCCGCTACAGCGAAACCCGGCGCCCACATCCATTGGGCACCAACACCACCGTCAAGGCATCCCTCGCCGCCGAGCGCCGCCACCTGCGCCGCATTCGTGCCCTCGCGGATCTGGTGATCGACACCTCCAAATTCAACGTTCACGAACTCCGCGCCTACATCACGGAGCGCTTCCGCAAGCAGGAATCGGATAGGAGCATCCTGGTTTCCTGCGTGAGCTTTGGCTTCAGGCACGGTGTCCCTGAGGATGCCGACCTGATGTTCGACGTTCGTTTCTTGCCCAATCCGCACTTCGTGCCGGAGTTCCGCCCGCTCACCGGACGCGACCCCAAGGTGGCGAAGTACATACGGTCGTTTCCCCAGACCAAACAGTTCATCAAGCGTATCTCCGAGCTGCTGATCTATCTTTTGCCGCACTATGTCCGCGAAGGCAAGAGCTACCTGACAATCTCCTTCGGTTGCACTGGCGGCCAGCATCGCTCGGTGATGATTGCGGAGGACGTCAGCCGGCGCCTGCGGAAAGCGGGCTACCGAGTCAAGGTTGTGCACCGGGACAGCCCCGGGTAGAAATCCGTCGTTGGTGGTTGGTCCAACCCGGCTGTGCGATACTCGCTCCCTCCGATCAGCGGAGATCCGGGCCGATCAGAAAGGACATGGCGGTCGGGCTGCCGAAAGAGGAAACGCCAGAAGTTCTGGGCCAACCACCAACGACGAGTGGCCATCGACTCAAGTAGAATAGGACCTTGCGACGCATGCCGATTCTATCCGCAGCGCGCCTTGCTTGGCCGCCGATCGGGAGCCCCCAATGCGGCAACTAACCCGCCTCATTCGTTATGTGGCGCCGTATTGGTGGCAGTTGTTCTCGTCGGTCCTATTGATGGCCCTAGTCGGCCTGCTGGACGCGTTTCGCGTGCTGCTGGTTGGTCCTGTCCTGGACCGGGTATTAAATCCTTCTTCCGGCTCCAACAATATTCGACTCTTTACCATCCCTAAGACAGACCACGCGATCTATCTGCAGCAATTCGTACCCTCGCATTTCCACAATGCCTGGACGATTGTGGCCTACGCGCTGGTGGCGTCCACCCTGCTGAAGGGAATCTTCGATTACGTGGGAACGTACCTGGTGAATTACGCCGGCTTCGGCATGATCACCGATTTGCGCAACAATCTTTACGACTCCATTCTCCGCCGTTCGGCGGCATTCTTTCAGAAACACACGACGGGCACGCTGGTCTCGACGATTATCAACGATATCGAACGTGTGCAATATGCCATGTCCACGGTGATGGCGGAGTTCTTGCAGCAGCTGTTCACGCTCATTTTCACCGCCTTCGTAGTCGTGCTCCTGGGTGGAAAGCTGGCGTGGGTGCTGGTGCTGTTTGTGCCCTTCATCATTTATTCGGCAGGAAAAATCGGGCGGCGCGTGCGCCACACTACGCGCAAGGGCCAGGACAAGTTAGCCGACATTCAGAACATTCTGCACGAGACCATCACCGGCAATCGCATCGTCAAAGCGTTCAACATGGAATCCTGGGAGATTGCCCGCTTTCACAAAGCAGCGCGACGGCTTTTCTGGGCAAATTTGCGATCGGTGGCTGCAGTTGCGATCAGTTCCCCTTTAATGGACATTTTTGGAGCCATTGCGATCGCCCTTCTGCTTCTCCTCGGCCGGGAACAGATCAGCCACCAGCGCATGACAGCCGGAATTTTCTTTGCTTTCATCGTCGCTGTTTTCAAACTCTACGATCCGGTACGCAAGTTCGCGCTGTTCAACAATAATTTCCAGCAGGCTCTCGGTGCATCGTCGGAAATCTTCACCTTCATGGACGCCGAAGACGATGTGCGTGAAAAGCCGGGCGCCAAACCGCTGCCTCCCTTTTCACGCAGCATCCATTTCGAGAATGTAGGCTTCTCGTACGAAGCCAACGGGGGTGAGGGACGCGAGATTCTGCAGGACATCAACCTGGAAGTGCACGCTGGAGAGGTGGTGGCCGTCGTCGGTTCCAGCGGCGCCGGCAAAAGCACACTGGTGCACCTGATTCCCCGATTTTTCGACGTGACTTCCGGACGGCTGCTGATCGACGGCCGCGATGTGCGGGATACCACGCTGGCTTCGCTGCGTTCGCAAATCGGAGTAGTTGCACAAGACACCGTGCTGTTCAACGACACCGTGCGCAATAACATCGCATACGGGCAGCCGAGCATTCCGCAAAAAGAAGTTGAGGCCGCCGCTCGGGCGGCGTTGGCGCATGACTTTATCATGGACTTGCCGGCCCGCTACGACACGGTGATTGGGGAGCGCGGCGTGCGACTCTCGGGCGGCGAGCGGCAGCGGCTTGCGATTGCCCGCGCTTTGCTGAAGAATGCTCCCATTCTCATCCTCGACGAAGCCACCTCGGCGTTGGACAGTGAGTCCGAAGCGCTGGTGCAGTCGGCGCTGCAGAACCTTATGTCCGGACGCACTGTGGTCGTAATTGCTCACCGGCTCTCCACTGTCCGGCGTGCCGACCGGATCGTGGTGCTGGAGAATGGAACCATCGCTGACATTGGCGCGCACGATGAGCTGATGAAAAGATTCGGGACTTATCGCCGCTTGTACGAGCTGCAATTTGTCGAACTTGATCAACCGAAATTGAACGCGGCGGCGGTGCGGCAATGACCATACCGATCCGCTCCATGACCGGCTTTGCGCAGGTGAAAGGACAGGTGAACGGCCAGCTCGGCTTCACCCTCTCGCTGAAGTCGGTGAATCACCGTTTTCTCGACATGCATTTCCGCATGCCGGCCGATAGCG
>Ga0187818_10000145_pt1 | contig 21714 bp, 15 predicted proteins | sample NC_wetland_sal_i_14_FD_130581 | JGI IMG/M metagenome (GOLD analysis project Ga0187818, IMG submission 130581) | Wetland sediment microbial communities from Neuse River Estuary, North Carolina, USA - SO4_3 | ecosystem: Environmental > Aquatic > Freshwater > Wetlands > Sediment | place: USA... | reverse complement strand
CCCATCTGGCAGCACCTGGACCTCAAATTGGGGTCGTTTGCATGGTGAGCTCTGATAGTTCCTGATTTTTGGCTGTACAGATAATAAGAGATTATCGATAGCGAAAAATGGATACCTCCCCACCTCAATGGTTCCTTGACCGTGTTCGCATTGCGGATGAGCTCGTTTCGAAAGTTGGCGTGGTGCTCGTCGTAAACCTCAAAGGTTCGACAAAGCCGCTCGATGACTACAGGAGATATTCAATCGCGACGGAGTTCCTGAGTGCCTCTGAATTGGACGATCTAGTCGACGGAATAGGATCGAGCGGCTTTTATTGCGAGGTGCTAATCGATGAGGAGCGGTTCATCGAATGGCTTGGGCGTGGACGTATGCGATTTCCAAGAGAACTTATGTTTGTATACAACATCGCTCAAAACGGCTTGGGACCGGCAAGAGCCTCTCTGATTCCTGGGCTTTGTCGCTTGTACCAGATTCCTCTCCTTGATTCGAACGCGTATGTGGCTGCCATTACGCGACAGAAGTTTCACGCAAACGCAATCCTTCACTACTGCGGTTTGCCCGTCGCATATTCCTGGTCATTCACCCATAGAGGTTGGTGGCCCGCCACGCCGCCATATGGGCTGCGCCTGATAGCCAAGCCCACTTTTGATTCCGCAAGCATCGGCATTAGTGAAGAGAGCGTATTCGAAATGGGTCCAGATGCTGAGAAATGGCTTCGGGAGCGATGCGCCGAGTTTCGCCAGCCATTGACAGTTCAAGAATTTGTTAGGGGGTACGAGGTAGAGGTTCCGATTTTCGGTGGGAAAGAGCCGCAAGCAATCGCAGCTGTTGGGCTCGAACTCAACGGCTGCCGACAACTGGACGACAGTGTTCTTACCTACGACGACGTTGCTTGCGACCGATACTCTTTCTATGATTTCTCTCTTGAACATATGCCGGCTGCGAGAAATGCTATGCAGATCGCGGCCAATGTATTTGAATGCTTAGGCCTAGCTGGAGTCGGCCGAGTCGATTTCCGCGTTAGACGCGATGGATCACCGGTAGTGATGGAGTTGGCTTCTAAGCCCCACTTGACAAAACACAGTAGCTTTGCATTTACAATGAAACATATCGGCAGGGCGCACTCAGACTTGTTCAGGTTCTTGGTGGGAACTGCGTTCGAACGCCAGCTAAATCACGCCTAGTCCGCCGTCCAGAATTGGATGTCGCTGAGAAGAAAACCACGACCATAAAACGACCACTGTGGTCCAATTTGAGGTGGATGGTGGTCCAGAAGATACATATCTAGCTTCTCCTTGCCGAGCTCTTGTCCGTTCGCAAGCGCAGGGGCAAGAAGTTCATGGCGTCGTCGCAAGGTCTGTCGAATGGCAAGATACAAACGGTCAATCCCGTCGCCGCATTTGGTAAATAGGTCTTGAGCTCCCGAAATATTGCCGCCTGTGGCGCGAAGAAGCGCAAGATTATTCCCCACAAAATAAAAATGGTATTCATCAGGTCTGGTATCAGCCACGAGTTCTGACAAGGCTTTTTCTAGGAGTTCCTCTGCTTTTGCAAGTTGGTCAGCATAAATCAGAAATACAGCATAGTTGTTCTGGATAAGCAAGCGGTCACCAACACCGGTAGCACCTTCATAAAGTTGCTCCATCAAAGCAGTTGCTTTTGTCATTGCGAGATTCTTGCTGAGGTAAGCTGCGAGAATTGAGTTGTTCGCAGCATTCTCAAGGCCCGGCCAATGCATCATTTGGTGGTCGCGTACGAATGTCTCTAATTCTAGAGCCTTTTGATGTGCCTCGTCGAAGCGCCCTGCGGCGAGATGGTTCCCAACAAGATTCACAAGGGCATAGAAGTACTGAATCGGGTGACGAGGAAGTGTTTGTGGCCCCAGCGGGCCAAAGTACGCGAGTGCTCGTTCGAGATGCATCGTCGCAGTAGGTAAGTGATGAAGACACTCAGATCTTCGCCTCAAAACATTCAGGCTGTAAAGCGCCCAAGGATCCACCTTCCGATGTGACCAATAGTACGCTTCAAGATCCGCCTCAAGCTCACGTGCCTCGTCCGCTCGGCTAGTCTCGACCAACCCAACGATAAGAACTTGCCCGATGCGGGACCATAGTTCTGGTTCTCGTGCTTTCAAACTGCCCCAGTGCCCCAGGAGCTTTACGGCATGCTCATAATCATTGACGCCGTGCATTTTCAGCAAGATTTGAGATTCTAGATAGTCGCGTTCGGCGATGAGTACGTCAGGAAGAAAGCCCTCGATCCGATCAAGGATTTGAATAGCTTGGCCGAAAGAGTGGTTTTCGTAGGAGTCATAGGCAGCTAACATGGTGTCGAGATATTCTCGGACATCGGTCCAGCCAGAGAGCTTACGAACATCCGATTGGCCGGGGACTGGATGTTGCTGCCGCTTTGCTGATAGAGCGGCTAACGCGTAACATGTCAGAGCCTCGTCGGTGTTTCCGGCAAGAAGGAGATGATGTAACCGATATTCATAGTCACCAGCTCTGATTGTTCTAACGCACTCCGCGAGTTTCCCATGATATTCGCAATGTTCAGATGACCGTTCACGGTAAAAATGTTGGTGTAGTATCGCACTGTTGAAACCTAAGAAATCGCCAGGGGCAGAGATGAAATGCTCGTCCGCGGCCAAACGGACAATCGCATTAAGATGTTCCTGAGAATACCCGGTCAGACAGCGAATTTCCTCAATGCTGAATCTTTCTCCAAGAATGGCTGCAATGGCCAAGAACTCTTGTAAATCAGGCACCTTGGATTCAAGAGATATGATTCGACGATCGATCAATCTGTCATAAAAACCACTTGTTGCAGTCGCGAGGTCGCTGAAAGAAGACTGATTAATATGCACGCCCAAGTCATGGAGCAAATCGAGGCGACCGTTAGTGACAGTATATAGAGCGTCCATCTCTGCCCCAGATGTGACTGGAAGTCCAAAGGTCGAGAGAGCTACGCTGAATTCAGTTCGATTCAGGGACCTGATCCCATACTCTGTTATAGGAAGATCAGAACAGATTGGACGGAGGCGTGACAATGTCTCACCGTTCGCCCCCACTAGAACAAGAGCATCAGCGATTGCAGGATAAAGCTGGTGAAGGCTTGCTGACAAAACCAATCCTAGGAGCGCCCAAGATGCCCGATCCCATGACTCAAGATGGTCAATAATGAGCAACAGTCGTTTGTGCTCGCAAGAGGCTTGGATTACGAAAAGAAGATCCTGTTCTTGCTGAGTAAGCGCTACTGCTTCACGGGCGATTCGCTTCTTCCGGTAGTTAAGTAGCTCGTCGATCAGAAAACTGGTGACATGCCCTACTAAGGGTATTCCTCGACTACCGTGTGAGATGCCGCCTTTCAGGACCTCCAACCGAGCGAGCCGCTTCGCTCCTGGCGAAGTCAGCATCAACCACGGAAATAGTTCACGCTCGCGGGCGAAAGGCTCACCCTTTGCCAAAAGTGAAGCCCCACCAGACGACTGCCATTCCATCGCCGCATGCTCTAATGTCCACGTAACCCCCGAACCTTGCGAGCCAATGGCAATCAGGACTTCTTTAGTCGGGGTTCCGCGCCGAGATACCACGCCCTCGATTGCCGCTTGCTGACCATTTAACTCTTCTAGTCTAGGCATAGAACCGCCAAAAACATGGAGAAATCACTGATTTGAGAGAAATTAAGCTGGAGAAGCTTCCATTTTCCGCTATCGATAATCTCTTATTATCTGTACAGCCAAAAATCAGGAACTATCAGAGCTCACCATGCAAACGACCCCAATTTGAGGTCCAGGTGCTGCCAGATGGGCTCCCTTGACAGAATCTGTCAACGACCTAGACTGAAAGAGTCGATTAACGCAATCTTGATGGACAAATGCCCGAACGAATCCCGTTGGAGCAGAGAAGTGAACCCAACCCCCAGAGAAGCCAAGAAGACAGGCGCCATGTTGAAGCGCCCTTTGCAGAGGGTAGCGAACTCCACGTTGAGTGGTCTGAATTGCAAAAACAGCTAGATAAAGTTCATCAGGAGCTTTTGGGGCTCCTTAGCACACCTCCGACCGAAGAGTCAAAAGACCGCGTACCTGAGTTGCAGGAGCAGCTCGAGGAGATTCACGACCGACAGCATGAGATCGTGGGCCGACAGGCCTCAGCGGAACAAGTTGCGATCCGCCAATGGTCTACGAACGATCAAAATCTTCTGGGAGCTAACGCTGACTCAATCGCACGCAATTCCAAATAGTTACTATACCCTTGAACTGCAGACGGATGATTTCACAAGAGCTTGCCCGGGCTATTCCGTTTTTTTACGCTTGACGATTTCAACCTTAAGATATATACACAGATTATCACTTTAGCTGCTCTCGGCCTTAAAATAACCCTTCAAGGTCATGGAGGCATGGATTGAGAAGACTGAAGGCCCCAGCCATATTGGCATTCTGTTTGATTGCTAGTGCAATCCTCTTTGGCCAGACAAAGAGGATTAGCCCAATGGAAGCTAAAGACCATGTCGGCGAACATGCAACTGTTTGTGGCACCGTGGCGAGCACGCGCTACGCTGCCCGCAGCAGGGGCGAGCCTACATTCCTGAACCTCGACCAAGCCTATCCTAAGCAGATCTTTACGATTGTGATCTGGGGCAGCGACCGTTCGAAATTTGGAGATCCAACCGAAAAATACAAAGATAAGCGGGTGTGTGTCACCGGACGGATAGCGCTCTACCAGGGAGTGGCCGAAATAGTCGCAAGCGACCCTAGTCAAATCGAGATACAAAAATGAAGATGAATTGGTCATTCGCTTGTCGATTTCGGGTCATGGAGCCGTCCGCATGTCCGGGAAAGTATCTAGCTTGATAGATTGAGATTCTCTCTGGGTTTGTCTTCATGTACGTCGACGGAGGAGGAAGAAAATGGATTGCCCGAAATGGAAGAAGAAACTGGGCTCTATCCTTAATCCCTTCGACCGTCTTATGGGTGCTTCCACACCTATACTACTTGCCCTGGGAGTCACAGCATTGTCACCCGGACAAGCTGTTGAGCAGGAGGCCGCTCCTGCTCCTCCGGCATTGGTGCTGTTGCCGACTGAAATATCAAAATATTCAAAGAAGTACGTCCTGAAGTCGGTGAGGATGCCTTCGTTTGTTAGGAACGCTGCACAACACGTATCTCATGCTTCGCACAGCTCGCATGCTTCTCATGCTTCGCACTACTCCGGAGCATCATCGCCAGCCCCAAAGTCGACTACTCCCTCCCCCACTTACCCTTCTCAGCCGACAAGGAAATTAACAGGTGACTTCAACGAAAGCTCCAGACTTTGGCGAGTCGGCGTAATGAGCTCAGACGCAACGTCCCTGGAAAATGAACCGGTCGTCGTCGCCCAGTTGGGGCGTGTTGAGATCAGCCCACGTGCAAACATTGATGGTCCCCGATTTAGAGGATATCTAACTTCTGATCTATGGAACCTGAGTGGAGCTAAAGTGAGCGTGCGCGTGGTTCAGACAGCAAACGGCACGGCCGAGACAATCTTCGGTCTGGCATCAGACAGTAGAAATTGGTATCGGTTCGATGAGCGAAACGGTGTGCTGGAACTCCAGAGTAGCTTCAACGGAGTCAGATCGCTTACGACCATTCCATACGACTCGCGCCTCCACCGATTCTGGCGTTTGCGCCACGACGGGACTACAGGGATGATGATCTGGGAGACATCAAGCGACGGCTTGACATGGGTCGTAAGGCACGCGGTGACCGCAGAGCTGTCTGTAGCGGCCCTCTACGTGGAACTGTCTGCTGGGACTCAGCTGCCTATCCAAACGCCCGGAAAGGCTGTATTCGACACTTTTCAAGTTGAGAGTCCAATCTACTAAGATTGCTGGAAGAGATGGCGGCGAAATATGGGTTCGTCGGAACTCCCATGGATTGAGCAAGGCGAAACTGATCATCCTTGCATGCGCGTGAGTCCGGAAGTCTATCCGCTCCAAGTCTTGTACAGAACGTGCTACCTGTTCACAGATCGCTGCTATCTCTTCCTGACTCGTGAGTTAGAGTCACCCATTATCAAAATCTATTTTGCCGGCAAGCGTCCCGACGCCAATCTGAAAGAGATTGTCGGTGACTTCTGCAACGAGCTCATAAACCAACAAGTGCGACTCACTGTTGCTAAAGAAACCCAGGCCATTCGTGAATTGATCGTCGCCCAAGCATTTGCGGAAGCTGAATTCGGTGAAATTCCGAGTGATTCTGATGGATGTGAAGGTGAACGCTGAAGCGCGCAATGGTAAGTCATCATATTCCGATAATCTGGTCGATCTATCCTCCTGTTTGCCTAGAGCGCGCGATCTCTGATTACCAACACGTATGTGAAATTGAAAAGACTGACGTGACATCGCATGGTTGTTTTGTCACCATTAGAGTCCGCGACGGACGAGATGAGCAGATTGTTCAGAACGAGTTCTTGAACTACCTGCTTGAGATTTCGCTGGAGTTCCAGCTGCAGCGGTAGGACCTACGTGACTCGAAATCATTTTGAAAACAAGGACTTCTACAAGCCTGACGAGCCATACCGATTGCTACCATTTCGATTTCTGCAGTTCGATCCTGACCGAGTGCTCGTCGTAAACGAAGTTGGTGAGCGATTATTTCTGAAGAACGAGGATTTCAGAGCGCTCACTACTCATCAGCTTCGCCAAGATTCTGAGAGCTATCGTGATCTGCGGGGTAAGCACTTTATCTTCGACTCTAGCGTTAAGGCGTCTCTTTCCCTCCTAGCCGCAAAGTACCGCACAAAGAAAGCGCACTTGGCTGGCTTCACGAAGCTTCACATTTTCGTAGTATCGCTACGGTGTGAGCACTCTTGCCACTACTGCCAAGTTTCCCGGGTTAGCCAAGATCGCACACGATATGATATGTCCTCAGAAACAGCAGCACGGGCCCTAGACATTGTGTTCCGATCTCCCTCCCAGCAGATTAAGATTGAATTTCAGGGTGGCGAACCTCTTCTTAATTTTGATCGAGTCCGTCAAGTTGTTGAAGCTGCGGAATCAAAGAGTAAGCTTCTGGGCAAATCAGTTGAATTCGTAGTGGCCACAAACCTGGCGCTCGTAGATGACAGCATGCTCAGCTATTTCAGGGATCATAAAGTCTTGATTTCAACGTCTCTAGACGGGCCTGAGTTCATTCACAACGCCAACCGCCCCAGGCCAGGTAATAATAGCTACCAGACAACAATCCAGAATATCCGACGCACCAGAGAAGTTCTTGGTGCCGACCAAGTGGCTGCGTTGATGACGGCAACCCGCTTGAGCCTGAAGTATCCGTGCGAGATTGTGGATGAATACGTTCAGCAAGGATTTAGGTCCATCTTTCTGCGGGCAATCAGCCCATATGGTTTTGCCTTGCGGACATCGGTCTCGACTGGCTACAGCATGGAGGAGTTCTTACGGTTCTACAGGGATGCGCTCGACTACATTATAAAGATCAATCGCGCCGGTACTACTTTCGTTGAACTCTATGCCCAGTTATTATTGACTCGCATCCTCACGCCATTTGCTACCGGATACGTCGACCTTCAGTCTCCGGCGGGAGCTGGAATAGGGGTCGCGGTCTATAACTATGACGGCGATGTATACGCCTCAGATGAATCGCGCATGCTGGCCGAAATGGGCGACAAGACCTTCCGACTTGGAAATGTGCACAGCGATTCGTATGATCACATGTTCGGCGGTGCCCTCATTCGCTCAATGGTTGCCTCATCATGTGTCGAGTCACTTCCAGGATGTGCGGAGTGTGCTTTTCAACCATTCTGCGGCGCTGACCCAGTCTTTAACTATGCAACCCAAGGCGATATGGTGGGCCATCGCCCGACGAGTGACTTCCACGAGAAAAACTTCTTCATCATAAAGTATCTAATTTCCATTCTGGAGTCTGACCCGGACGTACGCAGGATATTCTGGGCGTGGGTGCGAAATGTTCCCGTCAATGGCCTATTGAGATGGGGTGCGGCATGATATTGCACTCCCTAGGCAATGTAAGAGGGCTGAAATCTGCGGTTATCGGAAAAATTGCGACCTCACCAGAGCAGCGTGAAGAACTTCGCAAGGATCTCGTCCTGCTCTGGAATGGGAATCATCCCCCCGAAGATTCAAGGGGGTATCTTGCCGTTCTTTCGTCGAATGCGACACCGGGATGGGAGCTCAATATTCCGATAGTAAGCTCCGTGTCTGGCCTTGACTACTTGAGTGATGGAGATATCGTTAGAGTCGCTATCGACGGGTTCGTGAGAACTCTTTACAGGAGAAACTCTCCCCACAACTTTATTTTGATGACTGAACAATGCAACAGCTACTGCCTTATGTGTTCACAGCCACCAAAGAAAACTGATGATCGGGCAAGGACGCATGAGCATTTCAGACTCATTGATCTCATTGACCCAAGTACAAAAGAGTTGGGCATAACCGGGGGCGAGCCAACACTATCTAGAGATAATTTCTTATCTCTGATTCGCCACTGCAAGAAAAAACTCCCTTGCACCTCATTGCATGTGCTAACCAACGGACGATTATTCTCTCGCGACGGTTACGCGCAGGAACTGGCAGGGATCGCCCATCCTGACATCATGCTTGGTATCCCTCTCTATTCAGACGTGGATTCAGAGCACAACTACGTTGTGCAGGCTCGTGGGGCCTTCGATGAAACCATACTAGGATTGCTAGAGCTGGCAAAGTGTAGTGTTCCAGTCGAGATTCGTGTGGTGATTCACAAGCAAACATATCAACGACTTCCGCAACTCGCCGAGTTCATTGTCCGCAACCTGCCTTTTGCATCGCACGTTGCGTTAATGGGGCTGGAGATAACTGGATTCGTGCGCGCAAACATGGAGACACTCTGGATAGATCCCTTCGATTATCAGAACGAACTTCGAACCGCAACTGAGATACTCGACCTCGCAGGGCTTAATGTTTCTATTTACAACCACCAGCTGTGTGTTATGGACCCCGGGCTGAGACGATTCGCCCGCAAATCCATCTCCGATTGGAAAAATGTCTACCTTAAAGAATGCACGGGATGCATTTTGAGTGAAGAATGCGGTGGATTCTTTCAATCTGCTCTCTGCACCCATAGTTCCCATATCAAACCCTTTCACGTCGCTTGATTGGTTCTACACTGAAACGAGACTCACAGGTGAGAGTGGCTCATGGAAGCGATCCCACAACTAGGTTTTTAGGGACCAGACCGGCGACAGTAGCGCAGGAATTGCGTCCGTATTGGCAATCGTAGCAGAGATAACTTGTAATTATAGTGCGTCTCGACTGCCTGAAAGTAAGGAAATCCGTCCAACCAGTCGGATAGTGGTCCCTTCGTGATTCAAATAAGTTGTTACTAGCCGTAGGGAAATGACTCATTATCTGAATCATTTCCTGATTTTTCTAATTCAATGTAAACTCGCCATCTATTCAATTGACATCCACAACATATCCAAGTTATGGATATGGCTTGCAAACAGAAGGCTACATATTCGGAGAACCTTCAAATGAATGATTTCAAGGATATCATCGAAGTTATCGGCTACTCTGCTGGCCTTCTGGTGGCCATCTTTGGCGCAATGAAGGCATTCATAGAAGTCCCGGAATTTGTTAACGATTTACAGGATTGGCGCCGAAACAAGCCGTATAGAATAAGAACCTCGATCGTCAAAGCGATTATCGACGAAACTCAAACCGAACTGATAAAGCTGCGCACGATCAGGGCGAATAAGAGACTCTCCAAGATCACTCTCGATTCTCTCCCAACTATTATACTGAACGATGGAAAGAACGAGATTCTGGCACCATTGAAGCGGCATTTTTCTGTACCGGGCAGGACGATTGTGGATCCCGAGAACAGATTAGAGATAGATTTCATGAAAGATGAAGAATTAGCTGCCCATAAGTTTCACTCGCTTCTGCTCAGTTACGTGATAGGCGGAACTGTCGACCAACTCTGGGATCCCCCGGGAATAATTGCCCAACAACCTGTCGGGTCGGGGTCTCTTGTCATTGAAGTGTATTTTCCTAATACTCGGTTATTAAGGCGAGACGACTCAGGTAAACCAAAAAACCTCCGCGTCTACACTGTTTCGCAGACCAAGGAAGAAAAAGATATCTCGGCTACCACAGGCGGCTATCGCCTCGATTTCTCCGACGGTCGCGGATCGATCGATTGGATTCGGGCCGTTATTATGAAACCGCCCCAGGATCTCGATATTCGTTTTGACTGGCAGTGGGACATGAAGTCATAATGAACCCGATGAGCGTAACTGCCGACGCGATTCGTGATAGATTTCGACGCTTGGCGCTAGTCGAAATCGATCCGATGAGGTTTCTTCCGAGCGGGTCCTATGCACAGATTGCAGGGCTCCTTTTCGAAGCTGCGGATGTTGTTGATGAAATATTCTGGCGACAGGTGTCACCGGATCAGGATAAATCGTCACTCCTTGCACAGGCTGGAGACGACCAGGAACTGAGAGAACTTCTTCTTTTTAATTATGGGCCATACGATCGACTCAACAATAACGCCCCGCTCCTCGACTCGACACCCAAGGCCCCTGGAGCAGGATTTTATCCAATCGACCTGACGCAAAAGGAATTTGCTGACTACATTCGCGATCATCCTGAATCCAAGAAGGCATTTGAATCCCCATACACGGTAATCCGAAGGGAAAGTACCGGGTTGGTTGCAGTTCCGTATCATGATGCTTATCAAGAGCAGGTGGGAATACTTAGTGGTCTTCTCTATAAAGCGAGTCTTGTTCAAGAAGATTCGCCATTTCACCGTTTCCTCGCACAACGGGCGAAGGACGTTCGAACTGACGATTATCACGAAAGTGATGGCCTCTGGACTGCCCTCCGTGATTGTCCAATGGACTTGGTAGTCGGCCCCATTGAAGCCTATGAAGATCGCCTGATAGGATTGAAAGCAGCCTATGAGGCGATGGTGCTAAGTCGAGACCTTGAAGAATCGGGAAAGATTTCGCATCTTTGGAGGGATCTACCTTCGTTATGTAAGTCCTTGGAACGTGAATCGGGCAAGTCACTCAAGATTGAAGGAACCCGCGTCGCGCTTTCCGTGGAGAATCTCATGTACGCGGGTGGTGATGCAAGAAAGGCTATTCCTGCGGTTGGGTTTACGTTGCCGAACGATGAACGAGTAATTGAAGGAGTTGGGGCGCGACAGGTCATTTTGAAAAACATTCTGGAGGGAAAATTTCACGGCGTTGTCTGGCCTATAGTGAATTGCTTGTTGGGACGTCGGTCCGACGATCAAGATGAAGCCTTCCAGAGTTTCTTTGAACACGTCCTCTTTCATGAGATCTCCCATTCAATTGGTCCTCACAGAATCACTGTGGATGGCCATTCAACGACAGTCAACCGATCTCTTATGCAGTACCATTCAGTTTTAGAAGAGTTGAAGGCCGACATCCTCGGAGCTTGCTTTGTCTTAATTCTGGGTGATGTTTCCCACGCCGAGAGATTTCTTGAAACTTATGTGGCAGATTGCTTGCGCGCTGTTCGTTTCGGGCTTTCTGAGGCGCACGGAGGGGCTAATGCCATTCAGCTCAATTACTTGCTACGGGAGAGCGCATTGACCACTGATAAGACTAGTGGTCGTTTAACCGTTGATCCCGTCCGCGCCCGCAAGGCTCTTCTACGATTGAGTGCCGAGATCATTGATATCCAAAGCCGCGGGGATTTTGCCGCCGCCAAAGCCTTTGTGAGCGTCTTTTGTGTCCACAATCCTGACATCGAAGCACTTCTTCGACGGGTAAGCGACTTGCCTATTGATATTAGGGTTCGCTACAAAACTCTTTAGTTGATCTTCTCGAACATTTGCGCCGTGATAGATCAGCCGGACTACCCCACAAAATGGTGTTGTGAATTCATATTCGGTAGCCACCTATGATGCTCGCAATGGATGAGTTTCGACTGGCCAAATCATGTCCGCGACTCAAGATAATTGCGAGTTATTCGAAGCATCTGGGCAAGCCGCACGGCAAAAACATTTGAGTTCGAGGTGGGGATAATTAGGGATTATTCGGACTCGCAAAGCCGGACCGGGACCGCCTAACTTTCCGAATCATTGAGTGGACGGACAGGGACCCCCACATAAGCGGAGAGTCCGTATGTCGATGGGATAGTTTTCGCGTGTCCGACCACTCGCCTAGATTCTGCAGGTTTGCTGCGAACCGAGGCTTCCCAAAACCCCTTTTCCGGACAGTTTCCGAGTAGGCGACAACACGCTCGGAATCGTGTTTGCAGTTGGGCACAATCCCAGGTCGAATGACTGTCCGGCCCTATCGATGTTTCAACCAAGCACCGATAAACGCGCCGAGAATGGCACCGATTGTCGGGAGGATGAACGGACCCCATGTCATTGTCTTGGGCCAGCCTGCTTGGCGTACCTTGAGCTTGAGTTCCGCCAGCGCCAACTGTGCGTCCACCGCTGCCTTGAGCACCTTAAGCGCCGGGAGATTATGGTTCTCCGCCAGACCTTTCAACTCCCTGTGCCAAGTGCAGATCCGTCTCTTGCACTCCGCTTCCCACGGAAGCTCCACCTCGGGCTTTGCTGACACCGTTTCGATCATAGACCCTCCTCGTGTGGACTCTCGCCACGGAGCCAATCTTCCCACATTTGACCACATCTCAACTCGCCGAAATCTGGCCACAGCCCCAGCAACAGCCCAAACCAACGCCACCGGACGCCTGACTATGGAACCGCTAGGACTAATACCCCACAGAAACCGAACACTGATTCCTCCCGAATCACGGCGCACTCGGAAGCAATCCACTTGGCCACATAGCGCTCCCCTCGGAATGTGAATCGGCTATGCTTCATAAACCCTTCCGCAAGGTCTAAAATCTGTATCCACTGGCCACACCGATGCCGAATCAATTTAATTGCTCCCCATTTGAAAGGTCAGAGCGGACACCACGGCATTAGCAATCGAACTCGTAGTAGACATAACTAGGAATTATCTCTACTACCTATATTCAAAGCTGCGTTTCTTGGTGGGAGGCTATTCTCCAAGATCGCGTGTGATTGGCAACCGTGTATGTTGTCAAAAACAGAGGCGGACAGAGTTTTGGTTAGGCACAAGTGACGCGCATCATTTCGTGGCATAGGCAGCAGCCGTCAGACAAAAAGATTCCATGTCAATTCCTGGCATGTTCTGCTGTTTCCTGGCACTCGCGTGGGAAACTCCTGTCTGCACGATTGTGTCGACCACGTAAGACCCCAGGTGCCGATAACTTTCGAATTGCGATTCGTTAAAAAACTGATTTGCAGTTGTCTCGTGAGGGAAAGTGGGATGCGAAACAGCATAATCCCGAATGTCGGGGGGCTCGTCCCCTCGAATGCCAGCTTTGATGTAAACCAACTTCCCGTCGTCGACAGCAGAACCATCCGCATCTTTGTACCCGATTCTCGCGACAGCGCAATATAGGCGCTCGTCTCCTTGCAGAGGTAGTATCCCGGGTTCAAACCGAATTGAAATTCCCAAATCGATTTCAATTTTTCGCAAGGCGTTCCCGAGGTCTTCGAATTGATACTTTGGATCGGCCCCAACATCAACAACAACGATGTGATGACACCGCCTCAAAACCATCTCGTAGAGTGCGAGATTCTCGAAGTGTGCTCCATCTGTAAGTTCGATCCAGCGAGACGTAGAGTCGGTCTTGCCGAGAGCTTCCTTTATCATAGGTTGGAGGGCGATGGTGGGACCACTCTTACGTAAGAATCGTTTTCCCTTGTCGGTTAGCGTGGTTCGCCCCCCCTCGTTTATTGTCTCTGCGCAATCGGGATTCGGCAGCCAACAGCCCAACCGAACATTGAACATCGTCATAAGCATCATCACCAACGGAGAAGAGTGATATCCCATGTTTGGGTTGAACGCCGCTCCGCTGATGGCCATTGCCGTCGCTAATGAGAGACCTTGTTCGCCGCCATACAAGCGGGTGGGCACGTATCCAATCCTCCAGCTTCCGCAAGAAACCGGACTAAAAGTGAACGACTCTGCTTTTCGCTGCTGCCACGCGAGGTCCTGTGTTCCGACGATATTGAGCGTGGAGTTTATGACATGCAGGGGCACACCGTCGCACCGTGGAAGGTCTGCTTCTATTGGAGTATCTTTCGGGTCGAAATTTACAAATTCGTCCGGGCGACGTTTGATGTTTGAAGCGCCCAGAAACGCCCGCATCAACCGCATGCGATACATTCCATGCAGCGAAAAAATATTGATGTTAATGAACCAATTGAAAAAAATCGCCATGATCGATGCCGCAATTAATATGAAGAGGTGGCCAAGCAAGATCGTGGAAGGCGACCAGCCAAACCAAAGGCAGAGCTTACCTTGCAGATAAGCGGAAAACTGAGCACTTGCGGTCTTAGAGGCAAGATTGCATTCCAATGCTGCGACCTCGATACTTATGAGCAGGAGGCCTATCGCACACAAAGCCGGCACGACGAGGTGATACTTGGCAAGCAGCCCTCCAATAGTACCGATTTGCGAAGACTTGTTTGTGCCCGTGCCTGCCGAAGTCTTCCCGCTGGATCCGGCTTTGACGCCGGTCAAACCCGCCACAGCTGCGGCGAGCATCGTGATGATGTGTTTTAGCGACCATGTAGCGCCAGTCCAGATGGGTCCATAAATAGTGAGTGCGAACGCGCTGGCCCATCCAACAACTATGAAGATCAATAGGCCTCCGGCTCGCCCCCACCATTCACGATCGATTTCACTCTCGAATAGGCCGAGCAGGCCTGAGAACAGAGATGAGGTCGCGAGGAGCACAGCGAACACCATCGGGATGGAGTAGAGAACAAAAGCGCTTCCGTACGGGGCCCCGCCTGTGCTCAGTAACCAATTCGACGGCGAGGTCGCGAGACCTTCAAGCGCAAGAGCCGCTGCGAAGGCCGCCACGATGGTGGCACCCAGGAATTCGATGGAGCGCCAAACGAGTAGCGGTGTCGTGTCGCCCTGCGAATTGGACGAGGTCGTATCGCCTCGCGGATTCGGTCGTTTAGTGATATGCGTCTTGTAGGATAAGAAGAGCAGTAAAGCAATCACTCCGAAACAGAATGCTGCGACAATGAAAAGCCATAGCAGGTGGATGAAATTGAATTCGTACGCGGAAGAAGATTGAAGTCCCATACGCATCATGATCAAGAGTATGCTAGCGAAAAAGATTGGCAGGACGAACAGTGAGAACACGACGTACGGCTCCCGATTGTGTGTCGGTGCCGGTTTTCTAGCTTGCCTTGACGGCATGCGGACGGCCGCGGTTATTGCACTTACAAGAAACAAGACGAATGCCGCAATCAACAGAATTGTGTTTGAAAAATGTCCCGCCCCGTTAATCATCGCGTACCGGATCACTTGCGGGATCGAAACCAAGAATAATAGCAACGGTAAGATCATGATCCAATTCACAACTAGATTGCGAAGCACGATTGCTGCCAGCGCCCACGTATCAAGACTTAAGCCTAATTTTGGAGCGAGGAAGCTCGTATAGTCTCGCAAGTGCCTTATCGTACGGGGGTCGGGATCTGCGGAAGTGGACGGGGCGTCACCTGCCATAGCCTCAATCACTGTCTGATATGCGCTGACGTCGTTTCCTTTTCTGAAAATCCAAGCAGTCAACCAGCTTCCGATGTACCCGCCTCCCGAAACGGTGGAGAGATAATCGAGCCCTTTCATAAGCGGGCTCTGTCCACGCGGATTGATTGGGGTGTTTTCTACTTGATTGAGGCCCTCGCTATACCGCGCGAGCCCCTCGAGGACACCCAGGCAATAGCTAGCGCTGCGGATCCCTCCGCCCGAGAGGCAAAGGGCGGCTCCTCTGAGATCGTGGAGAATTCTCTTCAGCGGAACGTCAGCTTCAGCGCATGCCAATTCCTCCGTCTCAGTATCGTGCGTGGTATCGAGCACTTGTTGTTTTGCCGCTTCCAGGGCGGTATATGCTTTATCCGACTTCGAAAGGGCTTGCTCAAGCAAATCGAGCAAAACCGCGTCGCTAGGTGCCTGTGGATTAAGGTGAACGCGGACTGAGTTCAAGAGATCCTGTGGGCGTCGTGAATAATATTCCTGAAAGATGGCGCGAAAGGGCAAAGAATGCGGCGGGCGTTTTAACGTCGGCCCTGAAAGCGGCCCAGTATCTTGAATTGGATCTTTGTCCACGTTTAACATCCCCCTTTGCTTAGCCGACGAACCACATCATTGCCCATCGCGAGGAAATGAATCAAATGTCAGATCCATACAACTGGACCCGGGTACTGTCGGGAGTGCATGACCTGTTGCCAGGCAACTCATCATCATTTTGTGATAGGTGCGCACGCCGCTCTCCAGGTCTTGCATTGTTCGTGCGGTTCGCAGAGAACATAGGGACTGGTTCTGGGACTGCTCCGCTGATCTAGACCATGCACAAGTGCCTGAGGTTGCGGGGTTGACAACTCGATCCTGCGTAAATGCCAAACCATTCGCCAAATCCGCGGCCGTTGGAACAACGATCGCACTCATGATGGCTGTGCTGCTGTGATATTCCTTGGCGTGCCCAAGGGGTATTCCGATCAGCGTTCCGAAGTAAGGCATTTCGACAAAAGGAGGTAATAGAGGGAAGCGCGAGCGGGATCGCTGCAGGTCCGCCGTAAAGGCAGAGATTTCGAAGAGTTTTACAGACTCCACGCGCACATTCGTCGAAATATCATGCTGCGCAACCCGCGACACATCGGCGTTCCCGCTCGCAGTACTGGTCGACCCAAGGGGCACAAAATACGTGGGCGCAGCTGATTCATCCGCCTTCATACTCACCGTGAGCTCCGCGGAAGACGCACCCGGCTGGCTCCTGGGCGTCACGTCAATACTCAACGTTCTTCCAATCTGTATTTTGGTGGTTTGAACCGAATTGAGCACACCCTGGAGCACCTGCGCCTGTATGGGTGTGATGTTCTGCAACAAGTCGGACATTTGGCCTGTCTTGCTCGCGGCGGGGGCGGTGGATTTCTCGATGGAAGAAAGGAGGGCGGAAACAGTGGGTTGTTGCGTCGCATCCAGGAAGTTTTGCGTGGCTGCGCTCACTGTCGCTTCCTTGCTGCTAAGTGTGCGAACGGAGATGCTCCCTTCGTTGATGAAAGTAGGTTTGTCAGACCCGAGCATCTCATCCACTAGCTTGCTATGCGGCCGGTCCTCCCCGGATTGAAACTGCTCATATAGAAATTGCTGATAGACAGCGATGTCCCGGTTGAAAGCATCCGCGAAGGGGTCAAAGGCAGAGTTCAGCGTCTGTGCGCTCTGACTTAACTCGTACGGCGCAAAGTCGTGGGGAAATTCCTGCGACATTTTGTAGTTGAACAAAAAGTCCGCGATAGCCATGCGCGTAAGCCGCGTGCCACGGGAAACCTGGCCCTCCGATGGAGATAGGATTCCATCTGTGATCTGCCGGAGGCACTCGAGAAATAGTGGAGGTAGTCGAACTTTATCGACCTGCGCCTGCTCGTTCTCAAGGTCAACCGACTCACAAGGAGCAGGGGCATTTTGAGCTTGCTTGCGGCAATCTCTCTCACTATTACACTCCATTTGGGTGATCGCACTCGACATAACCTCATGGGGATCCTTCGCCGCCATGACCGCCACAAACATATCGGTCAGTCTGGGCCTGAGCGGCGCAAATAGGGAGGCATATCCGAGACAGTACCTGTTCGCGGGGCAGAATCCAAACCTACTGCGGTCATCGGGCCCCATTTGCGCCCGGGGTCCGCCAGTTTGCTGCCCATAATTCAGGAAGGCTTGTGCTGCCGCGTCTGGCGCGGACGCCGATGGTGCGGCAGATTGATCCGCGACATATCGTTGCGTTATGTAATTGTAGAATTGACTGTCGAAATATGGGGCTTCCGCGCTGGCCATCCGTTGCGCGAGGTAGCCCCAAGCCGTGTTAATCGCGGATTGAATGCCGCTGTTGTAAAGCTCAACCACGCGGCTCAAGTTGTCCCTGAATTTTCCGACTACATCGGGGTCCGAGGAAGATGCTTGCATACTCCAGGCACTAATGATCACCTCTGGCCTCGGCAGGTCGAGAATCGCCAAGGCTCGCTTCAACTCCGTAATCCCAGCGTCGTCCCCAGGGTTGGCATCCGTAAAGTACAAGAGATCCGAATCAACGCCCGCTAACGCAGGCGGCTTTGCCGCCGTTGTATTCCCTCCGCCCCCTTGAGCGCTGGTGCCGCCATTGCCCTGAATCGCGCCTTGCCCATTTTGGCCGCCGCTCTGTCCGCCGGTCCCCGAGGCAGTGCCGCTATTGCCGGCATTGCCTTGCGCGGACGTGCTGCTCTGGCCTGTTCCTGCCGGATTCCCCTGATTGCCGTTGGGAGACTGGCCTCCCGTGTTGTTGGATTGGCTACCCTGCACCGACGTGCTCTGTCCGGAACCACTCCCGTTCCCCTGTCCGCCTGCGCCTCCCCCTTGTCCGTTCCCCGTCCCGCTCCCTTGCCCGCCGCCCCCATTATTCACTTGCCCCGCGCCTCCCCCTGAACCTCCCGAGCTAGCGCCGAAAGGCCCGGTCACGTCGGAAGCCTGCAAGTGAAAGAGCTGCGAGACGGGTGATTGTGGAACTGGCTTCCAAGCCGAGCGGCGAATATCACTGAGAAGCTGTGTGACATCATGGCAGGACGGCATCGTTTGACTGGTAATTCGGATCCTGTCGCTTCCGACGTCCTGGATAGTGAACGTATTGGGATTAAACCCCGAGAATCGAGTTGCGAGGTCACCGAGCGCTGCGGCGTGTGGAACACTGACTTCGATGTTGTACGCTGGCGGCGTCTGTCCACCGGAAGAAGCTGCCGTGCCACCGTTGGCGGAGGGCAGCGCGGGCAGGTTCTGAATGCCAGCAAGGCGCACAATTGTCTTTTCGATTGCAGTTAGCTCGCCCTTGTCATCTGCAGCCGGTGGCTGGGAAGAATAAATTGCTATCTCACCCTCGGCGACCTTCACGAAGGAAAAGGGCGATGGATTTCCCAAATACTGGATAATCAAATCGGTCTTTGTTGGGCTCTCGGGGACTTTTGGGGGAGGTGGTGCCGGCATGAGTCCAGGCACACAGGATCCATCGTCTGGTTGCACATCAAGCTTTATCGAGACATCTTGAGCAGGGGAATAGGTGTCATTGCCGGCCTGGGATGCTACTAACACGAGAGATCCCGCGTCCGTAGGCGTCACCGTTGATCCAGTTATAGTCGCTTGTCCCGACTGGATCTTCAGAGTGACGAGGAGTTTGCTGTCGCTGACAGCGGTGATGTCAATAGGATGTCCCGAAAGTACGGTGCTTGGAATCTTAGTCGCTATTGTAATTTGTTGTGGCGTCTTGCGCGGTGCCGGGGGTGTCGGCATGGATTTATCCTGTGATGGAATGTTCACGGAGTACATTTCGATCAAATACTTGGGTGCTGGAGTCTGGGGCTGAACAGGCTCGGAAGCGACGGCGTTCCCGTTGGGGGCGCCAGGGGATCCGGAGCCCGCTGGCGGCGCGGCCTTGGTTCCGCTGCCCTGCGCAATGCAGCGGGAAGAAAAGAGCAGAAGTAAAAGGAAGCTTCTGGCTGAGGTCTTTACCATGCTTGTTACCCCCCATGTAGTATCGGCGACTGTCTGAATGGAAGCGAACGTTATAACAAGAGAGGTACATCGTCAAGATATATTATTCAAATCTGCTTATCTTCTATTTTGAATAGTAAAGTGGTGTTGGGCGGTTCTGGATTTGTCTTGCTCTTTGGGAATCTAGACAAAGAACTCCATGCCGCGAATTCTACTGGCATGATGTTTTCTACGCGGCGTGGTCGTAGCGGTCGTGCAACCCGCCGAGTCTTGCTTGCGAACACACGACCACGGTGGGCCGAGATGCCCCTGCCGCTAGGCGTTTCCTTGTCCAATCCGAGATGCGTGCGATCCTCGTGGTAGTAGTGGACGTATTCTGGTAGGAGCCGTTTCAGGTGCTGCTCGTTGACGATAATTGCCTTCCATGGTTAATTAATCTTCGTCCCCCAATCGGCCTGCCTGGCCGTGGTGAAGGAAAAGCAAGAATCGGTCCTTTGCGACCGAGAGTTGCGACAACCCGTCGCCCAGACTCTTCAGTGCGCGATACCCCACAGCCGAGAGCTCTTCCACATGCGACATCTTTTGCTCTAGGAAATGGGCAAATGTGGCGAGTGCCTGTTGGTGCTCGTTTACGGTTTCTGCTAACACGACTTGGCCTGCAGGAAGCGCCTCAACATCGAACGGTGCTGGAGCGTTTGTGCGGGGCGCGCTGAGTTTTTTCAACACGGGTGCAAAGGTGTTGGCCTTCGACACCCTCGCACCGAGGAAATTGGGATCGAGGCCCCACTTGTCGATCAAATACTTGAGAAGAGAGGTGTGGTCAAACTCCGTTGCGATGAAGCTTTTTTCAACCCAAGGAGAAATCAGAATTGCGGGAACCCGTACACCGTATTGGTCAAACGAAAACTCAGACACGTACTGGTCCGGTGGGATCGCCGCTGGAGGAAAAACGTGGTCGTAGAAACCACCGTGCTCATCGTATAGAAGAACAAATAGGGTTGTTTCCCAAAGCTCCTCGTTTGATCTCAGTGCGTTATAGACCTGCGCGATCAGCAACTCACCTTTCCGGATGTCCGTCGGGGGGTGTTGATCGTTTTCGTCAGTTCCCCCGTATGATGGTTCAACGAAGACGTATTGCGGGAAGTCTTTCTCCGGGCCAGCCGCGTCTTTGAAGAAATTATCCATCCGGTGAAAATGGTCCGGTTTGTCCCACAGATGTTCTAGCAGGAGCGTGTGCGGCATGCCGTGATGGTAGATGCTCCAGGAAATCTTCTTGGTTTCCAATTCGTCGTAGATCGTGTTTTGGTCATAGAAATATTCATTCTTTACGTAGAGTCCTGAGGGCATCAGGACATGCCCTTTGGAAGTCCCGGTATGTACGAAGAATCGGTTGGGCCAGGTCGGCCCCGGCAACGACGAAAACCAGTGGTCGCAGATCATGAAGTTCTTGGCCAGCGTGTGTATCACCGGGAGAGAGCCCAGCGGATAGTACGCCATGATTTGTTGACGAGAGCCTCCGCATCCGCTGTAGCACTGCACAAAATCAGAAACGAAACCGCTGCAATTGTTGGCTATTTGTCTCATTACGTTGACGTGCTCATGGACAGGGTCAAACGGAATGGATGTCTCGGTGGTCGCGTTCTGGACAATTGAGTTTGTAGCGTTCGGATAGTCAGGATTCGAACGAAGATTATTTGGATCCACCCCTTCAAGGGCGGGGTATATGGTCTTCATGCAGCCTAGCAGTTGGTCGAAAGAATGGTTCTCCATCATAAGAACGACGACATGCTTGATGGGGTCATTGGTGGCCATAGCGGCACCTCTCCATGCGGCGGATGCACTCTTCTACGTCCATGTAATCCGGTTGTCAAGTCACTCCGGTATACCGTCTTGGCCGGGCGGCTCGATGATCACTCAAGTCTTGGCTTGACCCGATGACAAATTATTGCGATAGTGCGGCGTATGGTTGTAGGTGAGCGCCTCCGAGTATTTCGTGAACGGAAGAAGCTTTCCCAAGGGGACATCGAGAAGCGGACGGGCCTGCTACGATGTTATGTCTCAAGGGTAGAGAACGGCCACACCGTTCCCGCCGTCGAGACGCTTGAGAAGT
>Ga0187818_10000144_pt1 | contig 21751 bp, 20 predicted proteins | sample NC_wetland_sal_i_14_FD_130581 | JGI IMG/M metagenome (GOLD analysis project Ga0187818, IMG submission 130581) | Wetland sediment microbial communities from Neuse River Estuary, North Carolina, USA - SO4_3 | ecosystem: Environmental > Aquatic > Freshwater > Wetlands > Sediment | place: USA... | reverse complement strand
GTGTTACTCACCCGGTCGCCACTATACTCAGGGATTGCTCCCCTTTCCCGTTCGACTTGCATGTGTTAGGCACGCCGCCAGCGTTGATTCTGAGCCAGGATCAAACTCTCATTTGAAACCTGACGCCTGTCTGGGTAGACAGGCCGACCTCCGCCTGCTGAGGCAGAGGTCCATCTTGTGAGTACGTTCAGACTTGAGCCCGAACATTTGTTTCTCACGACTGGCACGTTCAACCTTTTGTCAAAGACCGATCCGCTTCCCGCCTGAGCGGTGCGCCTTCAGTCCGCCCAAACTCCCTTGCGGAAATTTGTGCGTCCTCGAAACCTTTTAAACCTATCGCGCTACGGCGACCGCTGTCAACCCTCTGAAATCACAGGATTTCCACCTGTTATCAACAGTGCGGGGAGTTTCCCTCCAGGGCTCGGTAAAAGCAAACTGGAAAACTCTTCTTGACAGCGCGTCCGAAAACGCGCTTCCACCCTGGCTGGCCACAAAAATCCGGCGCAGGCCCAAGCGGAAGACGACTCAAAAATTAAAGATCGCTGGGAGGCTCTGCTTTTCGCGGAAACCCTTCAGGGAACTTTGTCCCCGAATGCGAACCCCGGAAAGGGGTCAATTGGAGGCTTACTGAATTTGATGCCAAAAGCTACCGCGAGGATTCAGCAGGCAGCTCAGACACGTGTTCACTTGTCCTCGACTCAATCTTTATACCAAACCCTGCGGCATTGCGCAAGGGGAGAATCAAAAAAGTTACCGGCGTGTGCACGGAGGAATCTTCGTTGGTGGAGCGACGGGCGTCCTCGCCCGTCCACCACAGATCCCGCAGTAGCATCGCGGCCGGGCGAGGACGCCCGGCTCTCCACTGGCAAGCTTGCATCCATCGCAGCCTATAATGCTGGCTAACGGATGATTTCTGTCGTCGAACTCGGAGTGCTTGGCTACGCCGAAGGCCTGCGTCTACAGCAAAGACTGCTCGAACTGCGGAAGGCGGGACAGATCGGCGACGTTCTGCTTTTGCTTGAGCACGCGCCCGTCATCACTCTTGGACGCAACGCCAAGGCTGCCAACGTGCTGGCTTCGGCCGAAGCGCTGGCCGCCCGCGGGGTCGAGGTCTTCGAATGCGATCGCGGCGGCGACGTTACATTTCATGGGCCGGGGCAACTGGTGGGGTATCCGATCTTCGATTTGCGTGGATACAGCGGCTCTCAGCTCTCCGCTGTCAGCTCTCAGTCAGAGCCCTTGGGTGGCGCAGAGGATCCTCCGCAGCCGCGGCGCAAGACGCTCGGCGTTGTCGATTACGTCCGGCGGCTGGAGGAAGTGCTGATCCGCACCTGCGCCGACTTCGGAATCGCGACGAAGCGTATCGGGGGTCTAACCGGCGTGTGGACCGATGCTGCGATCATCGATGCTCGCGTAGGGACGGGCGCCCTCGCCCGTCCAGCCGAGTCGAAGACTCGCCCCGCCGCCGAATCGAAAATCGCCGCCCTGGGAGTCCACATCTCCCGCTCCGTCACCTCGCATGGCTTCGCCTTGAATGTGAATACGGATCTCAGCTACTTCAACCTGATCGTGCCCTGCGGAATTACCGCGAAGCCGGTGACCTCGATGCAGAAAGAACTGGGGCGGGAACTCGATTTGAACGAGGTGGCGCAGTCGGTGTCGCGAAACTTCGGCAGCGTCTTCGCGAGGGAGATCCTGTGGGTCGAGACGCTCGATGCACTGCTTGGGAACAGCGTAGGAGTGCCGGTGAAAGCGCCGGACGAGTTGCGGCGTCTGCTCGGCGAAGATGATTTGTTTCTCGCCTGACCCGCGGCGTTGTTTTCGCCCCAAGCTTTCGCGGACAAGAGTGTCCGCGCCACATGGTGTTAGCATGTTCGCGGACTGATCATGTTGAAAAAGAAAGCGAAGAAGAAAAGCGTTCCCACCGCGAAGTCATCTCGGACCAGAACCATCTCGCGTCCCCAAGCCAAGAGCCAAGAGCTAACCGCCAAAAGCGCGAAGCCCGACGGCGATCTTCGCACCTACACCATCCGCGACTACCGGCTTGAAAAACCCAGCTTCACGCTCCGCCAGGTTCGAATAGGCGACGAAGTTCGCTACGAAGTGGAGAGCGGCGATCTTTCCATGCACACCGCTCCCGCCCCGCCCATCCGCGAGTCACAATATCTCAGCCGGGAGCAATGCATCGAGATTTATCGCTGGATGCTGCTCAACCGGCGCATGGAAACGGCGCTGGAAAATCTCTACAAACAGGGCCATGTGGTCGGCGGCGTTTACTTCGGACTGGGGCAGGAAGCTTGCTCCTGCGCCTCCGCGTACGCGCTTCGTAAAGACGAATGGCTCGGGCCGATGATCCGCAACCAGGGGGCGCTGCTGGTGCGCGGCTTTTCGCCCGCCGACATCATGATGCAGTACATGGCGAAGTCGGGATCGCCGACCGAAGGGCGCGATGCTTCCTCGCACTTTGGCGATATCGAAACGCGCAACGTGGTCGCGCCGATTTCTACTTTGGGCGATTTGATTCCGGTGCTGGCGGGTGTGGCGCTCGGCGCGCGGCTGCAAGGCAAACACATCGCGGTTATGACTTACATCGGCGACGGAGGCCAGTCCACCGGCGTGACCTATGAAGGGCTGAACTTCGCCGCGGTGCAGAATCTCGGTCTGGTTCTGATTGTCGAAAACAATCTTTGGGGATACTCCACGCCCGCCGACATGCAGTTTCGCGTTAAGGATCTGGCGGAACGCGCCATTGCCTACGGAATTCCCGGCGTGATCGTCGACGGCACCGACGCCTGCCAGGTTTATGACGCCTGCCACGAAGCCTGCGAGCGCGCCCGACGCGGCGAAGGCCCGACGCTGATCGAAGCGAAGATGATGCGCATGAAGGGGCACGCCATTCATGACGCGGCCGAGTATGTCCCCAAGCCGTTGTTCGAATATTGGAAGCGCCGCGATCCGATTGCACGGCTGGAAGATTATCTGGTGCACGAGCAAAAGTGGCTGTCGCCTGCGGAAAACGAAAAGCTGATTTCGGGCGTGGAGCGGCAGCTCGAAGCCGACCGCGAACAAGCCGTGAATTCTCCCATGCCGTCGCCGGAATCGGCCGCGGGCGGAGTCTATTGCGAAGCCGGATGCCACGAGATCAAGCCCAAGTACGCGATGCCTGAGTCTCGCACCATTGGAACGCGCGGCGGAAAGTCCTCCGGCCCGAAGCGCTCGGAGGCGGCGGTGCATCTGAAGTAATCTTGAAACTCTCTGGCGATGGCCCGCTTGCCTAGTCAAACAGGAAAGGCTGGGCAGAAATTTCAAATTCTGTGCAAGCAGCTTTCCACGGACCGGTTCCTCCTCCGGGGTTCCGGCGAACTGATAAAATCAAGCTTCGTCATGTCCGCCTCTTCCCAGCTCATTCAGATTGACCTTGGCCCCAGGGTTCTCAGCCCCAAGCCCTCGTGGCTTAAGGCCAAGGCTCCGGTGGGCGACAACTTTCACAACCTGAAGAAGCTGGCGCGCGGACTTGGCCTGCACACGGTTTGCGAGTCGGCGCAGTGTCCGAATATTGGAGAGTGCTGGCATCATCACACCGCGACCTTCATGCTGCTGGGCGATATCTGCACCCGGCGCTGCGGCTTTTGCGCGGTGCCGAAGGGACGTCCGGAGGCGATTGACTGGGACGAGCCGCGGCGCGTGGCCGAAGCGGTCGCCACGCTCGGCCTGCGTCATGCGGTCGTGACCAGCGTGAACCGCGACGACGACAACCTGGGCGGCGCTAAGATTTTTGCCGAAACCATCCGGCAGATTCGTGAGCTTGTGCCGGAGTGCCGGGTCGAGGTGCTGATTCCCGACTTCCAGGGTCTGGAAGCGCCGCTGCGCATCGTGCTCGAAGCGAAGCCCAATGTGCTAAACCACAATACCGAGACCGTTCCGCGGCTCTACCGCGCGGTACGCTCGGGTGCGCGCTACAAGCGGACGCTCGATCTGCTCTCGAATGCCAAGACGTGGGACCCCGCGACGGTTACCAAGAGCGGCGTGATGGTTGGAATCGGCGAGGAGACGGATGAACTGATTGAAGTCTTCCGCGACCTGGGCGAGCGCGGCGTGGATATTCTGACGATTGGGCAGTATTTGCGCCCGTCAAAAGATCATCTTCCGATGACGCGCTACTACACGCCTGCCGAGTTTGTCTCGCTGAAGGAAGAGGCGCTGAAGTTTGGATTCAAGCACGTCGAGTCGGGACCGCTGGTGCGGTCAAGTTATCACGCGCATGAGCAGGCGGATGTGGCGGCGGGATAGACGCTGTTCGTCGTTCGCGACACCCATTTCGGGTTGTCATCCCGAGCGAAGCGAGGGATCTGCATTTGCGAACAGCGAACGACGAACAGCGATCCGCGAACGACGGCGCACTTGCCAACGACTAACGACCAGCGACTTCTTCCCTACCACACCCTGCACGCATTGTGATTCACCATTGGCGCTGTCGCTGGGCAGTGGTAGGCTTCGCGGAACTCCGGCATGTTGGAAACAGTTCCGTTCACCCGGTACTTTGACGGTGAGTGCGGATCGATGGTAACCATCATGCGCGATATGGCATCGGTGCGATTCTGGCACCACACATTGGCCCATCCCAGAAAAAAGCGCTGCTCAGCGGAGAGACCGTCGATGGGCGCCGGTTCCTTGCCGGCAAAGGTGTTCAGCATGGCCATGTAGGCAATGCGCAGGCCGCCATTATCGGCCGTGTTCTCGCCCAGGGTGAGCTTGCCGTTCAGCTTCAGATCGTCGACGGCGACGAAGTTCGCGTACTGGTCCTTGATGCAGCCGGTGCGGTCTTCGAATTGTTTCTTGTCGTCCGCGGTCCACCAGTCGCGGAGATTGCCCTCGGCGTCGAACTGGCTGCCCTGGTCGTCGAAGCCGTGCGTGAGTTCGTGACCGATCACGGCGCCGATCCCGCCGAAGTTCATCGCGTCGTCGGCACGGTTGTCGTAGAACGGTGGCTGCAGAATTCCGGCGGGAAACGTGATGTTGTTCTGGAGCGGGTTGTAGCTCGCGTTCACTGTCATCGGCGGATACGGCCAATCCCTCTTATCGAGCGGCTTGCCAATCTTATTCAACCTGCGCTGAAGATCGTTCTGGTTGGCGCGTTGCGAGTTGCCCAAAGCATCGCCGCGCACGATCTGGAGCGCCGAGTAGTCGCGCCACTTGTCGGTATAGCCGATGCGGTTGGTAATCGCCTTCAGTTTCGCGAGCGCCTGAGTCTTCGTGTCCGCGCCCATCCAGGGCGAACTCTTGATGTCTTCGCCCAGCGCCTTTTCGAGAGCTCCGACCATCGCCAGCGTGCGCTCCTTACCTTCGGCGCCGAAAGTCTGCTCGACGTAAATCTGGCCGACTAACTCGCCCAGCTCATTGTTCGTGTACCCCACGCAACGCTTCCAGCGCGGACGCAACTCCTTGGTGCCCTGCAGCGTCTTGCTGAAGAAATCGAAATTTTCGTTCACGAACCCCGCCGGCAGCGCCGGCACGCTGGCGTGCACCGCGTGCCAGCGCAAATACGTCCTCCAATCGTCGAGCGCGTGCGCACTTAATACTGCCTGCATGTTCTTGACGAACTCCGGCTCAACTACGTTCAGCGAATCGAACCGGGGCGCGCCCACGCCTTCGAAGTACGTGTTCCAATTGAACCCCGGACTCAGAGCGGTGAGTTCCCGATTGCTGAGCTTGTGGTAGATCTTCTGCGGATCGCGGCGGCTGGTCTGGTCGAGCGCGCCCTTGGCTAAGCCGGTTTCAATCTCCATGACGACCTTGGCTTCCGCCGCGGCTTTCGCTTCATCGTCGCCCAGCAGCACGAACATCTTCGCCACATGCGCGACGTATTTCTTCCGCAGCTCGACCGACTTCTCATCGTCTTTGAAATAGTAATCGCGGTCCGGCATGCCCAGACCGCCCTGGTCCACCTCGGCAATCATCTGGCTCGCGTTCTTGAAGTCCGAGTCGGAATCGAAGCCGAACAACACATCGGCGCCCTCGCGATGCAGCCGGATGATCTCTTTCGGAAGTTCCTCCTTCGATTTGATCGCCGCAATGCTTTGGAAGTCGTGCTCGAGTGGCTTCGTGCCCGCTTTTTCGATCGCACCTTCGTCCATGCAGCTGGCATAGTAATCGCCGATCTTCTGCTCGTTCGAACTCCGGCCCGGCCGGTCGACCGCTGCCTTTTCGAGGATGTCGCGCACAATGTATTCGCCGCGCTGCTGCAATTCGTTGAAGCGGCCCCAGGCCGCGCGGTCCGCGGGAATCGGGTTCTGCGCCAGCCACTTGCTGCACGCGTAGGCGTAAAAATCGTTGCAGGGATCGATATTCTTATCGAGCATGTCAACGGAGAAGCGCACGTCGGCCGTCGGCTTTGCGGCTTCGGGCTTGTCCTGGGCAAAAACCGCAGGCACAAGCATCATGGAGACGGTCAACCGTTTTAAGAAATTGCGCATGAAACCCTCGAATCGAGATGTGGAACTGGCGGCAAGAAGTCGTTGGTCGTTGGCAAATGCGCATCCCTCGCGCCGCGAGGGATGACAATTGGAAATTGTGGTCGCCAACGACTACCGACCAACGACCGCCTTGCATCAGAAGACTTTCACGTGGAACGTCAGATATTTCTTGGGGTTTTCCCGGATCGCCTTGACCAATTCCCGCGTCTCCACCAGCATCTGGTTGCTGTTGTTGTAAAGCGCAGGATCCTTGAAGAGCATTCCCGCCGTGCCCTCGCCCTTTTCCAGATGCTCGGAGAGCGCCGCCAGGTTGTTAATCAGCGTCTGTAGCCGGGCGGCGAATTCCTCATCGTGCGTCATCTTGCCGATCGCGCCCTTGCCGGCATTGATATCGTCGGTCATCTGGCGAACGTTCGCGATCGTCTTGTTCGCGTTGTTGTACAGTTCGGGATCTTTGAGCAGTTTGCCGGCCGTACCTTTGCCCTGCTGCAACTCGTCCACCATCGCGTTCACCTTGTCGATGGCGGCAATCACCTTTTTGTACGCCTCGTCGCTGGTGAGCAGTGGGCCGAGCGAGCCCTTTCCACTCTGGATGTCATCCACTAATCCCTTGAATTCGGTCACGGTCGCGTTGAGCTGGTTGTACAAGGCCGGATCGTAAATGACCTTCCCGATCGAGCCCTGGCCGCTTTCGATGAAGGCCATGATGCGATCCGCCCGCTTCAGCAGCGAGTCCATGTTTTGCAGCGTGCCCTGGCTGGCGCGCACTACGTCCTCGATAACGGGCTGGCTGTGGGACGCCAGCGTGTCTCCGTCGGTTGCCTCCGGACCTTTCGCCGTCGAACTGTCAACGTCCACGTAGGTTTCGCCCAGGATTCCGGCAGTGGTCATCAAAGTTACGGAGTCTTTGCGCAGATTGAAAGAGTACTTGGTGTTGACCTTCATCGTGACTTCGACCGGCGCCATCGGCTTGCCTGGCACGATCCGGATGCCGGTCACGTTGCCGATGTCCACGCCCGCCAAACGCACCGGCGCGCCCACGCGCAAGCCGCTTGCATTATCGAAGTACGACCGCAGCGTGATCTTGCGGGTGAGCCATCCCCCGGTGCCGCTCATTAGAAAAATCAGGACCATGAGGGTGGCGCTCGCCACCAGGACGGTGAGGCCCACGCGTAGTTGCGACCATTTCAGCTGCTTCTGGCTAGGCAAGGTGGTCAGTAAACGACAGAAGCATCATAGCAAACGCCACCAAATTTCGCGGTTCCAAATTTCTGAGGCCGGGAAATGCCCTGATTGGGGCAAAAAACGAAGGTTCCCACTTCCTTGCGTCTGGTGCGAAGAGTGGGAACCTTTTTCACGCGAGCATTGCCAGTTTAGACCGCCGATTTAACGCGCCCCTACCTGGTGGGCGGTGATCGCTGAGAGCGGAAAGCTGAGAGCTAATCCTCCAGAATGACGTGGGCCAGGGCTTGCTCGGAGGTGTGGGTGAGCGAGAGCGCGATGTTTTTCGTGCCGAGCCGAGCCGCGATGGCCGCCGCCTCACCGTGAAATTGAATAGTAGGACGCTGCCCTTTTGGGCGCACCACTTCGATGTCGCGCCACCGGACGCCGCGACTCCATCCCGTGCCCAGCGCCTTCATCCCGGCTTCCTTGGCGGCGAAGCGCGCAGCATAGCTCTCAAACCGGGTGGCTTTTCTTTCGCAGTAACGGATTTCGCCCTCGGTGAAGATGCGACGAAGAAAGCGGTCGCCGAACCGCTCGATGCTTTCGCGGATGCGCGGAACTTCGGCGATGTCAACGCCGGTGCCGAGAATCATAGAAGCATTGTTAATTGGTAATTTGTAATTGGCAATTCTGAATTCTCTCACGCCATGCTCGTGTGGGGACGGGCGCCCTCGCCCGTCTAAGCCGAGCACAGCTCGGCAGGTGCCCGTGGTCACAGCAACTCTGGATTCGCTATAGGGAACTCAGCGTCTCTGCGAGAACTGCGTCCTGCTCGGGAAACACGGTGCGCAGGTCGATTAGGACGCGGCCTTCTTCGACGCGGGCGATTATGGGCGGCGTGTTGGTGCGGAGCCGGGCGCTCAGTTCGTCGGCGCTGAGATCGGCATGGGTAAGCGCGATCAGGCGCGTGGGCAAGACAGCCGATGGGGCGGCGCCGCCGCCGATGACAGATTCACCGTCGCATAGAGTCATCTTCAGCTTCGCCTGCGCGGTTTGAACCTTGGCGACCAGCCCTTTCGCGCGGCGCGCGATCTCGTCTTTCGACAGGCGCATCATGCGCAGCACCGGCACGGCGTCGTGGTCGCGTTTAACGTAGGCGAGCAGCGTGGCTTCGAGCGCGGCGTAGGTGAGTTTGTCCACGCGCAGCGCGCGGAACAGCGAGTTCGAGCGCAGGCGCGCGACCAGATCGGCGCGGCCGCTGATCAATCCCGCTTGCGGACCGCCGAGAAGTTTATCGCCACTGTAGGTGACGATGTCGACGCCCGCGCGCAGGCTGTCGAGCACGCCCGGTTCGCCCTTCACTCCGGCCGAACCCAGATCGAACAGCGCGCCGCTGCCCAGGTCTTCCATGAGCGGAAGATTGCGGCGGCGGGCTAGACCGACGAGTTCGTCGAGCCCAGGCTGTTCGGTGAAGCCAGTGATTTCGAAGTTCGAACGATGCACGCGGAGCAAGAGCCGCGTGCGGTCGTTGATGGCGCTTTCGTAATCGGCGATGCGCGTGCGGTTGGTGGTGCCGACTTCGCGCAGCGTTGCGCTCGACTTCGACATCACGTCGGGGATGCGGAACGAGCCGCCGATTTCGACCAGCTCTCCGCGCGAGACGATGACTTCCCCGCCCTCGGCCAGCGAGTTCAGCGCAAGTAGAACCGCTGCGGCATTGTTGTTGACGACAATGGTCGAGATGGCGGTCGAGATCGTCTGCTCCGATCCACGTAGGGACGGCCGCCCTCGCGAGCCTGCCCTGAGCGGAGCCGAAGGGTCCAGCCGAGCGAAGCTCGGCAGTGCATCGTCGAGCAGCTTGCGGAACAGGCGGTCGACATGGACGTCGCGCTTCCCGCGTTCGCCGGTCGAGAGATCGAATTCGAGATTCGAATAGGCACCCGCCGTGGCCCGGACGTGATCGAGCGCACCGGCAGCCAGCGGCGCGCGTCCCAGATTCGTGTGCAGGATCACGCCCGTGGCGTTGACGAGCGGCAGCAACGAATAACCGAGCGACTGGCGGAGTTGTCGTTCGACCGCCGCGGACAGGCTGCCGAGTGCGAGGTCGAGCGATTTCTCGTCGAACTGGCTGTCAGCGATTTCCTGGCGCAGGCGCGCCAGCACGACGCGGATGCTTTCGGCGACGGCGGTATGACCCTCGCGTTCGATCAGCGCCTGCATATCGGGCTGACGGAGAAGTTCGTCCGTCGAAGGCAGTTTCTGAAACAGCGCGGATTTGTTGGCGGTGGACACCGAGGGCGATTATGCCACAGAGGGCTTTGGTCGCGGCAATAGCGAGCACGAGCGGAGTCCAAAGCGGTGCACTGGTTACACCTGAATTGTCATCCCGAGCGAAGCGAGGGATCTGCAGTTCGCCGCAAGATGCAGATCCCTCGCTTCGCTCGGGATGACAAAATCTGCTGAATTTGAAGAGGGCGATCTCATTTTCACAACGGGCTGCTACAGCGTGTGCAGATACGCTAGCAAATCTTTGATCTGCTGGTCGGTCATGACCTGGCTGAAGCCTTCCATTTTGGCTCGGCCAAACTTGACGATGTCGGTCATGCGATCGTCGTTCGCGGGCAATCCGCTCAGGGACAGGTACTGCCGCTTGAAGACGCCTTTCAAGCTCGGGCCTTTCTTGCCGTGCGACGAGTACGGTTCGTGGCAGCGGTCGCAATAGTTGTCGTAGAGTTTTCTGCCTTCGGCCTGTTGCGGGTTGAGGCCGAGTTCGGCATCGGACTTGCGCCGCTCGGCATCGCAGCCGGCGAGCGCCAGAAGGGCAAGGACCACCACGGAGGCACGAAGGCACGGAGAAATCCAATTCAAGACGTTCATGATTATTTGCGGCATCGCCTGCTAGGACTCAAAGGTAGGATAATACGGAAGGCATGGCCGTCGTCGTCAAGCGCGTTTACGAGGCTGCTTCTCCCTCAGATGGAGTGCGCGTGCTGGTGGATCGTTTGTGGCCGCGCGGGTTGACGAAGAAAGACGCGGCGGTCAAGTTCTGGCTGCGCGAACTGGCCCCTTCGAACGAGTTGCGGCAGTGGTTCCATGCGAACCCCAATCCCGAAGCCTGGCGCATGTTTCGCAAGCGCTATCTCAAAGAATTGGTAAGCGCAGAGGCTTCCGCGGCGGTCGACAAGCTGCACCGTCTTGCGGAAGGCAAACGGCGGGTCACACTGCTGTATGCGTCGCGAATGGTGGAGCATAACAACGCGACTGTGCTGAAGGAGTTGCTGGAAGGAATGCCCAAGCCTCCGTCGAGCGTGGGCCGCGGCGCGCTGGGGCGCGGAAGGATTCGGAAAGCCAAAAGGCAGTAGCCAGTTGCCAGTCGCCAGTTGCCAGTACCAATGATCGGTTCCACTGGCAACTGGGCACTGGCAACTGGCAACTGCTCTCGCACTATAATTCCCCAGTTATGTCCACTCCCGCCGTCGAGAAAAAAATCGAAACTCTGCGCGAGAAGATCCGTCACCACGAGTATCGCTATTACGTGCTGGACGATCCGGAGATTTCGGACGCCGACTTCGACAAGCTGATGAACGAGCTCAAGCGGATCGAGGCCGAGCATCCGGAACTCATCGCGCCCGACTCGCCTACGCAGCGCGTGGGCGGCAAGCCGCGCGAGGGATTCGTGAAGGCGAAGCATTCCTCCCCGATGCTCTCGCTCGACAACGCCTACAGCGAAGAAGAGCTGCGCGACTGGGAGCGGCGGGTCCACGAGCTGAGCGGGCGCACCGACCTCGAGTACATGTGCGAATTGAAGCTGGATGGAATGTCGCTGGCGTTGCACTACGGCGACGGCCGTCTGGAGCGCGGCATCACGCGCGGAGATGGCAGCGTCGGCGAAGACGTGACCCTGAATGTGCGGACGGTGCGCTCGGTCCCGCTGTCGATTGCGAGGGACAAGTTGAAGAAAGCCGGCATCCCCGCGGATTTCGAAGTCCGCGGCGAAATGCTGATGCCGCTCGCGGCCTTCCGCAAGCTGAATGAAGAGCGCGAGCGCCAGGGGCTGCCGGTGTTTGCGAATCCGCGCAACTTTACGGCGGGAACGGTGCGGCAGCTCGAACCTTCCATTACAGCGCAGCGCCGCATGGACTTCTTCGCCTACTTTCTGTTGAAGGACGGGCAAACTTTTTTCGACCGCCACTCGAAAGCGATGGATGCCATGGAACTGGCGGGGTTCAAGGTGAATCCGAACCGCAAGCTGGCGAAAAATCTGGAGGAGGCTTGGAAATTCATTCAGAGCTGGGAAGCCAAGCGCGAAGGGCTGCCTTACGAGATTGACGGCATCGTCATCAAGGTGGACCGCACCTCTTGGCAACAGGAACTGGGCTTTACCGGAAAGGCTCCGCGGTGGGCGATTGCTTACAAGTACGCGGCGCGCGGGGGCGTGACGCAGATCGAAGACATCCTGGTGCAGGTGGGGCGCACCGGGAAGCTGACGCCGGTGGCGGCGCTGAAGCCGGTTCCGATTGGTGGCACGACGGTTTCGCGCGCCACGCTGCACAACATGGATGAGATCGAGCGGCTGGGCGTGAAGATCGGCGACTGGGTCGAGGTCGAGCGCGGCGGCGATGTGATTCCGAAAGTCGTGAAGGTGGTCGAGGACGCCGGCAAGAACAACGAGCATCCACGGGGCCAGAAGCAGTTCGAGATGCCCGAGCATTGTCCGGTGTGCGGCGGCAATGTGGTGCGAACGCCGGGCGAGGTGGACCATCGGTGCGTGAATGCAAATTGTCCGGCGAAGTTGCAGGGGACGATTCTGCATTTTGCCTCGCGTCATGTGATGGATATCGACGGCCTCGGCGAGGTGCTGGTGAATCAGCTCACCGAACGCGGCCTGGTAAAAAACGTTGCCGATCTCTACAAGCTGACGAAAGACGATCTGCTCAAGCTCGAACGCATGGGCGAGAAGTCAGCAGAAAATGTGCTGGAGGAGATAGACGCCTCAAAAAAGCTGCCGCTCGAGCGCGTGATTTACGGCCTGGGCATTCGATTCGTGGGCGAGCGCACGGCGCAGTTTCTGGCAGAGCACTTCGGGGCGCTGGACGCGATCATGAAAGCGCCCGCGGAGGAACTGGAGGAAGTGAACGAAGTCGGCCCGCGGATCGCGGAGAGCATCGTGGAATTTTTCGCCGATGAACACAATCGCAAACTGGTCAGCGATCTGCGCAAGGCGGGGCTGACGTTCACCGGGCAGAAGAAAGAAAAAGGCACCAAGCTGGCTGGAAAGACTTTTGTGCTGACGGGCACGCTCAAGCGCCACACGCGCGACGAAGCGAAAAAGATGATTGAAGACGCGGGCGGACGCGTTTCCGGGTCGGTGAGCAAGAAGACGGACTATGTGGTGGCGGGGAGCGATGCGGGATCGAAGCTGGACAAGGCTCGGGAGCTGGGCGTTAGCGTGATTGGCGAAGAGGAGTTGGAAGGGCTTGTTGGTTAGGTCAGGGGGGCCGACTAGAAAGTGCAACCGCAGGGTTGCGTTGTGTGCGATGCTAGGCTAATATGCAACCTGGAGGTTGCATACGATGAATGACCGTATCGAGAAGCGCATCGAACTCAAGGCACCGGTTTCGCGGGTCTGGCGTGCGCTGACGGATTACCGCGAGTTTGGCGAATGGTTTCGCGTGAAACTGGACGGACCTTTTGTACCGGGTCAAGTCTCGCGCGGCCACGTTACATATCCTGGCTACGAGCATGTTAAATGGGAAGCCGTCGTGCAGACCATGGAGCCCGAACGGCTCTTTTCTTTTACCTGGCATCCTTATGCCATCGACCCCAAAATAGATTATTCGAAGGAGACGCCCACGCTTGTCGAATTCAAGCTGGAAAAGACCGCGAACGGTACGCTGCTTGTGCTCACGGAGTCCGGCTTCGATAAGATCCCCAGCGACCGCCGCCTCGAAGCATTCCGCAGGAATGACGGGGGCTGGACCGAGCAAATCAAGAACATCGAGAACCATGTCGCGCAAAGGTCGTAGCAGCATGGCCGCCAAACCGCAGGCACGCGCACCTCTATTTGCCGCGCTGGGCGACGAGACGCGACTAGCGCTGGTTGCTAAGCTCTGTCGTAGGCAGCCTTATTCGATCTCGCAGCTGACGCACGGTTCCAAGCTGACCCGGCAGGCGATCACCAAACATCTTCGCGTGCTGGAGAGTGTAGGAATCGTGCACAGCGTCCGTACGGGTCGCGAGAGCCTATTCGAATTTCGTCCAGAGCCGATTGAAGAAATTAAGCAATACCTCGATTTCGTCTCCGAGCAGTGGGATCAGGCACTGTCCAGGCTAAAGTCGTTTGTTGAAGGGTGAGTAATCAGATGGTTGGCTGCGGCATGGGACGGGCGAGACGCCCGTCCCTCCACAACCTAATCGCGCTTTACTTCTTGGCGGTCGGCGGCAATATTCCGTTCAGGCGCAGATACATTGCCGCCTCGGCGTAGTGGTCAGCCCAACTGCTGGCCAGGCGAATGCCGGCCGAGGCGTGCGAAGTTTGGCTTCCGAAGAGCTCGGTTGTTTCTCCCAGTTTCGAATCGTCCATTTTTGCGAGCGCGGCGGCGCAGAAGTCGAATGAGGCCTTGAGCGCGGCGACAAGCTTGTCTTTGGCGTCCGTTTCTTTCGCTTCTTCGACCTTGGGAGCGGGGACGTCGGCCACCTTGCTGCAAAACGTGTCATTGGCCACGACCATGTGGGCGACGAGGTGGCCGAATGTCATCTGGTCGGGGGTGGGTTTGTAGTTGAATTTGTCGGCGGGCATGGCTTCGACGGCTGCGATGGTGTTTTTCTGGCGGCCGGGCAGCATGTCTCTGAGAGCGCTGCTGACAGGGTTCTTGGTTTGTGCGGGCGTTGTTTGTGTATTCGTTGTTTGCCCAGTCGCCGAGGCGGCGAGTAACAACAAAGCCGGGATCACGAGAATCTTCTTCATTTTGTCCTCCTGGTGTGCGCGCGGTACCGCAAGTTCGCGGCATAAATCCATTCTGTCATCCTCAGCGAAGCGAAGGACCCGTGTATTTGCACGCGCCAATGCATAGGTCCTTCGCTTCGCTGAGGATGACAATCCAACTTTATGTTTGCAAATTAACGGGACACGACACCCATTCGGGGAGAAGCATAGCGCGAGCGGCAGGGTCTGCGCCACCGTTCGTTCCACATGCGCGCGGACAAGAGTGTCCGCGCCACGCGGGCTTGCGCTATCCTAATCAACATGCACGCGCATGGCGGACACGGGCATTCTCATGGGACGGGGCGGGTGCTGCGCTTTTCGCTGGCTGTCACCATGCTTTACGTCGTCCTGCTGGTGGTTGCCGGCATCCGTGCGCATTCGCTGGCGTTGCTTTCCGAGGCGGGACACAACCTCTCCGACTTTCTGGCGCTGCTGTTGTCGCTGCTGGCGGTGTTTCTGGAAGGCCGGCCGCCGAGCGCGACCAAAACCTATGGATACCGCCGCGCCGGAGTGCTGGCCGCGTTGGTGAATGCGCTGTCGCTGGTGGTGGTGTCGTTGTTTATTTTCTACGAGGCGTTTCAGCGCATCCAGCATCCTGAGCATGTGCGCGCCGGCGTGATGATTTGGGTGGCGGCGGCGGGCGTGGTGATGAACGGCGTGATCGCTCTGCTCCTGTGGCGTTCAGGGCGGGATGTGGATGTCAACGTGCGCAGCGCGGTACTGCACGAGGTGGGCGACACGCTTTCGACCGCAGCGGTAATTGTGGGAGGTTTTGCCATCCTGTGGACGGGACAATACTGGATCGACGCCGCGTTGTCGTTCGGGATCGGCGCGCTGATTTTGTGGTCGAGCTTCGCCATTGTGCGCGAGACGCTGAATATTCTGCTGGAGGGCACTCCGCGCGGCATGAGCCTGGAGGCGGTGGAATCGGCGATGCGGACGATCGCGGGCGTAAGCGATGTGCACGATCTGCATCTCTGGAGCATCGGTTCGGAAAACCACGCGCTCTCGGCGCACGTGACGATCCGGGACATGGCGACTTCGGAGAGCGACACGATTCTGCGCGAGATCAACGAAAAACTCGGGCAGGGGTTTGGCATTCATCACACGACCATTCAGTTAGAACACGTGGTCTGCGAGACGGCGCATAGCTGCGTGATCGCGGTGCCGGAGGATGGACAGGGCGAGGGCGAGCACGATCATTCCCCGCACGATCACGCCCACTGAACGCTAGTGTGGGGACGGGGCTCCGCCCCGTCCAAGCCGAGCGAAGCTCGGCAGCGAGCCGTGGATCTCTCTAACTGTATCCACTTGAAAGAACGGAATGTTGTACGATTTCCGGGCGGCCACCCCCAGGCCTCTGTGCTATTCTGCTATTTGGAGCCGTTCCTCCCTGAGTAACATCCAATGGACATGCGACGTTGGCGGCAAATATTGCGTTTTTTGGCGGCGGTGCAGCTGCTACCGGCTCTCGAGAGCGGCGAGGAAACGCTCGTCGGCGGGCAGGCCGTGCTGGAGGGCGTCATGATGCGTTCGCCGCATGCCTGGGGCATTGCCGTGCGCAAGCCCTCGGGCGTGATCGTGACGCACAGCGAGCCGCTGGAACGGCCTTCCGAGCGGCATAAGTGGATGGGCTGGCCGGTGGTGCGCGGGGTGATGACGCTGGGGCACGCGATGACGCTGGGATTCCGCGCGCTGAAGTTTTCCGCCAATGCGGCGCTGGAAGAGATCTCCGCCAACGATCCTGATAGTAACGATCCTGGTAGTAAAGATCGGGGCAAGAAGTTTGAAATCACCCCCTGGATGGCGGGAGTGAATATCGCTTTCTCCCTCGCCTTCTTCATCTTCATGTATAAGTACCTGCCGCTGCTGGCTACGACCGAACTGAAAAGGGTGAATCCGGTTTTCGGGCAGCAGTTCGTGTTTAACCTGGTGGACGGGCTGATCCGGATCGCGATGTTCCTGCTGTTTGTGTGGGGCGTTTCGCTGTGGAAGGACATTCAGCGCGTGTATGAGTACCACGGGGCCGAGCACAAGACGGTGTTTGCGTTTGAGAATGGCGATCCGCTCGAAACCGCGGCGGTGCAGAAGTATTCGACATATCATCCGCGGTGCGGAACGAGCTTCCTGATGACGGTGATGATCATCTCGATGGTCGTGTATATGACGATTCCCGTGCATACTTTCTGGGCTCGATTCGCCATTCGGATTGCGTTGCTGCCGCTGATTGCCGGCGTTTCCTACGAAATCATTCGCTTCGCCGCCAAGCATCGCGGCTCGCTGTTCGCGCTGATGACGGCGCCGGGCCTCTGGCTCCAGCGCATCACCACCCAGCCTCCGGACGACCGTGAAGTCGAATGTGCCATCGTCGCGCTGGATGAAGCCATGAAGCTGGAAAAACAGCGCGGCGGGGAACTGGTGATTGCTTAGCGGTGCCCACCGCGAACTCTTGTTTTCTTTCTCATTCCACCTAGAATCATTAAAATTAAAGTAGAGACGCGGCTTGCCGCGTCTCCCGCCGCGGAGTGAGACGAGACAAGCCTCGTCTCTACCGGATAAGAATCATGTTTGAACGTTTGGACCAAATCGAAATCCGTTACGACGAGCTAACGCAATCGTTGCTGTCGCCGGAGATCACCAACGACTCGGCGAAATACCAGAAGACTGCCAAGGCACATAGCGAAGTCGCAGGCATCGTCGAGAAGTATCGCGAATACAAAGATCTGAAGCGCGGCATCGCCGAGAGCCGAGCCATGCTGGTGGACGAAACCGATCCCGAGATGCGCGCCTACGCCGAGGAGGAACTGGCGAAGCTCGACGCGCGCATCGTGACGGTTGAGGAAGAACTCAAGGTTCTGCTGCTGCCGAAGGATCCGAACGACGAGAAAAACGTGGTTCTGGAAATTCGCGCCGGGACGGGCGGCGATGAGGCCACGCTGTTCGTGGCGGAAGTCTTCCGCATGTACAACCGCTATGCCGAGACGCAGAAGTGGAAGGTGGAAGTGCTCTCCACGTCGGAGTCGGGCGTGGGCGGGCTGAAGGAAGTGATCGCGCTGATCGAGGGCGACCGGGTGTATTCACGGCTGAAATACGAAAGCGGCGTGCATCGCGTGCAGCGCGTGCCTGCGACCGAGCAGCAAGGGCGAGTGCACACCTCGGCGATCACGGTGGCGGTGCTGCCGGAAGCGGAAGAAGTGGACGTCAAGATCGATGCCAAGGATCTGCGCATCGACACGTTCTGCTCTTCGGGGCCGGGCGGACAGTCGGTGAATACGACATATTCGGCGGTGCGAATCACGCACATTCCGACGAATACGGTGGTGAGCTGTCAGGACGAGAAGTCGCAAATCAAGAACCGCGAAAAAGGCATGCGCGTGCTGCGCTCCCGGCTCTACGAAGTCGAGATGCAGAAGCGGCAGGACGCGCTGGCGAAAGAACGCAAGCAGATGGTGGGATCGGGCGACCGTTCGGAGAAAATCCGCACCTACAACTTCCCGCAGAACCGGCTCACCGATCATCGCATCGGCTTCACCATTCACCAGCTTGAACAGGTGATGGACGGGAAGCTGCAGCCGATTATCGACGCGCTGATCACGCACTATCAGGCGGAGAAGATGAAGGGCGAGAACGAGGCGGGCGCGGCCAGCGTGGCTTAAGTTTCTCAAGACCGTGCAAGTGACGCCCCTGCTGCGCGTTACCAGACGCTGCGATTTCCCAACGCGGCTTGCAGTCGGCGATCGCGTGTCACCAGCTCAGCGTTCAAATGCACAGCGGTTGCCGCGATAATTCGATCCGGCATGTCGGGGACGGCGTCACGGGATATCTTCTGAACAGCTTCGGCCACTGCCGCATCCAATGGAGCAACGACCATGCTTCCCGCTGGATCTCTCAGAGCATCCTCCAGGCTCTGCAGTGCTGCGGACGGTAGCGGACCTCGCTCTGCCAAGTAAATGACCTCTACCAGCGAGATTGCCGAGACGAAAATACTCTCGCCATTTTTCTCTTCGGTCGCAATGATTATCCGCGCAGTCGGCGAGAGCTGTGTTGAGTCGGAGAGATACCAGATCGCGGCGTGCGTATCCAGAACCAACGCCATCAGGAAACATCCCGCGGGAAGCTTCCCCACATTTCGCGACGGGCTTCGGCGATGTCTTCTTCGCTCACCTTCACATCCAAGTTCGACCAGAGACCTAGCAGACTCCGCCGGGGCTTGTGCCGGGATTTCTCTTGCAGAAGACTTATGAAGGCGAGAACCTCCCTCTGCCTGTGGGGAGGCAGCTCGCGCAGCTTTTCAAGCACTTGTTCTTCGACAGTCATGGCCCTGCCAGCTTTCCCTGCAGCGATTATATCGCGCACCGCAAGGCCCGGCCTCAACCGTGGTGTACCCTCGGTCAACGATTCACGACGGCTGTGGTGAAATAGAAACGTGCAACTTCGCCAGGCTCTGAATGAAGCAATCGAACGGCTGACTTCCGCGCGAGTTCCTTCCCCGCGCATGAACGCGGAACTGCTCATCATGTTCACCCTCGACTGCGACCGGGCGTACCTCTATGCCCATCCCGAGCGAGGGCTTACGCCCGACGAGATGCGGCGCTACGACGAAGCGCTAGCGCGCCGCGCCACCGGCGTCCCGGCGCAGTACATCACCGGGCATCAGGAGTTCTGGGGGCTGGATCTTATCGTGTCGCCGGCGGTGCTGATTCCCCGCCCAGAGACGGAGCATGTGGTGGAGGCGGTGCTGGAGCTGGCCAACCCTAAGATGGTGGAGCGACGGGCGCCCCCGCAAGCCTCCCCGGTTGGCCGAAGCCCCGAGCGAAGCCGAGGGGGAAGTCGAAGGCTCCGCATAGTCGATCTGGGCACCGGCTCCGGAGCGATTGCGCTTGCCTTAGCCAACGAACTCCCCACAGCTCAAATCCACGCCACCGACATTTCTCCCGAGGCGCTCGAAGTCGCCCGGGCCAATGCGGCACGGCACAACCTTACTTCGCGAATCGAGTTTCATCAGGCCGATTTGCTGGACGGATTCCCGCCCTCTTCATTCGACTTCATAGTTTCGAATCCTCCCTACGTCGGCGAGTCGGAAGAAGATTCAGTGCAGCTCGAAGTCCGCAAGTTCGAGCCCCGAAATGCGGTGTTCGCGGGACCAACCGGCCTGGAAGTAATCGAGCGCCTCATCCCCCAGGCCCAGACGGTACTATGGCCCGGTGGTTGGCTGGTATTCGAGATCAGCGGGACGATTGCCGAAGCCGTGCGCCGCCAGTTGGCAGGCTGGACGGAAGTTCGACTTACAAACGATCTGCAAGGGATTGCAAGAGTCGCAGCCGCCAGAAAATCATCGAGCAGCCATGCCAGTTTCACAGATAGCGCAGACTGAGTTTGCCGCCAGCGACCGAGACCCAGCACTTCGCATCTAGGGTTTCCCCTCTGTTCTTTCCCTTGTGTTCCTCTGTGCCCCCTGTGGTTCGGCCTTTTCTCATTTACCGCAACCCACTCCGGGTAAACCGGGCTACACTCTCCGAGCGAAGCGAAGGACCTGTGCATTGGACTTCGCTCTGCGCGAGATCCCTCGCTCCGTTCGGATGACAGTTGAAAGCCCCCCCGACGCCGTCAATAAGCGGAATCGCGATTTTGCGACAGCGACCGCGAACATGCTGCTTGTGCGAGGGCCTGGTGGGGGGCTAACATTCGGCGGGTGGAAATTCAGGACCTCGCGGAAGAATACCAGAGCAAGACGGACGAGGAACTGTTGCGATTGACCCTCGACTCATATGGATTGTTGAAGTTTTGCGGGCGTTTCTCTCATGACTGGCGCCGTTTTCTAGGACTGGCCCCATAAATGGTTTTGGGTAGGGCATGGCTTCAGCCGTGCCGCCCAGAGCCAATAATGACGTGGGCTTTAGCCCCTGAGGGCCGGACAGCCTGCTCGGAGAACGATTTATGGGACCAGTTCTAGTGCGGTCGGCTCATAGTTGAAGGAAACGGGATTCAGCATCTCAACGGAGCGGGCGTATGCCGCCTTCTTCAAATATTGCCGGGGGGCAAGCGCCAGCGAAGAAAGGGCCAAGCGTATGGAGTTCGTGAAGATTCCGGCGGGCAGCTTCATGATGGGGTGTTCACCAGGAGACGCAGAATGCTACGTCGAGGAAAAGCCTTCCCATCGAGTGGTCATTACTCGCGCCTTTGAAATGGGGAAATATCAGGTGACGCAGGCGGACTATGAGGCGGTTATGGCAGCCAAACCGAGCTATTTCCCAGGGCCAAATCTGCCGGTTGAGGGTGTGAGCTGGGAGAACGCGCAGAAGTTTTGTGAGGCGCTCAATGGCAAGCGCGACGGCTACCGTTATCGCCTGCCGACAGAGGCGGAATGGGAATACGCGGCTCGCGCCGGCGATAGTTCCTGCCGGTATGGACCGTTAGTTGAAGTTGCATGGTTCCATGACAACTCGGGCGGTAAGACCCATCCCGTAGGCGGGAAGAGACCAAACGGATTTGGACTGTATGACCCGCTGGGAAACGTCTGGGAATGGGTGCAGGACTGGTACGGGGCGGATTATTACAGCCACAGTCCGGAATCCGACCCGAAGGGCCCAGCCAGCGGAGAGTATCGCGTGTCGCGCGGCGGCTCCTGGCGCGGACTTGCCAGGGGGCTCGCGCGCGTCTCCTCTCGCTACATTCTCAAACCCGGCGTTCGGAGCATTGTGGTCGGGTTCCGTTGTGCACGCGACGTCGCCGCCTGATGTTTTTCTCTTGTCTTTTTGAGCGTGAGTAGCACTCGCGAAGTTTTTTGCGGTTTGAACTAAATAGAGGAAATCTACACGAACTCCTAGAACGTCACCCGAACGCCGACCTGCGCCGCGAACGGAATTCCAACCGTGGTACCGGGGCCAAAGAAATCTCCCAAACCGCCCGCCGGTATTTCGAGCTGCTTCAGGCTGGTGACGGGCACCTGCTGGCTCGGTGCGCAGATTGGGAAGTCGCCGCAAATCGTTGTAGCGTTGCCGGTAGCGATATCGTTCGGTATAAGCGGAAGCGCGGCAATGTTGGCGATGTAGTTGGCGCCGGGGTTGTTGCGATTGAAGAGGTTGAAGAACTCGGCGAACGGGTCAATCTGCCAGCGCTCGCCGATCTT
>Ga0187818_10000143_pt1 | contig 21784 bp, 23 predicted proteins | sample NC_wetland_sal_i_14_FD_130581 | JGI IMG/M metagenome (GOLD analysis project Ga0187818, IMG submission 130581) | Wetland sediment microbial communities from Neuse River Estuary, North Carolina, USA - SO4_3 | ecosystem: Environmental > Aquatic > Freshwater > Wetlands > Sediment | place: USA... | reverse complement strand
CTTTTCCATTGATCATCTCGGCATTGCGGTGAAGTCGCTGACGGCGGCCAAGGCGATTTATGAAAAGCTTGGCCTGAGCGTCTCGCCGGAGGAAACCGTCGATCAGGAACAGGTGCGGTTAGTGATGGTTCGGGTGGGCGAGAGCCGGCTGGAATTGCTGGAAGCGACGTCGGAGGAGTCGGCGATCGCGAAATTCATCGCCAAGCGCGGCGAAGGGCTGCACCATGTCTGCCTCAAAGTTCCGGACCTGCCCGCGGCGGTCGAGCGGCTCAGAGAAGACGGAGTACGGCTGGTCTCGCACGAAATCAAGACCGGCGCGGGCGGACACAAGTACGTGTTCGTGCATCCCACGAGCACGGGCGGCGTGCTGCTGGAACTGGTGCAGGCATAAACTTGGCCGCGGATTTTCACGGATTCACACGGATAAACCACAGAGGGGAAAAAACCACAAAAACAAATGCTTCTTCTCATCACCGACACTTCGGGCAAGCACGGCAGTGTGGCGCTGGCGCGCGCCAGTGCATCGCCTGACGAAGTGAAGGTGATCGAATCCGTGCCGCTCGCGGGCGGAACTTTTTCTGCACAACTGGTGCCCCAGATCGCCGCCCTGCTGGCCAGGCACGGCTTCAGCAAGACGGATATCGGAGCTTTCATCGTGGTGTCGGGGCCGGGATCGTTTACTGGGCTGCGCGTGGGTCTGGCGGCGATCAAGGCGCTGGCCGAGATTCTGCACAAGCCCATTGTGCCTGTCTCGTTGCTGGAAGTGGTCGCGGTCGCGAGCCGGGTTTCGGGTAAGCTCCTGGCCGTGCTCGATGCCGGACGCGGTGAAGTCTATGCCGGGGAATACCAGGTTGCCGGCGAAGCTGCGCAGCTTCTCCAGGAGCGGTTGCTGGCGAAGGATGAATTCCTGGCGACGGCCAAAGGCCTGATTGTGGCAACGCCCGACGAAACGCTGGCCGGAATGCTGGGTGACGCCGGCGTGCAAGTTTCGCCTCCTGACGCTCACATGATTGCGCGTCTCGGGTGGCGCAAGCTTCAGGCTGGTGAAATCGTCACGCCGGAGCAATTGGAAGCTAACTATATCCGCCGGTCTGACGCGGAGATTTTCTCCAAGTCCTGACTGGAAAGGAGCAACTCCTGACCGGCGTCAGTTCGGGTTTCCTGCCGGCTGGCGAATTTCCTGCCCAAAGGCGATCAGATTTCCGTCCGGCGCGAGCACGAGCAATTCCCGTTGTCCATAGCTCTGGTTTACCGGCCCGTATACATCACCTTTGGGCAGCAAGTCGAGCTTGGGCTTGAGTTCGGCGTAGAGGAGATCCAAATCATGCACGTCAATGTAGTACGCGAAACGGCGATTGCCGGGAGGGGCGCCGTCCGGACCTTTCTCCTCGAGGAGACGGAAGCCCACCGTTTCGCGGTGGACGTAGGCATAGTTCTCGAAGCGGAGAAGCACCTTGAAGCCCAGCGTCTCGGTGAAGAACGTCAGGGCCCGCGCGATATCGGGGACGTGCATGAAAGGCGTGATTTGGATAAAGTTCGACAAGGCGCATCCTCCCGCCGGGAGGGTATCACCGATTTGGCCCGGCGGGAACGCAGCCTTGGGACAACTGATGGATCTTTTCGGAATCTCGCGTCCGGTGAAGCTCGGTCTCATGAATCTGCGCCCAGCCATTCCCGCTGACATCCCTTTCATGATCGTGCTGGAGAGCGCGTGTCCGACCGCGGCCCACTGGACCGAAGCGCAATATAAGCAGGCGGTTCAGCCGGACAGCAACGACCCGGAAAGGCTCGTGCTGGTCGCTGAGGCATCGCCCGCCACCGAAGAGGAAACAGGCCAGGTTTCAGCGGGCCAGGTTTCACGTTCCAGCATCGTTGGTTTTCTGGTTGCCCGGCATCTGGCTTCCGAGTGGGAACTGGAGAACATCGTTGTCGCTCCTGCCTCGCGCCAGAAGGGGCTTGGGGGGCAGTTGTTGGACGCCCTGCTGGCTGCCGCCCGCCAAACAGACAACGAGTCGGTGTTTCTAGAGGTGCGGGAGTCGAACACGGCCGCGCGAATGCTCTACGAAAAGGCAGGATTTCAACAGACTGGTCGCCGGAAGTCCTACTACACGAATCCCCCAGAGGATGCCATCTTGTACCGCAGCCTAGTCTAGCGCGTTCTCACAATGAGACTGCACCACTTTTTTGGCATTGAACCAGTTTTTGGGCTGTGCTAACTTCGCTCATATCCCGGTTTGGAGGTCTGCTGGATGCTGACTCCGAAAGACCATCTCCTGACCAATCATGAGGAGTTCCGCAGATTGGCTCAGGAGCACATGCAATACTCTCAACGTCTCGAAGTACTCACCCAAAAACGATACCTCAGCGAAGACGAGAAGCTGGAAGAAGTCCGGCTGAAGAAGCTCAAACTGCGTCTCAAAGACCAGATGGAGTCCATTGAGCGGCAGTTCCGTCAGCAGTACGGCGTAAACGTAGCGTAAGAATCTGGCCGACTCCACGCGGTTTCGGCCGCGCGGGCGGGATTGTTTCTTCCACCGGGCGCGACGAAGCGCCTTTTTTTATTTACATTTACGGGACTTTGGCTGGATGATCTGCGCCTGCTCGCCGGCTGCGGGCTATAATTGAACGACTCCCCATGGTTCGTGATGGCTACTTCTACGCCGCACCCCTGATTGCCGCCGGTCTGCTGCTCGGCTGGCTTGCCGGTCCCCTGTGGGCGATCATTCCCTTTCTGCTGGCGTTTTTCTTGCTGTGGTTCTTTCGCGATCCCGAGCGGGCTATTCCGCAAGAGGCCGGGGCCGTAGTTTCGCCCGGGGATGGCAAGGTCACGGATGTTTCAACCATAACCCTCGGAAACGGCAAGCAGACCCGGATCAGCATCTTTCTCAGCGTGTTTGACGTACATGTGAACCGCTCGCCAATTGCGGGCGTGGTGCGGGATATCCGTTATCAGCGCGGGCAGTTTCTGAATGCGATGAACAAGGTCTCGGCCGAGCAGAATGAACAGAACATTGTCACCGTGGAAGGCGACGGCCAGAAGGTCGTGTTTAAGCAGATTGCGGGCCTGCTGGCGCGCCGGATTGTGTTCCATCCCAAGGTCGGCGACCGCCTGGAACGCGGCCAGCGCGTGGGACTGATCAAGTTCGGATCGCGCGTGGATGTGCTACTGGACGCCTCGGCCCGGACAAACGTCAAAATAGGCGACCGGGTCAAAGGCGGTGCCAGCGTGCTGGCCTACGTGCAGGCGCAGGGAGAGCCAGCGACTGTAGGAAGTGCCGCTGCCGCCGAGAGGGTGAGCTAAATGGACCAGCCAGCTCCCAAGCCACGGCGCCGGCAGAGCAAGGGCATGTACATTCTCCCGTCGCTCTTCACCACAGCCAATATGGGGCTGGGCTTTTACGCCATCCTCGAGGTTATGCACTCGACCGCAGCCAACTATTGGCATCTCAACAACGCGGCAAAAGCGATTGGGTTTGCCGTGCTTTTCGATGGACTCGACGGCCGCATCGCCCGCATGACTGGCACGACCAGCGATTTCGGCCGTGAACTGGACTCCTTGGCGGACGCGATCACCTTCGGCGTGGCCCCGGCCATGCTGGCTTGGACCTGGGGTTTTTTCCTGATGCCAGTGGTGGAGTTTACTCAGGGGCAGTGGCATATCAAGCTGACGCAGTTGGGCGCGATCGCCAGCTTTCTTTTCCTGATGGCCGGCGTAAGCCGACTAGCGCGCTTCAACATTACAACCAACCCACAGCCTTCTAATCCCGGGCACCCAGGCAAGAAATACTTCGTTGGCATGCCCATCCCTGCCGGGGCAGGTGTGATCGCCGCAGTGGTTCACTTCTGGGGCGGAGAGCCCATCCAGTCGTGGTACACGGCCCTGACCTGGATCACCTTGGTCACGACCGTTGCGTACCTGATGGTCAGCACCTGGCGTTTCTATAGCTTCAAGGATATTGATTTCAAATCACGCCATCCTTTCCGGCTCATCATTCTCCTCGGTGCGCTCTTCTCTGGCATCCTGGTTTTCTCCGGACCGGTGCTGTTCGGGGTTGCCTTGCTGTACATGGTTTCCGGCATCTTCTGGCGGCTGCAGTGGATCTTCCGCCGCCGTGCCGGCCCGCCTCCTCCGCCGTATCACGAGGCTTCGCACGCGTCATGAGCGAGCCGGTGAAATCCGCGTCTTCTTCCCACGCCGTTGCGGCTCGGGGGAAACTTTACCGCGCCGCGATTGTGGGTGCGGCCTCGCTCAAGGGCAAGGAGGTCGCCGAGATGCTGAACGAGCGGGGCTTTCCCGCCGTGGATGTGCGCCTTCTCGATGACGACGAGTCTTTAGGCCAGCTTGAGGCCATGGGCGACGAGATCAGCTTCATTCAGAGTGTGCGCGCCGAGCAGTTTGACAAGGTGGACTTCACCTTCTTTGCCTCGGATGGGGAGTGCACGCGCAAGAATTGGAAGCGCGCTCGTGATGCCGGCAGCGCCATCATTGATCTTTCCGGGGCTCTGGAAGACGAGCCTGGGGCCAGTGTGCGGTCTTTATGGGTCGAGCGGGAGCGCGGACAAATCGCGCCTCCCGAACTGCAGCCGGGGCCATGCGTAACGGCGCACACGGTCGCCGTGATGCTGGCGTTGCTGCTGTTGCGGGCCGGGAAGGCGGGCGCGATCCGCCGAGCCGTGGCCACCGTTTTCGAGCCGGCTTCCGAGCACGGACAGCGTGGCATGGACGAGCTGCACCAGCAAACCGTGAATCTTCTGTCGTTTCAGCCCTTGCCCAAAGACGTCTTCGACGTTCAAATTGCCTTCAATATGGTGGCTCGCTACGGCAGCAAGTCGGAGCCGGCGTTAGATTCGGTGGAGGCTCGTATTCTCCGTCACTATCGCAAGATTGCCGGAGACGGAGCTCCGCAGCCTTCGCTCCTGCTGTTGCAGGCTCCCATTTTCCACGGTCATGCGCTGGCCGTTTTCGTGGAGATGGAGAACGCCGTGGACGGGCCCGCCTTATCCCAGGCGCTGTCGGGCGATCACGTGACTGTGTCGGGCGAGGACGAGGATTTCCCCAGCAACGTGAGTTCGGCGGGGCAGGGGGATGTTCTGCTGGCGGTGAAGAGCGACCCGGCGCAGCCGAATGGAGTGTGGTTGTGGGCCGCGGCGGACAATCTCCGTATCTCAGCTTTGACTGCTGTGGATTGCGCGGAAAGCATGACCGCCACTCGTCCGACGGGGAAGATTCAATGAGGACGCAAGCGTGTTGTCGGGCTGCGCTGGTCTCGCTCATGCTGACCGCCGGATGCGGCTATCACACCGCCGGGCACGCGGTGCAGCTCCCGGAGAACGTCAAGACCATCGCCGTGCCCGCCTTCAAGAATGAAACGTCGACCTATCGCATCGAGCAAATGCTGACCGCCTCGGTGGTGCGCGAATTCACGACGCGAACTCACTACCACATCCTCAACACTCCCGGCGAGGAAGCTGACGCGACCTTGACCGGCACCGTGCTCTCCACGACCGCGTCTCCGCTGGCCTATGACACTTCCTCGGGGCGCGCCGCCAGTGTGCTGGTGGTGGTCAGCATGCGAGTCTCACTCGCGGATCGCAACGGCAAAGTGTTGTACCAGAATCCGGCATACCTGTTTCGCGAGCAGTACGAAGTTTCCCAGGACCTGCAGAGTTTCTTCGAGGAGGATTCGCCCGCCTTCCGCCGCCTCTCGCAGGATTTCGCCCGCACCCTGGTCGCTAACATTCTGGAGGGCTTCTAGGGTGAAGCGCTTATTCCTTCTGCCGGCCGTGCTGGCTCTGGCGCTCACAGTGGGCTGCTACCACGGATCACGGCCGCGCCACATCGGGGATCTGGCTCCCGAGTTCACCCTGCAGGATTCCGACCGAAAAGTCACGTTGAGCCAGTTTCGCGGCCAGGTCGTAGTGTTGAACTTCTGGGCCACCTGGTGCCCACCTTGCGTGGAAGAGTTGCCCTCGTTGATGAGCATGCAGGAGCGGACCAAGGCCAGGGGAGTGGTCGTGCTCGGAGTCAGCATTGACGTGGATCAGGACGCCTACCACCGGTTTCTCAAGCTCCATAACGTCAATCTTTTGACCGTTCGCGATCCCGACCAGAAGGTCGCCGGCATGTACGGCACCGCCGGCTGGCCCGAGACCTACATCATTGACCGACAGGGAATCGTCCGCCGTAAAGTCGTTGGTCCCATCGACTGGAATGCGCCCGATGTCATGGAATTTCTGAGCAGGCTGTAAGCGTTCATATACTCATGTGGGGACAGCCGCCCTCGGCTGTCCAGTCGAGCGAAGCTCGACAGCTGGGGCGAGTACGATCCAGCTACTATGCGAATCGACTGCACAATGCTAGATTCGGATACGAAGAGTTCCACTACGCGGGAGAAGCTCTGATGCGAGCCTTTGCTCAGGCCGAGCGCTTTGTCAGCGAACTGCAGTCGCGCAAGCTGCGTCCGGCTTATGTATTCGTGGGCGATGAAGCCTTCTTCCGCAAGCGCTTTCGCGATGCAATCCTGGAACACCTGGTCCCTGCCGACTTGCGGGATTTCAGCCTGTTTGAATTCGATCTGGCCGAGAACGATCTGGCTGAGATTCTCGACCGCGCCCGCACTCCGTCGCTGATGGCGCCGTTTCAGGTCTTCTTCGTGCGTGGCGTGAAAAACCTTTTTGGCCGCGGGTCGAACGAAGAAAAACTAGCCGCGATCGAAGAATATTGCAGGAATCCCAATCCTGACGCACTGGTCGTATTCGTGGCCGACCACATCAGCATTCCCGCAGACCCCCGCCGGATGGAGATGCAGGACCGGGAGCGCTACCAGCGCATCCGCGAAACCATGGGCCAGTACTGCGGCATTGTCGAACTGGCGCGGGTGGAAGAAGGCGAGGCCGTGCGCTGGATCGCCGACTACTGCGCCAGCCGCGGGGTAGGAGTGAAGATCGAGCCTGACGGCGCCCGCGAACTGGTCGACACCCTCGGCGGCGACATGATGATGATCTCGAACGAACTGGAGAAGCTGATTCTCTACGCTGGCGAGAAGAAGCGCATCACGCTCGGCGACGTCGAGACCATGGTGCTCGCCGCCAAGCAGCGCTCGCTCTATGAGCTGACCGACGCCATTTCCAGCAAAGAGCGCGTGCGCGCGCTGGAAATTCTGGATGCGATTCTGGCCTCCGGCGAAGGCGAAGAGGCTGCCATCGGACACATCTACATGCTGGCGAAAACCTTCCGCCAGATGCTGGTCATTGTGGAGCGCAATGTCCGCGACCAGCGCATGCTGTGGGCAGCGCTGTGGCAGGGTTTCCGCGTGCCTCCATTCGCCGCTGACGACGTCATCAAGCAGGCCCGCCGTTATAAATCCCGCCGCGAACTGACGCGTGCGATCCGTCTGGTCGCGAAGGCGGACCTGGCCTTGCGTTCCAATCCCGTAAGCAAGCGCATGGTGCTGGAGCGGCTGGTCATGGATCTGACAACCGAGCCCAAGCCGGAAGCGCCGGGATGGATGCAGGATCAGCTGCCGGTGTGAGGCAGCCCTCAGGCCCCAAAAGGCTCACTTTCCAGGGTGCGTTGGGGGAACTCTTCGGAATCAGCTTGTAGCCGCCTTTCTGATAGCTGACGGCTGACAGCTTACTTCATTGCGCTGACCCGCGCGCTCAGGCGGGACTTGTAGCGCGAGGCGGTGTTCTCGTGCAGCGTGCCCTTCTGAATGGCCTTGTCCAGGGCGGAGACGGTCTGGCGGTACATCTGCTCGGCGGCGGCCTTGTCGCCCTTTTCGATGGTCTCGCGTAAATCGCGCAGCTGGGTGCGCAGGCGGGAGGTGTTGGCGCGGTTGCGGACGGTGCGGCGTTCGGTCTGGCGGGCGCGCTTCAGCGCCGAAAAATGATTTGCCATGTCTGCTTCGTTACCTTCGTGTGTCTAGAGAGATATTCGGGTGGGGCCGAAACTTTTATTATAAGGGAGTAACTCTCGACCGGTCAAACAGATGCCCGGGGCCCAGTGACTCACTTTTAGTCTCAGCTCTCCGATGCGTCATCCCGAAGGCCCGCGCTTTCACCAGCGGGCCGAGGGATCTCGCGTGAGTGTAGTGGGGAGCCGCCCCGCGCGAGATCCCTCGCTCCGCCTGAAAAGCGGCTACGCTCGGGATGACGCAGGCCGATAATCAGCTATTGCTGAGCCGGAGACTATGGCAGACGGACTCAATCGCCTGAAAGTGCTCATCAACTCCTCGACTCCCATCGTGGTGATGGAGACGTCGGAAGAAGTGCATGCCATCAACATAGTGCGGGCCGCCTGCACGGAGCTGAACATGGCGACGTTCGAGTGGAGCATCGCCGACGGGCTGCTGCGCTCCGGCACGAACGCTCCGCCTGAAGGCCAGAAGATGTCGCTCCAGACTCGCATCGATCAGACCACGGTCTGGAATCACAGCAGCCGAAGCCAGACGCAGACGCGAACCGTGCTCACCCCTGGCGGCGGAGAAGCCGACCGGCTGGCCAGAGCGATGATGTCCACCTTGGGGGCCGATGCTGGTGCTGCCGCCGCCGGCGGCTCCATCTACAACACCCGCGAACCGGTGCAGGCGCTGGCCAACATGGAATCCATGACGGTCGAGGCGGTATTCATCCTTAAAGATTTTCACCGCCACATGGAGGATCCGGTCGTGGTGCGGCGGCTGCGCGATGTCGGGCAGAAATTCTCCAACAACCGGCGGACGGTCGTCATCACCGCACCGGAAATCACCGTCCCGGCGGAACTGGCGACACTGGTGGAATACTTCGATCTTCCTCTGCCCGACCCCGAGCGACTGCACGAGATTGTCCACGAGACCTTTACCCGGCTCTCCAAGACCTACAGCCTGAAGTTGCAGCTCGATGCGGCGGGCGTGGATGCGATGGCGGCCAACCTGCGTGGCCTGAGTGAAGAAGAGGCTGAACGCGCCGTTTCGCAGGCGCTGGTGACCCGATACGCACTGTGTCCCGAGACCATCACCGATGTGCTCGAAGCGAAGAAGCAGCTCTTGCGGCATTCCGGCATGCTGGAGTTCATCGAGGCCTCGGACAACATGGCCAGCGTGGGCGGCCTTGAAAACCTGAAGCACTGGCTCGGGCAGCGTCGCGGCGCGTGGGAAGACTCGGCGCGCGAATTCGGGCTGGAACCGCCGCGGGGGATGATCATCCTCGGAGTGCAGGGATGCGGCAAGTCGCTCTGCGCGCGCTCGGTCGCGGGGGAATGGAAGCTGCCGCTGGTCAAGTTCGACACCTCGGCGGTCTACGACAAGTACATCGGAGAGACGGAAAAGCGCATTCGCAAAGTGTTTCAGGTCGCCGAAGGACTCGCGCCCTGCGTGCTCTGGATTGACGAGTTGGAAAAAGTTTTTGCAGGCAGCGGGCCGGATTCCGCGTCCGCCGACGCCGGAGTCTCCTCTCGGCTGCTCGCTTCGTTTCTGTCATGGATGCAGGACCGCAAGGCGCCCGTGTTCGTTGCCGCGACTTGCAATAACGTAACTGTGCTGCCGCCGGAACTGATCCGCAAGGGCCGCTTCGATGAGCTGTTCTTCGTGGATCTGCCCAACCAGGCAGAGCGCAAGCAGATATTCTCCATTCAGCTGGCAAAACGCAAGCGCAATGCGGCCGACTTTGATCTGGAGAAGGCCGCCACCGCCGCGAAGGGATACTCGGGAGCGGAAATCGATGCGGCCGTACAGGGCGCGCTCTATGCCGCCTACTCGGAAAAGAAACCGCTGACCACACAGTCGCTGGTTGACGCACTGGCGCAGACGGTGCCGCTTTCGACCACCCGGGCGGAAGAGATCGCAGCTCTGCGCGAGTGGGCGAGGACAAGGGCAGTGCCCGCAACGGCGAGAAGTGATAGTCCCGGCACGTGATTTCGGGTAGTGGCGCGCTTTCGGAGCTTCGTATCAGGGCATGCCTTCAGGCATGCCGCTGTCACAACGACCCACAAGTCCGGCTTCAGCAGCTGCTGGCGTACGGCCAAGGCCAGCGGCTAAAGCGGTTGGCGTCCCGCACGTGGCGGCGTCGCTGAAGCGATGCCCTGATACGAACCGTTGCCCCCAACCTGCAACCTGCATCTGATTTTCCCTCCCATTGACTCCCCCTGCGCTCGGGGGTAGGCTTTTGATAATGGTAGTTGCTCGCCCTATGGGCGCGAACATTCCGGTTGTCCCCGTCTCTGAGCAAAATCCTGCTTTGTCTGTAATGAACAGGCGTAGGTGTGCTCGAATTCCAGAGGCCGCCGAGCTTTGCTCGGCCTGTCCGGATCTGAGACCCGGACCCACACAAGCATGAACAAGCAAAGATGAACACACAAGTATGAAGAAGAGCATCGGGATCAGTCCCAACATCGAAACTCTGTTCGGCCCGCGCGACGAGAATGTGCGACTGCTGGAGGACGGGCTCAACATCGCCATCAACCTGCGGTCGAACGCCATCGAACTGGAGGGCGCGGCGCGCGACGTGGCCCGCGCGGAGCAGGTATTTACCGACTACGAGAGCCTGCAACGCTCCGGTTACAGTTTCAATAACGGTGATCTCAACAGCATGCTGCGCGTGCTGACTTCCGATCCCAACTCGACGCTACGCGGGTTGGCGGATGCGGGGCGGCAGCGTTCGTTTGGACGCCGCACCGTCCAGCCCAAGAGCCCGAATCAGCGTCGTTATCTCGAAGCCATCGAAAAGCACGACATGGTGTTTGGCATTGGCCCGGCCGGTACGGGCAAGACTTACCTCGCTGTAGCCATGGCCATCTCGGCGCTGCTGGCCAAGCGCGTGAACCGCATCATCCTGGCGCGTCCCGCGGTGGAAGCGGGCGAGCGGCTCGGCTTTCTGCCCGGCACCTTGCAGGACAAGATCGATCCTTACCTGCGGCCGCTCTATGACGCCTTATATGACATGCTCGATCCTGAAAAAGTGGATCGCTACCTGGAGAAGAACGTCATCGAGATTGCTCCCATCGCGTTCATGCGCGGGCGCACGCTGAATGATTCCTTCGTTATTCTCGACGAAGCGCAGAACACGACCTCGGAGCAGATGAAGATGTTCGTGACGCGTCTGGGCTTCAACTCGAAAGCGGTGATAACCGGCGACATCACCCAGATTGATTTGCCCAATGCGCGCCGCAGCGGTTTGCTGGAAGCGATCGACGTTCTGCAACGCGTGGACGGCCTCGCATTCGTGCACTTCGATGAAGGGGACGTGGTCAGGCATCATCTGGTGCAGCGCATCGTGCGCGCCTACGACGAACACAAAACGCGCGTTGCCGAGCAGCAGTTGCTTTTGCTGAGCGACGCAAAGACTGTCGAAGCGAAGGGTGTCGAAGCGAGGAGTGTCGAAGCGAAGAGCAGTGAAGCGTCGGGCACAAACGAAAAGATGGCGGCTGCGAACGGAGAGAAAGCGGCGTCCGCCGAAGCCCAGGGATAAAGAATTAGATGCCAGCGGGAGGGCGCAAGGCGGGCCCTCCCATTTGTCTGGGAGGGATCAGTCGGAAGAACTTTCTCGGAGAGCGCGTGTGGTCATTTTGCAGAAGGAAGTTGCCGCGCTGAGTCAGGCGTCGCTCGAGCGCTTTGTGCTGCAAGCGCGGCGCGCAGCGGGACTGCGCGGTCGTGCCAACGTGCTGGTGACCACGAGCGCTGCCGTGCGCTCGTTGAATCGGCAGTTCCGCGGCAAGAATCAGGCCACGGACGTGCTCTCGTTTCCGGCCGCGCCACCGGCGCCGAAAGGCACGAAGAGCGCCGCACTGGCCGGTGAAATCGTGATCTCCGCCGATATTGCTGCCCAGAACGCGGGTCATTTCGGGCATTCCGCCGCCGCAGAGGTAAAGGTCCTGACGCTCCACGGGATCCTTCATCTGGCGGGCTTTGACCACGAGCGCGATAATGGTCGAATGGCGCGCAAGGAACTAAGACTGCGCCGGCTGCTGAAATTGCCCGTGGCGGTGATCGAGCGCGCGCAACCCGGCCAGCGAGGCCCCGTGGAAGAAAGACTTGGCAAGACACACCGGCGAGCACGGAGGAAGGCATGAGTCTCTCCGTCTTCGCCGTGCTGTTTCTTTTGATGGGTCTGCTGACTCTGGTCTCATATGTGGATCGTGTCTATCAGGAAGCGGGGAAATTTCTTTCGCGCGAGTTTCAGGACAACATTGATGTCTTCGAGCAAAAGGTTGAGCCGGCGCTGCGCGTGAGCCGCACTCGGGCGTCGCTGTCGATGGCGGTGCTCACGCAGTTGACCATGGCGGCGATTGCTTTGCTGATCGGCTTCGTAGTCTTCAACGAACAACTCTGGAGCATTTACGAGATCCTGCAGGCAGCCATCAGCCTGACTCTCATCGTCATTCTCTGCAATCGATTTCTGCCTTTCGTTTTCTTTTCCCGCACCAAGGGTGAGTGGCTGGTTCGATGGACGCTGGTTTTGAAAGTCCTCATCTACCTGGTGTTGCCGGTAACGATCGTGCTGGGCTTCATGCAGTCGGTGGCTTCATTGACCAGGCAAAGCACGCCAGAACAGCAGGAGACCTCCGCGGAGGCCGTGGATGCGCTGATCGAGGCCGGGCAGGAAGAGGGAATCATTCAGGAGGGCGATCGCGATCTGATCCAGTCAGTGGTGGAGTTCAGCGGCAAGACGGTGCGCGAGGCCATGAAGCCGCGTCCGGCCATGTTCGCGGTTCCGGCTGACATTACGGTGGAACGCTTCATCGAAATGCTGCGCACCAAGCACTATTCGCGCGTGCCGGTGTATGAAGGCAGCATTCACAACATTAAAGGGATCGTCTACGCGCAGGACGTGCTGCAGGTGCCGGACAGCGAAGCGCATGTGCGCACACTCGACTCGCTGATGCGCCGTGACGTTTACTTCGTCCCCGAGAGCAAACTGGGGAGCGACCTGCTGCGCGAGATGCAGAAGCAGAACATCCGCATGGCGATTGTGGTGGATGAATACGGCGGCGTAGCGGGACTGGTCACGATCGAGGATCTGGTGGAAGAGATCGTGGGTGAAATCCGCGACGAGCACGACAAGCCTGAGATTGTCCGGGAGGGTGAGCGTTCCTTCATCGTTTCCGGCGCCATGGACGTGGACCGCCTGGATGAACTGTTTGGCACCAAGCCGGAAGGCAAAGAATCCGCCACGATTGCCGGCCTGGTCAGCGAGCTTGCCGGACGAATTCCGCGGAAGGGCGAAATCGTGGAAGAAGACGGCCTGCGCTTCGAAGTGTTGGATTCCACCGACCGCAGAGTGGAGCGAGTGCGTGTCACGGCGGTGCAGCCGCAGCAGCTGAAACTGATATAGTCGGACCTCGGACCGCAGACGTCGGACTTCAGCCTTCCCACACCGCCACAAGCATCGGAACCTGAGGTCCGTAGCCTGAGGTCTGAAGTCTGAAGTCCGAGGTCTGCTCTCATGCCTTTCCGCTCCGGTTTCGTTTGCATTCTTGGACGCCCTAATGCGGGCAAGTCCACGCTGCTCAATGCGCTCGTGGGCGAGAAAGTGGCCATCATCTCGCCCAAGCCGCAAACCACGCGCAATCGCATTCAGGGCATCGTCCACGTGCCGAAAAGCAAGGGCAAGAGTAAAGACGGTGGGCAGATCGTGCTCATTGATACTCCCGGCGTACACAAGCCTGACAGTTCATTGGGCCGCAAAATGATGGTCGAGGTGCGCGAGGCGCTGGAAGGCTGCGACCTGGTGCTCGTGATCATGGATGTAACGCATCATTTTGATCCGCGCGACCGGTTCGCGCTCGACCTGGTAAAGCAATCGGGGACGAAGACATTCCTTCTGCTGAATAAGATTGACTTGATTCGGGAGAAAGCCAGGCTGCTGCCTCTGATCGAGGACTACCGCAAGCTTTACGACTTCAGTGAAGTGATCCCGATTTCGGCGCTCCGGCGCAACGGGCTCGACGTGCTTCTGCAGTTAGTGATTGCGGCGCTGCCTGCGGGCCCGGCCTATTTTCCTGAGGATCAGGTTACGGACCAACCGGCGCGTTTCATGGCGGCGGAGATTGTTCGTGAACAGGTGCTGCTCAATACCAAGGAAGAGATCCCATATGCAACCACGGTGATCGTAGAGAGCTTTGAGGAAGGTGCGAGGCTGACACGGATCGCGGCCGTGATCTACTGCGAGCGCGAAGGGCAGAAGGGAATCCTGCTGGGAAAAGGCGGCCAGATGCTCAAGAAGATCGGCACCGCAGCCCGAGTGCAGATCGAACGCATGCTCGGGACCAAGGTCTTCCTCGAACTGTATGTCAAAGTCCGGCCGGGATGGCGGGATTCGCGCGGCTTTGTCGAGGAACTCGACTGGCGCAGGCAACTGCAGCACAGAATGGAAGAACAAGGTGTGCCGGCGATCGCCGTCGCAGACGCCGTCCGAGACGAAACAGAAAACTAAGGTGTGTTTCGGAAACGGACGGAGATTGGGTAGTGGCTCAATTTGAGTCTTCACCTTGGTTCGGCGTCATCCCGAAGCCCCGCGCTTTCACCAGCGGGGCGAGGGATCCCGCGTGGGCACCGGCACGCCTCCGTTGTGCGCGCAAGATCCCTTCGACTTCGCTCAGGGCAGGCTCTTCGCTCCGCCTGCAGACCGGCTTCGCTCAGGATGACGCCGTCGGAGAAGAGTCTGGCACCCATTGCCGGATTCGCCGCTTTGCCGTTAGAATATTTACACGCCGCATTGAAGGGGCAAGGATAAACCAACCCGCCATGGTACCTGGGGCTTCTCCCGAGGAACATTTCCCGGAATACGACTTTGATCCAGACAAGCTCAACCTGCGTGTGCGGGTCACGCTCGCAGCCGACCGCCAGTCGGTCGATCCTGTCGTGGACCAGGTGATGGAATCTGTCCGGCAGATGAAGTGCGTGGACGGCAAGGAAGACGCCATCCAACTATCTTTGCAGGAAGCGCTGGCTAATGCCGTCGTGCACGGCGCCAAAGAAGATCCCAGCAAAGTCGTAGAGTGCCTGGTGGCATGCGACGAAGAGCGCGGCATCCTCATCATTGTGCGCGATCCGGGTGAGGGATTTGATTTCAACGCGATTCCCAGTTGCACCGTCGGCGAGAACCTCTATTCCAACCACGGCCGTGGAATTTTCCTGATCAACCAATTGATGGATGAGGTGCAGTTTCACAAGAACGGCACCGAAATTCGCATGGTAAAGCGGTAGGGCTTCGGCTTCATCAATTCCCAATTGGCATGTCGATGTGGACCTTTGCGGCTTCTTCAGCTTTTTTCGAAACGACGACTATGCCGACGACTGAGCTAAAGCCACTCCGTGTCGCTTTAAACCTGTAGCTGCCCTGAGGCACGTGTGCGATCTTGAACTTCCCGTCACCGTCGCTCGTGCCGTGCCTGATTTCCTTCGCGTTGCCCGGCCCGATCATTTCGAACAACACATCCGGCAGAGGCTCCCCGGGATGGTTTTGAAAACCAATCGTGCCTCTAACTGAACGAATGACAAAAGGCCGCTCCAAGACCACCATCTCGTGTTCGGTCGATGATTTTGTGAATCCCGAAAGGTCTGGGAATTTTGGCTCCTGCGTCATAGTTCCCGCGGCGAGAATCAGGGCCAGCACGGCATGAATGAGGATCACTTGAGACTCCAGCAGCGTGACATTGTGTCCTACTCCTTGGCCGCAATGCCCAACGCCTTCATTTTCCGGTAAAGATGGCTGCGCTCCAGGCCCAGCACCTCGGCAGTGCGGCTGACGTTGCCATGGTTCTGGTCGAGCGTCTTGAGGATGTAATCACGCTCGTAAGCATCGCGCGCCTGGTGCAGCGTGGAAAATTCTGTTCTGGAGGTGCGTCGGCTGCCTTCGCGGTAAACCAGAGGCGGCAGGTGTTTGCTGTCGAAGCGCGTGGTGGTGGGATTCATGATGACGATGCGTTCGATCACGTTGCGCAATTCGCGCACGTTGCCCGGCCAGGAGTAACGCATGAGCACCTCGATGGCCTCATCGCTGATTTCCCGCGGGCGGCGTCCATAGCGGGAAGCCAGTTCTTTGAGGAAATACCGGGCCAGCAGGGGCACGTCCTCCCGGCGTTCGCGCAACGGCGGAACGAAGAAGGGAATCACGTTGAGTCGGTAAAACAGATCTTCGCGAAAGTTGCCGCGGGAAATCTCTTCCTCGAGATCCTTATTGGTGGAAGCGATCACGCGGACGTCCACCGTGATCATTTCTTCGCTTCCCACCGGAGTAAAGCGTTGCTCTTCGAGCGTGCGCAGCACTTTGGACTGAGTCTTCAGGCTCATGTCGCCGACTTCATCGAGAAAGAGCGTGCCGCCGTGGGCCTTCTGAAACTTGCCTTCCTTGTCAGACGTGGCTCCTGAAAACGAACCTTTGAAGTGTCCAAACAACTCGCTCTCGATCAGATCCTCGGGAATGGCAGCGCAGTTAACCTCGACGAAAGTTTCTTCCTTGCGCAGGCTCTGAGCGTGGATCGCGTGTGCAACGAGTTCCTTGCCTGTGCCCGACTCGCCATAAATCAGCACACGGCCGTTGGTGGGAGCCATCAGCCCGATTTGCTGGCGCAGCGCCTTCATCGGAATGCTGTCACCGACAATGACATTCCTGGCCTGAAACAGTTTCTTCAGCTCAACGTTTTCCCGGCGCAGCTTCTTTGCCTCGATCGCGTTCTTGACCAGGATCAAAGTCTTTTCCAGGGAGAGCGGTTTTTCCAGAAAATCGTAGGCGCCCAGTTTCGTCGCGCGCACCGCCGTTTCGATGGTTCCGTGGCCGGAAATCATGATGACCTCGGGAGGATCGCCGAGTTCGCGAATGGCCTCCAGGGTTTCGAGGCCGTCAATGCCGGGCAGCCAGATGTCGAGCAGGACGACGTCAAACGCGGCTTTGCGCAGCAAGTCGAGGCAGGCCTCGCCGCTTTCCGCCGAGGAGGCGGAATATCCTTCATCCGCCAGGATGCCGGCCAGCGAGTCGCGGATACCAGCTTCGTCGTCAACGATGAGGATGTTATGCATGTTGAGGCGTGGCCGCTGCGGGCGCCGATTCGGGGACGACCGGCAGTTCAACGATGAAGCGCGTGCCGACGGGACGGTTCTCCTCTACGCGGATGGAGCCGTGGTGGTCTTCGATGATGCGGTTTACGATCGCCAGGCCCAGCCCCGTACCACGTTTCTTGGTGGAGAAGTAAGGCAGGAAAAGCTTCTCCTTGAGTTCGCGGGTCACGCCGTGTCCAGTGTCGGAGACGGCGATTTCCACGGCGTCGCGGCTGGCCACCAACGCGGTGGAGATTTCAATTTCACGAAGGATGGAGTCCTGCAGCGCCTCGGCGGCGTTATCCACCAGATTGGCGACGGCGCGTTTGATGGCTTCGCTGTCGGCCATCACCTTGGGTAGATCTGCGGCCAGCGATCGGTGCAGGCTGATTCCGTCGAGCCTGCCGTTGAACGTCGAAAGCGCGCTCTCGATGATCTCGTTCAGGTCGGCGCGTTGCGGGTTGGCCACCGGGAAGCGGGCCAAGGTGGAAAATTCGTCCACAAGCCGGCGGACGGTTTCTACCGCCCCGGCAATTGTTTCGGCGCAAGACCGCACAATGTTGAGCGAAGCCGCTTCGTCAGGAGCGGTGCGATCCAAATGCCGCTGAATGCGCTCGGCCGAGAGAGCAATAGGGGTCAGCGGATTCTTGATTTCGTGAGCTACACGGCGCGCCACTTCCCGCCACGCAGCCTGCTTCTGCGCCTTCAGCAGATCGGAGAGATCCTCAAACACCACGACGTAGCCGGAACGCTCTCCCTGATGCCGGAGAGTTGCCACCGTGACGGCAACGTTCAGCGATCCGTGGGGCAGTTGCATCTCCATCTGGCTCGTAGTCACGCCCATGCGGTCAGCGCGTCGCAACAGGGGCTCGAAATCCTCCAAAACATCGGGCGGGAATACGTCTGCCAGCGATGCTCCGCGAAGAACCATGCTGGCCGCGTCGTGTCCGGCGTCGGGATGGAACATGCGCAGCAGCGCATGGTTGACGTGAGTGACGAGGCGGCTGGCATCGAGCGAGAGCACGCCGGTCGGAATACTTTCGAGGATCGTTTCCATCTGGCGGCGCCGCTGATCGAGTTCCGCGTTCACTGCGCTGAGGTCGCGGCTGGACGCTTCGATCTGCCGCCGGCTGGCCTCCAGATCCTCAGCCATGCGGTTGAAAGACCGCACTAGGTCCCCGATCTCGTCGGCGGCGCGCACATCAATGCGGTAGTCGAGGCGTCCGCGCGAAATTTCCTGGGTGGCTTCGGCCAGTGCCGACAGCGGACGTGTCACCAGCTTGGCTAGAAACAGGGCGAGCCAGGTGGTCACAAACAAGACCATCATGGTCAGCAGAAGGAGCAGGCCCATGTAGGTCTGGCGCACGCGTCGCCGTTCACCGCTCAACTGAAAATACCGCTGCTGGCTGGCCTCGACCTGACGCACGGTCTGCGAGAACTCGCGGGGAAGCGGAATGGCCGCCAGAATCAGTCCTCCGCCCTCGACCGGCGCGCTGCCCAGCGTGTAGTCGGTCTGCTGCCAGGTGAACTGTGCCGGACGTCCGGCAGCGGCGTCCGCCAGCGGCAGCCGGGATTTCAGGACGAGCCAGGGTGCCGGCGCATTAAAACTGGCTTCGGCGTTTCCGTTCTGCACGGCGAGGACAAATCCCCCCTGCAGCGTCAGTTCGTGACGCTGAAATTCGCTGACCGCAGCCGCGAAACCGTGTCCGGCAAAAGCCCGCTCAATTTCGGGTGACATCGCGATGGCAGCCGCTTCCGCGCGCGCATTCTGCGTGGCGTAACCGGCCAACGTCGAGGCCATGGCCTGCGTCTCGGACCTCACTTCTTCCACCGGGGTCGAGAACCATTTGTCAATCGAGCGATTCATTAGGCCATAGGCAAACCAGTACATCACCATCACCGGCACAAACGACAACAGAAGCGCGCCGGCGACCATGCGCGTGCGAAACTTGGAGCCCAGTACCCCCATGCGGCGCTCGGCAAACAGCTTTAGCAAGTTGCGCGCCAGCACAAAAGTCAGTGCGACGAACAGGAGGGAGATGAGCAGCGAAAGCGCATAGAAAACGACGGTCTGCTGGTTGGTTTCCGGCCGCAAGATGGTCGCATTGAAGGCGGTTTGCGACGCCAGCACCGCAAACAGAAGAAACACCGCGATGGCCAGCAGAATAATGACCTGCTTGCGGCTCGGCCTTTTCGCGGGACGCTCTGGCGCAGACTGAATCACGTCAACTCGTTGGAGGCGCGAGAGTGGTTCAGCGAACTGCCGTGCCTCTGCTGGTGGTCATTATAGATGCAGAGCGCGCGCAGGGGATGGTAGCAAGCCGGATTAGGGTTTCGTTCGGTGCCCTGCCGCCAATTCTTCGAGCACAGCATCGTAGGCCGGCTTTGGCTTGTAGGCGCGATCGAAAGGCAGGGCTGCGCCGAGCGTTCCGTGGGAGTGCGAGCCGATCCACGAGTACTTATCGGTGAATCCCCAGGTCTGAATCGCGGTGCAGCCCGGATGTTGCAGGCAGGCCCGGAACACGCCGCGATAGACCTCGGCCTGGCGCAACAGATCCTCCGGGCGGGCCTGGCGGTTGGCCGGATCCACAGGGAGGGCCGCGTCGAGCTCGGTGATTTGAACCTGAAGGCCCAGCGCGGTAAGGCGTGCGATGTTGGCGCCGATGGCAACCGTGTCCAGTTCAAGCCGTGGAATGTGCATCTGTATTCCCACTCCGTCGATTGGGACGCCACGCTGTACGAAGTCTTTGACCATCGCGTAAATGGCGTCGGACTTGCGGTTGAGACCCTCACCCTCCGCCTCGTTGTAAAAAAGCAGGGCGTGCGGATCAGCTTCGCGCGCCCAGCGCAAAGCTTGTTCGATGTATGCCGTGCCCTTGCCGGCAAGGCCGATGCCGGGCTGGTTGTACCAGGGAGAATCCTTGGGGCTGCCAGTTTCATCCAGAGCTTCATTCACCACGTCCCAGGCGAAGACCTGGCCGGAATAGTGTTTCATCATCGTGGTGATGTGCTCGTGCAACAAGTGGGATAACTGATCCGTGGTGAAGTTGCCCTGCGCGAGCCATGCAGGGTTATTGTGATCCCAAACCAGGCAGTGCCCGCGGACTTTCATTCCATGGGCCTGGGCAAAAGCGACGGCCTCATCTCCCTCGCGGAAGTCAAAAGATTCCTGATTCCGGCGCACACCCCACCATTTCAACGCGTCCTCGGGCTCGATCAGGTTGAATTCGCGAGCCGGCGTCTCCGAATAGGCGGCCTCCGAAAACAACGACGGACGTACCGCGGTGCCTACGAGCACGCCCGCCCGGTCGGCGGCCTGGCGCAATGGCTGTGGCGGGGTTGCGGCGGCTGCGGTCAACCATATGACCAGAAATCGCAGAAGGCGCGCGCGGCTGCAGGGACTCATCGTGAAGATCCACATATTCCTGGCTCCTGACACTTACTTAGCGCGAGGCAGGAAGCGTTGTAAAGGACATCCGTCACATTTGGCCTGTGATTTTCCACAGAAGTGCTTGCCCACCCCTACGAGGAGTCCGTGCATCTCGTTGTATACCTGCACCAGCGGCAGGCGCGTGGCCGTGCTCATGGCGGAGGGAGGGTGGGCAGCGCCGCGGATAGCAGAATCAACCGGTGGCGCGGGGTCTGCCCATGTCGCGTCGGCCGAGGTTAATTCGGCCGATGCCGGTTTCTGCTGCCGCGCCAGCGGGGCCAAAGCGCGCTGCATCGTTTGCCGAATATCCTCGTAATCCGCGTCCTCGGGCAGGATTTTATGCCGGGCAAGGATGCGCCGCGTGTAGGCATCCACGACAAAAACAGGATGATTCCCGGCGTAGAGCAGAATCGAGTCCGCCGTCTCCGGCCCCACGCCGTTCAGGCTGAGCAATTCCTCGCGTAGCTTTTCCGTTGTCTGGGAAAAAAGGCGATCCAGAGAGCCGCCGTATTCGCGGTCGAGGAATGTGACAAAAATCTTGAGCCGCCTGGCTTTTTGCCGGAAATATCCGGAAGGCCGAATGAATCGCTCGAGCCTGGCCAGCGGTATTTCCCGGATCCCTTTCACACTCAACACGCCTGCCGCACGCAGGTTGGCCAGCGCGCGTTCCACATTGGTCCAGGAGGTGTTTTGCGTCAGGTAAGCCCCGACAATAACCTCGAAGCTCGTGTCTGCGGGCCACCAGTGCTGCGCGCGCCAGGAGCGGTAGAGCGCTCGATAATACTGGCGAACTTCGTTCGCGTTGTGTCGCGGCGACAAGTCAGAAACCCCAAGCCTGCATATTCATGAATCTGCTTTGAAAGGGTGCGACTGAAAGCCCGCGCCCTTTCAGAGCCGTAGCCAGTCCTCATGAGCAATCCGAGCTCAACGCCGAGTCTAACCGAGTCCGGCGGCGCTGGCGCAACCAACCCCAACTGGCCCCGGGAAGGCTTACCGAAGTGCATGTACCTGGGCGGTGAGTGCCTCCCTGCTATTGCAAAAACCGGCATTTGGCGCGGACTTCAGGCCAAGGGCACGGTTCTGCTGGAGATGCCCGTGAAGTTCAAGTACCAAAGTAAGTGGTACGGTAATCCGCTTGCGTTGACAATTTATGTCAACGCAAATGAGCTGTAATTCTCTCCCAAATTCAGGCAGCCGTTTGCGCCATGCCTGCCCACAGTGTCAGGCGACGTTCCACCTACGTGGATAGGAGATCGACGTATGTCTCAACGGCTGGGTAACCTTCTCGTCAAAGAGAAGATCATTACCCCAGAGCAGTTGGAACAAGCGACCAAGGCCCAGAAGG
>Ga0187818_10000142_pt1 | contig 21803 bp, 20 predicted proteins | sample NC_wetland_sal_i_14_FD_130581 | JGI IMG/M metagenome (GOLD analysis project Ga0187818, IMG submission 130581) | Wetland sediment microbial communities from Neuse River Estuary, North Carolina, USA - SO4_3 | ecosystem: Environmental > Aquatic > Freshwater > Wetlands > Sediment | place: USA... | reverse complement strand
TGCGTGCCGAGAATCCTGGCGATGTCCTGGTCGGACAGGACGGCTTGATCTCCGCGGAATAGCGACTGCTGCAGATTCCCGTTGTCGTCTTCCGCAATCGTGTCGGGCGGAGGTGGCGGCGGGGGTGCGGCCACCTTCTTTTCGCAGCCGCAGATCATGAGCGCCGTGATCACGACCAATAGAACGCCGGCATTACGCTTCATCGGGACCTGATTCTCCAAGAGCCGAATGAGCAGACCCTGGCATTAGGAGTTGAAGATGAACCATTCTATGGAAAGCCCGGCTGGAGGCAAAGAGAATCCGCGGGTAGTGGTGCAGTTTGAACTTCGACGTTTCTTCCTTCGACGGCGTCATCCTGAGGGAAGCCGTTTTTCAGGCGAAGCAAAGGATCTGGCGAGCACAACGGAGACGTGCCGTGGGCCCGCGCGAGATCCCTCGTCCGGCTGAACAACGCCGGGCTTCGGGATGACGCCTCGCAGGGAGTTGAGACTCAAAACTGCACGACTAACAAACCGCGAAAGAGCAGCGATCAAAATCGCCCTGGCATGTAGAATCACCTGTTGCCGGAATCTTTCCGGAAGACCGCGAATCCATAACTTCTATGAAAGCCATTCAAATCAAACAACCCGGCGGGCCGGAGGCGATGGAATTGGTGGAATTGCCGGTTCCCGCGCCCAAGGCGAATGAGGCGGTGGTGAAGCTGGCCGCTTCGGGAGTGAACTTTATTGACGTGTATCAGCGCGAGGGCCGATACAAAGTCGCGCTGCCGTTCGTGTTGGGGCAGGAAGGCGCGGGTACGGTGACGGCCGTGGGCGGCGAGGTGAAGTCGGTGAAAGTGGGCGACCGCGTAGCCTGGACGAGCGTGCTCGGCGCGTATGCCGAATATGCGGCCGTGCCCGAGGACCGGCTGGTTCCGATTCCTGCGGGAGTCACCGACCAGCAAGCCGCGGCGGCCATGTTGCAGGGGATGACGGCGCACTATCTGTCACATTCCACCTATCCATTGAAGCGGGGCGAAACGGCGCTGGTGCACGCAGGGGCGGGCGGTGTGGGATTGCTGCTGGTGCAGATGGCACACAACATTGGCGCGCGCGTGATTGCCACGGTCTCGACCGACGAGAAGGCCAAGCTGGCGCGCGAGGCGGGCGCGGATGACGTCATTCTTTATACCCAGTCCGATTTTGAACCCGAGACGAGACGGCTGACCGGCGGCAAGGGCGTCGACGTGGTGTATGACTCGGTGGGAAAGACGACGTTCGAGAAAGGACTGAATATTCTGCGGCCGCGCGGGATGATGGCGCTGTATGGAGGATCGAGCGGGGCGGTGCCTCCGTTTGATCCGATTGTGCTCACGCAGAAAGGATCGCTGTTTCTGACGCGGCCTTCGCTGGGGAACTACATTGCAACCCGTGAGGAACTGGCGTCGCGCGCGGGCGCGGTGTTTGGCATGATGGCGGCGGGAAAACTCAAGCTGCGGATCGAGCACAAATATCCGCTGGCCGAAGCGCAGCGGGCACACCGCGATCTGGAAGGAAGAAAGACGACGGGGAAATTGTTGCTGATAGCGTGAAGCAGGTCTTGGGTCTTGGGTCTTGGGTCTTGGGTGTTCGGTCTTGGGAACGGAGACCTCAGACTTCAAACCTCAGATTTCGGACTTCGGGCCGGAGATCCAAGCCCTATGGCCTAACACCCAACACCCAAGACCTAATACCTAATACCCAAGGACTAATCATGAAAGCGATTCGCGTGCAGCATACAGGCGGGCCGGAGGTGATGGAACTGGTGGAGATTCCGGTTCCGCAGCCCAAACCAGCGGAGGCGCTGGTGAAAATCGCAGTGGCCGGCGTCAACTCGATTGATGGCCACTTCCGCGATGGAAGGTTGCGCATGCCGCTGCCGTTTGTCCCCGGACAGGAAGGCGCGGGGGTGGTCACGTCGCTGGGGACGCAGGTGAAAGCGCTGAAAGTGGGCGACCGGGTGGCATGGAGCGGAACGCTCGGATCGTACGCCCAGTATGTGGCCGCGCCCGAGGAGCATCTGGTGCCGGTGCCCAAGGCGATCAGCGACGAGCAGGCGACAGCGGCGATGATGCACGGGCTGACGGCGCACTATCTGGTAACTGACGCGCACAAGCTGAAGGCGGGCGAGACGGCATTGGTGCATGCCGCGGCGGGCGGAGTGGGTCTGCTGGTGGTGCAACTGGCGCACGCCATCGGGGCGCGGGTCATCGGCACGGCGTCGAGCGCGGAGAAGGCCAAGCTGGCGCGAGAGGCGGGCGCGGATGAAGTGATCATCTACACCGAGCAGGATTTTGAAGCCGAGACCAAGCGGCTGACCGGCGGCAAGGGCGTGGAAGTGGTGTACGACGGCGTGGGCAAGGCGACGTTCGAAAAAAATCTGAATGTCATGAAGCTGCGCGGGATGCTGGTGCTCTACGGCATGTCGAGCGGGCCGGTGCCGCCGGTGGATCCAGCGAAGTTGTCGGACAAGGGATCGCTTTACATGGCGCGCACCACGCTGGCGCACTTCACGGCCACGCGCGAGGAACTGCTGGCGCGGACGAGCGCGCTGTTTGGGATGATTGCCGAGGGCAAGCTCAAGCTGAGGATCGCGAAGAAGTATCCGCTGGCGGAAGCCGTGCAGGCGCACCGCGATATGGAGACGCACAAGCTGACAGGGAAGTTGCTGCTGGTGCCGTAGGCAGGATCTTCGGCGGGAAGGACGCGCGATAGAGCGGAAAAGCCTTCAACGCGGAGAGCGCAGAGAAACTCAGGAGACGCCGCCTATCTCGCGGGCGTGAGAGTCCTGAGCCTTGGCCCTGCGCCGATGGTTTCGCAGCGAGAACACGTGGTAGAAGCTGCCGATCCCGAAGCATCCCAACGCGACCACCCACGGCACCAGCTTTTGTTGCAGCAGGTTGAACGACCCGAAGACCGCCAGCGGGATGTACAGCGCCACGCCAGTAATAGCTCCGGGTGAATACCGGTGCATCCTCATCACGGCTCGGATGTGGAAGATCGCATTCCAAAACAAAATGGAAGTGATTACGAACCAGTTCGCTGCGCCATTTGGCGACGGACCGGCCACCGCGATCAGCGCGCAAACCGCCAGCATAATGGCATTGATGATTACGAGATACCGCACCGACAAGCTGGAAGCAATATCTGGGCGATAGCTTGCGTACCATTCCTTGAAGCCGCCCGGATAAACGAACTCTTCGAACACGTGCAGCGACGCTGCGATTAGCGGACCCGCTAAGACCCAGGAGAGTGCTCCATGCCCCGCCACGCGCTCCCAGCCTGTCGTGACAGCGACCACCGCCGCAATGAGTATAGACATCATTCCTTGCCGCTGATTGTAGTACGCAAGCCGATGCCAATCGGTTCCAACGGGCACGCACCGATCCTCAATTCCCCTGTAAAATTCAATCAGGAACTCCGGAGCCACTCTGCATTGTCTTTTCTCGACCAACTGAATCCGCAGCAGCGCGAAGCCGTCGAAACCACTGCGGGGCCGGTGCTGATCCTGGCGGGCGCGGGCAGCGGTAAGACGCGCGTCATTACTTACCGCATCGCGCATCTCATCGAAAACCTGAACGTGATGCCGGAAGCCATCCTGGCGATGACCTTCACCAACAAGGCCGCCGCCGAAATGGGCGAGCGGGTGGAAAAACTGGTCGGGGGATTGAGCATCGCCAAGCCCGTGATCTCGACGTTTCATTCTTTCTGCGTGCGGATTTTGCGGCGCGATATTGAAGCGCTGCGCATTCCGTCGTCGGTGCCCGGGCAGCCGCCGATCGGGCATACGAAGAATTTCGTCATCTATGACGAAGCCGACCAGCAGTCGGTAATCAAGTCGGCGATGAAGCGGCTGGGCCTCGACGACAAGCAACTCACACCCCGCGCTGTGGCGGAGCGCATCTCGTGGGCCAAGAATCACATGCTCGACCCGCAGGAACTCTACCTGCAGTCGGCCGATCCCAAGACCGAGCGCATCGCCCACCTGTACGAGGAATACCGGAAAGAGCTGCGCAAATCGAACGCCTTAGACTTCGACGATTTGCTGCTGGAAGCGGTGCGGCTGCTGAAGTCGGCGGCGCCGGTGCGCGAGCACTACAACCGGCGCTTCCAGTATCTGCTGATTGACGAATATCAGGACACGAACCGCCCGCAATACGAACTGATGCGGCTGCTGGCGGGGGAGCGGCACAACGTGTGCGCGGTGGGCGATGAAGACCAGTCCATTTATTCCTGGCGCGGCGCCGACATCCGCAACATTCTCGAATTCGAGCAGGATTTTCCCGAGGCGAAGATCATCCGCCTCGAACAGAACTACCGTTCGACGCAGAACATTCTGCAGGCAGCATCGGCGGTGGTTGCGAACAATGTCCGGCGCAAAGGGAAGAACCTGTGGACCGCGCGCCAGGGCGGCACCAAGGTTGGCTACTACGAGGCGCCGGACGGCGAGAATGAAGCTTTGTTCGCCGCCGACTGGATCGCGCGTTACATTCGCGAAGCGATCGAGCGCGGAGAAAACCTGCGCGCCGCCGTGCTTTACCGCACCAATTCGCAGTCCCGCCTGTTTGAAGAAGCCATGCGCCGCTACCAGATGAAGTACCACGTGGTGGGCGGATTCTCGTTCTACGAGCGCGCCGAGATCAAAGACATGATCTCGTACCTGAAGGTGATCCTGAACCCGGACGATTCGATCTCGCTGCTGCGCGTGGTCAACACGCCGGCGCGCGGCATCGGCAAAGGCACGATCGAAACGCTGGAGCGGCTGGCTCTCGAAACCGGACTGTCGCTGTGGGGCGCGATCGGAGAAGCGATTCGCCGGCAGCTCCTGCCGGCACGGGCGCTGGCTTCACTCAAGAATTTTCAGCAGTTGATCGCAGATGCCCGGGCGATGCAGGCAGGGACGTTCGTGGAACAGTTAGACTCAAGTGTGGGCGCGGGCCCTTCGACTTCGCTCAGGGCAGGCTCGCCCGCGCAAGTGACAGTGTCACCCGATCCCACATGGGGACAGCCGCCCTCGGCTGTCCAGGAGGGCGAAGTCCTGCAGCCTTCCGGTGACCACGATTCGCAAGCCGACGACGCCACGGCCTTCGATCCCACGGAGTTCGGGAACTTCACGCTCGATTTTGGGCCGAACGAGTTGAGGAATGGAGAAGTGGCCGGGAACACAAGGTCCCTCGACTCCGACGAAACGCTCGCCAGCGAGCGTTCCATCTCCGCTCGGGATGACAAGGATGCAAGCGGGTTTCCTGCTCCTCAGGTCAGTACCTCGGACCTGCTGAAATTTCTGATTGACCGCACCGGCTACATCAAGCTGCTGGAGGAAGAAGACACGCCCGAAGCTTTCTCGCGCATCGAAAACCTGCACGAACTGGTCAACGCCGCCATGGATTCGCGCGATCGCGCGGAGACGCTCGACCAGTTCCTCGACCACGCCGCTCTGGTCAGCGATGCCGATGACTACGACGAGCGCGCGCAAATCTCGCTGATGAGCCTGCATGCCGCCAAAGGCCTGGAGTTTCCCCTGGTCTTCCTCAGCGGGCTGGAAGAAGGGCTGTTCCCGCACTCGCGCACCATGCTGGTGCCCGACGACATTGAAGAAGAGCGGCGCCTGTGCTACGTCGGCATGACCCGTGCCATGGATCAGCTCATCCTGACCCGCGCCGTCTACCGCCGCCGCTACGGGACGGACTTGCCGGAGGCAAGCGTGCCCTCGCGTTTTCTGGAAGAAGTCCCGATCGAACTGGTCGAAGAGTTGGGCGGCCGCAGAGCACGTGTGGGGACGGGCACTCTTGCCCGTCCGGCCGGGCGAAGCCTTGCATCCCGCGATTCCGAGAGCACCCACTATTCCTATGAAGACGAGGACCAGAGCGCAGCCTGGCACATTGGAGATAGCGGCCGAGGCCAGCCCCGCGCTGCTAAACCGACCCCCGCGGCGCGCGCCTACAACTCGATCGAGAACATTGCCGAATTCTTTGCCAGCCGGGGTAAGAAGTTCACCGTCCCCAAAGCGCCGGTAGAAGAACCCACGGGGAAGCGCGGATTCCGTCCCGGGCAGAAGGTTCGCCACCCAAAATATGGCGAGGGAACGGTCTATCAACGCGAGGGAGAAGGCGAAGAAGCCAAGATTACTGTACAATTTCCACGCTTCGGTCTGAAGAAGCTGGTGGAGAAGTATGCCCAGCTGGAAAGAGCGTGAAAGGCGACTAAGTAATTGGGAAATTGAGTAATTGAGAAATTTGGAGCGAGATCAGTTCCGGTTTTCAATTGCTAAATTATTCAATTACCAAATTACACAATTAAAGGATTCATGGCCAATACAACAAAGCTCAGCCGAGAAGAACGCAAGAAAGCCAAACGCGCCGCGCGCAAGAAGCGCAGGGCCGAAAAGCCGCTCAAGCCCCGCGATTATCCTCGCGGATCGAAGAAGCCCAAGGTCAAGAAGATGGTCCGCGGGCAAGCGAAGCGGTAGAAGCAGCGCCAGCGGCAGCCCACCCTTCGAAAATCGCGAAGGGTGGGGCACCCCGTTTTCACAGGAGATCACAAAACGCTTGTCACCAACACCCACTACCAGCGAGCCTCCGGCGAATAACACGGTGCGCACCTCCAGCAGCCAGCTTTTCTGCTGCAAGTCCATTGACAAGCTGATCTCGGAATCCGAGGCCCCCGGCCAGCGCCTGAAGAAGACGCTCGGCCCCTGGTCGCTGACGGCGCTGGGCATCGGCGCCATCATCGGCTCGGGAATTTTTGTGCTGACAGGTACGGCGGCCGCCGGAGAGTATTTCAAAGCGCCTTCCCTCCTGCATGCGCAGGCACTCGACGTGATTGTGAGTTTTCTGCGCACGGGCAGCACGGCGGGAGCGCTCATGCACGGGCGTCCGCCGGCCGGACCTTCCATCGCGATTTCATTTTTTCTGGTGGCGATTGCCTGCAGTTTTGCCGGATTGTGCTACGCCGAACTGGCGTCGATGATTCCGATTGCGGGCAGCGCCTACACCTACTCGTATGCGACGCTGGGCGAAATTTTCGCCTGGATCATCGGCTGGGACCTGATTCTCGAATATGTGGTCTCGAACGTCGCGGTGGCGGTGGGCTTTGCCGGTTATACCAAAGCGCAATTCCTGGCGTTCGGCGTCCACTTGCCGGACAAGTGGGCGAGCCCGGTCTGGGCCTCGGGACAGTGGACGGGTGCCTACTTTAATCTGCCGGGATTTCTGATCGTGTTCATTCTCACGCTGCTGCTGGTACGTGGAGTGAAGGAATCGGCCGAGACCAATAACATCATGGTCGCGGTGAAGATCGGCGCCATCCTGACTTTCCTGGTGGTCGGTGGAATGCTAGTGAAACCCGCAAACTGGACGCCCTTCGCGCCTTCCGGGTTTGGCGGAGTCATCACCGGAGGGGCGATCGTTTTCTTCACTTATATCGGATTCGATTCGGTCTCGACCGCCGCCGAGGAAGCTCGCAATCCGCAAAAAGATTTGCCCTTCGGCATTATCATGTCGCTGATCGTCTGTACTTTGCTGTACGTCGGCGTCGCTTTAGTGCTGCTCGGCATGATGAAGTACACGACCTTCGTTTCCGGCGAAGCGGCCGAAGCGCCCGTCGCCTACGCGATGAAGTATCTGGGAGTGCACCCGCTGTTCCGGTCGGTCATCGTAATCGGCGCGCTGACGGGGATGATCTCTTCGTTGCTCGTGTTTCAGTACGGGCAGGCGCGCATCTGGTATGCGATGTCGCGCGACGGCTTGCTGCCGAAGTTGTTTTCGGCGGTGCATCCCAAATACAAGACGCCGCACTGGTCCACGTGGATTGCCTGTTTTGCCGTGGGCATCCCCGCCGGGCTGGTGGATATTGCGGATGCCGCCGATCTTGCCAACATTGGGACGTTGTTTGCTTTCGTGCTGGTTTCGCTGGGAGTCATTCTTCTTCGGCGCAGGCAACCCGATCGCAAGCGCGCGTTCCGCGTGCCCTTTGTTCCGTGGTTCCCGCTGATCTCGGTGATTCTGTGCGGCGGACTGATGTTCGGCCTCACGCTGATTACATGGCGGCGCTTTGTGATCTGGCTCGGGCTCGGCCTGCTGATCTACATCTTCTACAGCCGGCACCGGAGCGAGTTCGCGAAGAGCTAGCCGTCAGCCGAACCGCCCTTTCGTATCAAGTGCAGCAAGGGATCGGCGCACTCGTGCGCGCTGTCCGCGCTATTTCGCCCACTCAGCCGCCAGAAACAGATACCGGTCTCGCAGATCGTCTTTATGCGCGGCGGGCGTGTCGCTGAGGAACATTACCGGCCAGCCATCGGCTACGGTGTATGCGGGCCAGTTGGGAAGACCGGGGCCATTGGGATTTCCGGAGCGCGCGAAGTTCGCCCAGTATTTCTGCATCATATCGCTGAGTTGACGATCCTCCAGACGCCAGGTTACGTCGGTCTTCGAATCGAGCTGTCCGAAAACATATTCGATCTCGGCCGAGTGGTATGCACCCAGCCTGGGCGCACTCGAACTGGAAGGCGTCGGCGCCATGTCGAAGCGGTAGCGGTAGATGGGCTGCTTGCCGGTTTTGCTTTGCGCCTCGATCCATTCCCAGGTGGAAAGCGCGATGAAGCGGTCGCCCGCGTAATCGAGCGCGGAGCGGTGAACGTGTTCGTCGGTGTCGATGGGATAGAGTTTCAGGAACTGGTCGGCCTTGTCGCCGAAATCTTTTTGGGCCCGCTCTTTCTTGCTATCCGCGGTCGGCTTCTGCGGAGAGAACGTGATCTCGAAGCTGCCTTCGTCGTGATTCCATCCGGCGAGAAGCGCAACGTCGTTCTGCTTTCCAGCGGCGAAGATGGCTGGAGCCGACTCCGGCAGAAAATATCCGTCGATGTCGGGGCCGAAGGCGAAGGCCCCGGGGCCTGGCTTGCCGAACGTTTCGAGCAGCCTTTGCGCGGGAAGAGCGCGCAATTCGGCCAACTTGGAAACTCCCAGCTTCTCGGTGACCAGCTTCTGATCTTTTTCTTCGCGCACCGTCAGCGGATCGAATGACAACCCGCTGCGGGAGAAGGCCGCGCCGCTCTCCCCGATTGCCTTCTGGAACAAGCCCTTGGCCAGGGGCGAGGCCATCTGGGCGCAGACGGAAAACGATCCGGCGCTCTCGCCGAAGATGGTCACATTGCCGGGATCTCCGCCGAACGCGGCAATGTTTTCATGGACCCATTCGAGGGCCGCCAACTGGTCGAGTAAGCCATAATTGCCGGCGGAGTTGTGGCCGGATTCCTGCGCCAATTCCGAATGAACCAGGAAACCGAAGACACCCAGGCGGTAGTTCATCGAGACCACGATGACGCCCTGCTGCGCAAGATGAGAACCGTCTTGCCGTCTTTCCGACGTGGTGCCGGCGACAAAGCCTCCGCCGTAGATCCATACCATGACCGGCAGCTTCGCTGCAGCATGCTTGGCCGGGACCCAGACATTCAGGGTCAAACAGTCCTCGCTGCCACCCGGATCGTGAAACACCATATCTCCGAAAACTTTTCCCTGCATGCAATGCGAGCCAAACTCCGCAGCCTTGCGCACTCCAGTCCATTTCGCCGCGGGGGCGGGCGCTTTCCAGCGCAGATCGCCAACCGGCGGCGCGGCGTAGGGAATTCCAAGGAAGGCGTGGACCTTTCCATCGTCCTTGCCTTCGACGGTACCCAATTTGGTTTTCACCTGCGGGGCCGAAGCTGCCCACACCGCGACAGACGTGACCGTCACTGAAATTAGGCCCAGCGAGATTAGGCCCAGCGCAAGAAACCGGCGAGCGATCTGCATATTCATGAATTCCCCTCTTGATCGTTGGAAGAACACCGGATTGTAACTGAAAGAGCCGTCTGGGCGAAGATCAGCCCTCGCTTATCGCTCCTCCCTCGCAAATCTGCGGTCCGCAATCTACAATCTGAAATCATGGCCGTTGCAGCAGACCGTCCGCCGAGTTCGTTCATCCGCCAGCTGCCTAAAGCGGAGTTGCACCTGCATCTGGAGGGAGCGGTCGAGCCGGCAACGCTGGCCGAACTGCGGCAGTGCCACGGCGATCGCGCGACGCTTGCCGAAACCGAGGCGCTCTACCGTTACGCCGATTTTCAGAGTTTTCTGATGGCGTTCAAGGAAGTAAGCGCGCATCTGCGCGGCCCCGACGACTACGAATTCGCGACCTACAAGCTTATGCAGCGGCTGAAGGAAGAAAACGTGCTCCACGCCGAGGTTTATGTTGCGGTCGGCGTGTGCCTGATCCGCAAGCAGGATTTCGCCGCCATCTTCGAAGGTCTGGAACGCGGACGCGCCCGCGGCACGCGCGATTTCGGGGTTTCGCTGCTATGGATTTTCGATGCCACACGCCACTTCGGCGTGGAGCAGGCACAAGAGGTTTTCGAACTGGCGGTGCGCTACCAGGATCGCAATGTGATCGCGGTCGGCATTGGCGGCGACGAGCAGAAGGCTCCGCCGGAAATTTTTCGCGGCGTGTATGGATACGCCGCCGACAACGGCCTGCGCCTCACGGCCCATGCCGGAGAAACCGCCTCGCCCGAATCCATCTGGGGAGCGCTCAACCTGCGCGCCGAGCGCATCGGCCACGGGCTTACCGCCGCGCAGGATCCCGACCTAGTCGAGGAGCTGGCCTACCGGCAGATTCCCATCGAAATCTGTCTGACCAGCAACCTGCGCACCGGAGTGTGCAAGGCCATCGCCGAGCATCCGGCCAAAACCTACTTCGACCAGGGCCTGATGATCACGCTCAACACCGACGACCCGGCCCTGTTCGGCACCACGCTGGTGCGCGAATACCAGCTTGCCCAGGAAACTTTTGGATTCACCGACGAGCATCTGCGGGAACTGGCGCGCAATTCGTTCGAGGCGTCCTTTCTGCCGCCAGAAAAAAAGATCGAGCTTTTGAGCTTGTTCGACGCGGCCGCGGCAAGGTAGCAGCGATGCGAGCCGTCTTTCGGCCATGAAGACCCTGAAGATTTCCGTGGTAGCGACGATTGCGGCCATGCTGGCGTGGTGGCTCGGCTTTGCGCAAAGGATTTGGCCGGCGCATCCTCAGTTTGCGGACTTCCTGCTGGCCCTGACGCTCTGCATCATCCTTCAAGTCACGTGGCCGAAGCAGGATAAATGAGGTTCGCAAGACGGGGCATCAGGAATGTTGGATCCAGGGTCAACATCGCATCTCGCTTTCCAGGAGCTAAGAGCTAGGAGCTAAGAGCTAACTAACGTGCCCATCCGCCCCATCCTCCAGCTTGGCGATCCGCTTTTGCGCGAACGGGCGCTACCCGTGCCGATCCCACGGCGCCCGAGATCCACGAACTGGTTCGGGATATGGCCGACACTCTCGCCCACTGGCGCTCGGCCACCGGCTATGGACGCGGCATTGCCGCTCCGCAGCTGGGCGTACTGCGGCGCGTCATCTTCCTGCAACTGCCTGGAGAAAAACCCTGGCCGCTGATCAACCCGGAAATCATCGAACGCAGCGAAGAGACCATCGTCGTCTGGGATGCCTGCCTGAGTTTCCTCTGCATCTTTATGCAGGTCGAACGCAACCGCCAGATCACCGTCCGCTATCAGAGCCTTGAGGGCAAGCCTCTCGAATGCGCGGCCGGTGACGACCGCAATCTTTCCGAACTCCTGCAACATGAGATTGATCATCTGGACGGCATCCTGGCGATTGATCGCGTTACCGACATCAAGACCATCGTCACGCGCGAAGAATTCGAGAAGCGCTATCGGGATGACAGCCCGTACGCGGTTGCTCCAGCTACACTGAAGGGGTCTTAGGCCTTGGGTGTCAGGTCCTAGGCGAAATGGTGCGGACCTCAGACCTCGGACGTCAGACTAAGACCCAACACCAAACTGGCCGCTGACAACTGATGCTACACATCGGCATTGTCGCCTGCAGCACCGAAGGAGCCGCGCTCTGCTACCGGACGATTTCGCTCGAAGGAGCAGAGACGCTCGGTCGCCACGATCATCCCGAGGTCTCGCTGCATTCGCATTCGCTGGCGCAATATATGAAATGCGTTGACGCCGGCGACTGGCCGGGCGTGGCCGAACTGATGCTCTCGTCGGCGGAAAAGCTGGCCAAATCCGGAGCCGACTTCCTGATCTGTCCCGATAACACAATTCACCAGGCGTTTGATCTGGTCGAGCACCGTTCACCGCGTCCGTGGCTGCACATCGCGCGCGAGGTTGCTGCTGAAGCGCAGTGCCGCCAGTTCAAGCGCCTGGCCGTGCTGGGCACGCGTTATCTGATGGAAGGTCCGGTATACCGCGAAGTCTTGAAAGTGGCCGGAATCGAGCACCGCGTCCCCGGCGCGGAGGAGCGCGAGCGCATGAACCAGATCATTTTCGACGAACTGGTCAACGGCCAATTCCTGCCGGGTTCGCTGGCATATTACGTGAGAGCGATTGGCGCGATGAAAGACGAAGGCTGTGACGCGGTGGTTCTCGGTTGCACGGAGATTCCGCTGCTGGTCACGCCGGAAGCTTCGCCGCTGCCGGTGCTCGACTCGACGCGGATTCTGGCGCGGGCGGCGGTGCGGAAGGCGGTGGAGAGTTAGCTGAGGCCATGTGGACCGGGTCGGAGCCTGTCCCAAGCAAAGCCGAGGGAACCCGGTCGGGCCGAGCGAAGCTCGGTGGTGCAGGCGCGGCGATTAGGCGGTTTACCGGGCTTAAGCCGGTCCTTCCCAGACCTGTTCGCAAGAAATGGCGATAGCATCTAATAATCCAATGTGGGGATGGCCGACCCTTTGACAAGCTCAGGGCAGGCTCTCGGCTGCGCCCGAGCTAGAATCGAGGTCTCAGAATGCCCGTACTCGACGGTGAAGGCCGGCGCCTGGCGCGGCACCGGCTGAAATTCCGAAAACTTCCCGGCCTTTACGGCATCGTGCGCCTCGGGCCCGAAGTACCCGTTCCCACTTGGGCCACGAAGGGCGATTTCAGCGCGATCACCCGCACTGCCGACGAACTGTCCGTCATCTGCGCAGCTGGGAACCTTCCTGACGGGGTGCGCTCCCGCCACCGCTGGATCGGTCTGAAACTCGAGGGCCCGTTTGCTTTCGAGCAGACCGGAGTGCTGCTCTCGTTCATCGAGCCGCTTTCCAGCAACGGCATTCCGATTTTCGCCGTCTCGACCCACGACACCGACTATATTTTCGTGCGGGATGATAAGACGAAAGCGGCGCTCGATCTGTTGCGTGAGGCCGGGCATCAACTGATTCAATCGCCTGCAGGAACAGGAAAATGATTCGCTTGACTTCGCGGCAGGATTCCGGTTGGACTTCGTTCCCTGCCCTCGCCGAAGATGTAGAACTAATTTCACAAACGCTCTTTTCCGAGAGCACTACCGAGCCTCCAGCCTGCTCCATTCGCCCTTCCAATCTTCCCGAACGCTGCTGCCACGCATGCGACGAGCCATGGCCTGTGTTGTAATAATGAATCAACCAATCCCATGCCATCTGTTCTGACAATCCTAAGACGGGAGGCCAAAGCCCTGCACCGCAACCTTCGCGGAGCGGCGCTGGCTGCGCGCGCGCTGGCCTCGACTGACCATCCTCTGCTGGCGCACATCATTCCTATGCGGCGCTGCAATCTGGCGTGCACTTACTGCAACGAGTTCGACGATTTCTCGAAGCCCGTGCCTATCGAGGAAATGCACCGCCGCATTGACAAGCTAGGCGCGCTGGGCACATCGGTGGTGACGATTTCGGGCGGTGAGCCGCTGATGCATCCCGAACTCGACGACGTGATCCGGCGCATCCGCGACAACGGCATGATCGCCGGACTGATCACGAACGGCTATCTCCTGGTTGCAGAACGGATTCACCGGCTGAACCGCGCCGGGCTGGAGTGGCTGCAGATTTCCATTGATAACGTCAATCCCGATGACGTGTCGAAGAAAAGCCTGAAGGTTCTCGATAAGAAGCTGCAACTGCTGGCCGAGCACGCTGACTTTCACGTGAACATCAATTCGGTGGTGGGCGGCGGCATCACGCACCCGCAGGACGCGCTGGTGATTGGCAAGCGCGCCATCGAGCTTGGCTTCACCTCGACCATCGGCATCATTCACGATGGCAGCGGCCAACTTCAGCCGCTGGGCGAGGAGGAACGCCGCATCTATCACGAGATGCAGGCGCTCGAGAAAGCCAGCTTCACGCGGGTCAACGCGTTTCAGGACAACATTGCCAAAGGTCTGCCCAACGACTGGCGATGCCGCGCCGGGGGACGCTATCTCTACATCTGCGAAGACGGGCTGGTGCACTACTGCTCGCAGCAGCGCGGCTATCCCGGGGTGCCGCTGGCAACGTACACGCGCGACGATCTGCGCCGCGAATATCTGACCGAGAAATCCTGCGCGCCGCATTGCACGGTATCGTGCGTGCACCAGGTTTCTATTTTCGATTCCTGGCGGGCGCCGCAACATCCCGGCCCCGCGATTCCCGCAGCGGGTTCCGCGAACGAACTGGTGCAGATCAGATAGCAGTAGGCTGCGCTCTGACAGGTCGGGCTTTGACAGGCCGGGCTTTTACACGGCGAACTGGTGGGACTGTCGTTGGCAGCGGATTGCAGCAGCTACTTCCGGCTGGCCGGCGGTGCGCCGGCGGCCTGGTTTTCCGCGCGTGCCGATTGCGCGAGTCCAAATACTCCGACTCCGGCCGTGGTTCCTACATAAACCTTCCCATTGATCACCATCGGAGTGATGAATTTGTTGCCGGCACCGAAATGGTCGCGCCCGCCGGATGCCTGGTTGCTGTTGTACAGCTCGGTTGCCAGATTTCCCGCATCGTAGGCGTGCAAAACCGCGGGGTCGGCGTTTTCTGCGGCCCAGAGAATCGCATTCTTGGCGCCGTTCGCAGAAACGCTGGGAGTGGACCCCGGGTATGGAAACGCGTTGGCGGTCTGGGATGCGGGACTACTGCCAAGCTGGGCTTTGCTGATGGCAAAGGCCTTGATGTTATCCCCCACGGCTCCATAGTAGATGGTGTTGTTGAAAAATGCCGGCATGGAATATACGTTGCCAGCCAGAGCACTTTGAATTTCCTGATAGATGTTGTTCGCACTCGGATTGAACTTCCCCATGGAATCGCGATCGACCACATAGATGTTGGAGTCTTTCCCGGCTCCAACCGCAAGATGGCGGGTCTGACCCGATCCGTCGGTAAGGTCGGGCAACACTAGCGCTCCGCCCGAGCCCAGGTCTTCATCCGCCGAGTTCTCCGCAGACTCATTGGACATCTCGAAATAGTCGGCCACCGCCAGTTGCTTGTTGGTGGTCGCAATCTTCAGAAACGCATTGCCGTAATCGCCCTGGCTGGGAAATCCCTGGGCGTTCAGCGTGGAGTCGAAAACGCCGTTCGCATCCAGCGCGAAAATGTTTCCGTTCGCGTCGGCCGCCGGGGCCGTGCCGCTCATCCAGAACGATCCCTCGTTGCCGTTGGGAGTGACATTCAGCACCGTCACCTGTGCGAGCGTCTTTTCGTCATATCCGATAACCCAACCGGTGTAGGGCCGAATGTCACAATGAGAGCCCCAACTCGTGTAGATCACGCCATTGAGCAGAAGCAGGCCCGGCCTTTCCAGTTGCTGTCCCGGATCGAAGATCACGTTTCCGCCGGAGCTGTTGTCGCCAGTTCCGGGATACGATGCCTGAATCTCCTTTGGACCGCTGAACTCCTCAGCCCCGCTGGTCACATCGAGCGCGTGCAGACGCTGGTGGTAATTGCCGCTACCATCTTTCGACATAGCCACAACGTAAATGGTCCCGTGCGCGCCGGCGGTGGGATCAATCACGGGTGTGGATGTGACTCCGATCTCCGGTGTCACCTGGTCGCAGCCGCGGTCATCGCTCGGCACCTCGCCCGAGGCCAAAGTCGACGTGTGCCAGAGCTGGGTTCCCGTGTCGGCGTCGAAGCCGTAGACGCTTCCGTGCTCCGTGGCGACAAACAGCAGGTTGTGGCTTCCCTGGCCCGAAATGGTCAAGTTGGGCAAGTAAAGCGGCTGGGCGTCCACTTTGCCATCCGTGGCGATAACGAACAGCATGCCAAAACTGGATGCATTCACATTGGAGGGCGTGAGAGTCGTCTCATTGAGATTCTGCCCGGTTCGGGCATTATCGTTGTGATAGGTAGTCACACTGCTGGTGGTTGGAGGGGGCGGAGGCGGAGGGCCAATTCCTCGACCCAGGCCAGCGCCGCCGCTGCAGCTGACAAGATAGAATCCGACCGCAGCGAGCAACAGAGTTGCTCCTGCGAGCTCAAGGTGGCTCCTGGACATAATTCTCAGCCGGTGCGTTCTGCGTGTCTGGGACGCTTCAACCTCCAGCATTGTAGTACTAATTTCAAATTGGGCGGCCCGTCGAAACCTACGACTCTGAGTCCCATTGCCCGTTGTCGCCAGTTAGAATAAAGCGCGCTCACCGGGTGGGTTGGTGAGCCCAGGGCGGAAGTCGAACTGAAGGAGGTTCAATCTGCATGTGGTCTGCGAATCGCGGCGGCTTCGTGGTAGCGTGTGCAGTGCTTCTCTTTGGACGTCTGGGGTTGCCTGGGGAGACTCATGAGGTTGCCATGAGGAACGGGCAGAATGCGCAGTCACAGGAGCAAGCGACGCGCGCGACCGTGAACAGCTTCAACGAGGCGTTCAACCGGCACGACGCGGATGCGTTGGCCGCGCTCCTGACCGACGACACGGTCTTCGAGGACACGTCCCCTGCTCCGGACGGAAGGCGAATCGAGGGAAAGGCCGCCGTGGCGGAATTCTGGCGGGGATGGTTCGAGCATAATTCCGACGCGCGATTCGAGGCCGAGGATGTCATCGTGAGCGGCAATCGGGCCGTGGTGCGGTGGGTCTATCGCAAGGTGCGCAGCGGCCAGCCCTGGCACCTGCGCGGCGTTGATATTTTTACTGTGCGCGACGGAAAAGTAGCCGCGAAGCTCGCCTATGTGAAAGGGTGAACAGCACGCGCGGTGCTGGGGCCGCCTCCGGCTACTTCTTCTGCGCCGTGGGCGGGAGCATTCCGTTCAGGCGCAGATACATCGCGGCTGAGCTGTAGTGATCGGCCCAGTCGTTGGTGAGGACGATCAGGGCGAAGGCGCGCGACCCCTTGCGGCCGCCAAACATTTCGACTTCATCGGCAAGCTTGGCGTCATCTACTTTAGCCAGCGCGGTTGTGCAGAAATCGAAGCTGGCTTTCAGCGCGGCCACCAGCTTGTCTTTGCCGTCGGATTCCTTCAGCGGGACCGGCGCTTTGACTTCGGGCAGGTCTCCGATTCTGGAGCACAGGTAGTTGTTCGATTCCACGATGTGCAGGACGAGGTGGCCGAACGTCATCTGCTGCTCGGTGGGCTTGTAGGCGAACTTGTCGGCCGGCATTTCCTCGACCGCCGCTACCAGATTCCTTTGCTGCCGCGGCAGAATCTCTTTCACCACCGAAGTCACCGGATTCTTATCCTGCGCCAGAGCCAAACTGGCAGCGAGAAACAAGACAAAACAAATTGCGCGCTTCATGGCGTCCTCCTGCGGTTCGTGCCGTGATAGGTCGGGGTTGTTCCGCTCCCATTCTACTCACCCCCCGCACGCCGTGCGAATGACACTGCCACACAAGACCTCAATCACAGAGGACACAGAGCTATTTTTGTCATTCCGAGGAGCGAAGCGACGAGGAATCTGATTTTCCCTGCGCGCGGGAGAAAGAAGCAGATTCCTCGCTGCACTGGGAATGCCAGGCATTCGGCTGTGCTCTCTGCGGTTGATACGGACTGCAACGCCGGCCACTCGGCTTGCGCCGGCTCTACTTGACTGCCGGCTTCGCCGTGGCGACCTGTTTTTCGCGGCGCATCTGCGCGGCCAACTCCTTGATCTCGGTCAGATCGCGCTGCATTTCGCTCCAGCCATACCACAGGGCGTAGTCGGGGCTGGCATGGAACGTGCCCTGGAACGTGCGCATGCGGTGCTCGAGATACATCACGAAAAGCTTCTGCTCGATCACCGTGGGCGCGTCGTGGAACGTGAGCAGGTTGGGGAAGGGATAGGCATAGTTCGCGGGCTTGGGCAGGACGCCGTCTTGGTAGAGGCCGGCGACGATGCGAATCGCTTCGGCCATCAGGTGGTCGGCGTTCTTGATCATGTCGTCGCCCTGCGCCAGTTGCTGCTTAGCAAAGTTCACCGAGTGGCACTGGTTGCAGGTCTTGATCATCTTGTCGCGCTCGCGCTGCCAGTCTTCCTGGCTGAGGCGCGCAAGGTCGGCGGCTTTCACCACATCCACAAGCTTCGTCGGCTGCCCTTGCGGATCGAGCACGCCTAGCGCTTCGAGAACGGTGGCGCGGTCGGCGGCCCATTGCTTGTCCTCGGGCAAAGGCAGGCGGACGGCGAGAAAACCCCAGGCGGTGCGCACTTCGTGATTGCCGTCCTGCATGTGGCAGGTCTGGCAGGTGGGCGCGGCAGCATCGGCGGGCAGCACGTGCTTCTGCTTCAGTTCGCTGCGCACCCCGTGCTTCGAGGCGGAGTACATTTCCCACTGCGGATGGTCGAAGCCCATGTGGCAGGTTTCGCAGGCTTGGGGCTGGCGGGCTTCCTCGGCGGAAAACGTGTGCCGGGTGTGGCAGGCGTCACACTGCGCGGCGCCGAATTCGGCGCCGGCGCCATTCTGGCGCAGTTCGGCCAGTTCGGTCAGAGACTTGTCGCCGATCTTGTGGCATCCGCCGCAACCTTTTTCGCCCTGCGTCATGGCCATCGGCTGCCAGTGGATGGTGGGCATGGCCTTCATCGCGGCCCAAGCGATGGCGTGTTTGCCCTTCTTGAATTGCGTGACCTGGGTCTCGTGGCATTGGGCGCAGGTTGCCGGAGTCGGGATCTTCACCTTGGCGACGTCGCTGGCGGAGGTGTGCTGGTCACCATGGCAGGCGACGCAGGTGACTTCAGCTCCGCTGTGTTTGCTGAGCTTCCAGTCGGAGACGATGTTGGGTGTGACTTTGCTGTGGCAGTCCACGCACTGCGAAGGACTCGCCGTCTGCGCGGACAGGGAACTGGAGATAAGAAGAGCGGGAACAAGGGTGACGAACATTCGCAGGGCCCGGGAGAAAGCGGATTCCATAAGCGCCTCCGGCGGGTAATTATCGTCCGCGAGCCGCAGGCTGGCTGTGACTTCTGTCACAGCCGAACCTGTGGAAGACCTAGTCAGAACCGTTAGGAGAACATTGCGCCCAAACCTGCACCGAGGAGAGTGAACAGGACCCACCACCCGAAGACGATGGCAAAAGCAGTGCCCCGCTTGACTTTGCTCACACATGTAAAGCCGATGGCGGTCAGGGCCAGCGTCCATATCAGGAAGATATCGAGCGAAGATGCCACGCTATATAGGAACACATTGTCCGCCGGATTCATGAAATAGCCGGGGTTTGTGGCCACCGGATTCTGGAATGAAAAAGAATCCGGACTCATTCCCGCCAGCACAGAGAGCATAGCCAGCAGTGTTTTCAGTAGACCCGGCAGGCCGGCGAAGAGCACGATGGCAAATGAGACTCCGAAGGTAACGTCAGCGCCCGCGGCGAACTTGAAGGTGGCAAACAAAACGGCAGCGATGATCAACCAGATGATGAGCGTGATAGCGGGGAAGGCGTAGGAGACGATCTTGGTGCCGGTCGTCCTCTGTCTCATCTGCTGATCACGCTGGTCGGCCGCCAGGTTATCCAATTGTGCGGACTGCCGGGGCGACATCTGCAACTGGTTTTCCGTAACTTTGCGGAATCCGATCTTCCGGTCCACGGAGTAAACAAAGGCTGTCGAAACGATCACCATGAGCAGAAACGGCGCCCACCAGCTCGCGCTGCGGCGCAGGTCGGTGAACGTCTTCGACGGTGCGATAAAGGTATTAATGATGCGTGCGCCTTGGGAAAGAGGTGCGGGCTCGGGTGTCGGAGCGGGCGAAGCGGGTAAGACCGGAGCAGTGGCCATGAATGCCTCCTGGGAAGAAGTCCAAGGAATTCTATTCGGTGGGCGGCGCCGAAACAAGCGGGGTGGGGCACCGGGCGTCGGACGACGCCTCAGGAGAACATGAGATTCAAACCGAGCCGCTGGCGAGGGTAAGATTCCAACGTGCAGAATGTGACTCCGGCTGCGATCGCCGCACTGGTAGCGGAATTGTCGGTGGCTGTATGGTTTGGCTGCGCCGCCGACAGCGCCGCGCGGATGGTACAGCGCTGGCCGTCGGCCGTGCGGACTCTTCTTCCAGCGTTACTGGTACTGCCTTACACGCTGGTTGCAATCTCGCAGCATATATTCCAGTGGCAGTGGTTTGCGCTCTACGCCGGATTGCCGGTGTGGCTGGCGTGGCTGCTGGGGCAGGCGGCGCTGGCCGATCCGGAACGGCGTGGCAACTGGCGTGACGCGCTGATTCTGCTCCTGCTGGGCCTGGCCGTGGATTTGCGCTGGTTCGAGGCAGCCTGGCCTGCCGGTCTTCGCGCCCTGAACGAACTGCTCCTGGTGGATATGGGGCTGTACGGATTCCTGGCCGTGCGGCAGCTCGACGGAACCGGATTTAACTTTCACCTCAAGTGGAGCGATTGGAAAACCGGCCTGCGCGAGTTGTCGTTCTTCACGCCCATCGTCTTGCTGTTGGGACTGGCGCTGGGCTTCATCCATCCTCATGCCAATTTGCCCGCTGTGTGGAAGGCTGCTCTGACCTGGATTGGAATCTTTTTCTTCACCGCGGTTCCGGAGGAGCTCTATTTCCGCGCCTGGGTGCAGAATTTTCTGGAGCGGCGCGTGGGACGCCGGGCAGCGCTGGTCATCGCGTCGGTGGTGTTCGGTCTTTCACACTTCAACAAACGGAATCCAGTCGGTGTGTACTTCAACTGGCGGTACGTGATTCTGGCCACGATTGCCGGTCTGTTCTACGGCCGGGCATGGCGCGAACGGCGCCGCGTGCCGGCGTCAGCCATTACGCACACGTGCGTGGACTGGATTTGGTCGTGGTGGTTCTAGAAACAGTGGTCAGTGGCCAGTGGTCAGAAACCTGGGGTCCGCGATTCTCTCTGAGGTTATTCGGGCGGCGATAGGCGGGCAGTGCGTCGCTGCGGTCAACCGATTTCCATCCAGGCCATGGCTCTGGCTTTGACCTGCTCGTATTCCGGCAGGCTCGCCGGGACCCAAACGTAACCGGAGAAGAAGCTGCCAATGCGGCCGCGCTCGGAAACCCGCAAACCTGCCTCACGCATCATGTTTCCCCGCGATTCGTGAAAATAGCGGATGCGGCCTCTGCGGACTTTTCGGTTGCCGAGTTCAAGAGCACCGCCGCGCATGCGGATTTCCGAGTCGTCCACTTCGAGATCGTACTCGCGGCGTCTTGACTCAGATACAAAGGTGACGATCCCAGCCACGGCCAAGTCGAAAAACCACTCGGAATGATCGGAGGCCTTCCTCCCGTTGGAGTGCCAGTAGTGGACGACGAGAATACCCAATAAGCCGCAAGCCACCGCGAAACCGGTGCGGGCGATCCGTTTCTTTTAGCTAACGGACTCGGTATTGACGTGAAGGTTAACCAAATGCTCTGCCGGTAGCCAAGCTCGGGAGTCCACATAATTCTATGCCACTTGTCACCTGACCGGTGCGGCACCGTGGTAGCGCAGATATCCCAGCCCCACGCGCATGTGGTGATGGAGCGCGTCCGGCACGCAGACGGCAAAGCAAAGGCCGAGAAGTCCCTGGACGAGACCGAGCACGTAGAGACTGCGGTAGCGACGGAAGAGCAGGCATGAAGCCACGCCCCAAACCAGCGTGGCCACCG
>Ga0187818_10000141_pt1 | contig 21820 bp, 16 predicted proteins | sample NC_wetland_sal_i_14_FD_130581 | JGI IMG/M metagenome (GOLD analysis project Ga0187818, IMG submission 130581) | Wetland sediment microbial communities from Neuse River Estuary, North Carolina, USA - SO4_3 | ecosystem: Environmental > Aquatic > Freshwater > Wetlands > Sediment | place: USA... | reverse complement strand
CGCATGCGTCACCACCGGCCAATTGCCCGGACTAATAACGGACTCTCCCAGCACCCAGCCCCGGTTGTTGATAGAGTTGCCATAGGCAGTCGTCCCGCCGGATAGCGTGCCGAGGTTGATAACCTGGTAGCGAGTGTTTCCTTCGTGGTCCTGCGCGGCGGTCCGAATAGGGGCGGCCAGCACAGCAAATACCGCCATTGCGACGATGTAAGTCCATATGGATTTCATGTTGCTTCCTTGTGGCTGCGGCGATTTCACTGGCCCAATCCGAAGCGCAGGCGCATCCGCAGATGTTTCCGAACATTTTCAGGAAGAACCAACTTCTGGTTTTGACTAGGCTCGCCTCGAGCGGCACTTGCGGCCTGTACACCATCCTCACCACCTTCATTACCCGCGTGCCTTTCATCACAGGGAATCGCCAGGAACGCCGGGCTTTCCCCGGTGTTCGGGTCAAAGGCAGTGCCGGCGATTTCTCCCCGATCATTGATGCCTGCGCCGTAAGTCAAATACAGCGGCGAACCAGGCGGAATGAGTGTATTGAGGTTTGTCATCAGGCCGTTCTCCCAAAGAAGCGCCCGGCAATTGAGTGGATCGGCTTCGCACTGTTTTCCTGAGTCTGCCCTTCGAGTCCGGGGACGTGTACGACGGGTGTGACGTTTTGTGTTTCCCTCGGCGGAATGCGTGACGTCGGCATGTATTCCGCTGATCTTTGTGCCCAAGCAGAAACCGCCCAACCGAGCAATACTGCGACGATTAAGAAAAGACGTGGAATGCGGCTCACTGAACCCTCCCCCTGATTGGCGCGTATTTCAGCAGAGAAGACGTTCGGGGTCACCACCTACACTGGTAGGAACATCGAGGAGAAATCTAATGAGAGACGGGGCACCTCATTCTTCTTTGAGAGCGCTTCCCAGCAGCGGCTGGCTGCCGAGGGAAACGTAGAAGCCATAGACCAGCAGGGCGAGCGGAATCAGCAGCGCGATCATGGCGCGTCCGGCATACCACTGGCTGAAATTCAGGGGCGGAGATGCCCCGAGAGCATTCCACACGACCAGAAAACTCGCAGAGGCAATCAGGCCGAGTCGAGTGAGAGCGGCCAGGAATGCGAGCGCGAACGCGAGGGTCAAGGCAAGGTCCACTGCACCGGAAGGAAAGTAATATCCCGTCACGACCAGTCCGGTCACGACCAGTCCCAGCCATCGCCTCCGCAGGATGCCGGTCGCGATCGACAAAACAGCCAGAAAGATCAGCGCGTTGAGGCAGGCGAGGGAAGGCTGCCACACCGTGTAACCGATAGACTGCGCCACTCCCTGTCCGAAGGAGGGCATGACATGGTTCGCTTCCGATATTCCGATCAGGGCGCTGACCGCCATAAGAATGCAACCGGTAGCGGACCCGGCAAGACTCCCTACGAGTACATCGCGCCCGACCAACGGATCGCGGAAACGTCCGCTCAGCAGCCTTTGCCACGAGACCATCAGAGTCGGCCAGGCGCGCCGCGCATAGGGCTCAACCGCCATGTATCCAATCCAGGAAAGCAGCGCAAAGAACATCGGAATGCCCAGCATGAAGAACTGGACCTGGATATAGTCAGGCCGAGGCACAAAGTGATAATTCGGCACACCGAAGGCGCAATTCAGCAAAGTCGCGACGACCACCAGCCGCCATGCCCCCTTGAGATCTCCCCGGCCCCGGCGAATGTTCCTGCGCGCGAAAAATCCTCCCACGACCAGGTAGCCCACCACCAACGACAACTCGATGGCTGAGGCAATATCCGCGCTGGTTCCTGATCCGGTTGCAGCCACGTCTCGCCAAGGCTTATCCCACGGCGCGATGACCTGGAAGTACACTGGAACGCCGTGATATGCCGCAGCCGTAATGTGGAGAGGCAAATCGGGACGATCAGCAAGATGCCCTTCCCAATCGGCGCGGCTGTCGAAGGTCTCGGGCGGAGCCCACTTCGGACTGGCGGTAGTAAAACGCGTCTTGTCCAGCCCAGCTTCGGCAAACAGCACATTCCAATCTGCTTCATGAGGAGCGCTTCCCGCCTCCAGTTGCGGCGGCACCGCGCGCAGGAAAAGCAGATTCCCTTGCATGTCGAGCTTGATGGCGGCCATGCCTGACGTTTCGTAGGCTGGATCCCGCGGGCCAACCGCTGGCGGACCGTTTGACTCCAGCAGGGATACCGGCGTCATCCACTGCGGGCTCTGCCGGTACCAGAAGCTGACTGGCGCTGGCCATGCCTGCCCCGGCGCCGTGGGCTTCCAATCTTTACCCGAGGGGTTGCGGATGGCGTAAGTGAAGTAGTCGTTGTCGGCTCCGATCCAGGATGATCGGTCCGTCACCGCCGTATAGCCCAGCTTCTTCGCCATCTCCGCAGCTCGATCCGCCAGCACTTCCGGCGATTTGTTCATGGGCGTCATACCCCAATCCGTGTTATGGGGAGCCAGAAACACGGCGGTCGCAAACATCAGAATCAGGGAAGCTACCAGGCACGCCCAGGCCACGGCAGGCCGCATCGAGCCCTGAGGGCCGGCAGCGGCCACCATTTCCGGCGAAGGAGTTTCTCCCGCCGCCAGCGCTGCGGCCAGCGGATCGCCGCCGGGCAGCGCCGCGGCTACACTCTGCGCGGAGCGCGGACGCTGGGCTGGATCGTGATCCAGACAGCGCAGAATTGCCCGCTCCACTGCCGGATCGAAATTCCTGACCAGGCTGGAAGGCGGCGTGGGATTGGTTTCCGTCTGCCGGCGGTGAAGTTCGGCCAGACTGGAGGCATCGAACGCCTTCTTCCCGGTAAACAATTCGTACAAAACCAGGCCGAGCGCGTACAGGTCGCTTTGCACCGAGGGCGCCGCGCCACTCAGTAGCTCCGGGGCAAGATATCCCGGAGTGCCGGCAGGACCGGATTTGCTGTCAGCTTCTCCCGCGGCAATCGCCAAGCCGAAATCCGTGATGCGGGCCCGGCCTTTGCCATCGAGCATTACATTCGAGGGCTTCAGATCGCGGTGCAGCACTCCGCTGCGATGAGCGGCGGCCAGGCCGGCGCACAGTTGCTGCGCGACTTCTACCGCTTTGTCGTCGGGCAGGCGTCCGATGCGGCGCAGCAGCGACGCCAGGTCTTCTCCGTCCACAAATTCCATGGAGAGAAACCGGCGGCCTTCGCTCTCGCCCACGTCATACACGCGGCAGACGTTGGGATGCGAGACTTGCCGCGCCATGCGCACTTCGGCATAGAACTGATCGCGCCAGCTTGCGCTTCTCCCGCGTTCCGTAGGCAAGAACTTGAGTGCGACCCGCTGCCCGAGCTTAAGGTCGTCCGCGCCATAGACTTCGCCCATGCCTCCGCGCCCCAGCAACGACACCACGCGATAGCGATCCGCGACCACGCTGCCGGGAGCGAACCCGCGCGCGGGAGAGGAGGAGGGGGAAACCGGTGATGTCGGGGACGGCCCGCTCTCGGCCGCTTCCGAAGAAATTGACATGGTTGGAGACGCATTCGGCGCTGCGCCACAGCGTTGGCACACTTCGGCCGATTCGGCATTCTGCGTTCCGCAAACCGGACAGCGAGTCACAGTTCACCCACAGAAATCAAGTCCGACGATTTTGCACCTAGAACCGTGGTGTGTAAAGCGGAGCGGGGCGGCGGGGAGTCGGGCAGAATCTCGCCTGCCCCCGCTTCGCGGACTTCAAAACAGAAGATCTTAAACCGCAAAGGGCGCGAAGAACTCGCAAAGGACGCAAAGAAGGCTGGCAGACATCACTGCTTTTCACGCCGCCAGCGCTCTAGCGCCGTCAGCCGCCCCCGCGCTCGCAGCGGAAAAATCATCTGAGACCGGCGATGAACTTTGATGAGCCCCTCTAGTCGCGCGTCAGGCTGCGGCGCTGAAACACCAAGACGGCCAGAAGAAAACACACGAGTGCGTAGTCCACGCCGTACGTCAGCGCGGTTAAGTGGCTGGTCCAAGGAAAGGGCCGCAGCGAAGCCCGAGTAATCACCAGGAAGCGCTCTTCGGAGAGCAGGCCGGTCAGGGGAAGAACGTTGTGCACAGGCAGGCGTAACCAGGCGGGAATGGGGCTGGAGGCAGATCCAAACAACTGGACCAGCGTGGCCAGAACCACGACGATTCCCATCACAAGGATAGGGTGCAGCATCGTCACCAGGAGCATCGAGATGGCCGCCCAGATGGCATACCGCACCAAGGGATAGACCAGCAGGGTCCATAACGAAGTATGGAAGCCCTGCCCTCCCAGCCAGGCCAGAAGAAGCGTCACGCCCAGCATGGCGACCACATAGACCGTCATCAGCATAAGCACGCCCAGGTATTTTCCGGCCAGGAACTCCCAGCGGCGCAACGGGCGGGCCATCACAGCGAGAATCGTCCCTGACTTCATTTCTCCCGCCAGGGAATCGGCGGCGGCCCAGGCGGCCAGCAGGCTGCCGAATCCGCTCACCAGCGACACCACCATCGCCACCTCGTTCAAAATGAAGCCTTGCATTTGCTGGGCGTTGGAAGCGTTGGTCATCGCCTTGTAACCCAACAGCGGGGTCATCATGAGCAGGACGATGCAAGCAAACAAACTCCCGAACAGAATCATGACCTTATTGCGCAGAAAGCTGCCGAAGGTGGCGAAGGCGATGGTGCGGATCTTCATCGTGCGCCTCCTTCCGCCACCACCTTCAGGAACGTTTCTTCCAGTGAAGTCTTCACGGGCGTGAGGCTGAGAACGTCGCTGCCGCCCGCCCACAACATCTCCACCACGGCCCGTTTCTGCGCGGCATCAAGGCTGATCCGCACTCGGTTCCCCTCCCGCTCCACCGACGCTCCCCGCTCCTTCACCGCGTGCTCCAGATCTTCCGTCAACTGGTCGACGACAATCTCCACCCGGGTGCCTTCCGCCAGCATCTCTTGCATGGTGCCAGCGCGAACCATGTAGCCCCGGTCGATGATGATCACGCGATCGCAAATCTGTTCCACTTCCGACAGAATGTGGGAACTGAGGAAGATCGTCTTGCCCTCCGCTTTGAGGGCCAGGATTAGGTCGCGTACTTCTTTCCGTCCGGCAGGATCCAGGCCTGACGTCGGTTCGTCGAGCACCAGCAATTCCGGGTCGCCCAGAAGAGCCTGGGCAATGCCCAAACGCTGCACCATGCCACGCGAGTATTTCCCGATCTTCAGGCCTTTATAGCCGTCAAGCTTGACTTTGGCCAGCAGGCCGGCGATCAACGCTTCAGGATCTGCCACCGCTCGGCCGCTCAGGCGAAGGTGAAATCGCAGCAGCTTTTCTGCATTGAGGTAGCGGTAGAACGCGAAGTTCTCCGGCAGAAACCCGATGCGCTGTTTGGCTCGAACGTCGCCGGGCTCGTAGCCGAAGACGCGGCTTGTTCCCGAGCTGGCGTAAATAAAACCCATCAGGATATTCATGCTCGTGGTCTTGCCCGCTCCGTTCGGACCGAGAAACGCGCACACTTCACCCCGGGCCACCGCGAAAGAAATCCCCGAGAGGGCGGCGACCTGGACTCCGCCGAAGCGCCGCTGGTAGACCTTCGTCACCCCGGCGAATTCAATGGCTGGTGTCGCCATCGGCCGCTCCTTCCGTAGTCGTTCGTGGCTTGATCCCCAATTCGCTGGCCAACCGGAACTCCATCGTCATGTCGAAGCCGGCGTGTCCGGAAAGCACTTTCCCGCTCTTATCGATCACGAACATGGTCGGGATGCCGTCCACCTCGTAGGCGTTCGCGATTTTTTGTCTGGGATCGACAATCACGGGAAAATTCAGCTTCATGGCGGTAGCGAAGTTCGCGGCGTCCTTCGGGTCTTCGTCAATACTCACGCCGAGAATTTCGAAATCGCTCGCGTCGCTGTGGTTGCGCTTGTAGAACTGGATGAGGGAAGGCATCTCCAAACGGCAGGGTCCGCACCAGCTGGCCCAGAAGGCCAGCACGACCTTCTTTTGTCCACGAAAATCTGACAGGGAGACGGTCCGGCCGTCCAGCGTGGCAGCCGAGAAATCGGGCGCTGTCAGGCCCACGAGCTCGGGCTGCTCACTCTCGCGTCTTAGTTCCTTTTCAAGAAGGCTGGCACGCCAGGTAGTCAGGACGGTGAAAACCGCCAGGATCGCGATGCCCAGCATGGCCTTCGCCGACAGTCCTGGCCTTGGCGGCTCCTGCGCATCGTCGAGAGCAAGCGTGTTCATCGCATCCTGAGAACGAAATACTGCATTGCTCCTTGAGAACAACGCCGGAAGAACACGTTCCTCTCAAGCGCGAAGTGAAAGTCTATACCATGTGACGGGCGCGGATGTGTGAAAGAGAAAGACTCCTCCCATCCCTACCACACTCCCGGCAGCAGCCGGAAGCGGGTATGCGCGCAGTATTCCGCGTAGCCGGGCAGATCGCGGCGGAGAACTTTCTCCTCACCCAACAGCCGCAATGCCAGCACTGGAATGATTAACACAAACAAGGGCAAGGTAATGTACGATCCCAGCGCCAGAGGCGTAGCCAGCACGACCAGAACAACTCCGGAATACATGGGATGCCGCACCGCTGCATAAGGGCCGGTCGAGATGACTCTCTGCCCCGCGTCGACCTCAATCGTGCGCGCGGCGAAGCTGTTCACCTTCATCACCCAGATGATCAAACTCATGGCGGCCAGAACCGCCGCCTGGCCCACCAGGATCACCCAGAGCGGCACCGTCCCCAGCCGCGCCCGGGTCCAGCCTAACCGGAAATCCAGGGCGGCCAGTGCGATCGCGGAAAAAATGATCCCGCTGGCCAGCACCTTGAACAGCATCTGTTTGGGATCTTTCTCCTTCACCCGCATCCGGCGTTCCAGCAACTGAGGATCGTGTTTGACCGAATAGAGCGCGAATAAGAAAGGACTTCCCCACGCGAAGGCCAGAAAGCACCATCCCTGCCAGAAGCGCAGCGAACCTGCGAGCGCGAACAGAATGGGGGCGACCACGAGCACTCCAAGCCCGAAGCGCCGGATGACTTGCCCCTGCAGAGTCATGATGCGGGCCCTTCCGGTCCAGGTTTAATCCCGACCCTCTTTTATCACCGTTATTCCACAGGCCGCTGTGACATCCATCACTGACTCTCGCCGGCCCGCGAGATTAGTCTGTATTGTTTCCCGGCGTTTCCCTCCGAGCGCATGTCACACCGTAGAGGTCTCGGTATGCGCGGGAGTACATGTTCGTATCTGCTGGCGCTGTCATTGGTAATTCTGCCGCCGGGACTTCTCCGTGGCCAGACGGATCGCGCTGATCGCGCTTCCGAGCATGCGTCTGAACCTTCTTCTGATTCAGCCCCTGATCTCTTGCCGGACTTTGCGCCACCTCGCGCGGTTCCACTTCCGGAGCCGCCGGGTCCGTGGCCTGGTCCGTTGCCGCATCGGCCGGTGACGCCTCCAGGGACGATTGGTCTGCCTCAACTGGCGCAAGTTTCGGGCATGATCTTCTCCGCCACGGTCACGGGCATCGCCCGCCGTCCCCCAAGGAGCGGCCAGGCCATCGAGACCGTCGCCATCACGTTTCGCGTCCAGAACGTCATCCGTGGGGCTGTGCCCGGCGAGGATGTGACCATCGCGCAATGGATCGGCCTGTGGTCGAGCGGCCAGCGCTACCGTATCGGCGAACGCGCCGTTTTCTTCCTCTATCCGCCCAGCAAGCTGGGGCTCACCAGTTGCGTGGGCGGGCCCATGGGCCGCTTCAACCTTGATCCGCTAGGCCGGGTGCTGCTCTCAGCGCAACAGCTTTCCGCTTTCCGGCGAGATCCCGTCCTGGGTGGGAAGTCGCGGGTCAGTTTCCGCGACTTCGCCCTGGCGGTGCGGCAGGCTACGGGGGAGGAATGGACGAGCACAACCAAGAGGTGACCATGACGAACATGGCATTTACCGCTCGCGCATTCCTCCTCCGGCTGGCCGTAGGAGTGAGTATTGTTTTCTTCTTTGCCCTGCTCTCGCGCGCCGGTGGCCCCAGCTATGTCGCGGGCACAAGCTATTTCGATGTCACGGCCACCGGCCAGCCGCTGGTCTGGCCCCAGGGACAGATCACCTACTACACCGATCAGGGCGATCTCAGCCCGATTCTGCCCAACGCGTCGGCCAACGCCTTCGTCGCTGACGCCTTCAGCCAGTGGACCGCTGTCCCCACCGCAGCTCTCACCGCGGCCAGCGGCGGCCAGCTTGCCGAAGACGTAAACGGCACCAACGTTATCCGCAATCCCGACGGGACCATCTCCATGCCCGCCGATATTCAGTCCTCGGCTACCGGCACGCCGGTGGGCGTCGTCTACGATTACGATGGCTCGGTCACCGACGCCTTGCTGGGCAGCGGCGCGGGCGGCTCCGGCCAATGCTTTTTCAATGCCGCATTCGGCGGCAACGACAATTACGGAACGTTGGCCACCTACCAGCACGCTCTCATCGTGATCAACGGCCAGTGCGCCCTCGAATCTTCTCAACTCGTGGAGGTCGAATACCGGCTGGTCCGAGTCATTGGCAAGGTGCTGGGCCTGGGCTGGTCGCAGGTGAATCTCAATGTGCTCACCGGCAATCCGCCCGCCACGGCCGCTGATTACGCGGGATTTCCCGTGATGCACGACATCGATCCGGTAAGCTGCGTGCCCATCACGACCTGTTATCCCAACCCTTACCAGCTGGCGATGGATGACCTCGCGGCCGTTTCGCGTCTCTATCCCATCACGGCGCAGAATCAATCGAACTTTCCCGGCAAACAGGTCTTCTCCTCGGCCACGGCGCGCATTCACGGGTCGGTATGGTTCACGGACTGGTCAGGGAAAAGTACGCAGCCCATGCAGGGAGTCAACGTCGTGGCGCGCTGGATTGATCCCAGTACCGGCCTTCCATCGCGCCAGTACGCGGCGTCTTCGGTTTCCGGATTCCTCTTCACCGGCAACGCCGGCAATCCCATCACCGGCTTCAACGATGCGCTGGGAGATCCGTTCAGCGAATGGGGATCGAGCAACCCAACGCTCGAGGGCTTCTTCGATCTCGCCGGGCTCGAACTGCCCGACGGAGGCAGCGCCCAGTACCAGTTGACCGTGGAACGACTCGATCCCACCTGGTCGGCCGGAGCGGGACCGTACGCGCCGAATCTGGTCACGCCCTCTGGCATTTCCGCGGTGCTCACGGTGACAGTCGCTGCCGGCCAGGATGCCGGACAGGACATCCTGATGGCGGGCAGCGCGCAACCGGTGCCGCCGTGGGCTGCTTCGGAAACCTGGACGGCCCCCGCTCCGCTTCCCCCCGCCGGCAACTGGATGGGATCGCTAAGCGGCTACGGCGACCAGCCATACTTCCTGCTGCCCGCGCAGGCGAACCGCACCTTGTCGGTGGCGGTGATGGCCCGCGACGAAAACAGCAGGTCTAGCGAATCCAAAGCTCAGCCGGTGATTGGCATGTGGGCGACTTCGGATCCGCAAGGCACCGCGCCACCCGCCTTCACGCCGTCTCCCTTCAACACCGTCACGGTTGGCCTGACGCGGCTGGATGCTCAGGTAACCACTTCCGGCAACTTCCTGATCGGCATTTCCGACGTGCGCGGCGACGGCCGCCCCGACTACCGTTACCAGGCGCAGGTGCTCTATGCCGACTCTGTTTCTCCGCCGCGCATCGGCATAAGCGGCGGTGCAGTCACCGTGTCAGGCACGGGCTTCGCCCCCGGTCTCACTGCCAGCGTGAGCAGCACCGCGGCGACCGTCCTGGCGGCTAACGCTGGGCAGATGATCCTGGCCGCGCCTGCGAACGCCGACGGCCCGCAGAGCATTACTATTACAGACCCTGCGACCGGCAGTTCCTCGACCATGACCAATGCGCTCACCTATGGGGCCGCGGCCGGCGACAACATCATCCTGCTCAACGGACACAATCCGCCGACCCCGGTGGGCGCGCAGGCGACCTACGCGGTGATGGTGCAGGCCCTTGCCTCCGACGGCGTCACTCCTGTCGGCGGCGCGACGATCGGCTGGAGCGCCACCAACGGCGTGCAGCTTTCGGCCTGCAGCGGCGCCTCGTCGTGCACAGTAACCACCGATCTGAATGGAGACGCCGCCACCTGGCTCACGCCTGCAGTCGCGGGCACGGCAACCATCACGGCGACGCTGGCCCCCGGCGTTTACAGCCCGGCCAAGTCGGTGAATGCGACGCTGAGCGCGACCGAGTCGGCTTCCGACATCGGCATCGCACCCGTGTTTTTCTGGATCGCGCAGGGAGCTACGGTCAACGCCCCGCTGACGGCGCGGGTTCTCAGCAACGGCGCGCCGCAAAAGAACGCGACCGTGAACTTCACCGTGGTGAAGGGTGCGGGCACGCTGAGCGCGGCCAGCGCGGCCACCAACTCCAGCGGCTACGCCGCCATCACGTTGTCCGTCACGCAATTCGCGGCGCTGGTGCAAGTGAGTGCCTGCGTGGCCCCCGCGAATGCTCCTTGCCTGAGCTTCTACGCCAATCCCGTGCCGGCGGCACAGCAGCAACTGCAACTTGTGGCCGGGGCCGGGCAAGTCTCGACCGGGCAGGCATTTCAACCCGTCATCGTGCGCGTCACGGACTCCGCTTCGCCGCCGAATCCCGTGCTCGCCGCCCCGGTTCTGTTTCAAACCACCGTGATGCGGCCTGGAGGCGCACCTCCAGGCAACGGCAACGGCGAAACCAATCCCACCAACCCAGCCATGCCGGTGATCCTGAGTGTAAGCCAGAGCAGCGTCACAACCGACATCAATGGGCTGGCGAGCATCGTGCCCGCTAGCGGCAGCTTTAGCCCTCCGCTCGAAGTGGATGTTGCCGCCACCGCCGGAACGACTGCGCAGATCCTGTGTCCGCTACAGTTGCTCCCAGCGCCGTAGTACGCACGGCTCAAATCAGAATTGCGCATCCAGCGCCTGAAGGCGCAATGATAACGTCGCACTTACGGTATGCCTGAAGGCATACCCTGATACGAATCGTAATCGGCAGATATACGTATAATAACGTACATACTTACTGGTACAGATTATGAGCAAGAGTACCTCCAGCTGTCTCTATCGCGCCCCGGCTGCCTCCTGCAATGCCCTTTCCCGAGCCGGAAACGGCCCTGGCTTCGACGATCTCTGCGCGGCTTGCCCTGGTGATCATCCGGGACAGATTTCGCGCTCCAGCGTCTTCTAAACGCGCTCCACGAATTTTCAATCACTTGCACGAAGCCTCAACGACTTACAAATATTTGCACCGGCAATAGTGCACAGGGGTTCGCGGTGAAGACACTGGCGAGACTGCGATCAAGTCACTTGATCTGAACTAGAGCCGGCAGAATCAGGAAACCCGGTTCAAGACGGATCACGCAAGGGCTTGCCGATCTCCCAATGATGTCCGAAGGGATCGATCACTCGTCCCACACGCCAGCCGTAAGACTGATCCTCGACGGGCCACACCACGCTGGCTCCGGCGGCGATGGCGCGCGCGAAGGCTGCGTCCGGATCACTGACCACCATCACCATCCGCACCGTACCGCCGCCCAGGGTCTCCGGGCTGAAATTCAAATGCTCGGGAGATTCGTCCGCCAGCCAGAACTCGGACTCGCCCACCGCCAACTGGGCAACCACCGCGCCAGCCGGGTCGTCGACGCGGAACAACTCCCGCGCTCCGAACGCCGCCTTGTAGAACTCGACCGCCTTCGCCCCGTTTCGAACCGAGAGCAGGGGTGAGATCGACGGCCCCTGGTTTTTGGCGCTCTGCGATTGATCGCCCATGGTGAACCCCCTCCCACGTGCCGGACATTCTACCGCGTAATTGAGCGCGGAGTTCATCTTTGGCAGGCGGACTCACTTTGTCATCCTGAGGCCTGCGTTCTTTGCAGGCCGAAGGACCTATGCAACTGGCCTGGAAGTGCACAGGTCCTTCGCTGCGCTCAGGATGACAAATCCGCGAACAAGGACGCCCGAGGTCCGACGCCCGACGCCCGCTACTTCGTCCCCTGATCTTCTGTCCACTGATCCACCCAGTCGTTCACCGTCTTGTACCAGAGCCGCGAATTCTGCGGCTTGAGCACCCAGTGGCCTTCGTCGGGGAAATAGAGCATCTTCGACGGCACGCCTTCCATCTGCAGCGTGGTGAAAAGCTGGAAGCCTTCGCTCACATCGAGCCTGTAGTCGCGCTGGCCGTGGATGATCAGCGTCGGCGTCTTGAAATTCCTGGCATACTGATGCGGCGACCACTTCTCGTACATGGCGCGATTGTCGTAGGGCGTGCCTTTGAACTCCCAGTCGTTGAACCAGAGTTCTTCGGTCGTGCCCCAGGCCGACTCGGCGTTGAACATGCCGTCGTGCGTCACGATGCACTTGAAGCGGTCGGTGTGGCCGAGGATCCAGTTGGCCATGTATCCGCCGTAGCTGGCACCGAGCGCGCACTCGCGATTCTTGTCGATGAACGGATACGTTTTCTCCGCGTAATCGAGGCCCTTCATCAGGTCTTCAAACGGGCCGCCGCCCCAATCGCCGTTGATCGAGTCAATGAACTTCTGCCCGTATCCGGTCGAGCCGTGGAAGTTGATCATGATGACCACGTATCCGCTGCTCGTCGATGAAGTTGGTGACGCGAACAGTTCGGGATTCCAGCGATACGACCAGTCGTCTCCCCAGGCTCCCTGAGGCCCGCCGTGGATGAGGAATTTCACGGGATATTTCTTCGTGGCATCGAAGTTCGGCGGCTTGACGATGAAGCCTTCGACTTTGTCGCCGTGCGCGCCGGTGAACCAGAAGGGTTCGAGGGGCTGCATGTCGATCTGCGAGAGCACGGCGTCGTTAATATGGGTAAGACGTGCTTGCCGGGCATCATGTGGAATTTCATAGATCTCATTCGGATGCAGCAACGTCATGCGTGTGAACACCAGGTCCCGATCAGGAGTCACTGCAAGATCGTCATTAAACGCCCCAGCAACGGCGAACGGTTGTCGCCGCTGCTCTGGTGTCATAAGGTCGTCCTCTTTAAACCTGCCAATTCGAACGAGCTTGATGGGAGCCTCGCCTTGCTCTTCTGAGACGAAGTAGATGCCCAATGAATCTAAAGGCCACCAGACAAATGTTCCTACCCACCCATCGAAATCTTCCGTCAAGTTCTTCTTCTCTCCCGTCTTGCGGTCATAAACCATGAGGCGGAAGCGGTCGCTCTCGTATCCCGGACGCTGTTGGGCGCGGTAGGCGATGTAGCGGCCATCGGGTGAGTAGAGCGGCGACGTGTCGCTGGCGGGATTGTCGGCCGTGATGTTCTTGGCAATGCCCCCGCTGACCGGGACGATCCACAGATCGTTGTTAGTCGATGCTGCCGGATTCTGGTCGTGATTCGAGGCGTAGCAAATCTCCTGGCCGTCGGGCGAGAAAGCATAGTCATCCTGCCCGCCGAGGGAGAACACAGGCGCGTCGTAGTCGCCGGGCGTGATGTCGCGATAGCTGAAAGTAATAAAAGGCTGCCCTGGTTTGTCCGGAACGTCGACGGGGGCATCCGTCAAAAAGATGTGGGTCCGTTTGCCCTCTTTGTAGGCATTCCAGTGGCGAAACAGCAGATGATCGAAGACTTGGGCTTTTACTTTGGATTTTTCGGCCTGCTCCGTCTTGGCTTGGCTGCAAAGGTCCTCTCCTCGATCGTCCAGACTGCAATCGGGATACACATCCGAGGTAAACAGAATGTGCTTGCCATCCGGCGACCAAAGCTCACCGCCGGCTTCGGTCCCAACCAAAGTGAGTCTGTACTTTCGCGTGACAGCTCCGGTAGCTCCGTCGAAATCCGCGATCCAGACCTGCGAGCCGCCCTCCTTCGTCGACAAGAACGCAAACCGCTTCCCGTCCGGCGCCCAGCGCGGTCGGTCCGCATCCTGATCGGCAATGATCTCGCGCTCCCCTGTCATCCCGACCGGAGCAGAATGGTTCGCCGACGGCGAAGCATTCTGCGGAGTGGAGGGACCTTGTGTCATCCCAACCAGCGGCACGATCCAGATGTGCGGCGTCTTGGTGTTAGCTTCGAGATCAACGTCCACTACGCTGAAGATCACCCATTTGCCGTCGGGGGAAACTTCGGGCTCGCCCACGCGCTTCAGCTTCATCATGTCTTCGAAGGTGAACGGATGCTTGGCCTGAGCGAGAGCCAGCGCGGTGAAGGCGAGTACGGCGAACGCGGCCAGCAGGTTCCTCACCACCGCTCCGCGCCGGTTCGGAATGACATGAACGACGTGGCACCTCCGAATGACAACGCGTGCACGGCGAACCACAAATGCGTTCATGAAATGAAAGAGACGGCGCATGAGCAACCTCCTGCGTCAAACGGATGAGTGTAGCAGGGGAAGGCGGGAAGCTTCTAGCTTCTAGCTTCTAGCTTCTGGCTTCTGGCTTCTTCGCCACGTCACGCGTTGTCATCCTGAGGCGGGCGCTTTTTGCCCGCCGAAGGACCTATGCAACTCGCCCTGGAGTGCACAGGTCCTTCGCGGCAGAGAACGCCGCTCAGGATGACAGGGTTTGTTTGGTGAGATCGGGCTGCCTGTGGAATCCATGTTCATTGGTCACAGACACTCGCACCGCAACTTCGCCATCCTGCAAGAGAGGAAACTCCATGCGCCCGCCGAAAACGTATTTCGTCTACATCATGTCGAACCGGTCGAAGACACTCTACACCGGGTTCACCAACAGCCTGATCCGCAGAGTGCGCGAGCACAAGTTGGGGACTGGCTCGTGCTTCGCCGCGAAGTACAGACTCGATCGGCTCGTGTACTTCGAGCGCTTCGAGGACATCCACAATGCGATCGAACGCGAGAAGCGAATCAAGGGCTGGCTGCGGATCAAGAAGATTGCCTTGATTGTCTCGGTCAATCCTGCGTGGAGGGACTTAAGCCGGGAATGGTACGAGCAGCATCAGTTTCAGCCACCGGTGGCTACGGCACACACGCAACACCCATGAATTGTCATCCTGAGCGGCTTTCATTGCCGCGAAAGCTTGCCCTGAGCAAAGTCGAAGGGGACCTATGCAACCCGCCCCGAACAGACCGGGGATTTTCAGTGCTGCCAGCAGATTGCATAGGTCCTTCGCCGCAAAGAACGCGGCTCAGGATGACAAAGCAACCGACAAGCCCGGCAACCTCTCCCCGCCTCTCGCATCCAACTATATGGCAGAACTGCTGCGCCCTCCCCTTCGGCCTCGCTGAGCGGAGAGGGGTTGGAGGGAGGGCCGCCGCGGTCGCCGTTTTCATTTCGTGATCTCATTTCCTGACCTTATCTGTAGAAACATAGCTGGCTGCGTCCGGCGGGCAGCGTCGCCGATCGTGGGGAGAGATACGTTCCGAGCAACGTCTCTGCGACAGCTTTGCCCTGATTCGATAAACTGGACAATATGAGACTGTTACCCCGTCATGTGCTTGGTCTGACCCTGCTGGCCTGCGGGCTGGCGGCGCTGCCGCTCGCGGCCCCGCGCTTAGAGGCGCAGGAAGGGCCGCTCGAGAACACTCCTCCCGAGGGCACCACGCCCGAGGAAATCATCAAGCGTTTCGCCGCCAAGGAGACCGAATTCGCCAAGGCGCGCGATCAGTACACGTATCGCCAGGACGTGAAGGTCGAGACCATGGATGGCGACACGGTGGACGGCCAGTATCGCGAAGTGTTCGACGTGATGTTCGACGACAAGGGCAAGCGCATCGAGAACGTGGTGTTCGCGCCGCAGTCGAACCTGACCAAGATTTATATGTCGCAGGAGGACTTCGAGGACATCCGCCACCGGCTGCCGTTTGTGCTGACCACGGAGGACCTGCCCGAATACAACATCCTCTATGTCGGCCAGCAGCAGGAAGACGAGTTGCATTGTTATGTCTTCGATATCGCCCCCAAGCAGATTGAAGGCAAGAAGCGCTATTTTCAGGGACGCGTCTGGGTGGACGGCCACGACTTCCAGATCGTCAAGACCTACGGCAAGACCGTGCCCGATATCCGAAAACATCACGGCGATGAAGAAAATCTGTTTCCCAAGTTCACCACCTGGCGGCAGCAGATTGACGGGCTGTATTGGTTCCCGGTTTATACCAAGGCCGACGACGAACTACACTTCAAACTGGAAGACGTGCACATCGTGGAAATCGTGAAGTACGAAGACTACAAGCGCTTCGGCACGAACGTGAAGATTCTGTACGAGGGCAAGGAACTTCCGCCGACGGGGAAGAAACCGGATCAGAACCAGCCACAGGGTCAGAATCCGCCGCAGAAGTAGCTGGTCTGGAGTTTCTAGTCTCCGGCTTCTAGTTTCCAGTCTGGAGCGTTGGTTCCCTGGAAACCAGAAACGTTGAAACTCTGAAACCTAGTAGAACAAATACTTTCTCCACTTATCATCGGACCGGCCCATCAGGCGCATGATGTGGCGGCTGGTGTGCAGGTTGAACGCGCGAGGCTCGCGCATCAGCCGCATGCCGGCTTCGGCGGGAGACTGGTTGCCCTTGCGGCGGTTGCAGGGATGGCAGCAGGCGACCAGGTTCTCCCAGGTGGAAGAGCCTCCGCGGGAGCGCGGCAGGACGTGGTCGAGCGTCAGGTCACTGGAAGGCAGCACCTCGCCGCAGTACTGGCAGGTGTTGCGGTCGCGCAGCAGGATATTTTTGCGCGACAGAGCCCGGCTCTGATGCGGAATACGGCGGTACTCAAGCAGGCGGATCACCGAAGGCACGCGCATGGCGACGCGCGCCGAGTGCAGGAAGTGTCCGTTCTCCTCTTCGGTCATGGCCACGCCCTTGAGCACCAGGACGAGGGCGCGGCGGGCGGCGCACACGTTGATGGGCTCGTAGGACGCGTTCAGGACAAGCACGGGCGCGAGCAGGGAATGGCCGTCGCCGGAGCGGTGCGGGGCCGCCGGCGGAAACAGGCCAGCCACGTGCCGGGCTGTTGATAGTGCCTCGTGTTCTGTCCTGTACGACATAAGGTCAATGTTTCAAAGTTTCAAGTTTCAAGGTTTCAAAGTCTTCGAGTTCCACAGATGCATCGTTTCCCACGTTTTCCACGTTGAAACCTTGCAACTTCGAAACATTGAAACCTGTATTTTTCAGGGTGCGCGCCACCGTCGCGACCCACACCTGGGTGGCTCCGGCGCGGCGGAGGACACGGGCGCACTCGGACGCGGTCGTCCCCGTCGTATAAACATCATCTACAAGAAGCACCTCGCGGCCAGTGACTTGTGCGGCACGGGCCACGGCGAAGGCTCCCCGGAGGTTTTCGCGGCGCTGGTGGCTGGTCAGGCCAATCTGCGAGTGGGTGTCGCGGATGCGCTCGAGGATGCCGGTAGCCAGTTCGAGTTGCCCGGCTTGATACTTCAGGGCCGCCCGGGCGATCAGTTCCGCCTGATTGAACCCGCGCTGGCGGCGCTTGGTCCGATAGAGCGGCACCGGAATGACAAGAACCTTGGCCGGGGCCTGCTTAAGATCGGGCTCAAGCGCGACGATCGCTTCGGCCAGCATGCGTCCCAGGACGCTGGCCGCCGGGCGCACGCCGTTGTATTTCAGCAAGTGAATCAACTCGCGGAGTCCGCCGTCATAACTGCCATACGCCACGGCTCGGACAAAGGGACGCTCGACGCGGCGGCAAACCGCGCAGCGCCGCAGACCCTCGGCGTCGTAATCGGCGTAGGCGGACAGCACGCGCTCCCCGCAAACCGAGCAGACCTTGCCGGCGATCGGGTCCATCCCGGCCAGGCAGTCCGGGCACACCGGGAGCCGGGAGATGTTCAGCAGAGGCATGCTGCAGATGCGGCAGTCGGAGGGGAACAGAACGGAAAAGAGACTCTCAGCGGCTCGGCTGGTCCAGGATGACGGCTTCAGCAAAACAACAGGATGCCGCACCAGTCTTTCACTGGCCATGCTTTCACTGGCCGTGCTAGCATTGGCCCCGCTCGCACTGGCACTGCTCGCCCGGATTTGGTCCTCGCTACTGCTGAAGACGGCCTCCTCAACCAGCCCGCCGGCCTGATTCCGATGCGGGCCGCTCTTCCCCGCTATCTTGCAGTATAGCGGCGACCGCTACCGCTAGGCAACGTTGCGATTGGACGTAGCCGGCGGTTTGACAGGCCCAACTCTGGACGCATCCGACAGACGGTCACGTACCTTCACGAAAATCAGGCGGTAGTCCCGCCGAAAGCACTCTCCGCACCGCACCGGCTGCAAAAGGAACAGCGGCAGCAGAAAGCGTTCGGAGAACGTACGGCGGCGGGAACGGAAGCCTACTTCGCTGCCACAATCGGGGCAACGGTAGGGCGGGATCAAAGTCTCGTCGGGGGAGCCGGTCTTCATACTGCACCTCGGAAAGAGTAGCTTGCGAAGGGGCGGAGGACCTTGTTGCCTTGATTTTACACCCTGCCGGCCGGGATGGGTATGAGCGCCCAAATGGGACTGACAGGGAGACATGCCGTGGCTCACTCCGGATGCAAAGCGGGGGCGTTCTAAATCCTTGCAGACGGGCAACTTGGAGCTAACTCGGGGCTCATACGGTATACTGACGCCGGCGTACAGGACGCCACCCGTCCGCGGAGAGGACCGAGTCCACCTGAGGGAATTCCTGAACTCAAAGGTTCTTGCGAACCTCCTTTTCGCCCGCGTAGCGGACCAGGGCATGACCCCGAAGGAGGTCCGTCATGGCTCGTGAGAAGGTTGCCAAGCAGTTTCCCGACCGTCACTTTCCGGTTCGTCCCAACCTCGAACAACTCCGGCACCAGGCCAAGGACCTGCTGCGTGCGGTCCGGTGCGGCGATCCGGCCGCAGTGGCGGAGTTGAGCAAACATCATCCCAACGCCATTTCTCCCGCGGCCGCCAAGCTGGCCGACGCACAACTCGCGCTCGCTCGCAGTTACGGCCTGGCGAGCTGGCCGCGGCTGGTAACCGCTTGCCGCATGACCGATGCGATCTGGCGCGGGGATGCCGAGACCGTCCGCGAACTGATACAGAAAGATCCGCGGCTGCTGCACGAGGCCGCGCGCGGATTGGCCGACAGCAATTGGGGTCCGCCCATGTCGTACGCGGCCAACGTGGGACAGGATGCGATCATTCAGATGTTGCGGGGGATGGGCGCGACCGACGTGCAGCATGCTTTTGACCGTGCTTGCCTGCAGGGCAAGATCGAAACCGCCCGCCGCTTGCACGCCATGGGAGCTTGCCCTGTCCCGGGCTGCGTGATGGGGCCATGCGAAACCCTGAACGGCGAAGGGCTCGCATTCCTGCTGGAACTTGGCGCCGAACTGGCCGACGAGCACGGCGACCGCATGGCGCCCGTCGCCTTGCTGCTCGAAACCTATTCGCGCTGGCCCGCCGGCAAACATCGCTGCCTGGACCTTGTGGCCGAGCACGGCGTTCCATTGCCCGACACGCCGCCGATGGCGGCACACCGTGGGCGCATTGACTTGCTGAAAGGGCTGTTGCAGCGTGATCCGCAGTTGCTGAGCCGAACTTTTCCGCACGAGGAGATCTATCCGCCCGAACTGGGTTGCAGCGTCGACCACACATATGCCCTGCACGGCACGCCGCTGGCAGGCACGACGCTGCTGCACATCTGCGTGGATTTCGACGAAATCGAGATCGCGCGCTGGCTGATCGAACGTGGCGCCGATGTAAACGCGAGAGCCGAGATTGACGCCGACGGTTTCGGCGGCCACACGCCGCTGTTCGGCTGCGTGGTTTCGCAGGCGTATCTGTGCGGGCGGCAGAAAGACGCCGCCTTTGCCCGCCTGTTGCTCGATCACGGAGCTGACCCCAACGCACGCGCCTCATTGCGCAAGCAGCTGCGCTTTGTTCCGGACGAGAGCGTGCATGAGTATCGCGACGTCACGCCGCTCGCCTGGGGCGAGCGCTTTCACGGGCAGCACTTCCATGAATGGGTCAGTAAGCCAGCCATGCGGCTTATCGCTGAGCGCGGCGGGCGGGGGTGACGTGGAGCAGCGCCGCAGCGTCGAGCTTCGCTCGACCGGACAGCCGGGGGGCGGCTGTCCCCAACGATCTCTCGGCGCACTTGTCATTCGGCCCTGCCGCGTGCTAACGTGCGCCGTTCCATTGTTTTGAACGCTTTCGACAGGCAAGGCAGGCAAACTTGCCTTCTATCCCACGCCCTAAAAGGATTCTGCCTATGAGCAGCGCAGCCACCGATCTTCCTGCCAAGAAAAAGCACACGCCGTATGTTCCAGAAACCATGGAAATGAAGGAGTTCACCTTCCGCGCCCTGTTGATCGGGCTGGTGATGACTGCGATCCTGGGCTCGGCCAACGCCTATCTCGGCCTGAGGGCCGGCATGACGATCGCCGCGACGTATCCCGCTGCCGTGATCGGCATGGCGCTGCTGCGGCTGATGAAAGGCTCGCTCCTGGAAGAGAACATCGCCCGGACCGTGGGCTCGATCGGCGAGTCGGTAGCGGCAGGAGCGGTTTTCACGATTCCGGCGTTCGTGATGGCCGAAATCTGGAAAGGCGGACTCACGTACAGTCAGTACTGGAAGGCGGCTGCTCTGATGATGATCGGCGGCACGCTCGGCATTCTTTTCGTCACGCTGTTGCGCCGCGTCATGGTCGAGGACCCGGACCTTCCATACCCAGAATCAGTGGCTGCGTCAGAAATCCACAAGGCGGGCCAGCAGGGAGCCAAAGCAGCCAAGATTCTGTTTGCTAACATGGGCTTCGGCGGACTCATGTACCTGCTGGGTGCGGTCAACGTGTTCAGTCCCAGCAACACCTTGCATACGAAAATCAGTGAGTTGGGGAAAAGATTGCTACTCCGCACCAGTGACAACCCCAATGTCACCACGACGGTGACAGGCGGCGCGACCTTCTTCAGCGCTCCCGCCATCAGCCCGGCGTACCTCGGCGTTGGATATATCATCGGCCCGCGGTTAGGCGCGCTCAACTTCGCCGGAGGCGTGCTCGCCTGGGGACTGCTGGTTCCGCTTCTCACCTTCACCGTTGGCCCATACATCCAAGCCGCTCAACCTGGCGGCAAGCCTCTGGAGTGGGACTTGTTGGCCGGGGCGATCTACTACTCAATCGTGCGTCCCATCGCGGTCGGCGGCATGCTGGTGGGCGCGACCTACACGCTGTTCAAAATGCGCAAGCAGCTCGCCGTCGGCATGGGCCGGGCCATCTCTGATTTGAAAAAGTCTGCGGCTGCGCGTGTCGTCACCGGCCGGACCGAGCGCGATCTCAGCGCCAAGATCGTGTTTGGCGGCGTGGCTTTGGTATTCGTGGCCATGATTCTGCTTTATCACTACTTCCTCAGCGGCGCAGGAAATCTCACAAGCTCCAAAGTTCTATCGGGATCGCTGGTGGCAGCCGCCGTCATGGTCATCATCGGCTTCTTCTTTGCGGCGGTGTCCGGCAACCTGGTGGGAATGATCGGATCGTCGAACAATCCGGTCTCGGGGCTCACGCTTTGCACGCTAGTGATTGCGGCACTGCTCATGGTCGCGCTGGGGGTATCCGGAACCGGCGGCGTGGCAGCGGTACTGGGAGTCGCAGCCGTGGTCTGCGTGTCCTCAGCTGTTGCGGGTGAGATGCTGCAGGACTTGAAAGTCGGTCACATCCTCGGCGGAACACCCGCGAAAATGGAGATCGGAGATCTATTCGGGATCGTGATCGCCTCGCTAGTTCTCTTCTTCCCGCTCCTCTGGCTGGACCGGGTGTATCACTTCGGCACAACCGATCTCCCTGCACCTCAAGCCGGCTTAATGGCGATGCTCGCCAAGGGCATCGTGGGCGGAGACATGGCGTGGCCTCTGGTGGTCGTCGGCATCCTGCTGGGCGTTGCGATGATTATGATCGAGGTGAAGAGCGTGATGCTGTTCTCG
>Ga0187818_10000139_pt1 | contig 21929 bp, 21 predicted proteins | sample NC_wetland_sal_i_14_FD_130581 | JGI IMG/M metagenome (GOLD analysis project Ga0187818, IMG submission 130581) | Wetland sediment microbial communities from Neuse River Estuary, North Carolina, USA - SO4_3 | ecosystem: Environmental > Aquatic > Freshwater > Wetlands > Sediment | place: USA... | reverse complement strand
TTCTGAGAAGGCGCTCGGGCGGGCGCGCATCACATGCAACAAAAACGGCGTACCGTTCGATCCCGAGAAGCCGACCGTCACCTCGGGTATCCGCCTGGGTACGCCGGCATGCACGACACGCGGCTTCGGCGTTGCCGAATTCCGTGAAGTGGGGCGCATGATCGCGGAGGTGCTCGACGGGCTCGCGATCAATCTCGAAGTGGGCAATGTCGAGACCACGGCTTCCTCCCTGGCTGAGTTGAAAGTCAGGGAGGAAGTTGCCCATCTCTGCAAACGCTTCCCGATCTACCGGATTTAAGAACGAGCAGGGTCAACGTGGGCGGCCCGTTCGTCGCCCGGAGCCGTCACCGCCGATCATCAACAGGGAGAAACGAATGTCAGGATATCAAGGGCTCTTCATTCCAGGCCCCACCAACATGCCCTTCGCCGTCCGGCAGGCCATGGACGTCCCCCTCGAGGACCAGCGCGCGCCCGATTTCCCGGTCTTCATGCTCGACCTGTTCCGCGATCTCAAGAAGGCCTTCAAGACTGAAAAGGGTCAGGTGTTCGTTTTCCCGGCCACGGGCACGGGCGGATGGGAAGCCGCGATCGTGAACACCCTGTCCCCGGGCGACAAGGTCCTTATCGCGGTCTTCGGCCAATTCTCCCACCTATGGGCCGATCTTTGCCGCCGTCACGGCCTGGTGGTCGAGGTGGTCGAAGTCGAATGGGGCGAGGGCATCCCCGTGGAGATTTTCGAGCAAAAACTGAAGGCCGACACGGCCCATGAAATCAAGGCCGTGCTGGCCTGTCACAACGAGACCGCGACCGGCGTCACCAGCGATGTCGCCGGCGTGCGCAAGGCGCTTGACGCCGCCAAGCACCCCGCGCTGCTTATGGCGGACGGCGTCAGCTCGATCGCAAGCATCGATTTCCGGATGGACGAATGGGGCGTCGATCTCGCCGTTTCGGGATCGCAAAAGGGATTCATGCTCCCGGCCGGGCTCGCGATCGTCGCCGCCAGCCCGAAGGCGCTCGAAGCCCACAAGACGGCGAAATGCCCACGCTGCTTCTTGGACTTCGCGGACATGATCCGCACCAATCGGGACGGGTTTTTCCCCTATACGCCCGCGACGACGCTGCTGCGCGGGTTGCGCGCGTCGCTCGATCTCATTTTTGCGGAAGGTCTCGACAACGTGTTCTTGCGTCATCAGCGTCTTGCCGAAGGCGCGCGCCTGGCGGTTTCCGCATGGGGACTGACGCTGTGCGCAAAGGCGCCCAAATGGCATTCGAACACCGTGACGGTCATCTGCGTGCCCAAGGGCTTCAACAGCGAAGACGTCGTGAAGACCGCTTATTACCGTTATCAGATGTCGCTTGGCCTCGGCCTGTCGAAAGTCGCCGGGCGCGTCTTCCGCATCGGCCATATCGGCCACATCAACGAGATCATGATCCTTCAGGCGCTGGCCGGCAGCGAAATGGCCATGCGCGATGTCGGCATCGCGGTGGAAGCGGGCTCCGGCGTCGCCGCCGCTCAGGAATATTTCCGCGAGACCGCGCCGAAGATCAAGATGGGCAAGGTCGCATGAGCGCGAGACAACCCGTGAAGATCTGCATTTATGGCGCCGGCGCCATCGGCGGCTATTTGGCCGTCGGCCTGAGCTCGGTCGAGGGGGTGGAACTCTCCCTCGTCGCGCGTGGAGCGCATCTTGCCGCCATGCGCGATCGCGGACTGAAGCTGTTGATTGGTGGGAAGGAGCGGGTTTTCCGGCCTCGGGCGACGGATAACCCCGGCGATCTCGGCCCTCAGGACTATGTGATCATCGGTCTCAAGGCGTATCAAGCTTGGGAAGTGGCCGAGCACATGGTGCCGCTCCTGGGGCCCGGCTCGGCGGTGGTGACCGCGCAGAATGGCATGCCGTGGTGGTATATGCATGGCCTCAAGGGGCCGTACCGGAACGTGCATCTGCACAGCGTGGATCCGGACGATCGCCAGTGGAATACCATCGGGCCGGAGAGAGCGATCGGCTGTATCGTCTATCCGGCCACGGAAATCGTCGAGCCGGGCGTGGTGAAGCATATCTACGGCAACAAGTTCTCTTTCGGCGAGCCCGATGGCACGGTTTCGCCGCGGTGCCAGCGCCTCGCGGATTTGTTCAAGGCCGGCGGTTTCGACGCTCCGGTCTTGGACGACATCCGCAGTGAAATCTGGCTGAAGCTGTGGGGCAATCTCTGCTTCAATCCGGTCAGCGCGTTGACGCGCGCCACGCTTGATATCGTGACGACCGAGCCGGGGCTGCGCCAGTTGTCATACAACATGATGACCGAAGCACAGGAGATCGCAACGCGGCTCGGCGCATCGTTTCGCGTCGATATCGAGCGCCGCATCAACGGTGCCGCGCGGGTTGGCGCGCACCGGACCTCGATGCTGCAGGATCTGGAGAAAGGCCGGCCTCTCGAAATCGACGCCCTGCTCACATCGGTGCAGGAGTTGGCACGGCTGGTCGAGGTTCCGACCCCCTACATCGATGCCGTGCTCAGTCTGGTTCAACAGCTCGGACGGTCGCTCCAGCTCTACCCGACCTTCCCGGAAAAAACGGCGATCCCGGCTGGGGCGGACATCGAAAGTCTCGTCACCACGAAATGACGCGGCGTTAGCGCGCGACAAGCGGTAACGGTGCTCGCGACTTCCTCGGCGCCTGATCCGATTACCAGGTGACGCGGCGCGGGCTCCCGCCTTAGATTGGCGCGGGCCCGTAGTTCAGCTGGTTAGAACACGCCGCTCATAACGGTGTAGTCGCAGGTTCGAATCCTGCCGGGCCCACCACTCAGTCTGCTCTGTCCCGGCCGGTCTCTGCGGCCGGCAAGTTATCACGACATTTCAAACGGATAGGACCAATACGAGGGTCCTGAGCGTCAGTCTTCGTGGATTGTTGCAGGCGATTTTGGCCGACACGGGCCGTTTTGCTCTGGAGGCCCTTTTTGAACTGACGCTTGCGAGACGCATGTTCACTGGTCAGCGAAGCCGAAGGCCGACCTTTGTGCGCCCCATTCAAGGAGGGGCTTGGGATAAGCCAAAATTCGATCGAGGCTAAAGCCAATCGAGGCGCAGCCGGTTCGGCGTCGCGAGGGTGGGTCTCAACTCGTCGTGAACCTTGATCTCTTCCTCGACGAATTTGAGGTTTTTCGCGTAAAGCTCGGTCCCTTCCTCCACCATTGCCGCAGCCATGGCCATCGGCCAGAACGCCGGGACGCCCATCAGCGATAGGTCGGAGGATTTAACGGACAATCTCTTCGGCATGGCCGCTCCCTCGGCGCTCGCGGATCAAGGAACGACGATCACGGGCAGGGATGCAAGCCTGTCTTTTCCATGTCACGCCTCCGCTTTAGCCCGGTTTTCAGCTCGGGACGGTTTCATGCCTTGCCTTCCTTCTCGAGCCGCCGGCGGATGGCTGCCAGCTCCCTACGGCGCTTGGCATCCGTCTTCGGGTAGCTCATCGTCAGCCCGTCGAGCGTGTCGAGAACGATCTGCGACACGATGAGGCGCGCATTCTCCTTGTCGTCGGCCGGCACGACATACCAGGGCGCGATCTCCGTGCTGGTCGCGGAGAGGCATTTCTCGTAGGCCTTCATATAGCGCTTCCAGAATTTGCGCTCCGCGATATCGGCCATGCTGAATTTCCAGTTCTTGTCTGGCTCATCGATGCGCGCGAGGAAGCGCCGACGCTGTTCCTCCTTCGAAAGATGCAGAAAAAACTTGACGACCCGCGTGTCGTTGCGGTGGAGGTGGCTCTCCAAATTGACGATCGAACGGAAGCGCCCCTTCCAGATCGCCTCTCCATCGCCCGCCTCGGGCGACAGACCCTCGCCGCGCAGGATTTCCGGATGCACGCGCAGGATCAGCACTTCCTCGTAATAGGAGCGGTTGAAGATGCCGATCCGGCCGCGTTCCGGCAGGTCGCGGGAGGTGCGCCAGAGGAAATCGTGCTGCAACTCGGCAGCGCTCGGATGCTTGTAGCTGAAGACCTGGCAGCCCTGCGGATTGACGCCCGACATCACGTGCTTGATAGCGCCGTCCTTGCCGGCCGCGTCCATCGCCTGGAAGATGAACAGCACGGCGTAGCGGTCGGCGGCGTAGAGCAGTTGTTGCTTCTCGCTCAGGCGCTGGACGTGATCGGCCAGCATTTCGTGATACTGGACCTTCGACTGGTAAACCGGTTTCACGCGCGTTGGCCATTTCTTGAGCTTGACCGTGTCGCCCTCACGCACGCGAAAATCTTCGGAATCGATTTTCATGGGATTTTCTCCAGCGGCATATTAGCGCGATCGCCTGCCCCCAAATGCATTAGGCACCGCCTATTTTGCGCGCGGCGATCGAAGTCATGATCAGGGACCAGCCCAGAAAGATCATGTTGATGCCGACATAGAGTCCGATCACCCAGGCAGCGGTGCTGGGCCAGCCCTTCACGATCAGATAGGCCAAGCCCAGGCTGATGACGCCGCTGAGCAGCGTCCAACCCCAATTATGCAAATGCCGGCGAAAATCGAGCGCGATGAAAATCGCGGCAACGCCTTCGATGACAAAAAACGCCGTCAACACAATGGTGAGCGTGACAATTCCCTGTAATGGGCGGGCAATCAATATCACGCCAAGAGCCATGGCCAATAGGCCGCTCAATAGCGACCACCAGAAGCCGGGCAAGTGGCACTTGCGAAAAATCGTGATGACTCGGAGGAATCCGCCGACGATGAAGAGCCAGCCGACCAGAAGTTCGATCTCCAAAGTCGATATATTCGGCAAGGCAACCGCTGCCACGCCCAGGACGACCATGGCCACGCCTTGGGTCAGGAAAAGCTTCCAATGCGCGTGAATGGTTGCATGAATTTTCCGGCGTAGCTCTTCGATATTCGACGCGGATTGCATGCTCATTTTGTCCCCCCTCGCGTGAACCCGATTACGCAGATTGATTATGGCATATGCGGGACTTTCCCGATATTCAGCACCCGCACCAGTAGTTTCCTAATTCGAACTCCTGAGAAGCTGCGCCGCATAAAAAGTCAGCCCGGTAATGAGAAAGCCGAACAAGGGCCAGGGCCAATGGGATTCGGGAAACAACAGCCACGCCGCAAATCCTTGTCCCGCTTGCGTCGAGGAGAAGACTAACGAATGGATGAATCCGAGCAGCAGGCCCAAGATCGCGCCAAACGCGCTCATGACGACCAAAGCGAGTTGATGCTCGCGCGTCCAATGCAACGGATTCATTGCGCCCCCTAGCGATGGACCAGCACCGGGATTTTCGAATGTGTGAGCACCTTGACCGTCTCGCTGCCGAGGACGATCGCGGAGATGCCGTGGCGGCCATGCGAGGCCATGACGATCAGATCGCAACCTTTCGACTTAGCGGTATCGATGATCGCCCGATAGGGATGCTCATGCTCGACCTGGACCGTCTCGCAGGCGACGCCCGCCGCTTTTGCCGCCAATGCCACGGCGCCAAGCGTTTTCTTGGCATGGTCCTGTATGCGGGTTTTGTACTGAGCCGGCGTGTCCTCGAGCATCTGCGTGTCGGTCGTCAACATATGAAAAGGCGGCAAGACCGTCAGCGCGGTGACTTTGGCGTCGATCCGCTTGGCCAAAGCGAGGCCGTGCTGGACCGCCTTACCGGCGAGTTCCGATCCGTCCGTCGGTATCAGGATGTTGGTGTACATCGTCCTCTCCTTGACCCAGAACGCCCGCGAAGGTTTCAGACTGCATCACGCCAGGCGTGGCCGGTACAAGACGCCACGCAATGTTCCGATTACGGATTTGCAGGCGCGGAACCGGACCAAGGCCCAGGCGGTGCGCCCGGCGCACGCTCGCCGGCGCGTTCCTGGATCGTTTGCTTGGCCAGCGCGGTCAAGCCCGCGATGTTGCCGAGCTGCATGGTTTCAACGGCGGTGCTCGGAACGATGACGATCGACGCGTTCGCCTTCAGGCCCTCATACAGCATGTTCATGGCGCGCAGATGGAACGCGGTCGAATTATTGGCGTAGATCCTCGCCGCCTCCACGAATTTCTCGGCCACCTGGCGCTCCGAATCGCCGAGGATGACGCGCGCCTGGCGTTCGCGCTCCGCCTGCGCCTGCATCGACATCGCGTCCTCCAAGGCCGAAGGGATCAGCACATCCTTGACCTCGACCGAAATGACGTTGATGCCCCAGGGCTCGGTCCGCACGTCGATGATCCTCTGCAACTCGGTGCTGATCTTTTCCCTTCCTTCCAGCATGTCCGAAAGCATGGTCTTGCCGATGACATCGCGCAGCGCGGTCTGCGAAGCCCAATTGATGGCGCTGCCGTAGTCGGCAACGTCAAGCGCCGCTTTCTTCGGGTCGACGACCTTCCAGAACAGCACGGCATCGACATCCACCGGCACCGTGTCCTTGGTGAGGGTCTTTTCAGCCTTGAACGCGCTCGTGATCACGCGGGTGTCGATCCAGTAGGCGACGGTTTCGATGATCGGAATGATGAAAAACAAGCCTGGGCCCTCGAGAGAACGGAAGCGGCCGAGCCGCAGCACCACCACCCGTTCCCACTGATCCGCGACCTTGACGGAGTAGGAAACAATGAAGGCCACGATCGCGGAACCGACGGCGATCGCCACGCTTTCGCCGTAGTCGCCAAGCACAAAAGTTGAGGAATAGGCGAAGGCCAAACCGATGCCGAGAATGACGACGAAGATCAATACTGGCAGAGAGCTGGGTCTCATTTCAGGCCTCCTCTTTCACGTCGGTGTCGGTTGCATGATCGGCCTTTCCGTCGGGTCTTACCGTGTCGCTCGATCGCCGAGCAGACGATCGAACTCCAACTTGGAAACGCGGTAACTTTCGCATGAGCGGCGCCTCAAGCCGCGGCGGCCGATGTCAAAGCCGAACGCTCTCCGTCGTGAAAGCGACGCTGACGGGTTCCTGGATGAGATAGAGGACGCCCGCCCCGATGGCGGCCATCGCGACAGCGGCGATACAAGCGATAAGGAAGCTGCGTATTGCGATCCTCCTGCCCAAGGCTATTGTGTAGGGTATGTGATCAGCGTTTTTTTGATGCAGATGGTCTCAGCTTTCCAGCACGTAGGTCCCGGGCGCCGGGCCAAGCACGGGATAGCCCTTGTCCGGCGCACCGAGCGCGGGTGGCTCCACGCGGCCGCTCGATTGGCGTTCGAGCCAGTTCGCGCAGACCGGCCACCACGATCCGGTTGCGGCGCTGGTGACCGTCAGCCAGGTTTCGGGGTCGACGTAGCGCGACCCGGCCGGCTTGCGGGCGATCCGGTAGTGCCGGTCGCGACGATCGGGCTCGCTGATGATGCCGGCGTTGTGGCCGCCATTGGTCAACAGGAAGGTCACGTCGGTATCGGTGAGAAGGTTGATCTTGTAGACCGAGCGCCAGGGCGCCACATGATCCCATTCCGTCGAGATCGCAAAGATCGGCGCGCGGATGTCGCCGAGCGCGACGGGCCGCTCCGCCACCCGGTAGCGCCCCTCGAACAGGTCATTATCGAGGAAGAAGTGCTTCAGATATTCGCTGTGCATGCGATAGGGCATGCGCGTCGTATCGGCGTTCCACGCCATCAGATCGCTCATCTCCGCGCGCTGCCCCATGAGATATTCATGCACCATGCGCGACCAGATGAGATCGTTCGAGCGCAGCAACTGGAACGCCCCGGCCATGCCCTTGGTATCGAGGTAGCCCTGGTCCCACATGATATCGTCGAGGTAGTCGATCTCGCTTTCGTCGATGAACAGCGTCAACTCGCCGGCCTCGGTGAAATCGGTCTGAGCGGCCAGTAGCGTGATCGAAGCGATCCGGTCCTTCGCATCGCGCGCCAGCGCCGCCGCCGCGACCGCAAGCAGCGTCCCGCCCAGGCAATAACCGACCGCATTGACCTTGCGGCCCGGCACGATGGCCTCGACCGCATCGAGCGCGTCGAGCACCCCGAGCCTCAGGTAATCCTCCATGCCGAGATCGCGGTCCTCGACGCCGGGATTGTGCCAGGAGATCATGAAGACGGTGTGGCCGCGCCCAACCAGGTATTTCACCAGCGAGTTCGCCGGCGACAGGTCGAGAATGTAATATTTCATGATCCAGGCCGGCACGATCAGCACCGGCTCGGCATGGACGTCCGCGGTCTCCGGCGTGTATTGGATCAGCTCGATCAGGCGGTTGCGGTAGATCACCACGCCCTTGGTGGTGGCGACTTCGCGGCCGGGGCGGAAATTCTCGGCGCCGAACGGCGGCTTGCCGCCGGCCGCGCGTTCCCAGTCCTCGACGAAGTTCACGGCGCCGCGCAGCAGGTTCCGGCCGCCGGTGCGGATCGTGGTCTCGAGCAGGTCCGGATTGGTCGGGATGAAGTTGCTCGGGGAAAACATGTCGAGCAGCTGCCGCGTGACGAAGGACACCACCTGTTCGTGGTGGGGCGAGACGCCGCGCACGCCGGTCACGGCATTGTGCCACCATTGCTGGTTCAGCAGGAACGCCTGGTGGATGACGTTGAACGGCCACCGCCGCCACGATTCGTCCCGGAACCGGTCATCCTGCGGCAAGGGTTCGATGCACAAATCGCAATCGGGCTGCACATGGGCGCGCGCGGCGTAGCTCGCCAGGCGGATCGCCTTGCGCACGCCCTTCTCGGCGAGCATCTGCCACTTGCCGGGAACGAAGGCAAAATGCAGCGCCCAGTCGTAATAGGCGAGCGCGAGACTTGCGGGCGATACGCCAGACGTGACCCGGCCCAGCCCCGCGCGAATCAGCCGGTCGACGCTGGTCGGCGGGTCGACCCCGCCCGTCAGCGCCGGCGGCGGCGCCGACGCGACGGGCAAAATGCGAATTCCTTCATCCATATCGACTCCCACCGGCCGCGGGTGGTTGACCGCAGCACCAATGCCGGAGGCTGGTGCGCGGCGTTACGCCGGCACCTTCCGCGCGACCTTGATGTCGCGGGCCGGATCACTCGGTGCGGCCGGCAGGTCGCGCGCCGCGGCTGCCGTCGTGTTCTGCAGCGCCGTGAAGTCCTCCGCCAGCGATTGCATGCAGTCGGTCAGCCATTTCTGCTGGATGACGGCGGCCTCGACAAGATCATGGCACTCGCACATGCGCCCCACTGCCGTGGCAGCGTCTTCGATGTTCTGGCGCCGGTGACGGAGGCAGGTTTCGGTCACCGATTGAAGATTGGCGAGCAGATCCGCCTGGGCCTTGAGGCCCGCCTGAACCTGTTGCAACCCGACACCCCAGAACGCGCGGGGGTCGGTTAAGACCGTAAACGGATTCGTCTCGAACGCTTTCGCTGTTTCAGCCATTTCCGTTCTCCTTGTCCAAGATTCTTCAAACCTTGGATCGATCGTCGGCCATCCGCAGCCGCATCGCCGCGCGATGCCGCTGAACGCGACCAGTCGCCATTTTCATAATTGAATAATAGTTAGCCCCGCCCAACTGAAAATGCATTGATCTATGTCAATCCGCGCCGGGCGTGGCCATTGTGCGTACAGAGCGCTCAGTGCAGCCGATGCGTGAATCTGGCACATCGGTGTCGTATGCTCTCTTGGCTTCGCAAGACGGCGATGCGCTGATTCCCCTTGGCTTCGCACGTCAGGTGCTATGCGGGGCCCTCGGCCTTTGCTACGCTGCTAACCTCTTTCGACGCACATCGCGATGCCCATGCCGCCGCCGATGCACAAGGTGGCCAGGCCCTTCTTGGCGTTGCGCTTGCCCAACTCGTGCAGCAGCGTGACCAGAATCCGCGTGCCCGAGGCGCCGATCGGATGGTATCACCTCAACGATTCATTTCTGCGATGCAACCAGGGTATGGGATGGGGCTCCTGCTCCAGCTTCGCCGCATCATATTCATAATCCTTCGCCATCTTGAGGAGTTCCATTGCAACTCCTTCGGATGTCGCGCGTTGTGCCAATTCTTTGCAATGAGCAGCGCATTCGAGAAATTGTGAAATTTGGAGGGATGAAAGATCAACCATGGATGATCAGTGTGGTTTGATCGCCGAACGAGGACGCTTGGCTGGCTTCCGGATCGTTGGCCGGAGCCTATTCGCCAGTTCCGAGAGTTCTGCCGCCCGATCCGCCAATCGTTGTTTGAGCGCGGGATTGCAATCGCAACGATTCATTTCCGCGATGCATCGGCGTACTTCGGTGCGCAATTGCTCCGGGTTATGCATGCGGCATCCCTCTCGCGTACGATGACCCGCAGCGATCCGCTTCCCCACCCTTAAGCTTTCATCGGGGCGCTCGAAGCAGACCGCTCGCGGGCCCGTCATGGCGCTTCATCGAGAGCGGGGTCATCCGCCGAGTGAGCCGCGCCTCCCTTGGGGGCGTTTCATCCACTGGCTTCGCTCGCTCTCTCCCCACGCCGTGGCTGGATTTAGAATGGTAACTGAACCGATCGGCGGCATTGATTCAGATCAATGCGATCCTCACAAAGAGAGAAAATGATGCAAGAAGTAGATTTCAGCTTTTCGTCGCGATCCGTGTCGCGACGGCAGGAGTTTCGTTTAATATCTTGTCGCCGTGGCACTGACGCGCCCTTGAGCGGAGGAGGGTGGTCATGCCAGACGATGTGAAAACGGCCCCGAAGATATCCACCGATGAGAAGATGACCCCGAAGGCAGCCACGCCCGACGAGTGGAGCGCCTATTTCTGGCCCATGGTTGAGATGAACCGGCGCGCCTTCGAATGCTGGGCGCGCGGGATGTCCACGCTTTCACACGACATGGCGCAGTTCATGCAGTCGCGCCTCCTCGATGATTCGACGATGTGGGAGAAGCTCGCCACCTGCCGCGATCCTGCCGACGCCTTCGAATGCCAGAGCAAGTTCGCCGCCAAGGCGAGCGCGGACTATACGGAAGCGGCCCAGAAATTCTCTCGCCTGATGTCGGAAATCGCGAGCAACTGCAGCACGGGTCTACGGCACTTCCCGGCCAAGACCGATTGAGAAACTTTCCCGACCAGGGAGGGCGTAATGAGGACTTTCGACCAACCGACGGTGCGGTGCGATCTACATGTTTTGCAGATTCTGCAGGGGGCTCGCCGCCTGATTGAGATGGGCTGGTGCCAGGGCGCAATGGCTCGGGACGCTGACGGAAGGGCGGTCGATCCCGGTTCCCCAACCGCAATACAGTTTGACCCGCTCGGTGCAATTGAGCGCGCCGTGCTCGATCTCTTCCGGGGCGACGGGCGCTATCTGGTCCAGAACTACTACAAGGGGTTTTTCGCCATAGCCTCGGGTCTCCACACCCGTGCGGCGATTGCCTTGTGGAACGATGACCCCGCCCGGCGCAAGGAGGACATTCTGGCGAGGTTCGACCTGGCGATAGAGCAATCCTCAATGCCGCCGGTTCCCCACGCTGCCAAAATTGCGGCCTAACTGCGTCCCGCTTCACGTCGCGCGATGGCCTGACGAATTTTTTTGTACCAGCGGGATAGAGAGATTATTGCATGATGACCGGTAATCCTGCGCGCCATAAACAGCTTCAAGGCCATGCTCAGCCAGTTGGGGCGCGCAAGGCTGGCACAAGCCGCGGGGAGATTCTCGATCTGCTAGGCGCCGCGCCGCGCCGAAACCGGCCTATACAAAAATAAGGCGCTCAGCGTGTGACTTGGCCGAGCGCCGTCGCCGGCACGCTCACGATGCTCGGAACTCCGCTCCGTTCACGACCAGCCGCCGCCACGGCGTTCCAGTCGATCCGGTCTGTGCGTATGCCGGCTGCTTTCAGGACGCCGCTCGTTAGATCCGGCGGGGTTTCCGGCGTCATCGGTTCACCAATGTCGAGTTCGTCGGTCTGCGACTTGTTGGGAAAAACGGAGACATAGAGATCGTCGCCGATCCAGGCCGCCGTCACCTCTTCGGCAATCACGCGAACCGGCGTGCCGACCGCAACCTCGCGGAAAAGCTTTTCGATATCCTCGGGATAGAGGCGTATGCAGCCATGGCTCACATTGCGGCCGACACCGAAAGGCTTATCGGTGCCATGGATGAGATAAGACGGCCAACCGAGCTGCAATGCGTAATCGCCCAGAGGATTGCCGGGGCCCGGCGGTATCATTTTAGGCAGGCCCGGCTCTTCCGCCAAAATCGAAGGCGGCGGAAACCAAGATGGGTGGACCTGCTTCTCGGTCACGCGGGTATCGCCGAGCGGCGTAACCCAACCCTGCACGCCGACGCCGATGGGAAAGATTTCGACGAAGTGACCGCCCGGCGGAAAATAGAACAGGCGCTGCTGCGCCAAGTTGATGACAATTCCCTGATGCGGGACATCGGGCAGCAAATAAAAGTTCGGTATGACCACCTTCCGGTTCTCGCCGGGAAGCCACGGGTCGATGGCCCGATTGGCGGCGATCAGTTGCGTGTAGCCGAGATCGTAGTGCCGCGCGACATCGAGCAGCGTATCTACATCATGCGTCAGGTAATAGTCGACAACGCCGACGGCCGTTTGACCCGGGGCGAGCGAAAACATTGCGGCCGGCGCCGGTGTCGATATGAGTCCCATGGCAAGCGCCGCAAATTGCACAACAAGCGCGCGTACCGATGTGGCGGCGTGCACGGCAAGAAGCCCCCTACGCGACCAATGCATCTGTCGGGGAACAGCTGTCGGCTGCTCACCGGCAGAGCGGCGCATCACAGCCTGATCGGAACAAGATCGGGCCGCATTCGCAAACCAGGCAGATCTTCCTTCAACTGAAACTTATTTCTTGAGTTCCTTCTGGAACATCCGGTTGGCTTTCTCGTTCGCCGCCTTCGCGTCGGCCTCGGCCTTTTGAGCGACCGAGAGCGCCTGTTGCGCGGTCGCCATCGCCTGATCGGCCTCGGCTTTTGCCGCGTTCGCCGTATCCTGGGCCTGCTTGACTGATTCCGGCGTCGCGCATGCACCGAGGAACAGAGGCGTAGCCAGCATAAGAACCAACGCACTCTTCCCAACACCATGCTTCATCAGCATCGCAAACCTCCCGCAAAACAATTTCGACAACCGCAATACATTAACGCTCGCCTTGATCCATATATTGATCCATATCAAGGAAGCTGGAAGCCAAGCTGGGATATTAGGCTTGAATCTGAATCGGCGTGCCGTCGTCGACCGCGTCCCAAATCTCCTCGATCGCCAGATTGCCGACCGAGATGCAGCCGTTGGTCCAATCGCGCGGGAAGCTGTCGAAGTCAACGCGGCCGAAACTCGCCGGCAGGCCATGAACGAAGATCTTGCCTCCGGGATCGACACCGGCAGCGCGTGCTCGCGCGAAGTCGGCTAGGTCCGGATAGGAGACGTGCAGTGCGAGATGATAGGCGCTGTTGGGGAGGCGGTCATCGATGCGGTAGACGCCCTCGGGCGTGCGGCCGTCGCCGGCCCTGAGCTTGGGACCGACGGGATGCGTGCCGAGCGCGATCGGATAGGTCTTGAGCAGCAGCCCATCGCGGAAGAGCTGAAGCTGGCGGAGCGATTTGATCACCAGCACCCGATCGGCCTTGCCGATGGACATGGCGCGCGCCGGGACCGCGCACGGCACAGCGAGCGAGACGGCGGCGGCCAATATGCGACGGCGGGAATGACGAACCATACGCGACTACCCGGCGAGTTTAGGCGATCGGGCCCGGTTGAGTCAGCCATATTCACGGCCGGACGGCGTTCGCAATAATGCATCCCGGCCAGGGCCGAGGCTTTGCGAGCGGCTTATCAGCAGGACTTTCCCCGGGAGAGGCTACACAGGTGTAGCGCTGGGTTAGCATATTGAACGTCCCTCGTAATGTCGCGTAGGTCCTGTCCCTGCTGAAAACCTGATTCAGGATGGATTTTGCAGAGCATCCGTGATCGGTTCAAAAAATTCCCTGTTCACGCCAGCAGCTTCCCTGATCCGCTGAAATAATTCCCTGTTCCTCTGAGTAGGGAATTCGCTCGGAAAAGCCACTAGAACCCGCGCTGATTGATCCTAACTCGGCACCGGAGGACCCAAAATCGAGAAAATTCCCTGTTTAACAGGGAATTTGGGTCGGAGCGTGGTTCGCTTAAGACTGCGTCCACCACCATTCCCCCGCCGGCCGTCAGCCGTTTTCCTGGTAGGGCTTCAAGATCAAGGCCGCGAAGAGCCCGCAGAGTGCCGCGAACATCAGCCACACCCCGGCCATGGCGCGGTTGTCGGTGATGTGGATGAGATAGGTCGCCACCGCCGGGGTGAAGCCGCCGAACAGCGCCGTCGCCAGGCTGTAGGCGAAGGAGAAGCCCGATGTCCGCACCGCGGCCGGCATGACCTCGGTCAGATACACCACCATGGCACCGTTGTAGCTGCCATAAACGAAGCTCAGCCACAGCTCGACCGCCAACAGCTTGGCGAAGGACGGCTCGACGCCGAGCCAGGCCAGCGTCGGATAGGCCGTCAGCAGCATCAGCACCGTGCAGGCGAGCAGGATGGGCTTGCGGCCGATCCGGTCGGAGACCGCGCCCATCACCGGCAGCCAGAACAGGTTCGAAACCCCGACGCACAGCGTGACGACCAGGCTTTCCATCACGGTGAGCTTCAGCACCTCGCGGCCGAACGTGGGGGTGTAGGCGGTGATGAAATAGAACGACACCGTCGTCATCGTCACCATCAGCGTGCCGAGCAGCACGATCCACCAATGGGTTACGACCGAGCGGAAAATCTCACCGGCCTTGGGATGATGCTTTTGCGCGAGGAAGGCTTCGGTTTCCTGGAGCGAGCGGCGGATCATGAAGATAAACGGGATGATCATGCAGCCGACCAGGAAGGGAACGCGCCAGCCCCATGCCGCCAGTTGCTGCGGCGTGAGATAGCCGCTCAAACCCACGCCCAGCAGCGCCACGAAGATCACCGCGACCTGCTGGCTGCCCGATTGCCAGGAGACGTAGAAGCCCTTGTTGCCGGGCGTCGCCATCTCGGAGAGATAAACCGAGACGCCGCCCAGCTCGACGCCGGCGGAGAAGCCCTGCAACAGCCGCCCCAGCACGATGAGTAATGGCGCGAACACGCCGATGACCTCATAGCCCGGCACCACCGCCATCGACAACGTGCCGATCGACATCAGCGACAGGGTCAGGAGCAACCCTTTGCGCCTTCCATGCTGGTCGAGATAGGCGCCGAGCAGGATCGCGCCCAAAGGCCGCATCAAGAAGCCCACGCCGAAGGTCATCAGCGACGCCATGAGCGAGGCGAATTCGCTGTCGCTCGGGAAGAAGATGCGGCCGATGGCGGCGGCGTAATAGCCGAACACGAAGAAATCGTACATTTCGAGGAAATTCCCGCTCGCGACGCGGATCACCGTGCGCAGCTTGGATTGGCGGTCGCCCAGCATGTTTCTCTCCCCCCTTGTCCCCTCGGCCCCGGCGTTATCGCCGGGCGCGGTTGTCCCGGCGCGGCTTCAGGCGCCCATCATCTGCGTCACGAACTTGGTGTTGAGATAGCCCTCGATCGCTTCCAGCCCGCCCTCGGAGCCGTAGCCCGAATCCTTGACCCCGCCGAACGGCACCTCGGGCAGCGCCAGGCCGTGATGGTTGATCGACACCATGCCGCTCTCGATGGCGCTGCTTAGCGCCGCGGCGGTCTTCTGCGAGCGGGTATAGGCGTAAGCCGCCAGGCCATAGGGCAGGCGGTTGGCTTCGGCCAGCGCGCCGTCGAAATCCTTGAACGGGGAAATCGGGGCGATCGGCCCGAACGGCTCGTCGTTCATGATCTTGGCGTCGAGCGGCACCTCGGTCAACACGGTGGGCTCGAAGAAGAAGCCCTTGTTGCCGATGCGCTTGCCGCCGGTCTGCAGCTTGGCGCCTTTCGACACGGCGTCGGCGACGAAGCGTTCCATCGCCTCGACCCGGCGCGCATTGGCCAGCGGTCCCATGCGCGTGTCCTTGTCGAGTCCGTCGCCCACCTTCAGCGCCTTGGCCGCGGCGGTGAATTTCTCGACAAACGGCGCATAGAGTTTTTCCTGCACCAGAAAACGCGTCGGCGCCACGCAGACCTGGCCGGCGTTGCGGAACTTGTTGGCCGAAAGGATCTTGACCGCCGCATCGAGATCGGCGTCGTCGAACACGATGGCGGGCGCGTGGCCGCCCAGCTCCATGGTCACGCGCTTCATGTGCTGGCCCGCGAGCATGGCGAGATGCTTGCCCACCGAAGTCGAGCCGGTGAAGGAGATCTTGCGGATCACCGGGTGCGGGATGAGGTATTCCGAGATTTCCGCCGGCACGCCGAAGACGAGATTGAGCACGCCCGCCGGCAGCCCGGCCTCGGCATAGGCCTGGACCAGGCTAGCGCAGCTTCCCGGCGTCTCTTCCGGCCCTTTCAGGATCACCGAGCAGCCGGCGGCGATCGCGGCCGAGATTTTGCGCACCGCCTGGTTGATCGGGAAATTCCACGGCGTGAAGGCGGCCGCCGGTCCGACCGGCTCCTTGACGACGAGCTGATAGACGCCCTCGGCGCGCGCCGGGATGACGCGGCCATAGGTACGGCGGCCTTCCTCGGCGAACCAGTCGATGAGGTCGGCGCCGAGCAGGGTCTCGCCCTTGGCCTCGACGAACGGCTTGCCCTCTTCCAGCGTCATGGTCTTGGCGATGTCGTCGGCGCGGCCGCGCACGATATCGGCCGCCTTGCGCATCAGCTTGTAACGGTCATAGGCGGAAACCTTGCGCCAGGCCTTGAAGCCCTTCGCGGCGGCATCCAGCGCGCGGTCGAGATCGGCGCGGGTGGCGTGCGGCACGCTGCCGATGGCTTCGCCGGTGGCCGGGTTCAGCACCGGCTGGCTCTTGCCGCCCGCGCCTTTGCACCAGCCGCCATCGACGTAAAGCGAGACTTCGGGATAGCCGGGTGTCATGGGCAACGCCTCCGCTGATTTTCTTCCCCCTGGTCCTAACAAAATCGGCCGGCTTGCGCCACCTTGGCCTTGCGGGCGGTTGCCTTGCGCCCCGCGCATGAGCTAGACCTTGCACCCCTTCCCGCCGCCGGAGTCCGCATGCCCGCTTATCAATACATCTACGTCATGAAGGGCCTCGGCAAGACCTATCCCGGCGGGCGCGAGGTGCTGAAGGATATTTGGCTATCGTTTCTTCCCGGCGCCAAGATCGGCGTGTTGGGCGCCAACGGCGCCGGCAAATCGACGCTGTTGAAGATCATGGCCGGGATCGAGAAGGATTTCTCCGGCGAAGCCTGGGCCGCCGAAGGCGTCAAGGTGGGCTATCTGCCGCAGGAGCCGGCGCTCGACCCGAAGAAAGACGTTGCCGGCAACGCTACGGAGGGGCTGGGCGAGATCAAGGATCTGCTCGACCGCTTCGAGGCCGTCAGCGCCAAGCTCGGCGAGAGCCTGCCCGACGACGAAATGAACAATCTCCTGGCCGAGCAGGGCGCGTTGCAGGAAAAGATCGACGCCGCCAATGGCTGGGAATTGGAGCGCACCGTCGAGATCGCGATGGACGCGCTCCGGTGCCCGCCCAGCGATACCGAAGTCTCCAAGCTCTCGGGCGGCGAGCGCAGGCGCGTGGCGCTGTGCCGCCTGCTGCTGCAAAAGCCCGATCTGCTGCTGCTCGACGAGCCGACCAACCACTTGGACGCCGAATCGGTGGCCTGGCTCCAGCGTTTCCTGGCGGAATATCCCGGCACCGTCGTCACCGTCACCCATGACCGCTATTTCCTCGACGAGGTGGCGGGATGGATTCTGGAACTGGACCGCGGCCAGGGCATTCCCTATGAGGGCAATTATTCCGGCTGGCTCGAGCAGAAGCAGAAGCGCCTCGAGCAGGAAGGCAAGCAGGAACTGGCGCGCCGGCGCACGCTCCAGCGCGAGCTGGAATGGGTCAAGCAAAGCCCGCGCGCGCGCCAGGCCAAGAGCAAGGCGCGCCTCACCGCCTATGAAAGTCTGGTGTCCTTGAGCCGCGAAAAGGCGCCCGAAACGGCGCAGATCGTGTTGCCGCCCGGCCCGCGTTTGGGCGACAATGTCATCACCGCCGAGCATCTCGCCAAGGCCTATGGCGGCAATCTGCTGATCGAGGATTTGTCCTTCAAGCTGCCGCCGGGCGGCATCGTCGGCATCATCGGCCCCAACGGCGCCGGCAAGACCACGCTCTTCCGCATGATCGTGGGCCAGGAAAAACCCGACCGGGGCGCGATCCGCCTCGGCGACACGGTGAAGCTCGGCTATGTCGACCAGAGCCGCGACACGCTCGACGCCGACAAGAGCGTGTTCGAGGAGATTTCGGGCGGCCTGGACGAGATCGATCTGGGGCGGCGCAAGATGCCCGCCCGGGCCTATTGCGCCTTGTTCAATTTCCGCGGCCCCGACCAGCAGAAGAAGACCGGCCAGCTTTCGGGCGGCGAGCGCAACCGCGTGCACATCGCCAAGATGCTGAAGACCGGCGCCAATGTGCTGCTGCTGGACGAGCCGACCAACGATCTCGACGTCGATACGCTCCGCGCGCTGGAAGAGGCGCTGCTGGAATACCCCGGCTGCGCCGTGGTCATCAGCCACGACCGCTGGTTTCTCGACCGCATCGCCACCCACATCATCGCCTTCGAGGGCATGAGCCAAGTGGCCTGGTTCGAGGGCAATTACGCCGAATACGAGGCCGACCGCAGGAAACGCCTGGGCGCGGCCGCCGACCAGCCGCACCGTTTGCGCTATAAGCCCCTCACCAGGGCCTAGGGCCCAAGGTTAAGCCGGGCTAATGCGATTTCGTGTCGCTGCCGGTGGTGTCGACCGCGCCGCTGGCGAGCTTGTCCTTCAGCGCCTGGTTGAGGCTCGCGACCGAGCCGCCGGCGCGCTGGATGACCGAGGAGAATTCATCGCGCTCGGTCAACGCCATGCTCACGCCCGCGACCTCGACATCGACCACTTTGAAGCCGTCCGGCCCCTTGTTGACGTGCCAATTGACGGCGGCGGGCGGGGAGCCGTCGGGGTGGATGAGCTGGCTCTGGACGACGTAGCTGGTGTCGCTTTCCGCGCGCGAGCCCGTCACCTTGATGTTCTCGCCGCCATATTCCTTGAAGCGCGCCGAATATGTCCGCACGATCCACTGCTCGAACAGCCCGTTGAAGGCGTTGCGGTCGTCATCGCTGGCCGTGGACCAGTAGCGGCCGAGCACGAAGCGCGCGATTTTCGGAATGTCGAAATCCTTGTGCAGCATCACGCTGAATTGCTGCTGAAGGGCGGCGTCCGTTATCTGCTTGTCGCGCAGGATGGCGAGCGCCTGCTGGATCATGCCGTCGACGAAGGCCGCCGGGTCGGTGGCGGAGGTCGCCTTAGCGGACGTCGCTTTGGCCTGGGCAAAGCCGGGGGTCGTCGGGAAAACGGCCAGCCAAACGCCAAAAGCGGCGGCCGGCGCCAGAAACGAGCGTCGTGTAAGCATGAAAATCCCGTGGCCTCTGCGTTTTAATGGTTTCGGGGGCATGACGAGAGCGGGCGAGGGGGGCGAGAATAGGGCGGCCGTTACGTCATCGACAAGTCTCGGCTGCGTTAACATCGCCTCCCGGCATGCGAGCCCCGCAGTTATCCCCAGTCGCGAAAATGAGCCATGAAATAACCATGTGGGCCTTTGCCCATTTTCTCATATCTTAGAAGGGCATAAAGCGATATTTTGTCGCGTTAGCGTGAAAGTATGCGAGCGGGAGAGACGGCGATGGTTGGGGTGGTTACGGCGTTGGGCGGCGCGGCGGGAGCGTTGTCACCGTGAAATCCTCGGCCCTGCTGGCATCCGATCCGCTCGGCGAATCGGGATCGCGCGCGCCCCGGGTCTCCTTCGAATTCTTCCCGCCCAAGACGCCGGAGATGGAGACCAAGCTGTGGCAGACGATCAAGCGCATCGAGCCCCTGGCGCCGCGCTTCGTCTCCGTCACCTACGGCGCCGGCGGCTCGACCCGCACGCGCACCCACGCCACCGTGCTGCGCATCCGCAGCGATACCAGCCTCGAGCCGGCCGCGCATCTCACCTGCGTGGGCGCGCCGCGCGAGGAGATCGACACGGTGGCGCGGCTTTACTGGGATTCCGGCATCCGGCATGTGGTGGCGCTCCGGGGCGACGCGCCCGGGGGCCCAGATGGCAAGACGCGCTATACGCCGCATGAGCATGGCTACGCTTATGCCGCCGATCTGGTGGCGGGCCTCCGGCGCATCGCCGATTTCGAGATCAGCGTCGCGGCATATCCCGAAACCCATCCCGAGGCCAAGAGCCCCGAAGCCGATCTCGACAATCTGAAGCGCAAGATCGACGCCGGCGCCGGCCGCGCCATCACCCAGTTCTTCTTCGAGGCCGATACCTATCTGCGCTTCATCGACCGCGCCCGCGCCAAGGGCATCAAGGTGCCCATTGTTCCCGGCATTCTGCCGGTTACGAATTTCGCGCAGGTGACGAAATTCGCCAAGGCCTGCGGCGCCGCGGTGCCGCCCTGGATGGGCAGCATGTTCGACGGGCTCGACGACGATCCCGATACCCGCCGCCTGGTGGCGGCCTCGATCGCCGCCGAGCTGTGCCGGCTGCTGCAGGCGCACGGCATCGAGGATTTCCATTTCTACACCCTCAACCGCGCCGATTTGATCGTCGCCATCTGCCACATGATCGGCGTGCGCGGCCCCGTCCCGGCGCAAGTCCCCAAGACGGCGGAGTAGGCGGTGGCGCATATCCTCGATGTTTTGCGCGAACGGGTCCTGTTGTGCGACGGCGCCATGGGCACCGCGGTGCACGGCCACGCGCTCGACCTCGAACGCGATTACCGCGGCCGCGAGAACTGCATCGAGGTGCTGAACCAGACCCGCGCCGATGTCATCCGCAGCATCCATCTGGGCCATTTCCGCGCCGGCGCCGACGCGGTGCAGACCAACAGCTTCGGCGGCTCGCCCATCACGCTGGCCGAATTCAACCTGGCCGACGAGGCTCATGACATCAACTGCCGCGCCGGCGAAATCGCGCGCGAGGCGGCGATCGAGGCGGCCAAGACCGACGGCAGGATCCGCTTCGTCATCGGCTCGGTCGGGCCGGGAACGCGGCTCCCGTCGCTCGGCCACATCGAATACCAGACGCTCGAGGATGCGCTCGGCGTCCAATGCGCGGGCTTGGCGGCGGGCGGCGTCGACGCCATCCTGATCGAGACCTGCCAGGATCCGTTGCAGATCAAGGCGGCGGTCAACGCCGCCAAGCGCGCGGCCTCCGGCTCCGGCCGCGAGATTCCGATCTTCGTGCAGGTGACGGTCGAGACCACGGGCACGCTGCTGGTGGGTTCGGACATCGCCGCCGCGGCCACCGTGGTGCGTGCGCTGGACGTTCCGCTGCTCGGCCTCAATTGCGGCACCGGCCCGCGCGAGATGGCGGAGCACATCAAATACCTGTCCGAGAACTGGCCTGGCCTGATCTCGGTGCAGCCCAATGCCGGCCTGCCCGAGCTGCTCGACGGCCACACCCATTATCCGCTGTCGGCCGCCGAGATGGCGCCGTGGATCGAGCGCTTCGTGCGCGAGGACGGGGTCAATCTGGTGGGCGGCTGCTGCGGCACCGAGGTGGGCCACATCGCCGCTATCGACGCCATGCTGAAGCGCCTGGCCGAAGACGGCTACCGCCCCCGGCCCAAAGAGCGCCGGCGCCTGTGGGTCCCGTCGCTCGCCTCGCTTTACGGCCAGGTCGGTCTCCGCCAGGAAGGGGCATATCTCTCGATCGGCGAGCGCTGCAACGCCAACGGCTCGCGCCGCTTCCGCGAATTCCAGGAACGCGAGGATTGGAACGGCGCGGTGGAAATGGCGCGCGACCAGGTGAAGGAAGGCTCGCACGCGCTCGATCTGTGCACCGCCTTCGTCGGCCGCGACGAGGTGAAGGACATGAGCGCGGCGATCACCCGCATCGCCGGGGCGGTGACCGCGCCGCTGGTGATCGATTCAACCGAGCTGCGCGTGCTCGAAGCCGCGCTGAAGCTCTATGGCGGCAAGCCGGTGATCAATTCG
>Ga0187818_10000138_pt1 | contig 21957 bp, 24 predicted proteins | sample NC_wetland_sal_i_14_FD_130581 | JGI IMG/M metagenome (GOLD analysis project Ga0187818, IMG submission 130581) | Wetland sediment microbial communities from Neuse River Estuary, North Carolina, USA - SO4_3 | ecosystem: Environmental > Aquatic > Freshwater > Wetlands > Sediment | place: USA... | reverse complement strand
GGCGCGGCGGCGCATGGCCTTGAAGCTCGCCTGGCCGGCGGCGTTCTCCAGCACCCAGTCGCGGGCGAAGCGGCCGGATTGGATGTCGTCGAGGACGCGCTTCATCTCCGCCTTCACGCCGTCGTTGATGATGCGGGGGCCGCGGGTGTAGTCGCCGTATTCCGCCGTGTTGGAGATCGAATAGCGCATATTGGCGATGCCGCCCTCGTACATCAGATCGACGATCAGCTTCACTTCGTGAAGACACTCGAAATACGCCATCTCCGGCGCATAGCCCGCCTCGACCAAGGTCTCGTAGCCCGCCATGATGAGCGCGGTGAGGCCGCCGCAGAGCACGCATTGCTCGCCGAACAGGTCGGTTTCGCATTCCTCCTTGAAGGTGGTTTCGATCACGCCGGCGCGGCCGCCGCCGATCGCCGAGGCGTAGCTGAGCGCGATCTCGAGCGCGTTAGCCGAGGGATTCTGTTCGACCGCGACCAGGCAAGGCACACCGCCGCCGCGCACATATTCCGAGCGCACGGTGTGGCCCGGCCCCTTGGGCGCGATCATGAACACGTCCATGTCGGGGCGCGGCACGATCAGCTGGAAGTGGATGTTGAAGCCGTGCGCGAACGCCAAGGCGGTATCGGGCCGCATGTTGGCTATGAGATCGTCGGCGTAGAGCTTCGCCTGCAACTCGTCGGGCGTGAGCACCATCACCACGTCGGCCCATTTGGCGCCTTCGGCGGGCGACATCACCTGGAACTTGGCGGCCTCCGCCTTCTTGGCCGAGGCCGAGCCGGGCCTGAGCGCCACGCGCACGTCCTTGACGCCGCTGTCGCGCAGATTCATCGCATGGGCGTGGCCCTGGCTGCCGTAGCCCACGACCAGCACCTTCTTGCCCTTGATCAGGTTGACGTCGGCATCACGATCGTAATAAACGCGCATGGTACTTTCCTCCGGAAACGGAAATCAGAATTTTCCGGCGCCGCGCGAGATCGCGACGACGCCGGTGCGGGAAACATCAACCAGCCCGAGAGGCTCCATCTTGCTGATGAAGGCGTTCAGCTTCTGGGTTGAGTCGGTCATCTCGAAGACGAAGCTCTCGGCCGTGGAATCGATGACGCGGGCGCCGTAAGCCTCGGCCAGGCGTTGGCTTTCGGCGCGCTTGTCGCCCTGGCCGGTCACCTTGATGAGCGCCATTTCGCGTCCGATGTGGGGTCCTTCATCGGTCAAATCGCGCACCCCGTGGATCGGCACCAGACGATTGAGCTGATTCTTGATCTGCTCGATGATCATCCGCGTGCCCGAGGTGACGATGGTGATGCGCGACAAGGCGTTGGCGGCGTCCACCTCGGCCACGGTCAGGCTCTCGATGTTGTAGCCGCGGCCCGAGAACAAGCCGATGACGCGCGCCAGCACGCCCGGCTCGTTGTCCACGAGCACGGCAATGGTGTGCTTTTCGACGGTTTCGCCGGCGGTCATGGCATGTCCAGGGCGCTCAGACGAGCACCATGCCCTCTTCGGAAACCGGGCCGGAAGACTGCCTGTCCCCGGGCCCCAGCAGCATCTCGTTATGCGCCGCGCCGGAAGGGATCATCGGGAAGCAGTTTTCCGCCGGATCGACCGCGATATCGGCGATCACCGCCTTGTCGGCGGCCAGCATCTCCTTGATGACGCGATCGACGTCGCCGGGCTTCTCGGCGCGCAATCCCACCGCGCCGAAGGACTCGGCCAGCTTGACGAAATCGGGCAGCGCCGCGGTGTAGCTCTCGCTATAGCGGCCGCCATGCAGCAGCTCCTGCCACTGGCGCACCATGCCCATGTACTGGTTGTTGAGGATGAACACCTTCACCGGCAGCTTGTATTGGCAGATGGTGGACATCTCCTGGATATTCATCAGGATCGATGCCTCGCCGGCGATGTCGATCACCAGCGCGTCGGGATGCGCGATCTGCACGCCCATGGCCGCGGGCAGGCCATAGCCCATGGTGCCGAGCCCGCCCGAAGTCATCCAGTGGAAAGGCCGATCGAACTTGAAGAGCTGCGCCGCCCACATCTGGTGCTGGCCGACCTCGGTGGTGATGTAGGTGTCCTTGCCGCGCGTCAGCGCATAGAGACGCTCGATCGCGTATTGCGGCTTGATCACCTTGTCGTCCTTGACATAGGCGAGGCTGTGGCGCGCCTGCCAGCGGGATATCTGCTGCCACCACGGCGCGATCTTTTCGGGATCGGGCTTGAAGCGCTTGGCCTTCAAGGACGCGATGAGCGCCGCCAGGGTTTCGGCTGCGTCGCCCACCAGCGCCACGTCGACGCGCACGTTCTTGTTGATCGAGCTCGGATCGATGTCGACATGGATCTTCTTCGAGCCGGGCGAGAACGCCGCCACCTTGCCGGTGACGCGGTCGTCGAAACGCGCGCCCACGTTGATCATCACGTCGCAATCGTGCATGGCGTTGTTCGATTCGAAGGTGCCGTGCATGCCCACTAGGCCGAGATATTGCTTGTCCGAGGCCGGGAAGGATCCCAGCCCCATCAGCGTCAGCGTGCAGGGGAAACCCGTCAGCTTGACCAGTTCGGCGAAGAGCTGGCAGGCGCGCGGGCCGGAATTGACGATGCCGCCGCCGCCATAGAACAGCGGCCGCTTGGCTTCCATGATCAGCGCAACCGCCTGCTCGATGCGCGCGGGATCGGGCTTGGTCTGCGGCTTGTAGGATTTGCGCGGCGGAACATCCTCGGGCGGCAGGTAAGTGCCGCTGGCGAACAGCATGTCCTTCGGCAGATCGATCACCACCGGGCCGGGCCGGCCGGTGCGCGCGACGAAGAACGCCTCGTGCATCACCTGCGCGAGTTTGTTCACGTCCTTGACCAGGTAATTGTGCTTGGTGCATGGCCGCGTGATGCCGGTGGTGTCCGCCTCCTGGAACGCGTCGTTGCCGATCAGGTGCGTCGGCACCTGGCCGGTGAGGCACACCAGCGGCACGGAATCCATCAGCGCGTCGGTCAGGCCGGTGACCGCGTTGGTCGCGCCCGGCCCGCTGGTCACCAGCACCACGCCGACTTTGCCGGTGGAGCGCGCATAGCCTTCGGCTGCGTGCACCGCGCCCTGTTCGTGGCGCACCAGGATGTGGCGCAGCCGGTTCTGCTTGAACAGCGCGTCGTAGATCGGCAGCACGGCGCCGCCGGGATAGCCGAAAACGACTTCGACGCCCTGATCGACTAGGGCGCGGATGACCATCTCCGCTCCCGACATCTGCTGCGCCGCCGAATCGGCCGCCATGACGCTCTCCGCAAACCCTGATCCAAGGCGAAACCGCCCCGTGCCGCCCACGCCCCACCAAACCGGGGCCGGGAAGCTACAGACACCGCTTTTGCCAAGCGAAAAGCCGAAATTAGTGGCCTATATCCGGGTGGTCAACAAAAACTGACGAATAAACGAAAATATTTCAGGTAACAATCTTTCTGAATATTGCGTTTCCAGCGTTAACTTTTGCAATTTCTTTCCCGATCGCAGGCGATGACGCAGCCAGGTGTATTGGCGCTTGGCGTAGCGGCGGGTCGCCTGTTGCGCCGCGGCAAGCGCCCGTTCACGGGTGAAATCGCCGGCCAGGAACCGGGCGATCTCGCGCACGCCCACCGCCTTCATCGCCGGGAGATCGGGCGAAAGCTTGCGCGCCAGCAACGCCCGCACCTCTTCGACCGCGCCCTGCTCGAACATGGATGCGAGCCGCGCGTCAATCGCGGCGAAAAGCTGCTCGCGCGGCGGCAACAGCACGATGGCAGCGGCATCGGGCCGCGCGCCCGCCTTCTGCCGCCGTTGCCATTCGGACAGCGCGACGCCAGTGGCGCGCGCCACCGCATAGGCGCGGATCAGGCGTTGCGTATCGCCGGCGTGGAGACGCTGGGCGCCCTCGGGATCAAGGCTGGCCAGCGCGGCGCGGAACTGCTCGCCGCCCAGATGCGCGTGCAGGGCACGGGTTTCGGCAATGACCGAAGCCGGCACCGGCGGCACCGCGGCCAAGCCGTCGAGCAACGCGGAAAGATAAAGCCCCGTGCCGCCGGCGATCATCGGCAAACGCCCGGCCTCTCGCGCCCGCGCGATCTCGGCCAGCGCCAGATTGCGCCACCGTCCGGCCGAGCAGCTTTCGCCGGCGTCGATTTCGCCATAGAGAAAATGAGGGGCTTGCGCCAGCTCGGCTTCGCCCGGCCGAGCCGTCAGCACGCGCAGATCGCGATAGACCTGCATGCTGTCGGCGTTGATGATCGCGCCGCCGAATTCCCGCGCCACCGCCAAGGCGAGCTGGGATTTCCCGCTGGCGGTGGGACCGGCGATGACGATGACGGGTGCCCCCGATTCACTTATGGGCGATTCGCTCATGAGCCGATTCTTAGCCCGCTTCTTGCCTTTCCGTCACGTTCCGCCGATAAGGACGCGCAGATGGATGGCAATGTCCTCACCTTGATCGCCGCCAAACAAGGCCCCGCCGTGGAATCTTGGGCCGCCACGGCATCCCGCGCGCTGGAAAAGCTGGGCGCGCATCTCGGCGTCACGGTCTGGCTCGCGCCCAGACTTGCCTGCGATATCGCCTTCGACGGGCTCGACCCGGACCAGGCCGAGGCCGCCGCGCGCGGCGCCCTGGCGCAGGCGCCGGTCGACTTCATCGCGCAAAGCCTGGCCGGGCGCAAGAAACGCCTGCTTCTGGCCGACATGGAATCGACCATCATCGCCAATGAGATGCTGGACGAGATCGCCGATCTCATCGGCATCAAAGCCAAGGTCGCCGTGATCACGCGCCGCGCCATGAACGGCGAAATCGATTTCGTCGGCGCGTTGCAGGAACGCGTGTCGCTGTTGAAGGGCAAGCCCGCCGGCCTGTTGGAGAAGGCGGGCAAGCGCATCCGCGTCAATCCAGGCGCCAAGGAGCTGGTCGCCACCATGCGCGCCCATGGCGCGGTCACCGCGCTGGTTTCGGGCGGGTTCCGCATCTATACCGCGCAAATCCGCAAGCAGCTGGGTTTCGATCGCGACTTCGCCAACGAATTGACGATATCGGGCGGCAAGATCGCCGGCACGGTCAAGGAGCCGATCCGGGGCGGGAACAGCAAGCTCGAGACCCTGACCGGCCTCGCAGCCGAATACGGCTGCCCGTTGGCGCTGACGCTGGCCGTGGGCGACGGCGCCAACGACCTGCCGATGCTCGGGGCCGCGGGCCTGGGCGTCGCCTTTCACGGCCGGCCCCATGTCGCGCCGCAAGCGCGCCACCGCATCGACCATGCCGATCTGACCGCGTTGCTTTACGCGCAAGGCTACCGCCGCGACGAATTCGCCGCGGACCGCCGGCGACGGAGAACGCGATGATGGATTGGCACAAGCTGCTCCAGGATTTCGTCCTGTTGCTGGTGGCGGTGAACCCGTTGCTGGTGGTGTCGGAATTCCTGGCGACGACGCGCCGGCTTGCCGGGCGCAGAGTCGGGATCGCGGTCGAAGCGGTGCTGATCGCCGGCGGGGTGTTGTTCGCCTTCATCGCCGTGGGGCAGATCGTGCTCGACGAGCTGAAGGTCGAGCTGGATGCGTTCCAGGTCGCGGCCGGGCTCATCTTGTTGCTGATGTCGCTCAAGATGGTGCTGCACGAGGGGGCCGAGCCGCATCCCGAGGACGGCCATGGCCGCAACGTCGCGGTGTTCCCGCTCGCCATGCCCTTCATCGCCGGCCCCAAATCCATCATGACGGCCGTGCTTCTGACCGACAACAATATCTACAGCGTCGCCGATCAGCTCGAGGTGGCCGGGCTTCTGGCCGTCGTTCTGGCGTTGACGCTCGCCTGCCTGCTCGCCGCGCAATGGGTGCACAAGGTGCTGCGCGATACCGGCATCGACATCATCTCCCGCGTCATGGGCATCATCCTGGCGTCGCTTGCCGTGCAATACATCCTGACGGGCCTGAAGGGGGCGTTTGGCTTCGCCGCCTAGACGGTTAGACTCTTGGACGCTTAAACGCTCAGCCCTTGCCGAGCTTCAGCGCGTAGAAGCGCAAATCGCCTTGCCGATCGACCAGCAGCAGCACGGATTTCAGCCCGGCCTTCTTCGCGGCGGCGATCTTGTTGGCGACGTCGGAGGGCGATTTCACCTCTTCCTGCGCCACTTCGACGATGACGTCGCCGGCGCGCATGCCCTTTTCCGCCGCCGGGCCGTCGGCGTCGATGGATGTGACGACCACGCCGGTCGCGTCCTCGGTTACGCCGAAACGCTCGCGCAATTCCGGCGTCAAATTGGCGACCGCCAATCCCAGCGGCTTCATCGCCGTGCCGGCGGGCGCCGGCGCCGTCTGCTTGGTCGAGACAGAAGCCTGCTGGCCGGTTTCCTTGAGTTCGCCGACCTTGACGTCGAGCAGCAATTCCTTGCGCTTGCGCCACACTTTCACTTTCACCGTCTTGTCGATCGGCGTTTCGGCGACGATGCGCGGCAGGCGGCGCATGTCGGTCACGTCCTTGCCGTCGAAGCTCAGCACCACGTCGCCCGGCTGGATGCCGGCGATTTGGGCCGGGCCGCCCTCCTGCACGCTGGCGATGAGCGCGCCCCTGGGCTTGTCGAGGCCGAGGCTTTCGGCGATCTCGTCGGTCACGCTCTGGATGTTGACCCCGAGCCAGCCGCGCCGCGGATGGCCGAATTGCCTGATCTGATCGAGCACCGGCTTGGCCAGGTTCGACGGGATGGCGAAGCCGATGCCGACCGAGCCGCCCGAGGGCGAGAAGATCGCGGTGTTGATGCCGATCACCTCGCCGTTCATGTTGAACATCGGCCCGCCCGAATTGCCGCGGTTGATCGCGGCATCGGTCTGGAGGAAATCGTCATAAGGGCCGGAATTGATCTCGCGCGCGCGCGCGGACAGGATTCCCGCCGTCACCGTGCCGCCCAACCCGAAGGGATTGCCGATCGCCAGCACCCAATCGCCCACCCGGATCTGATCGCTGTCGCCGAACTTGACCGCGGTGAACGGCTTGGACGATTTGATGCGCAGCAGCGCCAGATCGGACTTGGTATCCTTGCCCACGACCTCGGCCTTGAAGTTGGTGTCGTCCTGGAGCGTCACCGTGATCTCGTCCGCATCGGCGATGACGTGGTTGTTGGTCACCACCAGGCCCGAGGGATCGATGATGAAGCCCGAGCCGAGCGAGGTCGCATGGCGCGGCAGGGCTTCCTGCTGGCCGTTATGCGGCCGGTTCTTGTTGAGGAAGTCCTTGAAAAAATCCTCGAAAGGCGAGCCCGGCGGCAATTGCGGAAAATCGTCGGCCCCCGGCTGGTCGCCTTTGCCGCCCTTGTCGTCCTTGATGGTCTGGGTGGTCGAGATGTTGACCACCGCCGGCAGCAGCCTGGCGGCGAGGTCGGCGAAGCTGTCGGGCGCGGGCGCGGCATTGACCGCGGGCGCCGCCGCCAGCAACAGGACCAGCAGGCAGACCAGCGGATAGCGGGTCCGGTTGGCAAGACGAAAAACCACGTTCACGAAAACGCTCCTGGGAACAGCCGGGCGGGGAGGCGCGATCTTAGGAGGAAACCGCGCGGCAAGCCAGTCCTCACCTGCCGGTTTGACTCCGGATCAGCCAGATTGCGGCAACACCAAGGCAGGCCGCGACCAGGCCGCCCACGCGCAAGGCGCCCGCCGGCAGCAACGCCGTCTCCGCCATCATCTTCTGCATCGGCCGGGTGAAGAGGGCGCACAACACGCCCTCGATGACGATCGCCAGCGCCAGCGCCGTGGCAAGGTCTTTCATGGGGACAGGCTCAGCGCGACGGCGATGCCGCGCCCAGGCCTTGCGGCCCGTTTTCGAGATAGCGGAAGAATTCGCTGGTGGGCGAAATCACGAAGGTCGTGTTCGGTCCCGACAGGCTTATGCGATAAGCCTCGAGCGAGCGGTAGAAGGCGAAGAAATTGCGGTCCTTGTTGTAGGCGTCGGCATAGATCTTGATGCTTTGGGAATCGCCGTCGCCGCGCAGAATCTGCGACTGCTTCTGCGCGCCGGCCAGGATCTCGATGCGCTGGCGGTCGGCGTCGGCGCGAATCGCCTGCGCCTGGCGCGCGCCGTCGCCCCGGAAAGAGGCGGCCTCGCGCTGGCGCTCGGATTTCATGCGGTCGAACACCGCCTGGCTGTTCTCCTCGGGCAGGTCGGCGCGGCGGATGCGCACGTCGATCAGGTCGATGCCGAAGGCCCTGGCCTGGCCGTTCACCTCGTCGCGCACCTGCTGCATGATCGCGGCGCGCTTGTCGGAAACCACCGCCTGCAATTCGACGTTGCCGATGATGCGGCGCAGGCTGCCGCTGATGAGCGTGCCCAGCCGCGCGCGCACCACCGCCTCGGTTCCGACGCTCTGATAGAATTGCAGCGCGTCGGAGATCCGGAAGCGGGCATAGGCGTCGACCACCAGCCGCTTCTGGTCCGACGCGATCACCTCCTCGGCCGACGGCTCGAAATCGAGGATGCGGCGGTCGTAGATCACCACGTCCTGATAGGGCAGCTTGAAATGGAGCCCCGGCTCGTTGATCGGCCGCACCGGCTTGCCGAATTGCAGGACCAGGGCTTCCTCGGTCTGGTGCACCGTGAAGAACACGGACCAGGCGAGCCCGAGGACGACGATGGCGGCGCCGGCGACTGCGGCGAGCACGTGGGGTTTCAGGTTGAAATCGAGCTTCATGGATTGCCGCCCTTGGGCTGATTCGCCGCCGGCGCTTGCAGCGCGGGCAGCGGCAGATAGGGCAGCACGCCCGAGGCCGAGGCGCCCTTGTCGATCATCACCTTGTTGGTGTTCTTGAGGATCGATTCCACGGTCTCGATGTAGAGCCGGCGCGCGGTGACATCGGGCGCGGCCGCGTAGGAGCTGTAGACCGAGATGAAGCGCGCGGCGTCGCCCTGGGCCTGGAGCACGATCTGCGCCTTGTAGGCTTGCGCCTCCTGCACCACGCGCGCGGCGTCGCCTTGCGCCACCGGCACGAGGTTGTTGGCGTAAGTCTGCGCCTCGTTGATGAGGCGCTGCTGGTCGATCTTGGCGCTTTGCACGTCGCGGAAGGAATCGATCACCGGCTGCGGCGGATCGACCTTTTGCAGCTGCACCTGGGTGATTTCGATGCCGCTGTGATAGCTGTCGAGGATCTGCTGCAACAGGGTCTGGGTGTCGGTCTCGATCTTGGCGCGGCCCTCGGCCAGCGCGCTGGCGATCTCGGTATGGCCGATCACCTCGCGCATCGCGCTTTCCGCCGCCACCTTCACCGTGCCGTCGGGATCGCGGATGCTGAAGAGGTAATCCTGCGCGTTCTTAATGAGGTAAAAGACGGTGAAGTTGATGTCGACGATGTTCTCGTCGCCGGTCAGCATCAGCGATTCCTGCCTTATGTCGTTGCCCGTGTCCGAGCGGTAGCCGATCTCGATGCGGTTGACGCGCGTCACCTTGGGGGTGATGGCTTCTTCGATCGGCCCCGGCAGGTGATAGTTGAGGCCCGGGCTGGTGGTGCGGTTGAAGGCGCCGAAGCGCAGCACGATGCCTTCTTCGTCTGGCTCGACGCGGTAGAAGCCGCTGGCGAGCCAGAACACCACCACCGCCGCCAGCACCAGGATGAAGCCGCGGTTGCGCCCCATGCCGCCGGGCAGGAGGCTGCGCAGGCGTTCCTGCGCCTTGCGCAGGAATTCCTCGAAATCGGGCGGCGTGAGGCCGCCCAGGGGGTTCTTACCCCCGCCGCCGCCCCACGGGCCGCCGCCGCCGCCGCCCGGATTGTTCCAAGACATTATGCTTCCTCAACCTTGCTTTGCAGACCGCCCGTCTTAGGTCTTATATGTCGGAAAGCCGGTTCGCGCCATAACGGGCGGAGCGGCCGGAATTGTCAAGGAATAGCGGGTTTCCGTTGAGTGACATTACCGAGAAAGCGATCCTGGCCGCGCTGGCCAAGGTTCCCGATCCCGACCGCGGCAAGGACATCGTCACCCTCGGCATGGTGACGGGCTTGCAGCTGCGCGAGGGCCATGTCGGCTTCGCCATCGAGGTCGACCGGGCGCGCGGGCCCAAGCTCGAGCCCTTGCGCAAGGCGGCGGAGAAGGCGGTCGAGGCCCTGCCGGGCGTGCTGTCGGTGACCGCCGTCTTGACCGCGGAAAAGGCGGCGGCGAAGCCGTTAGCGGCTTCCCAGGCGCATGGCCACGACCATCCCCATACCCATGGCCCGCAGAAGCTGCTGGTGCCGAGCATCAAGTCGATCATCGCCGTGGCCTCGGGCAAGGGCGGCGTGGGGAAATCCACCACCGCCGCCAATCTGGCGCTGGCGCTGGCCGCCATCGGCCGCAAGGTGGGCGTGCTCGACGCCGACATCTATGGCCCCTCCATGCCGCGCATGCTGGGCATCTCGGGAAGGCCCCATTCGCGCGACGGCAAGGCGCTGGAGCCGATGAGCAATTACGGCGTCGAATGCATGTCGATGGGCTTCCTGGTGGCCGAGGACACGCCGATGATCTGGCGCGGGCCGATGGTGCAAAGCGCGTTGACGCAGATGCTCCGGGACGTCACCTGGGGCGAGCTCGACGTGCTGGTGGTGGACATGCCGCCCGGCACCGGCGACGCGCAGCTCACCATGGCGCAGCAGGTGCCGCTCGCCGGCGCGGTGATCGTTTCCACGCCCCAAGACATTGCGCTTTTGGACGCGCGCAAGGGCCTCGCCATGTTCCGCAAGGTGGACGTGCCGGTTTTGGGCTTCATCGAGAATATGAGTTATTTCCTGTGCCCGCATTGCGGCGAGCGCAGCGACATTTTCAGCCATGGCGGCGCGCGCAAGGAGGCCGAGAAGCTGGGCGTCGAGTTCCTGGGCGAGATCCCGCTCGACATCGCCATCCGCGAGACCTCCGACGGCGGCAAGCCGATCGTGCTCTCGCAGCCCGACAGCCCGCACGCCAAGGTCTACAAGCAGATCGCGACGCGGCTTTGGGAAAAGCTCAGCGGCGGCGATCAGCAACGCCAAGCGCCGCGGATCGTGGTGCAGTAAATTACGATACCGATTCTAAAATCGCATCAACTCCACTTGATGTCACATCAACGAACGACATTTCTGCTTCTGGAAATAGCGTGCTAAAGCGTCCGCGATGATCGCAAACGTCTATTATTACGACCTTCTTGAGGCTGGGCATTGAGGAAGAGAACAAGTCTCGAACTGCGACATCATAGTCATTAAAGGCAAAGCCGAAAGTGACAAGGATTTCGCTTTTTGAAATCAGAGACTGTGCCAATTGCCATTGATCTCGCAATTGCGGCGGCGCCTGCTTCCCGACCATCGGGGGAACAATCAAACATTTTCCGGTGAGCCCATACCGAGAATCCGGTGTCTTCCGTGTGCCATCCCAAGAAATGCTTCCATGAAGTTTTGCCAATGCTATTGACCCGGTCGCATAAACGGGGCGAACCCATGGATGTGGCGTAAAGCCGATTTGTTCCCCTTGAACTCCGTAATTGAAACCTTTCGTGCCTAATGAATATTCAACAATGAGATCATAATTAGTTGTTACGATGTGTATGTTGCATCTGCTTGTAGCAGATAAAAGGAATTGGCGAGCTTCCTCAATACCCCCATGTTCTTTTGCGTACCAACTGTTGATATACCAAGTGTAACGCCTGCTCGCATTGACGATAAACGGCTCCGTAAGTCGACGAGTTATGTACCAATTGACCAGCTCACTCGCACGCCCCGTCATTGCTCGGATGAACTCTTCATTATTCGCATGAGGATGTTTTGCACGCCAAAACTGATACATCTGCTGTAATCGCAGCAGGCGCTTCTGTTCCACAGGCTTAGAAATCGAAATTTCAAAATCAAAAAGCTCTGAAGCCAGAGGTAAACCGCAAGCCCACTTTGAAAAACCCGCGCCGATTAGCAGTGTTCCTTTTGGTCGCGGTGAAATAGGAATATTTATCTGTCGGGCAATCGCTTGAGCACGACTAATCGGAATGGTTTCCCAATTGAATAAATCCGGCTCAAAGTAAGTCATCTACTTTTCCCAACTTCTCCATCACCTCCGCCCATTCGCGCTTCGACAGGCCGCTTTCTTCCTGCGACAATTTCTTGCCGGCGATGAGCTGCTTCACCACCTCGAGCGCGGCGGCCGAGAGATGCGCGCCGCCCATCCGGTGCTGGCGGAAGGCTTCGGCGGTCAAGGGCACCCACTTCTCCAAGGTCCCGATCATCGCTTCGGCATAGGCCCTGATCTCGTATTGCGCATGGTCGTCGGAGCGCAAACTGAGGAAATTCAGGAGATTGTGCAGATCGGTCTTCCAATACCACTGGGTGTAAAAATTCAAGGACAGGTTCATGCGCGCGAGCTCGCGCGCCAGGCCCTTCCGGCTGGGGTCGATCGGCTTGCCGTCCTCGCTTTCGTTCAGCATCTCGGCATAGCCGCGATAAACGCGCTCGGCATCCTCGCGCAACAAATCGAGCACGCGCTTGGCCTCTTTGCCGGTCAGCACCTCGCCCCTGCCCTGGCGGTTCGAAACCGATTGCGCCGCCAAATGTTCGGGCGCGGGCAGGTAGAACTCGTTGTCGAGAATCGAATAGCGCGCGGAATATTCGTTCACGTTGGCGGTGCGATGCCTGATCCACTGGCGCGCGACGAAGATCGGCAGTTTCACGTGAAACTTGATCTCGCACATTTCGAAGGGCGTGGTATGCCGGTGCCGCATCAGATAGTGGATGAGGCCCTTGTCCTCGCTCACCTTCTTGGTGCCCTTGCCGTAGGAGACGCGCGCCGCCTGCACCACCGCCGCGTCATCGCCCATGTAGTCGATGACGCGGATGAAGCCGTGGTCCAGCACCGGGATCGCTTGGTAGAGAATGGCCTCCAGATCGGGCACGGTGGCGCGGCGCGTAGGCGTGCTTTCGGCGCGCTGCTTTTCGATGAGGGCTTTCTGCTCGGGCGTCAAAGGCATGGGAGGCGCACTTTAGCCGCCGTCCCGCCCGCCTCCAAGGAGGACTCGGGGCTCCTAGTTGTGCGTTAACAAAAAAGGCCTATATTAAAGGTGCTGGGCAACCAGCTATGGCGATAAACGGCGCATGGAATATGCGTTGCGGACCCGGGGGCAGTACCCGGCGCCTCCACCAGTTTCGCGGGACCTGAAAATCCCGCGCTCTTCACGGGGGCGAACTAGGATCGACGCGCGTAGTAAAGATGCAACTTTCGCCCGGCATGGTACCGCCGTTATCGGGCCAACAACCAAGTGCGAACGATAACACTATCGCACTCGCTGCTTAGTCTCTAAGCAAGCGCGGTCCGGGGGGCACCGGGCAACAGAAGCCCCCCACTTATTTCGGTCTTGCATCAACCGCCGAGGGTGACGGCACCGTGAAAGACCTGTTGCGATACGACAAAATGGTCGAGGCGGCCTTGCGCGGCGTGGTGCGCGAGGCCCTTGCCCGCGCCGCGGCCAACGGCATGCCCGGCGCGCATCACTTCTACATCACCTTCAAGACCGGCTTCGACGGCGTCGAGCTGCCCGCGCATCTTCGCGCCAAGCACCCCGAGGAGATGACCGTGGTGCTGGAGCACCAGTTCTGGGACCTCGCTGTGGAGGAAGAGCGTTTCGCGGTGACGCTGTCCTTCCAGAACAAGCCCGAACGCCTGGTGATTCCGTTCGAGGCGATCCTGTCCTTCGCCGATCCGGCGGTGAAATTCGGCCTGCAATTCCAGCAAGCCGCCGCCGCCAACCAGGAGGGCCAATCGCCCGATGCGGCCGAACCCTTGCCCGAATCCGGAACCGCCGCGCCGCCCGCCAAATCCGGCGACAAGGGCGCCGACGTGGTTAACATCGACAAGTTCAGGAAGAAATAACGCGCCGCGGAATCGGCGGGACCGCAAGCAAAACGGCCCGGCTTGACGGGCAAGGTGGAATAGGGCTTCTCTCGGCCCGCTTTCCCGATCCGAAGGGCGAAAGACCATGGGCGAGGGCGATTTTCACGAGCTGTTTCCGCTGGGCGAGGATGACGCGCCCTACCGCAAGCTCACCTCGGATTATGTCGGCACGGGCGATTTCGCCGGCCAAACCATGCTCAAGGTCGATCCCCGGGCGCTGACCGAGCTGGCGCACCAGGCCTTCATCGATTGCGCCCATCTGCTGCGCCCCGGCCACCTGAAGCAGCTGCGCGCCATCCTCGACGACCCCGAGGCCTCGGCCAACGACAAGTTCGTGGCCTTCGACCTTTTGAAGAACGCCAATATCGCCGCCGGCAAAATCCTGCCGATGTGCCAGGACACCGGCACCGCCATCGTCATGGGCAAGAAGGGCCAGCGCGTCTGGACCGGCGGCAACGACGCCGCCGCGCTTTCGGCCGGTATCCGCCGCACCTTCACCGAGACCAATCTGCGCTACAGCCAGGTGGCGCCGCTTTCCATGTATGACGAGGTCAACACCGGCGACAACCTGCCGGCGCAGATCGACCTCTATGCCGACGAGGGCGACGAGTACCATTTCCTGTTCGTCGCCAAGGGCGGCGGCTCGGCCAACAAGAGCTTTCTCTATCAGCAGACAAGGGCGGTGCTGAGCCCCAAATCCCTGATCAAGTTCCTGGACGAGAAGATCAAGACGCTCGGCACCGCGGCCTGCCCGCCCTATCACCTGGCGATCGTCATCGGCGGCACCTCGGCCGAGCTGAATCTCAAGACCGTGAAACTCGCCTCCTGCCGCTATCTCGACACCCTGCCGGCCAAGGGCAACGAGTTCGGCCAGGCCTATCGCGACCGCGATTTCGAGCAGGAGGTGCTGCGGTTGACGCGCGGCATGGGCATCGGCGCGCAATTCGGCGGCAAGTATTTCTGCCACGACGTGCGCGTGATCCGGCTCCCCCGGCACGGGGCGAGCGTACCCATCGGCCTCGGCGTCTCCTGTTCCGCCGACCGGCAGATCCTGGGCAAGATTTCGCGCGACGGCGTGTTCCTGGAGCAACTCGAGGCCAACCCGGCGCAGTACCTGCCCGAGATCGACGAGGAGAAACTGGGCGGCGACGTCGTCCGGATCGACCTCAAGCAGCCGATGTCGGAAATCCGCAAGCTCCTGTCGCGATACCCGATCAAGACGCGGCTTGCGCTCAACGGCACGCTCATCGTCGCGCGCGACATCGCCCATGCCAAGCTCAAGGACCGGCTCGACAGCGGCCAGGGCCTGCCGCAATATGTCAAGGATCACCCGATCTACTATGCCGGCCCGGCCAAGACTCCGCCGGGCTTCGCCTCGGGCTCCTTCGGCCCGACCACGGCGGGACGCATGGATGCCTATGTCGATCAGTTCATGGCGGCGGGCGGCAGTTTCGTGACCCTGGCCAAGGGCAACCGCGGCGCGGAAGTGCGCGAGGCCTGCAAGAAGCACGGCGGCTTCTACTTGGGCTCGGTCGGCGGCCCGGCGGCGCGTCTCGCGCAAGATTGCATCAAGAAGGTCGAGGTGGTGGAATATCCCGAACTCGGCATGGAAGCGGTGTGGCGGATCGAGGTGGTGGATTTCCCCGCCTTCATCGTCATCGACGACAAGGGCAACGACTTCTTCGCCAAGCTCGTTTGAAGCGCGGATATCTCGACCAGAACCAAGGAAGCGCGTGGCAGAGACCATCGATCTCGCGGCCCTGATCCGGGGCGAAAAGGCGCCGTGGGACGCCTTCGCGCGGCGCTATGCCGGATTGATTCTCGCCGCCGTGCGCAGCCAGGCGCGCGACGGCGCCGACATCGACGATCTGGTGCAGGAGGTCTTCCTGCGCCTGTGCAAGGACGGCTTCCGGCTGTTGAAGTCCTATGACGCGACGCGCGCCGGGCTTTCGACCTGGCTCACCATCGTCGCGCGTTCGACCGCGCGCGACGTGCTGCGCCGCCGCCTGCCCCAGACCACGCCCTATGAGGCGGTGCCCGAATCGGCGCTGGCGGTCAACCCGCCGACGCATGAGCACATCAAGCTGCCGGACGAGCTGCTGTCGCCGCGCCAGAAGCTGGTGCTGACCATGCTGTACGAGCGCGACATGGACGTGACCGAGGTGGCCAAGTCCCTGGGGGTCGATCCCCAGACGGTGCGCAGCACCCATCACAAGGCCATGCTCAAGCTCAGGAGCCATTTCGCCATCGACGACACCGGCAAGGCGGTGGGCGATAAAACCGGCTGAAACGGGGATGGATAAGGGGTTTTATGCCTAAATTAGGAAGTGGAGATGACCTATGACCGAATCGGGGGATGAAATCCGGGCCGAGGAAGCCGCGTTGTGGCGGCGATTCCGCGCGCTCGAACGGAAATCCGGATTGAAGGTCAGAGATTTAGGCGATCCCTTGACGCTGGCCGCCTATGCCGAGGGCAGGCTTGGGACCAAGGCTGCGGAAGCGGTCGAAAGCTTTCTCGCATCCAAGCCCGAGATCATCGGCGACATCCTGGCGGCGCGGGCCGCGGTGCAGGCGACCGCGCCGGTGGCGTCCGAGGCCATGATCGCCCGGGCCGTCGATCTCGTGGCTCCCCGGGCGGCGAAGGCCTTGGATCGGCGCGTCATGCGCCTCCGTCCCGCTCCTGCGCAAACGGCGGGTTGGCGCATGACCGCGTCGCGCTTCGCCATCGCGGCGAGCCTGGTCGTCACCGGCCTGGTCGGCTTCGCGCTCGGCAGCGACACCTACGGCAATTTCATGCAATCGCGCGTCGAATCCGCCGCCCCCGACCTGTTCGACCAGCCCGCGGGCTTCCTTAGCGGCGAGGATTCGAACTCGTGACCGGCATCGATCCCTCTGGCCGTCCCGCCGGCGGGCGCGGACGGGCCGGCCTCGTGGTGTTGGCGCTGTCGCTCACGCTCAACGTCTTCTTCGTCGCCGGGCTGATCTGGACCCGGACCATGAACCATCCGCCGCCGCTGCCGCTGCCGGTGGCCGAACGCTTCCAGCAAATCGCCAAGGACATCAACCTGACGGGCGACCAGCTCGCCGCCTTCGAGCAATTCGAACATGCGTTCCGCGAGCGCCAGCACCAGTTGCGCGAGCAGAACCGGCCGATCGCCGAAGCGATCTGGAGCGAGCTGGCGAAACCGCAACCCGACCAGGACAAGATATCCGGCCTGATCGAGCAAGCCGGCGAGAACCGCCGCGCCGCGCAAAAGGACAATACCGCATCGCTGATCGCCTTCCTGGCGGCGCTGTCGCCCGAACAACGCACCCGGTTCGCCGGCCTCGCCCAGCAGCGCCGCCCGTAAGCGGCCCATAGATTTCGGCAAAGGGGTGGATTTTCGCGAAGATGAGCGAGCCCGGTTCATGAGCGGACGGGAAGGATGACCGAACCGCGCAAGCGCTCGATCCGGATATCCGGCCATGCCACCAGCCTGACGCTGGAGGAACCGTTCTGGCGCGATCTGCGGACCCTGGCGAAAAAACGCGGGCTCTCGCTCAACGCGCTGGTAAGTGGAATCGACGCCGGCCGCGGCGGCAATCTGTCGAGTGCGCTCCGCCTCTTCATCCGCGATTGCTACCGCAGCGGCGAGTTGGGATCGCATGGCTGAGCCGGTCAATCTCAATCGTTTCCGCAAGACGCGAAAGCGCGCGGAAGAGCGTAAACAGGCGGCGGAAAACCGCGTCGCCTTCGGCCGCACCAAGGCCGAACGCGTCAAGGATCGCGGCGAAGCCCGAAAAACCGGCCGGGATCTCGACGGCAAGAAACTCGACTAGCTGCGCAGGATCTTGCCCGGATTCATGATGCCGTCGGGGTCGAGCGCGCGTTTGATCGCCCGCATCACCGACAGCGCTTCGCCGTGTTCGGCGATCAGGAATTCGGTCTTGCCGTAGCCGACCCCGTGCTCGCCGGTGCAGGTGCCGTCCATGGCGATGGCGCGCGCCACCATGCGGGCATTGACCTTCTTCGCCTGCTCGAATTCCGCCGGGTTCTTGGGATCGAGCAGGAAGACGAGGTGGAAATTGCCGTCGCCGGCGTGGCCGACGATCGGCGCCAGCAGCCCGGATTGGGCCACATCCCGCTCGGTTTCGGATATACATTGCGGCAGCTTCGAGATCGGCACGCACACATCGGTGGCCCAGCCCTCGCAGCCGGGGCGCAGGGCGAGCATGGCGAAATAGGCGTCGTGACGCGCCTGCCACATCCGGTTGCGTTCCTCGTGACCGGCGGCCCAGCGAAACTCGCTGCCGCCATGCTCGGACGCGAAGTCGCGCACTTGTCCGACCTGCTCCTCGACGCCGCGCTCGGTGCCGTGGAATTCGAACATCAGGGTCGGCGCCACTTTGTGGTCGAGCTTGGAATAGCGGTTGACCGCATCCATGGTCACCGCGTCGATCAATTCGATGCGCGCCACCGGCACGCCGGCCTGGATGGTCGCCACCACCGTCTCGACCGCCTGCTCGACATCGGGAAAGGCGCAACTGGCGGCACGGATCGCCTCGGGTATGCCGTAGAGCCTGAGGCATACTTCGGTGATAACGCCCAGCGTCCCCTCGGAGCCGACGAACAGCCGGGTCAGGTCATAGCCCGCGGCCGATTTTCGCGCGCGGCGCGATGTCCGGATGATCCGGCCGTCGGCCAGCACCACGGTCAGCGACAGCACGTTCTCGCGCATGGTGCCGTAGCGCACGGCGTTGGTGCCCGAGGCGCGCGTCGCCGCCATGCCGCCGAGCGAGGCGTCCGCGCCCGGATCGATCGGGAAGAACAGCCCGGTGTCGCGCAGATGCTGGTTCAATTGCTTACGGGTGACGCCGGCCTCGACCGTGCAGTCCAGATCCTCGGCCGAAACCCGCAGGATCCGGTTCATGCGCGAGAGATCGATGGTGACGCCGCCTTCGAGCGCGGCGATGTTGCCCTCGAGCCCGGTTCCGGTGCCGAAGGGGATGATCGGCACCTTGGCGGCGGCGCAGAGCTTCACCGCTTCGGCAACCTCCGCGGTGGTCTCGGCGAACACCACCGCATCGGGCGGCATGTTGGGATGATAGGAGGCGTCTTTGCCGTGATGCTCGCGCACCGCCAGCGATGTCGAGAACCGCTCGCCGAAGCGCGCTTTCAGGCCTTCGTTCAAATCACTCGGAAGCGCCTTGCGGCGCGGCGATGCCAAGGCCATGAACCGTCCCCGGGCCCGAATATTGCCGGCGCGACTTCCGCCGGGCATCCCGAGTCTGCCACGGAACCCCGTGCCAAAGAAAGCGGCCCGGGCTTGCGCCCGGGCCGTATGGTCGAAGCTATGCGAAACGCCGGTTATTGGATGGCGATCGTGGCGCGCCGGTTGCGCGGCTCTTTCACGCCATCGGGCGTCGGCACGGCGAGATTGGTCTTGCCATACCAAGCGGTGCTGATCTTGGCGGCCGGTACGCCGCCCTTGATCAACGCGGCGCGCACGGTGTCGGCGCGGCGATGCGACAGGCCCATATTGTAGGCCGCCGTGCCGGAGGTGTCGGTGTAGCCGGCGACTGCGACCTTGAGCGCGCCGGTCTTCTTGTAATAGGCGACGGCGTTGTCGATCACCTTCTGCCCGTCCGCGGTCAGGTCCGATTTGTTGAAGTTGAAATAGACGACGAAGGTCTGCGCCATCGCCGCCGCCGCCGGCATCGGGCCAGCATTGGTCAAATGCAGATAGGCGAGGCCGAGGGTCGCGCCGAGGCCGACCTCCTGCACGCCGAGACCCATCGGAACCAGTTCGATGCCGTTGCCGACGCCGGCAAGACCGAGTTGAGCCGCCGGGCCGGCGAGCAGGGTCGCCGAGCCCTCGACGCCGACATAGTTGCCGATCAGGGAAGGTGACGCGCTGGCGCCGCCGAGCACCCAGTAAGTCATGGCCCTCTTCTGGGCATATTCGAGGTCGGCGCCGAGCAGGATGCCGCTGGTGCCGCTATAGGTCTGCGCGGGACCGACGCCGCCATAGGTGCAGGTGACCGGCATGCTGGAGAACAGGACGTAGGTCACGCCGGGACCGGTTTGGTTACAGGTCAGCACGCCGAAGATGGCGCCATCGGCCTTGGCTGGCCCACCGGCGGCGAACATCATGGTGATCGCTACCGCGAGTGACATCAGAATTTTTTTCATCGCCTGGGACTCCCCCGCTATTTGTGAATATCGCGCAAAACCGGCCCAAGGGTGCGATCCCTCGCCCCTATTTGAACCAATGTTATATCCCCGCCGCCCTGCTTTGGAAGAGGCCAATATGCCGCGAATCCAAAGCCGGTTTTCCATTGTGGTGAATAAGCAACAGGGATAACGGGGAATTTATCCACAGGCTAAATCTAGCCTGCAGCTCGTTTTCGCCCCGATTCCCGCATGCCCAGCGCGTTCATATAGGTGTCAAGCAGCGCCTGTTTTTCGTCCCGGTCATCCTGGTCCATTTTGCGAATGCGAACAATCTGCCGCATGGTCGGCAAGTCGAATCCGGCGCTTTTGGCCTCGGAATAGACCTCCTTGATATCCTCGCCAAGGGCCCGTCTTTCCTCTTCCAGCCGCTCGATTCGCTCGATGAAGGATCGCAGACGCTCTCCGGCGATGCCGCCGACATCAGGCATGAATTCCCCCGTTCTTCGACGTCGTTTCTAGTGCTTGTGGGCGGCGGCCGACTCGGCCTTCTGTGCCGCCGTCGCCTCTTTCTGGTACTTCGCCTTCCATTCCTCATAGGGCATGCCATAGACGATCCGGCGCGCCTCGGGGTCGGAGAGCTTCACGCCCATCTTCTCGGCCGCTTCGCGATACCAGCGCGACAGGCAATTGCGGCAAAATCCGGCCAGATTCATCATGTCGATGTTCTGCACGTCGGTTCTTTCCCGCAGGTGTGAAACCAGCGCGCGGAAGGCGGCGGCTTCGAGTTCGATACGCGTGCGGTCGTCCATCGGGACATCTCCCTTCGAAGGCATGTTTCCATTGTGGGGCGGCGGCGTCATTTTTGCCAGAGGCGATAAATCGAATCGTCTTCCAGGATCGGCCGCAAAACCCTGGCCAGAAGCTCGGCCCATTCCCGCGCGCCCGCATCCTCGGCGATCAGATCCTGCCGTATCTCGAGGGCGACGTGGGGCAGGCCGCGATTCGAGGCATGGTGCCGCATGGTGTATCCCGCCGGCTGTCGCGCCGAATAGGGCTGGTTGTCGCCGACGACCAGCCCCGTCTCGCCGCGCAGCGATGCGAGCAGCGGCAAGGCGATCCGCCCGTCGTTGTCCCACAACACGCCGATATGCCAGGGCCGGGCATTGCCGTTCATGCTCGGCGTGAAACTGTGTACGCCGATCAGCGCGGGGAAAACCCCGCTTCCGAGCGATGCCGCGATCCAGGCGGCGATCGCCGCGTGATAGGGCTCGAAGAGACGCCGGCGCCGGTCCTGGCGCGCGGCGGCGTTGAGATCGCGATTGCCGGGAATGGCGACGCCGTCGCTGACTTGCGGGATCGAGCTCGGATCGTCCGAATCGCGGTTGCAATCGATCACCAGCCGCGAATAGCCGCACAGCATCGCCGGCAGGAAGAGGGCTTGCGCCAGCAGCCGCGTGACGGCACCGGCGCCGATATCCCAGCCGATATGCTGCGACAGCATCGCGTCGTCGAGGCCGAGTTGGTTCAATCCCCGCGGCACCCTCCTGCTGGCGTGATCGCAAACCAGCAGAACGCGGGCGCCTTCTCGGCCCGGACTTCGCTCGAAAGCGGGTTTCTCGCCGCGGGCAAGGAAAGAAGCGGTTTCGGGCATGGAAGGGTGCTGATCGAGCGGGGTTGAGACTAAGCGAGCAGACATCCTATCCTGTCGCGCGAGAGGTTAAAGAACCAAGGTGAAATCCCGCCCTATCCGGCCCCGCGAATTGCTGCGCGGTCTCCTGGACGCCGCGCTCGAAGCGGCCGATGCCGGGCGCGTCTTGGAGCATTTCCTGCCCAAGCCGCCCCGGGGCCGGACCCTGGTGGTGGGCGCCGGCAAGGCGGCGGCGGCGATGGCGCGGGCGGTCGAGGCGCATTGGCGCGCGCCCCTTTCCGGCATCGTGGTGACGCGCTACAGCCACGGCT